>Ga0265293_10000151_pt1 | contig 169053 bp, 151 predicted proteins | sample Munlanlewell138R_FD_192505 | JGI IMG/M metagenome (GOLD analysis project Ga0265293, IMG submission 192505) | Leachate microbial communities from a municipal landfill in Southern Ontario, Canada - Leachate well 138R | ecosystem: Engineered > Solid waste > Landfill > Unclassified | place... | reverse complement strand
ACCTAAATAATATAATCTTTATTAATAATTTGCAAAATTTGACAAGGTTAACGCAACAGAGATGTTAAGAAACATAGAATTCATCGAATTAATCTTTTTTATGTGCATTTACTTTGTCATGTAACATTTTATTAACGATAGATAATAATATTATCGTATTTATTTCGTACTTCTTTTGATGGTTTTTCAAATGCCTTTTTCATCTCAATCATATCTTTAAAAGGCACTACATGTGTTCTTTTTTTATTTTGTTTTATTGCTTTAAAAAAAGATACTTTAAAATATACTAAATCTAGTGTTTGAAAGTAGGGACGAAATTTATCGGCCCAACTTAAACGTCTAACATTTGTTGTCGCGGAAGAATCGGCAATAACAACATTATAAGCAAGACTTTTTTCAATAATTAATTTTTCAAATTGTTCAAAAACAAGCTCTTCATTTGAAAAATCATCTAATCGCCCAAAAAGCTCTAAACGAATTTGATCACTTGAAACAATGAACGCATTCTTGTTTTGCTTTGCAAAACTTGTTGCATAAGTACTTTTGCCAGAACCGGGAATGCCTGTTAAAACTATTAATCTTTTTTCCACGATGTTTTGTCTTCTTCTTTAATTGAAATAATCGAATCAAAATATTTTAACACTTCTTCGTTTGGAAGTTCCATTAATTTAAACATCCCCGCCATTGGGTTCATTGGAACATTTCTTGTCCGATTCATATTTCGGTGCCAACAAATTTCAAAAGGTATGTCTAAATAAATTAATTCAATATGTTTAAAATATGTGCGAAAAACATTATACCATTTCATTCTTAGTTCGTTAGTTAGGGCAGTTGAATCAGCAACGACAATATCAAACTTACTCGAGGCTTTAATAATTTCTTTTTCATAAGTTTCCCAAACTAATTTTTCATGACTACCATCACTAGCTTTACCTGTTATTTTTTTTCTAATATCGTCGCTAGAAACAACTTTCACTTTAGACAAAATGGCTTTTAAACCTAGGGCAATCGTCGTCTTGCCTGAGCCAGGAATCCCGCTCAAAATAATTAACTTATTCATTAGTTTACCTCACCATCATTTATGATGGACATTACAAAGATTACCTTATCAAATAGTTAACTATTTCTCAATAGAAAAATTAATAAATATATCTTAAACTTTACTCAGTTTCATAAATTAACTGCTTTTGATAAAATTCTTCATATTTTTGTTTAAAAGCTTGAAAAGATTTTTCTTTTAAAAATTGAATTTTATCTTTTTCTAATAAATCTTCATCTAAAAAAATTGCTTCTAAAATATGAATAGTAGCTTTTTTATGAGGGCTTCTTTTTTTGTTTTGAAACGTAATAAACAAAGGAATAATTGGAACGCGATTTGATACGGCCATATGAAAGGCCCCATCTTTAAAGGGGCGTGGCTTTTCGTAAAAATGCCATTCAGCCTCTTCCGGATACATCAACAAATAATTACCTTTTGTTAAAAGATGTTTAGTTGTTTTTGTAAAGTTAATCATCGCTCTTTTACTACTACTTAAGGGTAATGTTCCGCTGGCTCTTAATAATTTTCCTAGTGTGCCTTTACGATTATTAAATTCGCCCACAACGATGTAAAGACGATGTCCAAATACAGCTTGTCGAATAATCATACTATCTAAATAATGGACATGATTTGAAATAATAATTGCGTTTTTATGGCCTTTTAAGTTTTTCCTTCCTTTTATTTTTAATCGAAATATAAAAGTATTAATAATAACAGCAGAAATCATGACGAAGATTCGGAAAAAACCAAAAAACATTTTCTCAAAGAAATTGCGACTTAAATAAGAATACGTTTCATCAACAGGGTTATAACCATTCATATTAATTGTATCGACATTAAAGTGAAAATCGCCACGCCTTTCACATTCAATTATTTTTTGAAAAAGGTGTTCTTTTGTCTTAGCCATTATTCATCCTTATCAGATATATAATACGCTCTATCAATTGGAACCCACTCGACATTATTTTTAAATAAAAATAAACGTATAAAAATTATAATAAATTCGCCTAAAATAAAAGGGTTAAATAAAACAACTAAAATTAATTCTTTAGTAGATAATTTAATGTTATGTCGATCAACAAAAAGTGTAAAAATTGTATATATCACCATTGTTAAATAAATTAACGTCAATGGTATTAATCCCGCAATTAAAAGCGTCTTCCAAATTGGTTGTAAAAAAATGGCGTAAGCAGCCGCTGCAGCTAAACTTACAATTCCAAGAAAAAGACTTATACCAGCAAACAAATAAACGGGAAGCAATGAATATAAAAAATCAATATTTTTCCATTTCACCTTATCTTCAAAAAATGTTTTTTTAAATATCTTACGACGATAAAGCTTTTTACATTCACTAAAACCAGAAAGCCACCTTAGTCTTCTTTTAAAAGACGCTTTATGTTCTTTTGGCTCTTCTGTATATGTAACTGCATGTGAATAATACCCGGTTGAAAATCCATGAAGAAGAGCATTTGCTGTTAATTCATAATCTTCTGTGAGTGTCTTATAAGGCCAACCATTAAGTTTTCTCATAAGGTCGCCTCTAACTAACAAGTTAGACCCGCTTATACTTACTGTTATGTTATGTTTTGTTCGATAACGATTTCCAAGTTCATCGACCATAATAAATAAAAGGCCCGTGCAATTACTAATTACGCTCCGATTAGGATTATCAAAAGATCTCCAATTTTTATTTAGTTTTTTTCCGATAATAATTTGCCTATTCATTGCCATCGCATTATTCATTTCCGTTAAGAAATTTGTTTCTAAAATATTGTCAGCGTCAATAATAATAAACGCATCGTAATTCAAATTTTTATTTTTTAATATACTTTTTATCGCGCCATCTAATGCGTCGCCTTTTCTTTTTTGATTAGGGACAATATGAATCGTTGCGTTCAAACTATTTTTTACAATATTAATTGTCGGATCTAGTTTATGATCAACAATAATGTGCACATCGAACAGATTTGCATCATAATCTTGATTTTTAATTGAATTAATTAGGTGGCTAATAATTTTGCTTTCATTTCTCGCCGGAATCATAAGAGCAAATCGATTTAGCTCCTTATTTTTTAATTTAGGTTGTTTTTTAAAAGCAGCAGTAAAGTAATATAGCCTCGGTATTAATAAAATAAACAAAAATATCGAAACTAAAAAGTATATTTTTATAACGTTTTGAATTAAAAATTCCATTATTTTAAACCGTTAATTAAGCATCGCGATAAGAAATTTTTCATGGTCCTCGCCGCCCATTTCCTTTTCAATTTTGTTTCTCATTGCTTTTAATAAATTATTAAGATAAAGCACAACTTCTTTACCTGATTTTGTTAGAAAGATTTGACATTTACGGACGTTATCGCATGTTCGAGCAATTAAATTTTTATCACTTAAAGTTTTTAAAACACGTGTCGTAAGAGCTGGATCGTTATCGCTTAACTTTGTTAATTCTTTAATTTTTAATTTTTCATTATTTTCTAAAAGTAATAAATATGGTGCGTGTTGCATAGAAAGACCAACAATTTTTAAATCGCGATTAATTTCGCTTTTTAGTTTTTTAATAACTTTACGGTAAGAAATAAATTTTTCATTCCACTCTTTTGTGTCCATTTTTTTATCCTCTAGTAACCACATTTTGTTGCATTACATTGACTAAGTCAACAAATATATATAAAGCCTGCTTTTTTAATCTCTCACCTAACTATTTGTTTTAGGATATAAAAATCTTTAAACTAAAAAAGGGGGTTATTATGAAAACATATCGCGAAGAGCTTTATTATTTTACAAAAACACGTCGAGCCTACATTAATATTACTAACGACGTTCAGCAAATTATTAATAAAAGTAATATAAAAGATGGTCTTGTCTTAGTTAATGCGATGCACATTACTGCCAGTGTCTTTATTAACGATGATGAAAGGGGCCTACATAATGACTTTGAAGTTTTTTTAGAAAAATTAGCGCCCGAAAAACCTTATGAGCAATATGAACATAACGGTTATGAAGATAATGCTGATGCGCATTTAAAAAGACAAATAATGGGACGAGAAGTCGTTGTCGCTATTACAAATGGTAAATTAGATTTTGGGACTTGGGAACAAATTTTTTATGGCGAATTTGATGGAATGCGAAAAAAGAGAGTTCTCGTAAAAATTATTGGCATATAAATTTAAACTTCTAATTTTTGTAATTTAGCGTCAGCTTTTCCTTTTAAAAACAAATACATCATAAGCGTCAAGAGCATATTTGTAATTGTTAACAATAAAACTGCAAGATCAAAAGTTATATATGGTATTAATGTAAATAAAAAAATTAATCCTGCTTGCAAAATAAGGAGGCCGAATCCAGAAAATATTGCCACAAAAGCAGACATCCCTTGTTTAATAACTTCGACTTCTGTTTTAAAATCAAAACGAGGGAAAAAAACGTTAAGCCACGAAAAATAAAATGACGTAGCTAGGGCGAAAGAAACGATTAATAAAAAACTACTTAATGCAGTTAAAATCGGTATGTTAAAATTAACGACAAAAATAGGAAAAGTAACAAAAATAATTGGTAGTTCTATAAGCAAATTAAAAATAATTTTTGAAAGAAGTATTTTTTCACCTTTAATCGGTAAACTTTTTAAAAGGCCAAAGTTTTTCCCCTCCAGCGACAAGCTAATAGCAGGGGTATAAACGGTCGATAAAGAAAAACCATAAATAACTAAAATACCAATTAAAACAAAAGGACCTATCGACGTTAAAATTTGATCTTTGAAAAAGAACGATAAAATGGCTAACGCGACAAGAATTATTAATCCAAAACCGCAATTAAAAATATATACTGGTGTTGTAATAAATTTCCGCCATTCTTTCTTAATTAGGCTTAAAATAATAGGTTTTTGCGCTCTTTTACCGTCTTTTATAATTATTTCCTTAGCGGTTGTCCGATTTTGATTAGTCTTAATACTTAATTTTGCAATAAGAAAAATCATCCCGGTTGTAAAGCCTCCATAAAGCAAAAATAAATATAGAAAATGTAAAATATTTTGATCAAAAACGGCGCTAGCAAACCATTCATTTGGCACATAAAATAATGCAATTGTTTCCATAACAGAAACGGGTATCATAGAACCTTGTTCAACGTTTGCTGAACTAAGTATTGAAACTAAAAATATACCAATAAAGACAACAAAAAGAAGGATTGTTTGTACTAAACTTCCATGTTTAAATTTTTTACTTAATTTTGCAAAAAGGAGAGACAAAAATGAGCCCAAAATCACACCCGGTAAAGGAAGCAAAAAATAAGAAAACAATAATGAAAGAAAACCTAAAATAGTAAAAGGTGTTTTCATATAATAAACAATAATAATCGGCATAGTAATAACAAAGATAAAAGTATAAACAAAAACTAACATTGTTGTAAGTTTAGCTAGAAAAAGCGTTGTCGACTTAATTGGTAAGGGCGCGACGATATCATAATCCTTAAATTGAAAGATTGCTCCATTTGCTTGAAGCAGTGAAAATAGAAAACCAATGCTCAGACCGTAAGAAGCAACGTATAAAAGGAGTCCTTTTTGAATATTCATCGCATAAAACATCATTCCATTAGAAAAAGCCATCGTTCCAAAGGAATAAATAATTAAAATAAGAAATATAGTAGTTTTCTTTTTTGATTCACCAATTTTTGCGCCAAAAAAACGTTTGGCACCATAATTTTCTTTTAAAAAGATTTTAAGAAGTTTTAAAAACACGTTATGTTAACTCCAAAAATGTTTTTTCTAGTGATCGGTCTTTTAAAACTTCATTTGTTTTACCATCAGCAATAATATGACCTTCTTTAATAATTGCTATTTTAGTGCATAATTTTTCAACAACTTCTAAAACATGAGAAGAAAATAAAATCATTACACCTTCACTAGTTATTTTTTGAAAAAGTTGTTTTAAAATATAAGATGCTTTTGGGTCAAGTCCAACAAACGGTTCATCTAAAATTATTAATTTTGGCTCGTGCACTAAAGCAGCCATAAGAGCAATTTTTTGTTTCATTCCATGCGAATAAGTAGAAATTGATAAGTCAAGAGCGTGTTCCATTTCAAATTCTTTCGCATAAAGTGTTGTTAATTCATTTCTTCTTTCAAGAGAAACTCGATAAGCGTCAGCAATAAAGTCAATGAATTGACGACCTGATAAAGACTCGTATAAATCTGGATGATCGGGAATGTATGCTATTTGCGATTTAAATAAAATAGAATCTTCAAGAAGGGTTTTACCATTTAGGGTAATTTTTCCATTATCATAGTTTATAATGCCTACAATACATTTAATAAGTGTTGTTTTACCAGCGCCGTTTGGGCCAACAAAACCATACAAATCGCCCGGTTCGATTGTTAAATCAACATTTTCAATCGCATTTTTCTTTTTATCATAAGACTTCGTAACATTCATAATTTGTAACATAAAAAAACCTCTTCTCTTTTTACAATTAGTATAGCAAATATTTTATTTTCTAAAATAAACGTATTTTTCCAAACTAATTTATTCTTCTTTAATTAATAACGGATCAAAGCTAATTTGACGATAAAGTTCGTATTTTGCCATTTGAACTTTCGGCATTACCCAAAAGAGCAAAATTCCAAAAGTTAAAGCAGAAAGAATGAACCAACCAATATAACTTAAATGAATGCAAAACAAACGACCCTTGTTCCCCTTCATTATTTTTCTACTCTTCGTAATTACTTCTTCATAATGCATATCAGGATTTTCTAATTGAATGAAATAAATCATTGAGTAAGAATACATTTTAATAATTCCTGGAATAACAAATAAAAGACTCCATAAAGCAATGTAAATAGTGCTCACCGCTCCTAAGATAATTGGCTTTAATATGTCTTTATTAAATGGTTTAAACAACGTAACAACATCAACATTTTCTCCATGATAAACATCATAAATATAGTTTGCAAATCCTAAATGAACTGGGCCGCCTAAAAGAAGCAAGCCAATCCCAGCCATTGAACCTAATGCCCCTATAATTAATGAATAAATTAGATAAACTAAAGCAGATAAATTGCCTTTGCCTGTTAATTTTTCATCGGCAATACGGTGATAATCGAATATTTTCATTTTTTTCTTCCTCTAAAAACATTATAGTTAATTTTTATAATAATCGTTAGGATTTAATTAATTAAAACGTCTTGATAAGAAGAACTATGTGTCATTATTTTTAAAGCATAAGAGCAAGTAGGTTTGATTTTTAAATTGTTAAGGCGTGCATAATCAACGACTTTATCTACTAAAATCTTTGCAATTCCCTGCCCTCTAAGAGATATATCAACATAAGTATGATATAAAATAATTATATTTTCGTTAACTGGTTTAAACGTAACTTCAGCAATTGTTTCATTATTGTTATTACTGATGTAAAAACGATTTTGATTACTTTCGAACTTTATTTCATGTTCCATTCTAGCGCCCTCTTTCTTATTTTATTTAATACTTAAATACTGAAATAATCTACATATTTGCTCTTTAAAAAATTTGCAAAAGAAAAACTAGCACAAAGAAATGAGCTAGTTTTAAAAGAAATTAAATTATTTATCGCCGATTGTTAAAGCCATAACAGCTTTAGCAGTATGGAGACGATTTTCCGCTTCTTGATAAACAATTGAGTGGGGTCCATCAATAACAGAATCAACGACTTCATTACCACGATCTGCTGGTAAAGCATGCATATATTTGACATGAGGTTTGGCAAGCTTCATCATTTCTTCTGTACAAATCCAACTTTTCAACGTTTTAATATAATCGTCAACGACTTCAGTTGATTGATTTTTTACCCAGCTACCCCAGTTTTTAGGAATAACAACATCAGCGTCTTTAAAAGCTTCTTTCATATCATGAGTAATACGGAAAGTGCCACCATTTTCAAGTGCATTTTTCTTTGCTCTTTCAATCGCCCAATCTGGCATATCATAACCTTCTGGATAAGCCAAAGTCACATCCATAGCGTAACGTGGAAAAAGTAAAATTTGCGATAAAGGGACACTAATAGGTTTTTTATGACTTTCTGCATAAGCCCAAATAATTGAAATTTTAATGCGTTCGGTTGTTGGAAAAACTTCCTGAATCGTCATTAAATCAGCTAAAGCTTGCATTGGGTGATATAAGTCACATTGCAAGTTAATAATTGGGACAGTTGAATGAGCCTCCATTTCACGGAGATATTTATTACCTAATTCCCAATTACAATAACGGCAAGCAATTGCATGACCAAAGGATGATAAAATAACAGCTGTATCTTTAGCGCTTTCCCCATGAGAAATTTGCATCATCGAAGTGTCTAAGAATGTTCCGTGACCGCCTAATTGTGCCATACCTGATTCCATCGAGTTACGTGTTCTTGTTGATTGTTCAAAAAACATCAAAAAGCTCGTTTTGTTTTCAAGATAAGGAGTCGGTACATTTTTGTAAAATTTCTTTTTCAAATCAAAAGAAACTTCTAATAACTTATCAATTTCTTCTTTTGTCCACTCTTCAAGTGTAATAAAGTGTCGCCCTTTAAAAATTGGTTTTAAAGTCTTTTTGTAAAACAATTTCATAATTCCTTATTATTTCTCCTTTAAATTATGTAAATACATTAATGGAAGAGCAGCATAAAAAGCAGCAGCAATAACTAAATCATATTTACGGATTTTTTCATTTGGTGCGTGTGCTTCTTTTTCATCGCCTGGGCCAAAGCCAATACATGGGATACCATAACGTCCCATAATCGAAACTCCATTAGTGGAAAATGTCCATTTATCAACAACTGGATCTTTTTTAAATAAACCTTTATAAGCCTCAACTGAAGAAACACAAATAACGTGATCTTCTGGAATAACCCATGTTGGGAAATAAGATTCAGTCGGATAAACTAATCCGGTATAAGCCGGCCGCTCATAAGTATACATTTCAACTACCGCTCCAGCTGTTTTTACTGAAGGTAGAGCTCGAATTTCATCAAGAGCACCTAAATGGGTTTCGCCAAAAGTTAAACGGCGGTCTACTGATATCCAGCAACTATCAGCCACAGCGCAACGCGACGGTGATGTATGAAAAATTTCACTAATCGTCATCGTTCCCTTGCCTAAAAAGGGATCATCTTTTAACCTATGGTTAAGTTTTTCAATATCAAGAATAATTGGTCCCATTTTATAAATGGCGTTTTCACCGCGTTCAGGAGCACTACCATGACAAGAAATGCCGCGGGTCGTCACTTTAATTTCCATGCGACCGCGATGTCCGCGATAAATTCGACATGAGGTTGGTTCAGTAATTACAACAAATTCAGGCCTAATCTTGTCTTCTTCAATAATATATTGCCAGCAAAGTCCATCACAATCTTCTTCTTGAACTGTACCAGTGATAACAAGGGTGTAGTCGTCTTCAAGTCCTAAATCCTTAATAATTTTTGCAGCATAAACCATAGCTGCCATTCCGCCTTCTTGATCACTCGCGCCGCGTCCACCGATGTGAACGTCGTCTTCGTAACCCTTATAAGGATCAAAAGTCCAGTTGCGAATATCGCCAATACCAACTGTGTCAACATGGGCATCCATACCAATTAAATGTTTGCCATGACCAACATAACCTAAAATATTACCCATTGGGTCAATTTCAATGCGGTCAAAACCAACTTTTTCCATTTCTTGCTTAATGCGCAAAATAACATCTTTTTCTTGGCATGATTCACTTGGAATAAGAATCATATCGCGCAAGAAAGCAGACATCTCTTTTTGATAAGATTCTGCTTTTTTTAGAATTTCTTCAAAAGGCACAACTTTTTTCATACTTCTTTTCCTCTCATTTCTAATATTTTTTGATCATAAGAAAAGACTTTTTCATACTCATGATCCCAAAAATCATCTTTTTTCATCGCGTCTAAATATTCTTGTGTATAACCAAACTTTAACCAATCGTTTTCTTTTTGTCTAAAAAGGCGATTTTTAATTTCTGGTAAACGTGCATCTAAAACATAACGATCTTCTGCTTTTAAGAAGATGTCTTTAAACCAGCGTTCTAAAACGAAATCCGCTAATTCTAATTCACGTTTTTCTAAATTTTCTAAAACGCTTTCATAACGATCATATCCGTCTGTTGCAATCGTAACAACATTATCTCCTGGACCTAAGCGTAAATGTTTTGCCATTTGAATTGCGCCAATAATGTTGCAAATCCCACTTACTCCAAATAATTCTCGCATATCTTCGGCTACTTTAGGATCAACACCATACTTAACTAAAATTTCAGGTGCATCATGAATAACTTTTAAACCGCGGACAGAATCTTGATCAAAAATTCGCACAATAAAGTCTGTCGTTAAAACATTATGAATTAATGTACACATTTTATCGCCAATACCTTCAATGCGATGTTGACCTAACCCGCCGTTTGTTAAAGTTGAACATTCGTATGGTTCTAATGCAGCAATTTTGCATTCTGGGAAAACTTTTTTAATCGCATCGCCAGCCGCAAGTGTCCCTGCGCTTCCAGGCGCACTCGCAAAACAAGCAATTCGCCCATTGCCGACGTCTTTAACAGCTTCAACACAACTATGTCCTGTTACATGACGATGGAAACGATAATTAGGAAGTAATTCAAATTGAGCTAAAGTCCGATAACTTGGATTTTTCTTTAGTTCATAAGTTCTTTCCAAAGTTAAAATAACATCTGATTCAGTTCCCGGTGTTAAATCTAGCTCAGCCCCATAACCACGAATACGGTCATAACGTTCTTTTGACATATTATCAGGCATAATGACAATAGCTTTATATTTCATTAAATTGGCAATATAAGAAACGCCAATACCGAAGTTACCAGTTGAAGGTCCTAAAATCGTATGTTTGCCAGGCATAATTTCACCATCAACCGAACCTTCGATTAATGTTGCATAAGCCGGTCCAACTTTATGAGAACCACTAGGAAATTCTTTACCAATTAGAACAACAATATTTGCCTCGACACCAGTCATAGCTTTTGGCAAAACAATTTTTCGAACATTGTTTTTCTCGTCTTTCCACGTGATATTAAACAAATTAATAGGATCGAGTTCGTTTTCTTTTTTTGCTTTTAAAGCAGAAGCACGAACTTGTGGGTCGATGTTTTGCGGATTAAGCATTTCATCATAAGTAGGTCCAAAGGGAATTTTTGACATTTTAATTTACTCCAATCTTATTTAAATAATCATTTAGGGCGCTTAATTTGGGTTCAAGAATAATAGGCTCTTTTATAGCCTTTTGAGCATTGATAGGATCTTTTAATCCGTTACCCGTAATGATAATTGTTACAGACTCAACCGGTTTAATGATTCCGGTCGTTAAAGCTTTTCTTAAACCAGCCAAAGAAGTAGCCCCTGCTGGCTCAGCAAAGATACCTTCTAACCGGCCTAAAAGTCCCATACTATCTAGTATATCTTTATCTTCAACACTAAGATAGACCCCATTGCTCTTTTTAACAGAATTCATTGCTTTAATAGGATTTCTAGGTATTCCAACCGCGATTGAATCAGCTAAAGTGTTCTCTTCTGCTTCAACTAATGGAGCATCATTTTCATAAGCGATAACAAACGGAGCACACCCAGAGCTTTGAACACCTAATATTTTAGGAATGTTTTCAATAAGACCAATTTGTTTTAAATCATAAAAACCTTTATAAACACCACTTATTGAACAACCGTCTCCAACTGAAATAACAACCCAATCAGTAGGTTTAAAATTGAGTTGTTCAGCAATTTCAAGTGCGACAGTTTTCTTGCCTTCAACTAAATGAGGGTTAATTGCGGCATTGCGGTTATACCAGCCATAATGTTCAATTGCCTCTTTTGATAAATTATAAGTTGCTTTATAATCACCATCGACGCAAATTAATGTAGCTCCATAAATTTGTAATTGTGTTAATTTACCAATCGGCGCTCTCTTAGGGACAAAAATGACTGTTTTTAATCCTAGATGAGCGGCTTGACAAGCAAGGCTTGAAGCAGCATTTCCGGTCGAAGAACAAGAGATTGTTTCTGCGCCAAGTTCTAAAGCTTTAATAACGGCAACACCACTAGCCCGGTCTTTTGTTGAACCGCTTGGATTTAGACCTTCATCTTTTATGTATAAATTTTCCAACTCTAAAAACGCAGAAAGACGTTTTGATTTATATAAAGGAGTCCAACCAATTTTTAATGTCTCACCTAAATGTTCTATCCTAACACTCATTAATGGAGCGTATCTCCACATTGAATAATTAGTGTTGTTTTTGAAATACGATAAACTAACTGTTTTCTTAATTAAATCATAATCATATAACACTTCCAAAATTCCTTTTTCTTTACAAAAGGGACAAGTGTATAAAAATTGTTCAGAAGGAAATGTACGCCCACAAAGCGTACATTGATAGCCAATAAAATGTTTCATAAATTCTCCTTTTTTTATTTAAAATTCTTTTAATTCTTTAATAAAGTTTTCAACTATATTTAAAGCAACTTTACGACGATATTCTTTGTTGGATCTTTGATCACTTATAGGCGCAATGATTTTGTCACATTCTTCTAAAATACGTGGCAATTCATCAATAATTGCAGGAATACTCTTATTTTTGAGAGAATTTTCTAATTCTACATTGCGAGCAACAGTCGTTGCAACAGAACCAAAAGCAAATCTTATATCTTCAACTAATCCGTTATTAATTTTATAAAGCCCGGCAAACGAAACTTTACTAATTGAATCGGCTTTTCGTCCTCCAACTTTTACCCATTTATAATTTGTAAAAGGGCAAGAAGGAATAATAATTTCAGTAATTATTTCATTATCTTTTAAATCAACAAAACGAACTCCTTTAATAAATTTTTTAATTGGAATAATTCTTTCGTCGTTTAAACTTGTAATTTTGATTTCAGCATCTAATAAATACAAACCGACTAATCCATCTCCAGCTGGTGAGGCGTTTGCAATATTACCACCTAAAGTTCCACTATGACGAATGCCCGGACCTCCTATATCCCCAATAATATCTTTTAATAATGGAGGTACTTTTTCATGAGTATGAATATCTTCAAGTTTTGTTGCCGCACCAATATGACTAAGGCACGTCTTTTCATCAAATCGTATAAAATCTAATTCTTTTAAATTCGCAATGTATAAAACATTTTTACTAAATTTTGGAACTGTACCGGCCGAGTTTCTTTTTTGAATCATTAGATCAGTCCCGCCAGCCATAATATGGTAAGAGGAAGAATTTAATGCTTCAAGAGCTTCTAATAATGTATTTGGAATGATGTGTTTTACCATAAACCTTCTCCTAACTTAGCGGCCAATTGTACTGCTTTGATAATCATGTTATAACCTGTACATCTACATAAATTACCAGATAAACCAATACGAATTTCTTGTTCAGTCGGGTGAGGATTAAGCGAAAGTAAACTTTCTGCCGCTAAAATCATGCCAGGTGTGCAAATACCGCACTGCGAACCACCTTCAAAATGAAAAGCTTCTTTTAAAATTTCATAACGTTTTGTTTTAGTATAGCCTTCAATTGTCATAACACTTTTTCCTTGAACATTTCCAAGAGGGACACAACAACTATTTGTAACACGTCCGTTAATTAAAACAGAGCATGCTCCGCATTCACCTTCTCCACATCCTTCTTTTGTGCCTGTTAAATGGAAATGATCACGTAAAACATCAAGTAACCTCATGCCTGGACTTAAATTAACTTCAACTTCTTTATTATTTAAAGTAAATTTTATCTTTTTCATTTTTTCACTAACTCCATAATATATTCCGGCGTTGCAGGGATACGATTAACTTTCTTTTTAATCGCATTTTCAATGGCTAAAGCAACAGCAGGCGCGCCTCCGACTAACGTTAATTCTCCAACTCCTTTTGCGCCATAAGGACCAAATGGAAAAGGATTATCGTAAATAATTGTTTCCGTTTTTGCAACATCAACGGATGTAGGAATAATATAATCGGTCATATTTTTTTGTTTTAAAACACCATTTTCATGAACCATATATTCTAAATAGCCATAGGCTATACCTTGTGCGATACCGCCATCGGCTTGACCAATAACCATTCGCTCATCAATTGCTTTACCAACATCATAAACACTCCAAACACCAACAACTTTTGTTTCGTAAGTTATCGGCGAAACTTCAACTTCAACGACATTAACTCCCCATGAATAAGCAGGGTAAGCATCGCCATGCAATTTTTCTTCGTCCCATTTAATATATTTCGGTTGTTCATATTTTTCGAAAACTTCTTGATATTGACCTTTTTGCCAAGTTGCCTTTAGTTTTTCAGCAGCGCGTGCCAAAAGCCCGCCAACAATCATCGTCGTTCTAGAAGCAACCGTTGGTCCAGAATCAGGAACAAAATCAGTATCTGGATTATCAAAAATAACTTGGTCGTTTTCAACATCTAAAACATCAGCAACAATCTTTTTCAAAATTGTTTTAGCGCCTTGTCCCATCTCAACGGCGGCAATATATAAATAAACTAAATCGTTTTCATCTTTAACGAGCCTTACTTTGGATTTAATTTGTTTACTTTCGCCATCACCGGTGAATCCGCACCCATGCAAAAACCAGCTCATCCCAATTCCTTTAAAAGTGTTTTCTTTGGCAAATTGCTCAATTTTTGCATGATAATTAGATATTTCTGCTGCTTTTTGAATCATCTTATCCATAATAATTGGATCACGATAAACACCGCTTGTTGATGTTAAATCTCCTTGTTTTACGAGATGTTTTAAACGAAAGCCAAATGGATCAAGATTTAAATCTTTAGCAAGATGATGCATAAACATTTCAATCGCAAAAATCATTTGTGGTGAGCCAAACCCTCGAAACGCCCCATTAGGAACTGTGTTCGTAATAAAGACGTCTCCACTTACATCTAAATTAGGAATTGTGTAAGCGTTAGTTACAGCTAAAAGTGCTCTTGCTAAAACAACACCACTAAGTCCTAAATACGCTCCCGCGTCTAAAGCAACGTTAGCTTTTAGACCAATAACTTGTTTATCTTTATTTACAAAAGCTTCTAAAGTAATCGTTGAAGGATGCCTTTTGGTCGTAACGAGCATATCTTCTTCTCGTTCATAAATCATTTTAATTGGTTTTTTAACTTTAACAGCAGCTACAGCTAATTGGCACGCAGTAATTGAAGGAAATTCTTCTTTCCCGCCAAAAGCTCCACCAACAGTTGGCTGAATAACTCTAACTTTATCGCTAGGATAACCTAAAGTGTTTATTACAGCGTTCTTAATATAATAAGGGCATTGCATCGAACCAATAATCGTCACTTTATCTTCATCTAAATAAGCAATCATTCCTTGTGGTTCAATATAAGCTTGTTCTTGATAACCTGTATTAAAAGTTTCTTTAAAAGTAAAAGCGGTCTCATTTTGAGCTAAAAGAATATTTCCTTTTTTAAAACCCCTTTGAATTTTGCTATTAGAAAAATCAAAAACGGCTTCTTTAACTTCATAATTAACGACAATTTGCTCTAAAATGCGATCAATTTCTTCTTTTTTTGGACCGACTACTAATAATATTGGTTCGCCAATATGATTAACTTCATTTTGAGCAAAAACCGGCCAATCTGTAAAAATCATTTTGACATAATTTTCGTTTAAAACATCATGGTAATCAATTATGTAATACTCTTCTGGTAGAGTTGGTATATAGATTGAAATAATTTTAGCCTTTGCGTGTTTTGAACGTAATGTTTTAGCATAAACCATATCGTCTAAAACGATGTCAGAGGTATATAAGGCCTGACCTGAACATTTTTCATCGTGGTCTATTTTTATCGTTGATTTATTTTTATCAAACATTCATCACTCCTCATCTTCTAACATCACAATTGCGCCTGTTGGGCATTTGACTGGGCATAATCCACATGCAAAACATTTCGTCGCATCAAAAGTAATAACGTCCTTCATTTCAATTGCAAAATAAGGACAAATTTTAACACAAAGCATACAACGAATACATTTTTCTGGGATTAGATATGGGGCATTGGCTTTATATTTAACTTTATTAATCAATTGTGTTTGAATTACTTCTTCGATTGAATTAAAACCGTATTTAAGTAATGCCTTTGGTAAATCTTCAATAATTTTGGCATAAAGTTGTTTGCCCTTTAACAAAGCGCTGGAAAGCATTTGCACAGCGCTTGCTCCTGCTAATAAAAATTCAATCACATCATCTGCTGAAGAAATACCTCCAACGCCAATAACTGTTAAAGAAGGCTCGGCTTGTTTAATAGCATAAACGGTTGCAAGAGCGAGATTTTTAATTACTGGTCCACTCGTCCATACAAAACCTTGCTCATTTCCATAAATAATTTTTCTTTTTTTAAGATCTATTTTCATTGTTGGACCTAAAGAATTTACGGCAACAACACCATTAGCTCCAGCATCTTTAATCGCCTTAGCAAAGCCAGAAGGGTCTGGGATATGCGGACTTATTTTCATATATAAAGGCTTTTTGCTATGTTTTCTTATCGTTTTAACTGTTTCGGCAATGACGCTATGATCTGTACCAACATAGTGTGTTGAGACTTCGTATGCGTCAGCAAATGGTTCAAGAAGAGGGATTAATATCTCCATATCTTCTTTTGTATAACCAACGCTAATAATTAACGGTCTTTGATCACGCACTTTAGCGAATTCTGGTAAAAATTCTTCCAACCATTTTTCTTTATTATATTCACTCCATAATTCACTATTCATAATAAAATCGCGTTCACCATAAATACATGGTTTAGGAATACGAGCATCTTTTGTTGAAATTGTTTTAGTTACAATCGCACCACAACCCGCTTCTTGCATAAATAATAGTTTTTCAAAGTCGCCAACTAATGGACCAGCGGCTGGCATTAAAGGGTTTTTTAAAAATAATCCGTCAAACTTTGTTGATAAATCCATTATTTTTCTCCTTGAATTCTTGCCCATAGTTGTTCAGCAACGCCTTGGGCTTTTTCATATTCTAAAATTAATTTTTTATTTGTAGAGACATAATCTTTAACGAGTCGTTTGCCACCAACAAAAACATCTTTAGGTTTAAATGAATTCATTAATCCGTAAAAAACATGGCCTAAAATATTTGTATTGTCTACTGGGGTTATAGGAATGTAAGGGACAAGTAATAAATCAGCCTCATAAGTTGGTTCAATTCGTCCTAATTTTATATTAAGTAGAAGAGAAACATACATATAAGCATCATTAATCATTTCAGTTAATTCAACAAGACCAAAATTAGTTGGTTTTTTACCATGTAAATGCATACCGTAAACAACGTTTAAATATTCATTAGCAATGCTAGTTGAAAGCCCGTCATTACCAATAAAAACAGGAATTCCTCTTTGTTTGAATTTTACTAAATTAGGTAATCCAACAGCATTGTTCATATTAGAAGTAATATTAGCAACAACTTTAGCACCAGTTTTGCGAATTATTTCAATTTCTTGATCGTTAACATGAACACAATGAACTAATAAGCTGTTTTCATTAATAAGTTGATGTCGATGAAGTCTTTCAACAACACGCATTTTATATTTTGATTGACAATCTTCTTGATCCATTTCACTTTCAGCAACATGAATATGAATGGGAATATCTTTTAAAACTTTTTGAACTTGTAACAATGTTTGTTCGGAAAGACTACTTGAGGCATGTAAACCAAATAATCCGGCCGTATAAGGAGTTTTAAAACGTTTAATATAATTAATGTTTTCTTTAATGGCTTTATTTACATCAAAGCGATCACTTACTTCAAAAGCCATAATTGCCCGCATTGAAGCTAAATCACATACACTTTTCTTTAATGAGGCGAGTGAACCTGTAATATTAAGACCACTTGCATGATGGTCGATAATTGTTGTTACGCCATTTAGTAAAAATTCATGTGCACCAACTACTCCACTATAATACGTCGTTTCATTATCGATATGACGATCAAGTTTCCACCACATTTGATCAAGAATTTCTTGAAAGTTTTTTGGATTAAACGGAAGTGAAAGTCCTCGAGCCAACATTGAATAAAGATGTGTGTGTGCACAAATTAATCCAGGCATTAAAAGCATATTTTTACCGTCGATTATTTTATAACCTTCATCAACAAACTCGCTCATTGGCGCAACTATTAAAATTTGTCGATCAAAAACAACAAAATGATTTTCTAAATAATTCTTAAAGTCATAGACTCTTACATTAACAATCGCCGTTTTCATTTACTCGCCCTCCCTTTAATCCACTTTCCTTTTCCGCCTAAATAGGCTCGATCTTGAATAATAAAATTTCCTCTAACCATAGTTGAGATAACTTGTCCAGATGATGATTGGCCAATATATAAGGAATAATCTGCTTTACCGTGTTGATCTAAAATAACACTCTTGGGTTCTTTTTTAAATAAAACTAAATCTGCATCATTTCCTACTTTCAATTCACCTTTTTGACTTAAATAGTGTAAATTTGCCACATTTTTAGTCATTTTATCAATAACAATATCTCCTAAATGATGTCTCATAATAGCAAACGAATGTTCAATACTTCCAACTCCTAAGGGAATTTCATGAAGCATACGATCTTTTTTATCAGCGACATTAAAAGCGCAATGGTCTGTTCCAATTGTGTCAATATAATCTTGATGTTCAAATAACAATTTTCGTGAAGCAAAACCTCTTAGAGGTGGAGCCATTGTATAAAGATAGCCGTCTTCTCGTTGATAAGAATCATTTGTAAAAGTAAAGTATTGCGGACAACTTTCAACATAAAAACTCTTATTTAAAACATCAATGTAATGTTCTTTTAAAGTAGCAATCGTATTACCTGAACTTAGATGTACCATATAAAGACGCCCACCATAATCACGAACATAACCAGCTAATTTCAGTGCTTCAGTCTCCTCAGATTGGCTCGGTCTAGAGAGTGGTAAATCTTCGTATGTATAATCATTTTTAACGTGAATTAGTCCGTCATTTTCAACATGAATCAAAAGCAGAAAATCATATTCATTTGCAAGTTTTAATAACTTAATTATGTCTTCATCGTTTGTACGACGAGAAGAGTCTGAATAAGTCGTAAATACTTTAAGAGTATGTAAATCTAGTTCTTTCATTTTTTTAATAAATTGCTCTAAATCACCATTTGGGCTTTTTAAACAAGCATGAAGGCGATAATCAACAACAGATTTTTTAGCTAGAGCCATTCGTTGTTTATATGCTTTTTCTAATTCATCAGCATTACTAACGGGATCTAAAAAATCAATAATAGAAGTTACACCTCCATATGCGGCAGCAACTGAGCCATGATAAAAATCATCAACCGATTTCATTGTCCCAACCTTTAATTCAAAATGAACGTGTGGGTCAATAATACCGGGCAATACTTCAAGGCCTTTAGCGTCAATAACATGTGTGGCACTTAAATGTTCTTCACTTATTAAAGCGATTATTTCATCTTTAACATAAAGATTAGTTATTTGCCAACTACCATTTATATAAACGTTGCCGTTCATAATTGCATAATCATACATTGTTTTTTTCCTTAATTTTAACTTCTTTAACTTGGTAATCACTTATTTTAAAAAAATGAACAAGAGAATCAACTAAATCTTCACGCGCACTAAAAATTACCTCAATTTGATTTGCTAACAATTTATTTAATATTGCATAGTAACCTTTTTTTTGTAATTCAAGAACGCCGACCTCGTCTACAAAAAGAGGTGAAATTCCTGACTCTAGTAAATCGTCATATATAGATGTCACTATTTCTAATGTTTCTAGGTTCATGTAATAAGGACCAAACTTTTCAGTTTTTTCAAACTCATTTTGATAAAACTTTTGATGAATCATCCATGAATATGTATCTTTGTTACTAAGTCGTTCTAAAGTAAAATGATGAATACCTCCGTTTAGAAAATATTTACGCGCGATAAATCCATCACCTGATTTATTTTTGTGGTACAAATTTTCTAAAAAGGTTGTTTTACCAGAATTAATTTTACCAGTAACAATCGTCACCACTAAGCATTTCCCTCATATGTTTAATATCTTGTTTATCGTGATAAACAGCAAGTATTTCTGAAGAAATAGAAATAGCAATATCCTCAGGAGAATTGCCTCCTAATTGCAATCCGATAGGTGCGTAAAAATTAGACAAATTAATTTCTTTTCCAAAAGTTTGATATGTTTTTTCTAAATAACTTTTTATTTTATCTGGTGAACAAAGCATACCCATATATTTAGGTTTAAATTTATTTGTGAGTATTTTATTTAAAACGTGATAGTCATTTTCATGCGACGGCGTACAAACAACAACATAGCTGCCTTCTTTAATACCATTTTTATCAATATAATCAACGAATTGAGAATGGTGCTTAGCATCAGCGTTTTGAAAATTTTTAATAATATAAGGGCGTTCATCGATTACATTAATATAAAAGCCTAGTGGCTTCATAACTTTTGCTAAAGCTGATCCAACATGGCCTCCGCCAAATATATATAAATATTGTCGCGGTCCGACAAACTCATAAAACAATGTAACGATACCGCCACAAACCATCGGTAAAGTTTTTGTTGCTTTAGCAACTTTACCCTCATCTAAAATATAGCGTTCTGTTAAATGTTTTCGTGATTTAATAATTTCTTTGCACTTTTCGCGTGCGTAAAATTCAATTGCTCCGCCGCCAACCGTTCCAAAAGCTTGATCGTCTTCAGTGACAATCATTTTCTTTCCAACATCGACGGGCCCAGCTCCTTCTTTTTCTGTAGCCGTGACGATAACAAAATCTAAACCTTGCCGTTTGAATTCAATAATTTTATCGTATAAATCGCTCATCTTAATTATTTAATAACAACTGCTAAAATAGCTATAACTAGAGTTAATGGTGAAAGAACATAAAGCAACCAATTAGGTGTTTCTTTAACTTTTAATTTAGGTTGAACGAACTCAACAATTAATCGATAAACTATATAAATTACCGCTAGGACTGAAAGTTCAATTAGGCCATTAAGTAATATAAAAGACAAGATTGCAGGGGCGCTTGAAATTTGATTTGCCAAGAATCCTGTTGCGGCATAACTAATAGCGTAATTTACGAGGAATAAACTTCTCCACGTAAAACTAATCGCATAAATTAAGCCTAAATTTATTACATAATCAGAGACTTTATTTGGCTTTGTTTTAAAGAAGTAGCTAGCAGCAAAGATTGATAATGATTGAAGGATAATAGAAATCATCGGATTATAAATTTTTGGATATCCACCTGGAGCTAAAGGTAAGGCAAAATTAATGGCCTTAATAGCAGCAGCAATAATTCCTACATAAATAATAACGTCGTGCCTTTTTGTTTTTTGAAATGCCCAAAACATCAAAACGGCTCCAATTGGAAACATTATCGACCCAGAAATAAGATTTGGTAACCAATGTAGAAGATATCCCGCTGTTGCTTCAAAAAATCCCCAAATTGCTCCAAAAAGAATCGTTGTCGCAATTAATCGTACTATGTTTTGTTTTTTCTTATTCATAATAATTCTCCTTATATTATTTATTTTTTTGCTTTTAGAGCATGATAAATTTTTTCAGGCGTAACAGGTAAATCATAAATTCTCACACCGACAGCATTATTAACTGCATTTGCAATTGCTGCAGGTGGTGAATCAATACCTATTTCACCAACTGATTTAGCCCCATAAGGGCCGCTTTCTTCGTAGCTTTCAGCGAATTCTGTTGTTAGTTTTTCAATATCTAACATCGTTGGAATCTTATAATCAAGTAGACTATTGCTAAGTAATTTACCGCGTTTGTTATATTTAACTTCTTCAAAACACGCCATACCTAAGCCTTGAACAACGCCGCCTTCTACTTGTCCTTTTGCTAACATCGGATTAATTGTGGTGCCACAATCTACAACACTTACGTAATTTAAAATTTTATATTCATAAGTGTCGGTATCCATTTCAATTTCAACAAACCCGGCCATAAATGGGGGAGGTGATTTTTGCCCAACATAACTACCCGTTGCCGTTAATTGATGTTGATTTTCACTATAATACAATTTATTAGCCATGTCTGATAAAGTAATTTCTTTATTATTTGACTTAAAAGTAGTGCCATCAAATGAAACATCTTTTTCATCAACGTCTAAGAAATATGCTGCTTCTTTAATTACCATTGCTTTCATTTTATTAGCAGCGTTTAAAACAGCGTTGCCGGATATATAAGTAGTACTTGATGCATACGCTCCAACATCAAAAGGCGTTAAATCTGTATCAGACGAATAAATAATAACTTTATCAACGGTTGTCATTAAAGCTTCAGCAGCGATTTGGGTTAGAACGGTGTCACTACCTTGGCCGATTTCAGTTGCTCCAACCATGAGGTTATAAAATCCATCATCATTTAGTTTAATAGTAGCTGCGCCCATATCAATGATTGGAATGCCACTACCTTGCATAGCAAGCGCCATACCAACACTACGAATCGTGTGTGGTCCAACTTGAACATAGGGGTATTTTTCTTTCCAATTAATTAGTTCAGCACCACGCTTTAAACAATATTGGAGTTTACAAGTTTCCATGTCCATTGCAGTTCCCTTAGTGCCTTCGCCCATAATTTCAAAAATCGGACTTGTTTCACCTTCATCAATCATATTCATACGACGAAGTTCTAACGGATCAAAATCAAGTTTTCTTGCAAGAATATCAATCGCGGATTCTAAAGCAAAATTACCTTGAATTGCTCCATAGCCACGATAAGCTCCAGCCGAAACATGGTTCGTATAAACAACATGTCCTCCAAATCGGACAGCATCAACTTTATTATAAAGTGGTAAAACTTTTGAACCAGTAACCATATAAACAGTTAAGGAGTGTTCTCCATAAGCTCCTGTATCGGAGAGTGAATGGCAATCAATGGCTTTAATTTTACCGTCTTTATTTGCACCAATTCTCATCCTTATCCGCATTGGATGTCTTGTATAGGATGATTCAAATACTTCTTGCCGTGTATAAACCATCTTGGCAGGTTTTCCCGTTTTCAAAGTTGTTAAAGCAACAAAAAATTCACCATGAACTGCTTGTTTTCCTCCAAAACCACCACCAACTCGTGGTTTAATTAATCGAATTTTACTTAAAGGATAATCTAAAGCTTGTGATAAAATCCGTCTTACATGAAAAGGCGTTTGTGTTGAAGAATATATAACGAGCCTTTCTTGATAGTCTAGTCTTGCGTTTGTAGAATGCGGTTCCAACATAACGTGTGCTTGCGCTTGTGTGTAAAAAGTTTCATCAATTACAACATCGCTTGCGGCTAATTCTTTTTCAACGTCTCCAACTTCCATTTCATATGAAGCAGCAACATTATTTTTAGGATCAAACCCAATTGGAAACATTTCATAAATGTCTTCTTCGGGATGAACGAGCACTTTGTTTCCTAATGCCTTTTCAAAATCTAAAATAGGTTCTAATATTTCATATTGCACTTCAATTAGCTTTAATGCCTTATTTGCAATTGTTTCATTTACAGCTGCAACACAAGCTACTTCATCACCTACATAACGAACATATTCATCAAGAATGAATTTATCTCTTGGTGAAGGTTCTGGATAACCTTGGCCGGCACGAGTAAAAGCTCTACGAGGCACATCATGATGTGTTAAAACTAATTCTACGCCTTCAAGTTCTTTTGCTTTGGTTACATCTATTTTTGTAATGCGTGCAAAAGCGTGAGGGCTACGAAGAACTTTAACAACTAAGGAGTTAGGTTCAGCCAAATCATCAGTAAAATATGGCCTTCCCTTCATTATTCCTTTGCCATCGATCGAAGGCGTTTTTTTATTAACAATTTTCATTTTTTGGCCTCCAAATAATTTTTAATTGCAAGGAATTGTGCTTGATACCCTGTGCAACGGCATAAATTAGCAACGACAAAGTTTTTAATATCCTCGTCGGTTGGATTTTTCAGTTCTTTTCGCAAAGCATGAATTGTTAAAGCTAAACCTGTATTGCAAAAACCACATTGATCAGCTCCTTGATCTGAAAAATAATCACTTAATTCATCTGCTTCTTTTTGGATACCCTCTACAGTAAGAACTTTTTTTCCTTCAACTCTTTGGGTTAAATATGAGCAAGATAAGATGACTTTGTCATCAACTAAAACACTACAAGCTCCACAAGAAGACTCGTTACAAGCCTTTTTAACTGAAAGTACATGATTGTTTCTAAGTGTGTCGACTAAATATTCACCAGGAGCGACATCAACAGTAAGTGGTTTGCCATTTAAAATAAAACTAACTTTCATTATTTAAGCACCTCCTTTAATCCACGATAGATATATGTTTTTGCGAGAAGTTTTCGATATTCTTCACTCGCTGTAACTGAAGAATTAAAAATAAGTTCTTCGACTGCGATTTGCGAGGCTTCTTTACAAATTGCATCAGTTATTTCACTAGCGTTGTTAACTAATTTTGCGGCACGTTGAGCTAAAGCACTCACAGCCGGCCTACTACCAACAGCAATTTTGACTTTTTTATTTTCTTCACTAATAGCAACGTTTAAAATTGGAAAATCAATAGCGGTTATTTTAACTTTTTTGAAAAAAGAAAGACCTCTGGTTTTTTTTATAACAATATGCGTCAAAATACTATTTAGTTTTCCTTTTAGGTTTAGAAAATCTTGAAGACTCATTTCTTCTTTGGGGTAAAAAACTAATTTCGTTTCCAAAACTAGAAGGGGAGTTAAAATATCAGAAAATGAATAGCGCCCAGCAACTGATCCTCCTATCGTTGCACTATTGCGAAACGCAACACCAACAATTTGACTAATTGCTTTCACAATAAGGCCTTCTTGTAAGTTTTTAATTAAAGGATCCAATTCTAATTGTCTTAGAGTCGTCATAGCTCCGATTTTTACATAATCGCCTTCGTCTTCGATTTTGTCTAAGCCAAGCTCATCTAAGTCAATTAATGTTTCCACGCTAGGTGTACTTCTTTTAAGCCACAATCCGCCGGCTAGTAAAACATTCCTGGGGCTTTGAAGCAAAGCATCATGTGCTTCTTTTAAAGTTTTCGGCTTTAAATAGTGTGCTACCTCCATCTTATTTTTCCTTTCTGTCAATTTGTAAATTTTGAAAATCATTCATTGTGTCTATATCAATTAAAACATTTTTATCTTCTGTATTGATTATTTCATAATCATGACGATTGCGAAAGTCTTTTAAGTTCGATGTTATCGGCTCCTTTAGTAGCAAATCCCTATATTTATATTTCAAAAAAATTGGATGTCCTTTACGATTTAAATAAGTAGGAACACGGATATCTTTATTTCCCTTTAATAATTTCTCGTAAGTTTCATAACTAACAAAAGGACAATCACCAGGCAAAATAAAAAAGTCATCACTAACGTTTTTTACCCCAACTAAAATTGATGAAAACATACCTCTTTCAAATTCATCGTTTTTGACAGTTATGACGTTTTTATAATGTTTTATGGCGTTAAAAATTTCATCATGGTAATAACCTGTCACAACAAAAATTTTTTCAACATGAGGAAACATTCCTTCAATTGCGTGAGAAATTAAAGATTTGTCGTTTGTTTGTAACAGCAGTTTGTTTATTTTGGTTCGGCTAGAAAATCCGGCCGCCAGAATAATCCCTTGTGTCATGAAGACTCCTTGCTATTAAAAGACATATTGACCTAATACCAATAATTGGTATTCATCCTCTTAATAAATAAATTATAAGGGCCGATGCAATATATTGCAAACAGGATTTATAAAAAACGCATCCGAAAGAAGTTGACTTTTTCAATCAAAAATATTCATTATACCGTATAATTATATATTGAAAAGAGGTGTAATTTTATGAGTAAATACGTCATTTCACTTGGTGGTAATGCACTAGGAAATAACCCAATCGAGCAAAAAGAATTATTAAAAGATGTTGCAAAACCTATTGTTGAATTAATTAAACAAGGTCATCAAGTCGTTTTAGTTCATGGAAATGGTCCACAAGTTGGAATGATTAATTTAGCATTTACTGAATCTTCTTCTACACCAGAAATACCTTTTCCAGAGTGCGGAGCGATGAGCCAGGGTTATATCGGTTATCATTTACAAAATGCTATTAGTAATGAATTTTTAAAACAAAAAATCGATTATCAAGTAGCCACAATAATAACACAAGTTGTCGTCGATGAAAATGATCCTTTATTTCAAAATCCAACGAAACCAATAGGCACTTTTTATACGCAAAAAGAAGCATTAAAAATTGAAAAAGAAAAAGGATATATAATGAAAGAAGATAGCGGAAGAGGGTACCGCCGAGTCGTCCCTTCTCCATTACCTGTTGATGTTGTTGAAAGTGAAATTATTAAAACATTATTAAATGAAAAACACCTTGTCATTTGTGCAGGAGGAGGGGGAATTCCTGTAATTAAAAAGGAGAATAAATTAGAAGGAATTGCAGCAGTCATTGATAAAGATTATGCAAGTTCAAAAGTGGCAAAAATTATCGATGCTGACTACCTCGTTATTTTAACTGCTGTCGAACATGTTTATATAAATTATTTAAAAGAAAACGAGACTAAACTTACTACTATAACAGCGGGGCAAATGAGGTCTTATTTAGACGAAGGTTTTTTTGCAAAAGGCAGCATGCTTCCAAAAGTTGAAGCGTGTTTATTGTTTGTTGAAAAAGCCATTGATAAAACTGCCATTATTACTTCTTTGCAGAGTGCCAAAAAAGCCTTCTTATTAAAGACAGGAACAATAATAAAATCGTAAATTTTAACTAAAATAGTCTATTTTTGCATGTTTTAAGTCGAAAAACAGAAAATTAATGAATTACGCGAACACGAATTAAACCTTCGACTTCGCTTAATAAATCTAGAAGACACGTTTCGTTCTCGCATCCACCTTTAACATCATTAAAATCAATAATAGTAATAGCAAATTCGCCTTTTTCTGCACTTACCAATTGCTTAATATTGGCCTTTTTTTCAACTGTTTTTATGATTGAATTAGTAATACCTTCTTGGTGAAGATGAAGGACAACAAGGCGGTGGTCTTTTGTCTTAGGACCAAGGCTAACATTTGGGTAATTTACAGCATTAATTAAATTACCATTTTCAATATATTCGACAACTTGTGAGGCAGCCATTTTTGCGCAATTATCTTCAGCTTCTGCCGTTGATGCCCCAAGATGTGGAAAGGCAATAACACCTTCCATATTTGCTGTTTTATGATTTGGAAAATCGGTCACATATTTACGAACTTTTCCGCTCGTAATTACTTCTTTTAAATCATCGTCATTAACAAGAGCGTCACGGGCGAAATTAAGCAAAATTACACCATCTTTCATTTCTTTAAAAGCTTCTTTATTTACCATCCCTCTTGTTGCAGAATTTAAAGGAGCATTTAAGCTAATATAATCTGAAACACGATAAAATTCTTCGATAGTTTTTGCATAAACAACCTCACTTGGTAAAAGGGGTTTTTGCCGATCAATTGTTTTTTGAGACGAACCAAAAGTAATAATATTCATACCTAATCCGTGCGCCGCTTGAATAACTTTAGAGCCAATCGCACCAATGCCAAGAACACCCAAAGTTTTGCCTAATAACTCAGTACCAGCAAAAGCAGATTTGGCCTTTTCCATCGTCTTATTAATATCGACATCTTCTTTGTTTTCTTCAACCCATTTCATACCGCCATAAATATCTCTAGCAGCTAAAAGCATTCCAGCAATCGTGAGTTCATTGACACCATTTGCATTTGCGCCTGGCGTATTAAAGACAACAACTCCTTCTTTTGCATAAAGATCTAAAGGAATATTATTAACTCCAGCGCCAGCTCTTGCAACAGCTAAAACAGATTTTGGTAATGCCATTTCATGCATTATTGCACTTCTTACTAAGATGGCTTTTGCTTCATCTAAATTGCCTGTAACCTCGTAAGTAGAAGGTAAAACTTTTAACCCTATGGGTGAAATTTTATTTAAGCAATAAATTTTTTTCATTGTTTCTCCTTTATAAATGTTTAGATTCAAACTCTGACATAAATTTAACTAAAGCCTCGACACCAGCAAGGGGCATCGCATTATAAATTGAAGCTCTCATACCACCAACAGAACGATGGCCTTTTAAATTTTCTAACCCAACTTTTTTAGCCTCTTCAACGAAGAGTTTATCGAGTTCTTCACTATCAGTTTTAAAACAAACGTTCATTAATGAACGGGAATCTTTTTCGACTGTGCCTTTAAACATTTTACTCTTATCTAAATAATCATATAAAAGTGTGGCTTTCTTTTCGTTTCTTTTTTGGATTCCTTCTAAACCACCGTTAGCTATAATCCACTTAAAAACTAATCCACATATGTAAATTGTGTATGTTGGCGGTGTATTATGCATCGAACCTTTTTCAGCAAAAACTTTATAATTCATTAAAGTCGGTGTACCAGGAAGAGTTGGATTTTCTAATAAATCATCACGCACAATTACGATTGCAACACCAGCTGGTCCTACGTTTTTTTGTGCTCCTGCAAAAATCACGCCAAATTTTGAAACATCTATCGGTTCAGATAAAAAGCAAGAAGACATATCGTTTACTAAAATCCGGTTTCCAACATCTGGATATTTTTTGTATTTAGTTCCAAAAATTGTATTATTTTCACAAATGTAAACATAGTCTGCATCTTTAGAATACGAAAGATTATCCAAATTTGGAATATACGTAAAATTTTTGTCTTCACTTGAAGCGATAACGTTTACGGTACCATAAATTTCGGCTTCTCTTCTTGCTGCTTTAGTCCATTGTCCAGTATGAATAAAGTCATAGACTTTATTTTTTGATAAATTCATTGGTATCATTGCAAACTGTAAAGTCGCTCCACCTTGAACAAATAGGACTTTGTAGTTGTCAGGCATGTTAAGGATTTTTCTTAAATCAGCTTCTGCTTCGTCAATAATCGCTTGGTAAAGTTTCGAGCGGTGAGACATTTCCATTACCGACATTCCCGAATCTTTGTAGTTAAGCATTTCTTCTGAAGCTTGTTTTAGGACCTCCTCGGGTAAAGTTGCTGGTCCTGCAGAAAAATTATAGATTCGTTTCATTTTTTCTCCTTTCGTAATCTATTTGATTTTCTTACTTTCCAAGTAATATCTTTTTTCAACAGCATAACCCATTGAAAATGTTTTTCGTGGTAATACATCGCCTTTGGCAATATAGTCAAATAAATCTTCTTTGTTTAAAGATGGCATAATAATTGCTACAGAATTTTCATGTTTATCTACAACCTCATACGTATGAGAAAGATCATGAACATAATCAACAGATGTTTCTGGATTATATTGGAGATATTTATCAATAAAATCTTGAATAAGACGGTAGGCCATAGGCGTATTATTAGGAATCGTAAAAGGAATCTTATTGGTGGCTGTGTATAAATGTGTTTCAAATGAGCCTTGCACAGCCATTTTTAAGCCGTTTATAAAATCTTCGCCAACATTAAAAACAACACGATGAATTGGTTCAAATGTTAATCCTTCATCATATAAATTAATTGCCTCTACAATCGAAAAACGAGCAGGATGATTTTTGCGTTCCTCAGCAGATAACTTTGTTTTTATATTATCCCAATGTGTCTTTGCTGTTGCCAAAGAATGATTACCATCTCCTACAACAAACATTAAATTGTCTTCTTCATTTTGCAATAAGTTTTCGAACGCTTTAATAATTGGTTCAGTATCTAAAACTTGATAACCCTTTAGATGACCTCCTCCTTGATTTAAAGGAAAATCGTATAAAACAGGCAGTTTTTGCCTACTTTCGTATAGTTTTTCGATAATTGTTTTGTTTTTATCGTTAAACAAAAATTGGACATGAGAAAGTTCTATTTGTGCGTTTTTCCTTATTTTGAGACGTGGAGGAATGCGCTCAACGACTGTTGCTTCGGTTGCGCGTATTAATGATTTTGAACTAGCTAAAAAAGAATATGCCTCTAAATCAATAGCAATAACAAGACCGAGTCTTCTTTTTGTATACGGGGTTTCACGCTCAACTAAAACAAAGCATTCTCCTATATCAACTAATACATTTTCCTTTAGATACTTGCGAATTGTTGAGTTGATATTTTTGATGTATTCAGCTTCATTAACTAAATTTAAATAAGCTTCAGGGAAAATCATATGAAGCGCTGAGGGATAAGGACCAATAAGATGTTTTAAGTCGTCCCAATATGATTTTTGGCTCGTAAATTGATCACAAGCAATCACAGCAAAACTAGTTAAATCAACTGTTCGGTTAGGTAGTAATAATGAAGGGGCTTTAATTGGGTTAGAAAACTTCATTAAATCACTCCCTGTGCGACCATTGCTTCATAAACTTTTAAAAATCCAGCTATATTAGCACCTAAAGCCAAATTACGAGGTTGATTAAATTTATTAGCCGTATCATGACACTTTTTAAAAATATCTTTCATAATAATTTCAAGCTTCTTATCAACTTCTTCATAAGACCATGGTAAGTGCGTTGCATTTTGCGTCATCTCTAAGCCCGAAACTGCAACTCCGCCTGCATTAGCGGCTTTACCAGGAGCAAATAAAATGCCATTTTCATTGAAATAGCGAATTGCTTCAACGGTTGAAGGCATGTTTGCTCCTTCAATTAACAAATAACAGCCGCCTTCTTTAAGACTTTTAGCGTGTTCTAAATAAATTTCGTTTTGTGTCGCACACGGAAGAGCAATATCACAAGGCATAGCCCACATTTTCTTCGGGTCATCAACAAACTTTGCTTGAGGATAGTGCTTAATATACTCTAGAGAGTATTCTCCTCTTGCTTCTGATAATTCATCAACTAATTTTATATCAAGACCATTTTCGTCATAAACAAATCCGTTAATATCAGACATAGCAACAATTTTTGCTCCTAATTCATGAGCCTTAACTGCTGCATGTTTACCAACTTTTCCTGAACCTGAAATAATAATTCGCTTGCCGTCTAAAGTAGTAGAGAAAAATGTTTTTAAAGTTTCTCTAACGAAATAAATTAATCCATAACCTGTCGCTTCTTTTCTTCCTAAAGAGCCGCCATAGGGAATTCCTTTGCCAGTAAATGTTCCAGTAAAATCATTAACTAGTTTTTTATACATTCCATACATATAACCAATTTCACGAAATCCAACACCAAAGTCACCGGCGGGTACGTCTGTGTTTGGTCCGATATGCCTGTATAGTTCAGTCATATAAGCCTGACAAAAACGCATTATTTCATTATCAGAACGTCCTCTTGGATTAAAATCAGAGCCACCTTTTCCACCACCCATGGGTAAACCAGTTAAACTATTTTTAAATGTTTGTTCGAATGCTAAAAACTTTAAAATAGATAAATTCACTGAAGAATCAAAGCGAATACCGCCTTTGTATGGTCCAATTGCAGAATTATATTGAACACGATATCCAGTGTTGACTTGGATTTTGTTTTGATCGTCAACCCAAGCTACACGAAACGAAATAACTCTTTCAGGAACAACTAAGCGTTCTAAAATTGCTTCTTTTTCAATTCGAGGATCCGTATCAACAAAAAAGTCCATTGAATCAAAAAATTCTTCGACAGCCGAAATAAATTCAGGCTCATTAACATAACGCTTTTTAACATCAGAAAAAACACGGTTTAAATATTTGCTTTGATACATTTAGAGACCTCCTAGCAATGCAATGATGAATGCAAAATAATATTTTATCACTATAAATATTATAAATTGAAAGCGCTCACATATCAAGACGAATAACAAATATCACAATAAATAAAAAAGTGAAATAAACGTTAACTATTCTCTTTTGTCACCCATAAAGAAAACCGCAATTGTTCCTGGGCCAGAATGTGAACCGATAACCGGGCCAATAAAACTATAAACAACATCTTTAACTTTCAATTCTTTTTTAAGGGTATTACCGACAAATTGAGCATCCTCTAAAGCATCACCATGACCAATAAAAATTGTTTGTGTCGTTGGATCAACAATTTGATTTTTAATTACCTCAATCATGTCATTAAGCGACTTTTTACGACCAACAGCTTTTGAAAGAGCAACTAATTTGCCTTCATTATTTACATGTAAAATCGGTTTAATTCTAAGAAGTGAACCGATAATAGCGGCCGTACTACTTAAACGTCCACCCCGTTTTAAAGTTCCAAGGTCTTCAACAGTAAAGATGTGGTTAAGTTTTAATTTGTTTTCTTCGATCCAACTAGCTATTTCTTCAATAGTCTTGCCTTCTTTTCTTAAAAAAGCTGCACGATAAACTAAATATCCTTCACCAAAAGAAGCACTTAGTGTATCAACAGCGATAATTTTTTGATTAGGGTATTCTCCTTTTAACATATCAATGGCAATTGTCGCAGATTGATATGTCCCGCTTAACGCAGAAGAAAAAGCAATATATAAAATATCTTTGCCTTGTTTTAATAATTCTGTAAAAAAGTGATAAAAATCGGTTGGGTTTACTAATGTTGTGCGATAAATTTCTTTTTGGCGCATTTCATCATAAAAATCAGTAATTTTCATTTCCCTTTGATCTTGATAATGGTGATATTCTTTTTCGTCTTTTCCAAAAACCATAGGCATAATAGAAATGTTCTCGGTTTTCACAATATCGTCAGTTAGGTCAGAACATGCATCTGTGGTTATAATGAATGTTTCCATACAGGCTTCCTCCTTTATAAGGCTTTGTGGCTTTTAATATTAAACTATGGCAAAGAAAAAGTCATCAAAAGAGCAACACTTGATAAAAACAATTGATTTTTATAATGAATAAAATTATGTATTAAATGTTTATTGTCATTAACCTTTTTGACAAAAGGGTTTTGTTGACTCCAAACGTCCTTTTAAAAATTCTTTTATAACATCGGAAACGTTTCCTTTGGCTCCTACGATTACTTCTATTCCGTGCTCATTAAACAAAGATACGGCGCTTTGGCCAATTCCACCAGAAATAATTAAACAAATACCAAGTTCTTTTAAAAATAATGGCAAAAAGCCCGGTCGATGGCCAGGATTAGGTATTGAAACAACATTAATTACTTCATTTTCTTTAATAGTATAAACAGTAAAGTTTTGACAGTGTCCAAAATGTTCTGCAACTATATCTTTTTCACTTGCAATTGCAATTTTAATCATAATCTTTCTCCTTAATTTAGTCCTTTTAATAATTTCATGACTTTTGAGTATATTTTTTTAACTTCTAAACCAGCTTTTAAATCTTGATCAACAATAGTTAGGCCCCTATTTACGAGGCGATTGACCTTTTCATCAAATGGCACTTGCCCCAAATAAGGAATTTTATTAAGTTTGCAATATTGCTTAATGGATTTTGTTATATTCTCATTAAGATCATACTTATTAATGGCAACAGCAATCGGCGTTTGAAAAATATTCGCTGTTTCCACAATTCGTTTTAAGTCATTAAAACCCGACATTGAAGGTTCAGCAACAATTAAAACGAGTGTTACTCCACTAATTGAGGCAATTACCGGACACCCAATACCTGGAGACCCATCAATAATGGCTAGTTCTATTTCTTCTTTGTCTTTTAAGATTTTCTTCTTAACTTCAGTTACTAATAATCCAGACATTCCACTCCCGATATTCAACTGAGCAGTAGCAAATAGTTCATCCTTATCTACATATGTTTTGATTTCTCCATCAACGCTTTTTACTAAGGAAATGGCTTTTACTGGGCAGACATATTCACACACCGCACAACCCTCGCAAAGGTATGGATTAACTCGATAATTTTGGTCTTTATCAATAAAAATCGCGTCAAATCGACAGTGTTTTCTACATAAATCACAACTTGTACATATTTCAACATTTATTTCTGCTTTATCTAAACCATAAAAATTTTCAATTTCTGGTCCTTTGATTTGTTTGATTAATAAATGTAAATTAGGAGTATCAACATCACAATCTGCATAACGTTTACTATTGTTTAATTTTATAAATGCACTGGCGAAAGTAGTCTTGCCTGTCCCGCCTTTACCACTTAAGATTAATAGTTGCTTCATTTTCTTGCCTCTAGAACAAGGTTATTCAATAAATTTGTAAACAACTTTAAGTATCTTTTGTTTTCCCAAACAAGGACTTTTCCAATTGAACTAATATCGTTCATTGTGCGATCAAATAAAATGTTTTCTAAAATAGTAATTTTGTTTTGACGACAAAATAATTGGGCCGGATTTGTTTTTTTCTCGCTTTTATTAATAACAACAGCACACGGTTTATTAAATAGTTTTGTTAATTCATAAATTGTTTTTAGGTTAAAAGCTCCTAAAATAGTTGGTTCGGTAACTAAAAGACAAAAATCTGCACTTTTAATACTTTCAATTACTGAGCAAGAGCTGCCCGGCGGGCAATCAATAAACTTTAAGCCTTCAAATTTATTTGAATCATCTAAAAGTTCTTTTATAATTGGAACGCCAGTTGCTTCTCCGGGTTTTAAAAAACCACTTAATACATTAATTTGTTTAATTTTTCCTGATGAAATTTCACCAATTACTTTATTCTTTTCTTTAAGCGCTTTATTTGGACAAACTAAAAGACAGCCACCACACGAATGGCATAAGTTGTCCATGACAATAAGTTGATTATCTATATAAGCAAGAGCGTTATATCGGCAAAAATCCACACATTTTCTTTGACCATCGCATAATTGTTCTAAAACATATGGTATTTTGACTGATACATTTTTTGTACTAGTATTTTCAGTTTTTAAAAAAAGATGAACATTCGGTTCTTCAACGTCACAATCAATTACTGTTGAATATTTAGCACTAGCAGCTAAATTTACAGCTAAAAAAGTTTTACCCGTTCCGCCTTTACCACTTAGGATTGCGATTTTCATATATTTTTAGTGTCCGCTAGAAAAATTTTCTAATTTCGACAATTTATTCGCTAAAAATAAATTAATATTTTTCTCAATATCCTTATTTATAGTCTTATATATGCCAATATCGGCTTTACTTAATATAAGCGCGGCATTTTCTCCTAAACGAGGAGTTAAAATAATATCAACTTTTAAATCAATAACGTGTTGTGCTGCTTTTACACCCGCTCCGCCAGAGCTTAAACTTGCCTTATTTTCCAATAATGTCTTTTCTTGAGTTTCACTATCGTAAATTAAAAAGCGTGAGGCGCGTGCAAAAGAATCGTTTACTTTGCCGCTTTGATCTACTGGAATTAAAATAATCATATTTCCTCCTATTTATTAAAACGATGTCGGCCTCGCCCAGGTCCATCAAAAGGCCTTCTGCCACGATGATGGAAGCGTTGTTGACGACACCCTTGACCTTTATAAAATCTTGAAGCGTTTTCATGCAGTTCATAATTACCGCCTTCAACTTTTAAAAGAACGCTATTCACTAAACTGTTTGCTAATTTTGTTCGAGCGTCCTGATAAAGTTTTTGAACGGTCGCTCGAGCAACATTCATTTCTTGAGCGCATTCTTCTTGTGTTAGTCCTTCCCAATCTATTAAACGGATTGTTTCAAACTCTTCTACAAGCATAATGATAAAATCATCATTATTTATGGAATTTAAACTACCGAAAACATTATTGTTAGGTACACAATAAACGCGTTTATATTTTCTTGGCCTTGACATATACTCTTATTTTATATCATCAAGAAGTTTATTAATATTCTCAATTTCTTCTTCAAGAATTTTTTTTCTTTGAAGCATAGCTTCTTTATCGCTTAATTCGTACATTGCAAAATTGCGATAACCAAAATTTCTCCCACCAAAACGTCCATAACGATGGTAACGTCGTGGGCGCGGGTTACAGTACCCAAAACCTCTTCCAGTATTAGGGCCCAAACCTCTTGGTCCGGTTCCGTCTCCTCTTGGCATAATTAAATCCTCCTTGAGTTAATAGCAAATGCCATTAACCTAAGTTTATTTAATAATAGTTTTTGGCATATGTCAATAACTTTTTAGGTTTAAGTATAAAATTCTTATATATGTGCATAAAAAAATTGATATTATTGAGTAAGAGGCACTAATTATGAAAATTTTTAAAAATTACCTTGTTTATCCTTTTGTTTCGGCTGGTCTTTTAGCGTTGGCTTTCCTTTATAATATAATTTTTGCATTATCTGTATCAGCGGATCCTGTTCTTTCTTATGGAATTTTGTTTTATTTTTTGCCATTACTGATCGGCATGTATTTAGTTCATTATGGTATTAAAAATAGTCACCGAATTATTATTTACATTGGTCATATTCTTAATATTATTTCTTCCTTATTTATTACTATAAAAATCGAAAGGCTTGTGTTTGCGTGGATGAGTGATTTTCCAGGTATTATATTATTATTTTTTTCTATTTGGCCGTTGCTTTTATTACTCATATCATTAACAATAAAGGCTTTTGTAAAAACAATTGAATTTGAAAAACAACACAAAATCATTTTATTAATAAGTTTTATTGGTCTAGTCGCCAATGCTTTATTAGTTTTAGTATTGCTAATTGTATTAGCGGTAATGTTTGACGAAGCTTTAGTTTTCTTTGCTCTTTTGCCAGTTTTCTTTGTATTTACTTCGTTAATCTCTGTTACGTCGTTGCCATTATATACAAAAGAAGTGGCGGTTATAAATGAATCACTTTCACCTTCTTTATTTGAAGAAGTTATAAAAAAAGCAAAACATGTAAAAAACAAAAATAAACCTTCAAAGCCCGAAAAAACAAATGACGAAGATGTCATCGATATAGAAATCGAAGACTAGTTAATATTTGTAAATATTATAATTTATTTTTTAATAATTTCAGCAACTGTTGTCGCTAATGTTGCAACGTTTTGTAAGTCGCTTGGCACGATAATTTTTGTTGCTTGACCATCTGCCATTTTCGCAACAGCTTCATACGATTTTAATGTTAAAACAGCATTATCTACTCCTGCCTTTTTAAGCATGATTAAACCAGTAGCCTCGGCATCACGAATAAGTTTAATGCCTTCGGCTTCAGCTTTTTTAACTTCTAAAATAGCTTGGGCTTGTCCTTCGGCGCGTCTAATTGCAGAAAGTTTTTCGGCTTCGGCGTTCAAAATAACCGATTCTTTATTTCCTTCAGCAACTAAAATAGCAGAGCGTTTTTCTCCTTCTGCTAAAAGAATTTTTTCACGTCTTTCTCGCTCAGCACGCATTTGTCTTTCCATTGCATCGCGAATATCTTTTGGTGGTAAAATATTTTTTAATTCCACACGATTAACTTTAATTCCCCAAGGGTCAGTAGCGACGTCTAAAATGTTTCTCATTTTAGCGTTAATAATATCTCGAGAGGTTAAAGTTTCATCGAGATCTAAATCACCAATAATGTTTCTTAATGTTGTCGCTGATAAATTTTCTATAGCGGAAATCGGATTAATAACGCCATAGCAAAACAATTTAGGATCAGTCACCTGAAAGAACACAACTGTATCAATTTGCATTGTAACGTTATCTTTTGTAATAACAGGTTGTGGATCAAAGTCATATACTTGTTCTTTCATTGTTACTTTTTTTGCAATTCGATCAATAAAAGGAACAAGAAAATGAAGTCCAACATTCCATGTTGTTAAATATCCACCTAGTCTTTCGATAACATACTTATCGGTTTGTCGTACAATTTTGATTGAAGAAGCTAAAATAATTAAAATAATTAAACCAACTAACGATAAAATAATGATGAGCCAAATTTTTGGTCCACTTCCGGCAGCGCTTGCTAAATAATACATAATTAATTCTCCTTTATTTACTATCCTTATCAATAACCAATTTATTACCATCAATACCTACAATTACAACAACTTCATCCTTTAAGAAAACATCACCTTTATTTTTCGCAACAGCAGTCCAAATAATACCGTTTAATTGCACTTCTCCATGCGAAAGTTCATTAACTTCTACTAAAACTGTGCATTTTTCACCAATTTTTTCTTCAACATTAGACTTTGTTTCTTTTTTAAGTAAGTATTTTTTTGTAAGAGGGCGGATTGAAAAAATTAAAGTAACTGAAGCAATAATAAAAACAATAATTTCAACCCAAAAAGGCACGCCAGGAATAATTGACAAAATTAAAGCAAGTATTGCTCCTCCGGCAAACCAAATAGAAATTAATCCGGGCTCAAGGGCTTCAATAACGATTGAAATTACAAAAACCCCTAACCAAATCCATACCATTACTTCTTCGATTCCCATAATAGTTACCTCCCTTTAAAATATACCTTTTTTGGAGTTTTTATACAATAAAAGAATATTATTTTTTATCTACAATGTATTAAAAATTTAGAAAATTAAAAATAGCCAAGATGGGCCCATTCTGGATGATCAATAAACGGGTTTCGGTTATATTGATGGTTATCATAAATGAAGTTATTGCGATTCATTTCAAATTCATCTACAGGGTCTAATTCATGCCATTTTAATAAAGTGTCCAAATGGCCTAAGCTCGTTCCAGTGCCAGGATATGAATTAACTAATTTACAATTATTAGGATAAATAAGTGCCATATAAAAACAAGCTCGTGCAACATCGCCCTTATCGTGATCGAGGGGTTCATAAACGCCATTAAGAGCTCCCCCACTATATTTGCCAGAGTCATAACCTTTATTGTCTTTTCCGGTTTGACCACTAATAACGTCACCAAAATTACGTGAATTTCTCCAACTATTGTTGTTTTGTTTATCGCAGGCTCGTAAATGGTGAAAATCTGTTCCAGGCCCTAAACTAGTGCCAAAAGCTCCGCCGTATGATTTTGCCCAAATGTGTTCTCTATCCCAAAGGTTATTAAAATCATTAAATTTTCCAGCAGTGCTCGCACTAAAATTATACCCAGCATAAAATAAACGCATATATGGATTTTTATCATTTTTATCCGGTGACAAATTCCAATCTCGATCAGTTTCTGCCATATTGTCTCTTACGTAATTATATGAGCGCTGAGTTCGCTGATTAATAAGCGTTTTTAAATCATTTTTAGTAGGACTAGATGACAATTTATTGTAATAAGAGTTGTATTTTTCGGGCATAGAATAATGATTGCCTACGTAATCCGGCCCTGTTGTCGTGTTAGTTATAGAATCACTAGTTGAATCAGTTGAGCTATCAGTTGAATCGGTTGCGCTGTCAGTTGAATCAGTTACACTATCGGTTAAACTTGGATCTGTTGTTGTATCTGTATCACTTAAAGAAGGGTTGTTATCGGGTGTACAACTAGAAAGCAAAACAACGAGTAAAAGAAAAATTTTACTAATAATTTTATTGTTTTTTATCATGTTATTTGCCCATCAACATTCGGATAAAAACCGTCTCTTTTTCAACTTCAAGACGAGGAAAAAGAATTTCTCCTTTGTTGATTTGCGTTCCTTCTATTAACCCAAATTTATAAATATTTTCATATTTTCTTAAATCATCACTAATACCAAGTTGGGCAAATAGTTTGTTTGAACTTTCTACTAAAATTGGCTGCATCAATATTCCTAAAACAAACAAAATGTTCGTTAAATGCGCCATAACGCTTGCTAATTCCGCCTTTTTTTCAATATTTTTAGCTAAAGTCCAAGGTGAAGTTTCTTCAATATATTTGTTTGCTCTACTTACAAGATTATTTACTTTAATAAATGCTTCAGTAATTTTAAGGTCATCAAGATCGTTTTCATATTCTTTAATTGTTGCCGTTGTTAATTCTTTTAGTTCTTCATCAAATTCGGTAACACTACCACTATATTTAGGAGTAACACCATCAAAATATTTATTAATCATGGCAATTGTTCTATTTAATAAATTTCCAAAATCGTTCACTAAATCGTTGTTAATACGTTCAACAAATTGTTCGGGCGTAAATTGTCCGTCTGAACCAAAGCTAACTTCTCTAACTAAGTAATATCGTAGAGCGTCAACGCCGTATTGTTCAATCATAGGAAGAGGTGAAATAACGTTTCCTCTTGATTTAGACATTTTCATATCTTTCATCATTAAAAGTCCGTGAACAAAAATTCGATCAGGTACTCTAATGTTGAGTGCCATCAAAAACATCGGCCAATAAAGAGTATGAAAGCGAGCGATATCAGCACCAATAAGGTGAATTATTTCGCTTTTTTCATCTTGCCAAAATTTCTTAAAAAGAAAATCGTCCTTAGATTTATATCCAAGAGCACTAATATAATTAACTAATGCGTCTAACCAAACGTAAACAACATGTTTTGGGTTTTCTTTTGTTCTAACGCCCCAATCAAAAGTTGTTCTTGAAACACTTAAATCATCGAGTCCTGGTTTAATAAATGTATTAATCATTTCATTTTTACGTGAAACTGGAAGTAAAAATTTTGTCTTTTGTTCAAAAAGTTCTATTAAACGATTAACGTATTTACTCGTTTTAAAAAAGTAAGTTTCCTCGCTTGCTTTTTCGACTGATCGATGACAATCAGGGCATAATTTTTCTTCACCAACTTGTGTTTCAGTCCAAAACGATTCACAGTGTGTGCAATACCAGCCTTCGTAATTTCCTAAATATATATCGCCTTGTTCATAAAGTTGGCTAAATATTTGTTCAACAACATCAGTATGTCTTTTTTCGGTTGTACGAATAAAATCATCGTTGCTAATTTTTAATTTTTTCCAAAGGTTTTTAAAGTCTTCAGCAATTTCATCAACAAATTGTTGTTCACTTTTGTTAGCAAGACGGGCATTATTTTGTATTTTCGCACCATGTTCATCAGTGCCAGTTAAATAATATGTTTCAAACCCTCTCATCCTTTTATAACGCGCAAAAACATCGGCCAATACTGTTGTATACGCATGACCGATATGAGCTTGTGCACTCGGATAGTAAATAGGGGTAGTAATATAAAATTTTGTCTTCATATTATTGAAAAAACCGCGTTTGCGGTTTGTTCTCTTTCTTTATTTGTTTCTGCCGTATTTTCGATTAAATGTTTCAACACGTCCATCGGCTTGCATGTGTCTTTGTTTGCCAGTGTAAAAAGAATGGCAATTTGAACATGTATCAACACGAATTTCTTTTAAAGTAGATCCGGTTTCAAATGTCGTTCCGCATGTAATACAAGTTACTGTAACGCGATTATACTTTGGGTGTAAATCTTTTTTCATTTTTTTCTCCTTCTGCCTTGGAGCATTGAGCGCTTCCAAAGAAAGTTGCCAAGTTATAATATCATTGCTTTTTTAAGAATGCAAATATATTTGATTATTTACATAGATAAATAAGAGTCAATTAAAAAAATTCTTATATTCAACAATTAAAAGTATGTTTTAATGTTATTTTTACTAAAGAGTGTTAAAATTATTTCGCTAAATAAAGGAGGAAACACATGATTAGTAAAACTTTAGCTATTGATGTGTTAAATGCTGCTCTTTCTACTGGTGCTGATTTTGTCGAAATCTTTTTAGAACAAACCGATTCTTCATCTTTGCTTTTAGAAAATGGTAAATTAGAATCTTCATTAACAACAACATCATACGGAGCCGGCATTCGTTTATTAAATAAACTGCAAAGTGTTTATGGACATACAAACGATTTAACACGTCGAGGCTTATTAAAACTCGCTAATTCTTTAGCAAAATCATTTAACGGTGAGCGTTTACTAACCGTTGAAAAAATTAACAAGGTTAAAGTTAAAAACATTCATCATTATGAACGTCTTTTAAGCGACGTTCCGCGTGATGAAAAAATCAAATTATTAAAAGAAGCGCATCAAGTTATGTCAACTTATGATCCAAGAATTGTTCGAATACAAGTTTCTTTTTCTAATTATCGTAAGGAAATTACTATTTTTAACTCTGAGGGCAAACGTTTTGACGATTTTAAAGAACGCGGCCGCATGGGTTTTGTAGCAATCGCTTCTGAAAACGGAAAAATTGAAACAGGCTTCGAAGGTCCCGGGGCAACCGGAGGAATGGAATTCTTTACAACTAATGTAGACGTCAAAGAAACTGCTCAGAGAGTTGTCGAACAAGCAATTAAAATGTTATCAGCCGCCGAATGTCCAAGCGGAAAAATGCCGGTCGTAATTGGAAATGGTTTTGGTGGCGTTGTTTTCCACGAAGCTTGTGGTCATAGCCTTGAAGCGACATCCGTTGCTAAAAAACTTTCTGTTTTTTCAGATAGTTTAGGAAAACAAATTGCTTCAAAAGTCGTTACTGCTGTTGATGATGGTAGTATTGCAAACGGTTGGGGATCTAACAATATTGATGACGAAGGTAATAAGACGCGTAAAAACGTTTTAATTAAAAACGGAGTTTTAAATACTTTTCTTATCGATTCATTTAATGGACGTCGGATGGGCATGGAAGAAAATGGTGCGTGTCGTAGAGAATCATATAAATATGAGCCAACTTCAAGAATGTCCAATACTTATATTGCTCAAGGAAAATCAACACCTGAAGAAATTATTACAGCAACTAAATTAGGATTGTATGCGGCTTCTATGGGTGGTGGAAGCGTTAACCCAACAACTGGCGAATTTAACTTTGCAGTTAGCGAAGCTTATATAATTCGTGATGGTAAAATTGCCGAACCAGTTCGCGGTGCAACATTAATTGGTTCTGGAGCCGAAGTTTTAATGAATATCGATATGGTTGGTAACGATTTAAAACGCGCTCAAGGAATGTGTGGTTCTTTAAGTGGAAACATTCCAGCAGATGTCGGACAACCAACAATTAGAATTAAAGAAATTTTAGTCGGTGGAAGAGGAGGAGCATTGAAATGAACATCAAGAAGTTTTTTGAATTAGCAAAAGAAAAAGGTATTGAAGCAAGCGAAGTTTATTCTAGCAAAAAATCTTCTTTATCTTTTGAACTATTTCATTCTGAAGTGTCTTCTTATACTGCTAGTGAATCTTTTTCACTTTCAGCTCGTGGAATCTATAAAAATAAATTCGGTGTTGTAAAAACAGAGAAAGTTGATAAAAAAACACCCGCCTTTTTAGTTGAAGAAATTATAGCGAATGCTAAAGTTATTGAAAAAGTTGAGCCCGCCTTACTTTTTAAAGGTAGTGAAAAATATAAAAAGAAAAACTTATACAACCCCGAAATTGAAAAGATTTCAATTGATCAAAAAATGAAAAATCTTTATGAAATCGAGGCAAAACTTCGTAAATTTGATCCACGAGTTATTGAAGTTCAAACTGTTCAATACGAAGAAGAGGCCGTTGAAGTTAACTTAGCTAACTCTTATGGACTTAATTTAAAAAGCAAATCAAACTACTTTGTTTATGTTGCTGTAGTTGTTGTAAAGGAAAACGAAGAAGTTAAAACTGGCTATAAAGTCTTATTGTCCAACGATCCAAACGAACTTAATATTGATAAATTCGTTGAAGAGGTTGTTTTAGACGCAACTCGCAAACTCGGTGGTTCACAATGTGAAAGTAAAAAATATCCTGTTGTTTTAAACCAAAAATCAGCTGCCGATTTACTTCGCGCTTATTTACAAAGTGCGAGTGCAGAAGAAGTACAAAAACACTCTTCGCTTTTTATTGGAAAGTTAAATCAAAAAGTTGCTAGTAAAAAAATCACTATTTTAGAAGAGCCGCTTCGGAAAAACGTTTTCTTCCGTTATTTCGACGATGAAGGTGTTGCTACTTATAATAAGAAAATTGTTGATAAAGGTGTTTTAACTACTTATTTACATAATTTAGAAACCGCTCACAAAGCTAACACAACAACAACTGGTAATGGTTATCGAGCTGGATCTAAAATTGGTGTTAGTTATGTTAATCCGCTAATTAAACCAGGTAAAGTTAGTGAAGAAGAAATGATTAATAATATTCAAGAAGGCGTTTATATATCAAGCATTGCTGGTTTGCATGCAGGACTTAATCCACAATCTGGAAATTTCTCATTGCAAGCAGAAGGCTTTATGATTCGTGAAGGTAAACTTGCCGAGCCACTTAGTCTTATTACTGTAGCAGGTAATTTATTAGACCTTTTTATGGATGTTAGCGAAGTTGCAAACAATTTAGAATTACAACTTTCGGGCGTAACTTCACCTAGCTTACTCGTTAAAAGTCTTGCCGTTTCTGGCAAATAGTTTGTTTTAATGAAAACAAAAAAGGGCCATTTGGCTCTTTTTTCTATATTAATTTTCTTATTTTCTTAAATAAAGTATCCCAGTTGTTCCATAGCCACAGTGAGAAGAAATCACCGCTCCAGCTTGCGTTACGTAAATACTTGAAGGTTCAATTATTTGCCCAAGTTTTTCAACAATATAGTCTAAGTTTTCTTGATCAACGCCAGCATGTGTAATCATTACTCTTTCTAAATCAACTTTCGGTAAATCGCCTTGAATCTCATTAACTAATTCGTCTAAAGCGGTGCTCATTCTACCCCTTGGTTTTTTATAAACGATAAGTTTACCATCAACAACTTTAATTAATGGGTGGATTCTAAAAATCTTGCCTAATATTTTTGCCGTTCCGCTTGCCCTTCCGCCTTTATGCAAATAATCAAGTGTTTCAATTGCAAAAACACTATTTAACTTAGGAGCTATTTTATCAATAAGTTCTTTAATTTCTTTTGCGCTTTTGCCTTCATCGCGATATTTTGCTGCTTTTAGGGCTAATAGTCCTGAGGCACTTGAAAGATTATTTGAATCGCTATAGAAAACGCGATTCTCAGGTAATTCTTGACTAGCTAAAATTACTGATTGTAAAGTGGCCGATAATTTAGATCCAATACCAACAAAATATATATCATGACCGCTTTCAATTAACGGTTCAAACGTTTCAATAAATTTTTGTGGTGAAACAGCGGCAGTACTTGGTAATTCATCATGCTCACTAACTAGAGCATAAAGTTTTTCAGAATCAATTTCTTTTCCGTCTTCATAAGTGTTTCCACCAATATTAACTAACAAGGGAACTACAATAATGTTATGTTTTTCATATAATTCCTTTGTAAGATCGGCAGTAGAGTCTACGACAATTGCTACTTTGTTCATAAAATTCTCCTTTTGTTTAGATTATATTATTATTTCAATCTTAAATTTCTTTGTCAAAGAAATGACTTTATTTGCTACGTTAAGTTGTTTATTTTAATCATATTTTTGTTTAAGATATAGAAGAAGGAGAAAAAAATGAAACTTTTTAAAGAATTTAAAGACTTCATAAGCCGTGGTAGTGTAATAGATTTAGCTGTCGGGGTTATTATCGGAGGAGCGTTTTCTGCAATCGTTACTGCCTTAGTTGGCAATATTTTTATGCCGGTAATTAGCCTTTTTGTCTCTGGTGGATTAGATAATTTTTATACTATTTTACCAAACAGCATCCTCGCCGAAATCCAAGATGGAACAGTTGGTGTTCTTGCAAAAGACGGCCAATATTACGACGCTTTAAGTAAAATTGATTGGGGTTTATTAATAAACGCAATTATTAATTTTCTATTAATTGCTTTAATTTTATTTGGTTTGATTAAGCTTTTTGCAAGCATTAAAAAAGCTAAAGACCTTGCAGTCAAAAAAATCCAAGGGCCAGTTGAAGAAGTTGAGCCTGAACCAGAACCAGAACCAGAACCCGACCCACAATTAGTCCTACTAACTGAAATTCGTGATTTACTAAGTAAAGATAAACCTAAAACGAAATAATTAATTTAATTTCCAACTAGGTTGAGTTTCTAATATTTTATTTAAAGCTTTTTGTGTTAAAAGATCTTCAATTTGAATAAGTCCAAAAGCGGTGTGTTTCATCGCTTTTTTCATTTTTTCAAGTGCATAAAGCACTTCCCCTTCAGACTCTTCGACAAGTCCACAAATAAGTAAATATGCCCTAACTGAAACAGCTGATGTGTCGGTTGCAAAAAACTTTCTTAATTCAGTTGAAACTTCACGGTGAAAATTTTTAAACTCTTCGACAGAGCTTGTTATACCCTTAATAAATAATAGCTGTGCAAAAACTCGACTATACACAATTGTGCTAATTTTATCTTTTTGTTCTAGAATAACGTTTAAAATTTCTTCTGCTTTTTCGTATTCTTGGTTTTCAATTAATTTATAAGTCGATAAAGCATTAGCAAGTGAAGTATAGTCGGTTATTTCTTCAAAAAGTGGTAACTCGTTCGTTACTTCTTTTAATTCGAGTTGGTGAACAAGATTAAAAGCTTGAACATTAATTTTCTTTGAAAAAAGCATCATACGATAACCATCAGTTTCAACATCAAGACGAAAAGGGAGAATGTTATATAACATCATCATTCCTCCAATCGAAGCAACAATAATTGCACCAATCGAAAGCCAAACGAGATCTATTTCGTTATTTTTTGTAATTACTGCATATAAAACAATTGCAACAGCTAATTCAATTACATAAATTAAAAGAGGAATTAAAACTGAAAACTTTGGATTAGCTAATTCACTTTTAGGAGCAAATTTAGTTTCGCCAGTTAATCCTTCAAAGTTTTTAAATTCAACTTTCTTATCTTTGTTTTGAAAATTAAAAGAAAAACCAAAAATATTAACCGAGACGATTTTATATTTGCCGAGCAAAGCGCCTAAGACGTGGCCAATTTCTAATAAGATAGCATTTAAAATAACGCCTATAACAACCGCTAATATAGCGAATGCATATTGATTCATTGGTACAGCGGGGTTAGAGGCAAAAACAGGCTTAATAATGCCTAGACCAATAAATAAGGCTAGGCCAATCATTAATAAATAAACAACAATACTTGAAATGTTTTCTTTTTTCATAAAATAAAATCCCTCTTTCTAAAGACACAAAAGAAAAATATTTTCAATGTCTTTTTTTCCTAGTGGTCGTACGGAGTGGCCAACCACACGTGTACCGTTTTCCGTAACAAGATTTACTAGCCGAGGGACGTCTTCTTTAATAATGCCTAATTGATTTAACGTAAGAGGTGCATTAATTGATTTAAAAAAATCTTTTAACTTACGTATTGCTATATTAGCACCTTCTAAATCATTATAAAAGTCTAATTTAAAAACGTCTCTAGCAAAAGTGGCTAGTTTTTTTGTTTCTTCATTAATTACATAAGACATCCAAGCAGGTATTAAGGCGGCAAGACCTGCTCCATGCGCAATGTCTGGTTTCATACCACTTAAAGCATGAGAAAGTTGATGGATTGGAAAGCTTGTTTTTTTTCCTAAGCCAGTTAAACCGTTATGAGATAAAGCACCTGCTAGCATCAAAGATGCTCGAGCCTCATAATTATTTGGTTCATCTATAGCAACTTGACCGACTTCAACGACGTGCCTTATTAAACTTAAAGCAAATTTATCACTAAGTTCCTCTTTAGTGCTTGGTGAAAAATATCGTTCAAAAGAATGAGAAATAATATCAACAATACCGTTTGCTGTTTGTTCTTTATTAACGGAGTAAGTAAGTTCGGGGTTCATAACCGCAAAAAGTGGTCTTAATAAATCACAATTAAAACCTCTTTTGATTTGCGTTAAATCATCAGATATAACACAAGATGGTGATACTTCTGAACCAGCTGCCGCAATCGTTAAAATCACACCAATCGGCAAAGCTTTTTGGGGTTTTACCATATGTAAATTAAAATCAAAAGGATCTCCATCATAAAAATAACCTGCCGCGATTGCTTTAGCTGAGTCAATAACCGAGCCTCCGCCAACCGCTAAAATTAAATCGACTTTTTCTTTTTGGGCAAGTTTTACACCAAGTTTAACTAAATCACGAGTAGGATTAACTCTTACTCCTCCGAGTTCACTATAAGCTAAATTTTCTGACTTTATAGAATTTATAACTTTCTTATATAGACCACTTGTTTTAATTGAGCCTCCACCATAATGTAAAAGGACTTTCTTAAAACCATAAGACTTAATTATACGCCCTATATCTTTTTCTTTATTTCTTCCAAAATAAATTTTTGTCGGTGAAACAAACTCAAAATCAATCATATTTTTTCCTTATTTTTTTGTAAATTACTTAATTCTTTAGCAATTTGAGCCCCTAGAACTGCGTTGTTTTTTATTAGTTCTTTATTAGCGAGTAATGATTTACCTTTTGTAAGTTTAACAATTTCTTTGAGCAAAAAAGGCGTAACGTCTTTCCCTTTAATTTTTTCTTTCTCACATAAATGAAGGGCTCTTTGAATAACTTTATCAATTATATCAACAGGTATTTCATGTGCTTTCGGAATCGGATTAGAAACCAAAAGCCCTCCATTTATATTTAAATTTCTTTGTGTCGTAATAATTTCTGCGATTTCTTTGGGATGATTAACGCGATTATTAAGTTTTAAACCTGAACTACTTGAATAAAAATTAGCAAAATCGTCGCTTTGATAAGTTAAAACCGGAACGCCTTTTGTTTCTAAGTATTCAAGTGTAAGTTCTAAATTTAAAATAGCTTTTGCTCCAGCTGAGATAACTGTGACATTGCTTAAAGTAAATTCTTCTAAATCAGCAGAAATATCAAAAGTGTTTTCTGCGCCGAAATGGACACCGCCAATTCCACCAGTTACAAATACCTCAATACCAACCATATGACAAATCATCATTGTCGCAGAAACAGTCGTTGCGCCCCATTTTTTTTGGGCAACGACATACGATAAATCTCTCCGTGAAACTTTTGTTACGTTTTCTTGTTTTCCAAACTTTTCAATCTGTTCTTTACTCATACCAACAACAATATTGCCACCAATTATACCAATAGTTGCAGGAATTACCCCCTCTTTTGCGACGATTTCTTCAAGTAGAAGCGCTGTTTGAACGTTTTCTGGATATGGCATTCCATGTGAAATGATCGTTGATTCAAAAGCCACAATAGGTAGCTTTTCTTTTAGAGCTAATTTAACTTGGTCGCTTAATACAATCATATTTTTTTCTCGTCTGGTAAAAACATCTTACTGCTAATCTTTGTTATAAGATAATAATAAGGAATAGAAAGAACAATAACACCAATTAAAAGTAATATTTGTAATGGGGCTATAATCTCATAACTAATCATTAAAAGTTCCAATGAACGGAAAAAGTAATCAAACATAAAAGTTCCTAAACCAAGGCTTGCCATCGCTAAAAACAAAATTAAACGATAACTATCAAGTGGCCATGAAATTTTAATTAAAATGAAGTAACTAGTAATCGTAAAAACGATAACAGAAATTGCGGTGGCAGATTCAAAAGACATAAATTGTGGAAATAATAAGTGAATTGCAAAAATTATTAACACCGAGGTAAATTGCATAATTCCCCCAGGAACCGCTTTAAGAATAATGTTTTGTAAAAAACTTCCGGTGAGTCTTTCGTTATTTTTTTGTAGAGCTAAAAAGAAGGCCGCCGTGCCAATAGTGCATATTTCCCAAATATATAAATTGTTTGTAACAAACGGGTATTCATTTTTTCCCGCCCAACTTGCAATTAAAAAAACTAAACTAATAACAATAGCAAACGTTGTTTTTGCCAAAAACAAAGAACACGTTCTTTGTAAATTATTAATAACGCGCCTTCCTTCTTCGACAACTTTAGGTAATTTTCCAAAATCGGAATCTAAAGCAACAAGATGAGACACGTTACGAGCAGCCGAAGACCCTGAAGCCATGGCGATTGAACAATCAGCAACTTTTAAGGCTAAAATATCATTAACTCCATCTCCTGTCATCGCAACTGTGTGGCCAGCTTGCCTTAAAGTTTTGACTAAAACTTCTTTTTGTTCAGGACTTACTCTTCCAAAAATATCATATTCAAAAGCATAGTTAGAAACATCATCTAGAGGGATTCCTTCTAGTGAAATGCTTTTTTTATGAGCATTTTCAATTCCACATTGTGAAGCAATTTCACTTACGGTTACTACGTTATCACCACTAATAACCTTTACGTGTACGCCATTATTTTTAAACCATGCTATATTTTCAATCGCATCATCTCTTATATGGTCTTGTAAAACAAGAAAGCCAATTGTTTGTAAGTTTTTAGGTAGTTCTTCGTTTATCTCTTCTTCGCTGTGCGCAACGATAATAACCCGATATCCTTTTTTAGTAAAACTACTTATTTGCCTATTAATTGTCTTAATATCTATGGGTCTAATAAATTCAAGCGCTCCAATAACAATCGTCCCATGCTTTTTAAACGTCACTGCGGAATATTTTTTTTCGCTTGAAAAGGGGAAAATTTTAATCGGTGCAAGATCTCCGTTTTCACCTACTTTGTCTAATATTGCTTTTGCGGTTTGGTTTTTATCTTTTGTGGCAAGCAAAAGAGAAGATAGATAATTTTTTAGTTCTAAATTAGTCTTGTTATTTAACGTAACTATTTCTTTAACTACCATATCACCATCAGTTAGTGTTCCGGTTTTATCTAAACATAAAACATCAACGCGGGCGAGTGTCTCAATTGAATATAATTCTTGAACAAGCATTCTTTGTTGTGCAAGACGAATAACTCCAACAGCCAAAGTCATAGATGTTAATAAATACATGCCAGAGGGAATCATCGCAACTAAAGAACCTGCAATTGTTTTTACTGCGTTATTAAAAGAAAGTTCTTTTCTAATTACAAAGGTAATTATATAAGCCAAAGCAAATAAAATAACAACAAGACCGATGTATTTAAATAATAAATTCATCGATTTTAAAATTTCGGATTTTGGTCGTTTAAATTGTTTAGCTTGGCTTTGAAGTTGTTCAGCATAATTAGCTTTACCAACAGCAATAGCTCTTGTTTTAGCAGAACCACCAATAACGTAAGAGCCGCTATACACTTTATCACCGATGTTTTTTTCAATCGGCAAAGATTCGCCAGTTAAAAGCGATTCATTAACGTTTATTTTTCCTTCAACAACAACAGCATCAATACTAATTTGATCGCCACTTCCTAACAAAACAACATCACTTAAAACTAGATCTTGAACTGATATCTTCTTTTGTTTACCATCTCTTAAAACATTAGCTTGTGGATTAGTAATTAATCGCAACTTATCGACTAAGCGACGAGCCCTAACGTCTTGAATGAGTCCGATTGAAATATTAGCAAACAAGACAATCAAAAAGAACAGACCGGAATATTGCTTTGCAGCTATCATAAAAACGCCAATTGTAATAAGTAATAAATTAAAAAAACTAAATAAATTTGTGAAAATTATTTCAGCATATGTTTTAGTAACGTGTTTTCTGGTTTTGTTAATTAAACCTTCTTTTTGCCTTGTTAAAACCTCGTCGCTTGTTAATCCTTTTTCATTGTCATCACTAACTAATGAAGCTGTTTGGATTAAATCATAAACGTCTGACGTTTTCTTAGTTTTATTAATAATTTTCATGTAAATATGTTTAAATAACGGGTTTTTGCACGTTTTATAGGAAAATATCGATTGAGTCGATAAGTGGTTGCTTACCTTCTATATCGTCATCTAATTCGATTTTTTCACCATCAAATTCATCTGGCGTGACAACACTATATTGCTTTAATAGTTTTTCCTCAGTGCGGAAAACTTCATCTAAACCGACAATTTCAAACATCCCTTTAAAATTACTAACCTCAGTTATTAGTCCGTTTTTTATTATTACTTTATATTCAACTTTTTCTCCTAACGCATCACCAATTGGAGAATAAGCTCCTACTAATGAAATTTCTGTTTCACTAGCGGTTTTTGTAGCTTGAAGAGTCACATCTTCAAAAACATTTGCGTTTTCAAATAACGTTTTTTTATCTAAAATATCTCTAGCTAAAAAATCTCCATCTACAAGATTAAGAACACTTAAATAATCTTCGGTAGAATATCCATATTCTTTGACAAAATCATTTGTTTTGCTACCAAAATCATAAACATCAAAGTAACGAGAAATATTAGGACAAAATCCATTACGGTATGTTTGAAAATCAGCACTTCTATTCAAAATAACTACATCGTTTGTATCTTTATCATAAGTTTTGATTAATTCATCATATTCACCGACTAACATTTTGTGTTCATCGTGCCGATATACTTCTTTTGAATAATGTTCTTCTTTATCTTTTTCATGATCAAACGCGTCCAAAACGTTATAATCAGTTTTTCGTTCAAGTGTAATTATAACTTTGTTAGCTTCGCTATCATTTAATTTTAACGATTCTAATAATGAGGTTAAATTTTGACTATTAAGAGTTCCAAGTGGCAAATCATCAATTATGTTTTTTAAGCCGTTGCTTCTTTGGAAAACAAAATATTCACTATCGTCTTCACAATAAACAAAGTCATCGAAAGTATTACTTGTTGTCGTTAGATTGTCTGGAGGGTTACAACTAGAAAGAATCGCGACTAACAAAAAAAATACAGGGGTGAATGCTTTTTTCATATAAATGCTCCTTGAAAAGTACAACTTTTCTCATTTAATTATAATAGATAAGTCTTAAAATTTGTATAATTCTTATTTAGTTATTTTTTTAATTGCCTTTTCTTGCGAAAAAAAGACGTAAGAACTTCGGCACACTCTTCTTCCAAAACACCACTAATTATTACGGGTTTATGGTTAAGGTTTTTTTGTTCAAAAAGATTAAAAGAGCTGCCAAGAGCCCCGCCTTTTTCATCTTTTGCGCCATAGACAATTTTACTAATTCTAGATTGTAATATTGCCCCAGCACACATTGAACAAGGTTCGATTGTAACGTAAATTGTGCAATTTTCTAAGCGCCAATCACCTAATTTTTTTGAAGCTTTTTTTATTGCAATTATTTCTGCATGATCAAGGGGGTTTTTAGTCTTTTCTCGTAAATTGTGCCCTTTTGCGATGATTTTATCGTCTTTTACAATAATTGCTCCGACTGGGACCTCATCAAAACTTAAAGCTTTTTTTGCTTCGTTTAAGGCAATTAACATATATTTTTCATCGATTGTTTTCATAAATAAGAAACCACCGCACATGTCTTAGCAACTTAAGGCTGCTACGTTCCCGTCCTGACCTGGTTCATCGTAATACATCGCGATGGCATTATTATTATAGCAAAAAAAATAAAAATCGGTGCTTTTGTTATTTTAGCACTTCCAAGTTTCCTAAAAACGGTCTTAAAACTTTTGGCACAATAACGCTCCCATCGGCTTGTTGAAACTGCTCCAAAATGGCGGGAATTAATCTTGAGGTTGCAAGTCCGCTTGCATTAAGTGTATGACAAAGTTTAATTTTCTTAGTTTCTTTATCGCGATAACGAATAAGTCCACGACGTGCTTGATAATCACGAGCGTTTGACGCACTTGAAACTTCTTTGTACGTTTCCATACTTGGAATATACACTTCAACATCGTATGTTTTAGCCATTGCGTGCGAACAATCAGCAGCGGCCAATTTACTAATACGGAAATGAAGACCTAATTGTTCGACGAGTCGCTTTGCTTTTTCAACTAATTCGTCTAATCCCTCGTTTGAAGAATTTTCGTCTGTATATTGAAATATTTCAACTTTATTAAATTGATAACCGCGAATCATTCCTCTTTCTTCGCTGCGATAAGATCCAGCCTCAGAACGATAGCAAGGAGTGTAAGCAAAATATTTTAAAGGTAAATCATCTTCACTTAATATTTCCCCACGGTGAAAATTAACTAATGCTGTTTCAGAAGTAGGGAGAAGAAACTTTTTAGGAGACGTGTTTTCAAGCATAAAAACTGCATCTGCGAACTTAGGAAATTGACCTGCTACATAACCGGATTCATAATTTAAAATATGTGGTGGTAAAATAAATTTATAACCGTCTTTTAAGTGTTCGCTAATAAAATAATTTATTAGAGCCCATTCTAAAAGCGCTCCTTTATCGGTGTAAATCCACGTGCCGCTACCGCTTATTTTAGCGGCTCTTTCATAATCAACTAATTTAAGGTTTTTTGATAATTCAACATGATCTTTAATTGGGAAAGAAAAATGAGGTAAAGAACCAAATTCATAAACAACTTTATTGTTTTCTTTTCCGCCTGGAAGAACGTCTTCATCAGGAATGTTTGGAAGATCAGATAAAATCGTGTTAATTTTTTCTTCTACTTCTTTTAAGCGTAAGACGTCGTTTGCGCTTTCGCTAGCAAGTCTTTTAACTTCTTTAAAAATAAGTTGAACGTCTCCATTTTCTTTTTTAATTTGTGGAACAAGACTAGATAGACGGTTTTGTTCAGCTTTCGAGTTTTCAACTTTTACTAACAATTCTTTTCTTTCGTTAGCTAATTTTAAAAGTGGTTGATAGTCAAAAACATATTCTTTTTTTTCTAAAGCTTTTTGAATTTTTAAAGGATTTTCTATAATTAATTTTAAATCAAGCATTAGCTTTCCCCTCCTTATTTTTTGCTTCAAAAATGTTGTTATAAAGTTCAATTAATTTTGAACCAATTTCTGTAAGACTTTCGTTTTTTGCAATTGAATATGCTTTGTTGACGTTTGATGGTATTTCTTTGTCGAGAAACTTAATGATGTCGCTAGATACAAGTGGCAAAGTATTAGAAATATATGCATACTTTTTATCTATAACTTTGGCGTCATAATTAATAGGTCCTAAACCAATAATTTGACACTTAGCAGCAATTGCATCAAGCATCGTAATAGCGTTAAATTTATTCCGATTAACAATGAGAAAAATATCAGCGTTTATCATTACAGAACGATACACATCTTCAGGAACAATCGGATTAAAAAGGGCATTTTGGGGCGATTTTTTAATTAAACGTCTAATTTTAGAGTCTAGAGTATACATATGTTTAGCTTGACCAAAATATAAAAATTTATAGTCAGGGCAAAGCTTTGCGATTTGAACAAAATTACGTACTTCTTCTTTGTTGTCGTATTGTCCAAAAGCTATGATTGTTTTAACATCTTTTTGTAATCTAAAATAACGATAAAATAGTTCGCCTTCAACTTCACCTTCTTTTGTAAAACGTGAGATGTTTACACCTGGTGATAAAATTGCTATTTTTGTTTTTACACCTTGCTCTTTTAAAAATTCTTTGCTTGTTTTATTTGGAACAATAACAAGATTTACCTTGTTTAATATTCTTAAGGCCTTAGGTCTTAAAATGGTTTGGCCATTTAAAGTAGTGTCTGTTACTTTTGCAACCGGATCTGACTCACACATTAAAGCAGAAAAAACGACCGGTATGTTTTGTTCAAGAACATCATTAATTTTTGTTTCATCCTCAATTGATAAAAAGTGAGCTAGATCATAATTATCTAAACTGTTCTTAGCAATTTCAACATTGTTTAATTCTAGTGCGCCTTTAATGTTTTTTCTTAAGCGCATCCCCTCGTATACGTCTTTTGTATATTTCGGTTGGAAATGAACAAATACTTTCATGTTTATTCTTCCTTTTCGTCTTCGGTTTCTTCGCTTGCTACCTCTTCATTATCATTAATAACTGCATCTTCTAGTAAATCTTCATTCTCCTCGATAATTTCTTCCTCTTCTTCATGAGGAACGATAGCGATTGATGAAACTTGTTGACGTCCATCTAACTTAATAACGCGTACGCCTTGCGTGTTACGACCAATAACCGCAACTTGCGTAAGCGGAATACGAATAATAGTTCCTTTTGTAGAAATAATCATTAAATCTTCATCGCCATTAACGGCTCTTAAAGCAACTAATTTTCCGTTTTTCTCAGTTGTATTAATTGTTAAAACACCTTTCGCGCCTCGTTTTGTTTGACGATAGCTTTCAGCAGGTGACATTTTACCGTAACCTTGTTGTGTTATGGCAAGAATTAAATCTCCCTCTAAAGAGGTCGTTGCACTAACAACAACACCGCCATCATCAACGTTCATCCCTTTAACACCAGCAGCTGTACGCCCCATTGAGCGTACATCAGACTCGTGAAACTTAACCATTTTTCCGTTGTTAGAGGCTAAACCAATTAAGGTGTCGCCATTAGTACATTTAACGTCTAAGAGACTATCAGCTTCTCTTAGTGAAATAGCGATTTTACCATTTTGTCTAATTGAAATAAATTGACTAATCGCTGTTCTTTTAACAATTCCGTTCGTTGTAATAAAAAACAAGAAATGGTCATCTAAATATTCATCGACCGGAACAATTGCCATAATTTGTTCATCTTTTTCTAAATTCTTTAAAATGTTTTGGATTGGTGTTCCGCGAGCAACTCTGCCGCTTTCTGGAATCATATACCCTCTTAAACGATATACTTTTCCAAGATTGGAGAAAAACAAGACGTCTGTATGTGTGTTTGTATGAACGAGGATATTAACAATATCTCCTTCATAAACGTTCATACCACGAACGCCGCGCCCACCTCGGTTTTGAGTTCTAAAAGTGTCGCTTGTCATCCGTTTAACATAATTGTTTTCGGTTAAAGTAAGGACGATATGTTCTTCTGGAATAAGCGCTTCGTCTTCAATTGAAGCGATTTCATTAGAAATTTCTGTTTTTCTTTCATCACCAAAACGTTGTTTAATATCTAATAATTCTTCTGTAATAACTTCAATAATATTTTCTCGAGTACTTAAAATTTCTTTATATTTAGAAATGTTTATTTCAAGTTGTTTTCTTTCGTTTTCTAGTCTTTGATTTTCTAGTCCTGTTAAGCGACGTAAGGTCATTGCTAAAATGGCTTGCGTTTGAATATCAGTTAAATCAAATCTGCTAGCTAATTCTTGAGAAGCTTCATCAGGCGTGGCCGCTTTTTTAATAATTTCAACAATTTCATCAATGTTACTAATGGCAGTTAAAAGGCCAACAACAACGTGATCACGAGCCTCATCTTTTGCTAGACGATATTGTGTTCTTTTTCGAATAATTTCAACTTGATAATTAACATATTCGAGCAAAAGTTCATTAATTGGTAAGATTTTAGGTGCTCCATCAACTAAACTGAGCATTGTAATTCCATAACTATTTTGCAATCTTGTGTTTTTATATAGTTGATTCAATATTACTTCTGGAACCGAATTACGATGTACTTCAATTACAACCCTAATTCCTTCTTTATTAGATTCATCGCGCACCTCAGTAATTCCTTCGATTACTTTATCTTTAACAAGCTTAACAATTGATTCAATAATTTTTGCCTTATTAACTTGGTAGGGAATTTCATAAACAATAATGCGTTTACGATGATCGTGTGTTTCTTCAATAAATGCTTTACTTCTTAAAGTGAAATTACCGCTGCCAGTTTCATAGGCGTCTTTAATACCGCCTCGTCCTAAAATAGTAGCGCCTGTCGGAAAGTCAGGTCCAGGCAAATAATTTTCCATAATTTCAAGTGGTGTTAAAGTTTCGTCTTTGGCAATTGCAATAACTGCATCGATTGTTTCGTTTAAATTGTGTGGAGGAATGTTTGTTGCCATTCCAACAGCGATACCATGACTACCATTAACTAACAAATTAGGAAAACGAGACGGTAAAACGCTTGGTTCTTTTTCTGTTCCATCATAGTTATCAACAAACGGTACGGTTTCATCACCAATATCACGAACCATTTCAGTTGCTAATTTAGTTAAACGGGCTTCAGTATAACGCATTGCCGCAGCTTCATCACCATCAACACTACCAAAGTTACCATGGCCGTCGACTAGTGTATAACGCATTGAAAAAGGTTGAGCTAAACGGACGAGTGTTGAATAAATAGCGCTATCTCCGTGAGGGTGGTATTTACCCATAACATCACCAACAATACGTGCACATTTTTTATAAGGTTTATCTGGCTGCATACCAGATTCATTCATCCCGTGAATAATCCGACGGTGAACAGGTTTTAATCCATCTCGTACATCAGGAATTGCACGCGAGACAATAACAGACATCGCATAGTCTAAAAAAGAGCTTCTAACTTCATCAGAAATATCGACATTTTCAATACCGCTTGCAATGCCGTCTTGAACTTCTTTTTTTTCTTCTTCTTGTTCGACTTCTTCAACAAGATCTAATTTTTTATCTTCCATTATTTTAAGCCCTTTCTTTATACGTCTAAGTTCTTAACAAACTTAGCATTTTCATTTATAAATTCTTTTCGTGGAATAACGACCTCACCCATTAAGTCAGTAAAAACAGTTTCTGCTTCAATCGCATCAGAAAAAGTAACGCGAAGCATTTTACGTGATTTTGGATCCATTGTTGTTTCCCAAAGTTGTTGTGCATCCATTTCCCCTAAACCTTTATATCTTTGGAAAGGGTGTCCAGGTTTTAATTCAAGAGAAGTTTTAATTTCTTCAAGTTGATTATCGTTATACGCATAATACGTTTTGCCTCGATGTTCAACTTTATATAGAGGTGGTTGAGCAATATAAATAAATCCTTTTTCGATTAACGGCCTCATATAACGATAGAAAAACGTTAAAAGAAGAATTCTAATATGACTACCATCGACGTCTGCGTCAGTCATAATAACGATTTTATGATAACGTATTTTTTCTAAATCAAACTCTTCACTAAAGCCGGCACCAATTGCAGTAATCATGCTACCGATTTCGGCGTTATCGAATACTTTGTGTGGTTGCGCTTTTTCAACGTTAAGAATTTTACCGCGCAAAGACAAAATCGCTTGTGTAACACGATCGCGTCCGTTTTTAGCTGAACCGCCGGCCGAATTACCTTCAACGATAAAAATTTCACACTCTTCTGGATTGCGAGAAGAACAATCAGCTAACTTACCAGGAAGGGTTGTAATATCAATTCCGCCCTTACGTCTAATTTGTTCTCTAGCTTTTCGCGAAGCGATACGAGCTTTTGCTGCATTAACTACTTTTTCAATAATTAACTTTGCAATTCTTGGGTTTTCTAATAAGAAGCGGTTTAACCCTTCGCCTAAAACACCAGAAACAATTCGGCGAACTTCAGAGTTTCCAAGCTTTGTTTTTGTTTGCCCTTCATATTGTGGGTTAGGGTGTTTTACAGAAACAATTGCACTTAGGCCTTCTTTAATATCATCAGTTGATAAGTTTTCTTCGAGGTCTTTCATATAATTGTTTGCTCTTGCATAATCGTTAACAACCCGGTTAATCGCTAAGGCAAATCCTGCCTCATGCATACCACCTTCATGTGTATTAATGTTATTACAGAAAGTGAAAATGGTTGGATTATATGTGTTGTTATATTGCATTGCCACTTCAATGTGGATTAAGCTTTTTTTATCCGAATTAGGGAAGGTATATTCATCAGAGCCTGAACTATAAATAACTTCACTAAAAAGAGGATCCTTATTTTTATTGATGTGGGCAACGTACTCTTTAATTCCGCCTTCATAATAAAATTCTTCTTTAACGGGCTCCTCACCACGATCATCAATAACGACCATTCTTAATTTTCGATTAAGATAGGCCATTTGTTTCATTCTTTCACGAATGTTTGTATAGCTAAATTCAGTTGATTCGGTGAAAATGGTTGGATCTGGACTAAAAGTAACCTTCGTTCCTCTTTGGTCATGGGGTACATCGCCAATTACTTCAAGTTTACCAATTGGATTACCGCCGTTTTCAAAACGTAAATAGTGATTTTTACCATCTTTGTAAACATTAACTTCCAGCCATTCAGATAAACCGTTAACGACTGAACCGCCAACGCCGTGAAGTCCACCAGAAACTTTATAACCGCCACCTTCACCAAACTTTCCGCCAGCGTGCAATGTTGTAAAAACAGTTTCAACGCCGGAAACATCAGTGTCTTTTACGATGTCAACAGGAATTCCTCGGCCGTTATCGATGACTGTAATCGAGTTTCCTTTGTTTATTTGCAAAATGATTTTGTCACAAAAACCAGCTAGGGCTTCGTCGATTGAGTTATCGACTATTTCCCAAACAAGATGATGTAGTCCTGGTGAAGATGTTGTACCAATATACATTCCCGGTCTTAAGCGAACAGCCTCTAGACCTTTTAGAACCTGGATATCTCCAGCCTCGTAATCAGCACTTGCTTTCATCTCTAGTTCTTCTTCAACTAAAACGTCTTTTTTTGTTTCTTCCATTTAAGAAATCCTCCTTAATATTTTGTTGTTTTTAATTTCATAAGTATTTACTCCCTTGCTTTGTAAAGAAGTAGAAGTAATAAAAACTTGTTCAAAGTTCGTTAAGAAAGATATTAATCTTTCTTTGTTTTCATCATCTAGTTCTGACATTACATCGTCAAGGACAATAATCGGTTTTTTGTCTTTTTCCTTAATTAAAAAATAAGGACATAAAGTTAAAGATAACGCTAATAAACGGTTTTCTCCTTGTGAACCATATTTAGCAACATCTTTGTTGTTTAGGCTTATTTTAAAGTCTTCTCGGTGTGGTCCGATAGAAGTTACCTTTTTCTTTAAATCGCTTTCTAGCGCCTTGCTAAATGCGGTTTTAGCGTTAATTTTGTAGTCTTCATCCGCTTTAACAAAAGGAAAATAATTAATCGAGACGTTTTCTTTTGTTTTATTGATTGTGCTGACAACTTTCGGGAAAACTTTATTAATCTCATAAATATAATTAGTGCGAGAAACAACAATTTTTTCTGCAGCATCAATTAACATGTCGGTTATAATTTCTAATTGATCTAAATTAACGTCTTCATTTTTCAATAAATTATTTCGCTCTTTTAAAATTTTTTCGTAACTAAACAAGCTTTTAAGATAGTTCTCGTCGATTTTCGATAAATTAATATCTAAAAAATCTCTTCTTGTTTTTGGCGATGTTTTAAAAAGCATCGTCGTTGGAGGTTCAAAAATTATTACATTAATAATATCGTTAAGTTCAGATAGTTTTTTAACAACTTTGTTGTTATAAAGGACTTTTTTACCACTAGGAGATAAGGAAACACTTATTTTTTTCTTGAGATCGCCAAAAGTAATGTTCGCTATAACATAAGCGGTGTCACTTTGATCGTTTATTAAATTAAAGTCCTCGTTCGTTCTAAAAGAACGACCTAAGGATAAAAAATGAATTGCTTCAACGATGTTTGTCTTTCCTTGGGCGTTATCACCAACAATAAAATTCAACCCTTTTTCAAAAAAAAGATCGACACTTTTATGGTTTCGATAATTCCTCAAAGAAATAGAATTCAAAATCATTTTTTTACTAAACGGTATTCTTTTTCGTTAATCTTAACCGTTGTATTAGCGTACAGCTTTCGTCCGCGACGGTTTTCGCTTTCTCCATTAACAACAACGACATGATTAGATAAATAAAGTTTTGCCTCTCCTCCTGAACTAATTAAATTTGCGAGTTTAAGGAACTGTCCCAAGGTTATAAAATCATCTCTAATCGTGATTTCAAATGTTTTTTTAAGCATAAAAAAACGTTCCTTTTTTACTCATGTATACATTATACTACATATAAAATAAAAAGGGAATATAAATTCCCTTACTAACCATATGTGTTTTTTACGCTCTATTTCGTTTAATAAGTGCGTACTGGAGTTACTAACTGAACGATCGAAGGATCTTTGTCACTTTTAACAACAAACGGCTTCATTTCGCCTATAAACGCAATCGTAACATCTTCGGTTTTTAGGGCTTTGATAGCAGAAATTACATAGTCACTATTAAAACTAATTTCTAAAATATCGCCATTAAATTGAAAAGTTGATAACGTTTCGTTTGCTGATCCTATTTGAGCAGAGCGACTGGCAACTTCTAAAGTATTACTAGTCATTGTCAGCTTAACGACATTTTCTCTTTCTTGCGATAAAAGTGAAGCTCTTTCCATTGCTGCAACAAGTTGTGCAGAATTAACCTCCAAGAAATAGTTAAATGTTTTAGGGATGATGTTTTTAGTGTTAGGGTATTCACCATTAATTAATCGTGAAGAAACTAGAGTACTATCAAAAGAAAACAAAATCTTTTTATCGCTCACGGCTGTCGTTACTTTTCCTCCACTTTCAAACATTCTTGTAATTTCCAAAAGCGTTTTAGCAGGAACGTTGGCTGAAAATTCGATTTCATCTTCAAGATCGATTTCTTTTCGGGCTAAACGGGCTGAGTCGGTTGCGGTTGCAACAAGTTTTCCATCAACAGCAGAAAGATTCACCGCCATCAAGATCGGTCTTTGTTCTTTCGCCGAGGCCGCAAAAGAAGTTTGCTCAACTAATTTTGAAAGTTCACGACTATCGATATCAAAAACAACGCCCGTTTGTTCTAAATCTATTTCTGGATACTCTTCTGGTTTCATTGAATTTAATTGAAAGCTTGATTTTCCACCTTCGATTTTTACGATTGTGTCATCAACAACAGTAATTGAAACCTCGTCACATTCTATCCGACGGATAATTTCTGTTAGTATTTTACTACCAATTAAAGTAGAACCATGTTTTGTATTTCTAATAATTTCTTTGTCTTCAATCATATATGGAATCAAGGTACTAATTGTAAGTTCGTTATTTCCTCCTAGAACAGTTAAACCTTTTTCATCAAGTGTTAATTTAAAGTTCATTAATATAGGGAAAGAGGCTTTTGAACCAACTGCTTTACCAGCGACAGTTAATCCTTTCAATAAATGTTCACGACTTATTATTAATCTCATATATTATTCTCCTTAAATATTAATTATTATTATTAGTCCTGTGGATTGTGTGGATAACACTTTCAATTATTTCATTCCATCAAATAATTTTATCATAATCGATTTCATTTTAAAACATTTTTTATTTTATAAACTTATTTTTTTAAACGTTTTTTGAGATCGTTTATTGCTGTTTGTAAACCGACGTCAGTTTTCAACGCTTTATCCACTTTTTCAACCGCACTTATCACAGTTGTATGATCACGTCCTCCGAAAGTTTGGCCTATTTTCATTAAAGATATATCCAAAAGCGTCCTAATTAAATACATCGCTACATGTCGGGCCATTGCAATTTGGCTAGTTCTTATTTTTCCGATGAGTTGAGACGGGGTGATGTTGTAATAATCTGCAACCGTATTAATAATTCTTGTCTCACTTAATTTTGTTTTCGCATCTTTGACATCGATTAAAGACTGAATTGATTCAATAGCGACATTCATATCGATGCGATCAACTGGCTTGATGTTAATTGTGTAAAAAAGAAGTCGATTAAACGCACCTTCAAGCTCCCGAACGTTTTTAGAAAATCTTTCAGCAATAAAAACTAAAACATCATCATCAAAATTTGATAAATCTAGACCATTGGCGGTAATTTTGAGTTTTAAAATTTCGACACAAGTTTGAAGGTCGGGGGTATCGATATTAACGGTTAATCCCGCGTTGAAGCGCGAAACCAAACGAGACTCTAATCCTTTTAATTCACTTGGATGCTTATCACTAGTTAGTACAATTTGTTTGCCGGCATTAATCATAGAAGTGAAAATATAAAAGAACATCTCTTCTGTTTTTGTTTTATTTGCTAAAAATTGAATGTCGTCAATTAATAAAACGTCGACTGTTTTAAAATAATCTTTTAAATTTTCGCCTTCTTTATCGCCGGTAACATATTTAATGAATTCTTCAAAAAAATCTTCAGTCGATAAATATAGCACTTTACTCATAGGCGCGTTTTCTTTTAAATAATTACCAATCGCGTGTAATAAGTGAGTTTTTCCTAAACCTGATTGCGAATAAATAAATAAAGGATTATATAATTTACCAGGCGAAGAGGCAATCATAAGCGAAGCTTGATAAGATTCTCTATTTGATGAACCAACAACAAAGTTATCAAAAGTTAATTTTGTGTTAATGTAGGAACTAGCAAAGAAAGCTGGTTTAGCTTTTGATTGTTTTATTGCACTCTGAACATCTTCTTTTTGAACGAATTTAAGCTTAAAGTCAGTTTCAGTACATTCTCTAACTACTCCCGTAATTAAATCTAAATATTTAGTAGAGAGCAAAGTTGCTGCTAGCAAAGAGTTAACAACAACAACCATTAAATCACTTTCAATTGTGTGAATATAAGATCCGTTTAAGAACGTATCAAAGATACGCGTGTCGTTAATACGACCTTTTGTGTTATCAAGAATTCGATTCCACAAGTTAGTAATTTCAGATATTGAGCTCGTCATAGATAAACCTCCGAACTTATTAAAATATAACATATCCACATAAAAAAAACATCGAAAAAAGCGTAAAAATTATTTTGTCCACAATTTTTATGAAAAAAATGCCTTATTTGTATAGTTTTTTCGTTATCCACAAAATTCAATTGTGGAAAACTTGTGTATAAATTACTAACACTGATTTGTTGTTAATTTTGTGAGAAAAAATCCCCAATTATTTAATACTCCACACCGATATTTTCTTTTTATCATCGAAACTTTTTATCGTTTTCCACGATTTTTTTAGGACTAATCCACGAATTGTTAATACTTGCATTTATAAGTGTTTTGATTTTTTTGATTATAACCTTTCGCGGTATTTATTGACTTATATTATATAAAACTATATAATTTTTTAGCGTATCACACGAGGAGACATGATTATGAAAAGAACGTATCAACCAAGTAAAAGAAAGCGTGCGACTGTTCACGGCTTTCGCGCTAGAATGAAAACGCCCAATGGACGAAAGATTTTAGCTAGAAGAAGAGCAAAAGGGCGCGAAGAACTCTCCGCTTAATTTTTAAGGAGAATAAGTGAAAAAGCAATTTCGCTTAAAAAAAACACAAGACTTCCAACGCGTTATTAAAAAAGGAAACTTTGTTAAAAACACCTCGTTTGTTATTCATTATATTTCGAACGAACTTAATAAACTAAGAATTGGAATATCTGTTCCTAAAAAAACCGGTGTCGCTGTTGTTAGAAACAAAATTAAAAGGCAAATTAAAGCGATGCTACAAACACATTTAATTAATTTAGAAAAAATCGACTATGTAATAATTGTACGTCATCAATATAATATTAATGAATTTTACAAAAGTCGTGAGGCACTTATTAGCCTTCTAAATAAGATAGGAGATCACGATTTTGAAAAAAAGAACTAAGCGGATATTAACATTTGGAGGTCTTTTTTTGGCGGTCATTTTTGTAAGTGGGTGTACTGCCAATTTTTGTTCTGTTCAAGACAAAGCTAATATTTTATATGTTTATGAAAAAGGCGTTTCTATTTATGAAGACAATCACGAAGAAGGTGTGTTTGTTTTTGAAGATAATAACGTTTTAACGAGCAGAATAAGTGAAGACTACAACAATTCACCTACATTACAAAAAATTATCGAGACCGCAAAAGCCAATAAAATTAACGTTCCTCATGATGATTTTTTTGTAGGTTTAGACCATAAACTTCTAAAAAAAGCACTCATAGCAAAAAACGGAACTAGTTTTGATTTTGGAAACGTTAATGCTGAAGAAGCGAATTTAGCACTAGAACAATATGGATATTTAAAATTTGTTGGTGAAGAAAATTTATTTTCTAATTGGGATTTATGGACCGCTGAGTTACGAGTTGAACTTGGGCCAGACAAAGTCCCTAACAACGACTTTACTTCACTATATAAAAACCAACTTGAATCAACGATTAATAGTTTTCGTTCGTGTATAACAATTAATGACGGATTTTATGGAAAATATGGATCTAGTGGAGACACTGAGTCGTTTGTTGAAGGAAAGTCTTGGAAATATGCATGGTCAAAAGGACCAATTGAAGGTTTATTAGTTTATCCTGTGGCGTTTTTAGTCGACTATTTCTCTCATGCGTTTGGTATGAACGGGTGGGGGCAAATTGGTGCGGTTGCAATTGTAACTTTAATTGTTCGCGTACTCATTTTATTAACAACTTTAAAATCAACATTAGGTCAACAAAAAATGCAGTCTTTACAACCAGAATTAGCTAAAATTCAACAAAAATACCCTAATTCCAACACTAATCAAGCAGAAAAACAACGTTTAGCACAAGAACAAATGGCGTTATATAAGAAACATAAAATTAATCCACTGGGGCAAATTTTAGTAATGATTATTCAGTTCCCTGTCTTTATTGCTGTTTGGGGAGCAATGACAGGCGCTGCGGCTTTATCATCCGACGCAGTTCTTGGATTAAATTTAAGCGGTAGTATTAGTTCTACTTTAACTAATTTTAATAATTGGCCAAACGTTGGTGGATGGTGGACTGCAGCTGTTTTATTTGTCTTAATGGCTTTAGCACAATTTTTGGCGATGAAACTACCACAATGGATTCAAAAAGCGCGCACAAAAAATGTTAAAAAAATGAGTAAAAATCCTGCTCAAGATAAACAAGCCAAACAAATGAAATGGTTTAGTAACATCATGTTGATCATGATTGTTATTATGGGCTTTAGCTTACCAGCAGCAATGGGTGTTTATTGGTTTATTGGAGCGTTAATTTCAATTGCCCAAACTTTAATTATGCAACCAATCATTGCTCGACAAGGAAAAAAACAAAGGAGGTAATTTATGAAAATATTTCAAGCCAAAACGATTGAAGACGCAATCAATTTAGCTGCACAAGATTTGGGTTTATTACCAAACGAAGTTAATTTTTTAATTCGCGAAGAGAAAAAAGGATTATTTAAAAAAGTTTCAATTGAGGTTTTTGAATTAAGTGACGTTATTGAATATGCGGAAAATTATTTAAAAAAACTTGGAGAAAACTTAGAAATTGAAATCGAAACAAATTCGTTATTTAAAGATGAAATTATTCATTTAGCAATTAATTCTGATCACAACTCTATTTTAATAGGTAAAAACGGAAGAACCCTTCAGGCTTTAAATGAATTAACGAGACTTGCTGTTTCAAATAAGTTTAAACGTAGATATCGTGTTTTGTTAGATATTAATGATTACAAAGACGCAAAGTATTCTAAAATAGCGTTTATTGCAAAAGCAACCGCTAAAGAAGTTCAAAAAACTAAAGTTGACGCTACTTTAGATCCAATGCCAGCCGATGAAAGGCGTGTTGTTCATAATGCTTTATCAAGATTCTCTCATATTAAAACCGAATCAAACGGTGAAGGCACTAATCGCGCTGTTGTTATTAAATATATTGATTAAAAGAAAGGGTTTTCTTTCATGCATGAAACAATTGTGGCTTTAGCAACCCCTCCTTTAAAAAGCGCTTTAGCGATTATTCGTTTGTCTGGCAATAATTGTTTTGATGTTGTTGAAAAAGTTTTTACAAAAAAAATTAGTACAATAACTCAAAGAGAGGTTTTTGTTGGCCATATTAAAAACAAAGAAGAAGTTATTGACGAGGTTGTTTTAATTGCTTATAAAAATCCAAAATCATTTACTGGTGAAGACGCGGTTGAAATTATATGCCATGGCTCAATGCTTATTGCTCAAGAAATTATTGAAATATTAGTTTCTAATGGCGCGCGTCTAGCTAATCATGGCGAATTTTCTTCAAGGGCTTTTTTAAATCAAAAAATTGATCTAATTCAAGCAGAAGCAATTAACGATTTAATTAACGCAAAAACAATTGAAGCTAAAAGATTATCGCTTTTTTCTTTAAAAGGAGAAACGAGCAATTTAATTTTGCCAATCAAAGAAAAAATTGCTTCAATTCTTAGTCGTATTGAAGTAACGATTGATTTTCCTGAATTTGAGGATGTTGAAGAAGTGAGTCGCGAACAAGTTATAGAAGTATGTGGTGAAATTAATAAAGAAGTAGCCTTACTAATTAAACACGGTAAGCAAGGACAAATTATTAAAGAAGGCGTAAAAGTCGCAATTATTGGAAAACCAAACGTCGGCAAATCTTCACTTTTAAACGCGATGATTGGACAAGATAAAGCTATTGTCACAAATATCCCAGGCACAACAAGAGACATTGTTGAAGGCGAAATTAATTTAAAAGGTGTTGTTTTGCAAATTCTTGATACAGCCGGGATTCGCGAGGTTAATAGTGAAATTGAAAGTATTGGCATTGAAAAGGCAAAAGCGGCTGTTGAAGAGGCCGACTTAGTTATTCTTGTTGTCGAAACAAACGACGAAGAAGACAAAACGTTTTTAAAACTTATTGAAAACAAAAAGCACATAATCGTTTATAACAAAAGCGATCTTGTTGAAAAGAAAAAGACAAATACTTTATATATTTCAGCTTTAAATAAAGATATTGAGCCACTTATGGAAGAAATTGTTAAAGTTCTCGCTATTAGTAAAGAGGCTTATTATAAACCAACACTAAATAACGTTCGTCAGCTTGGTTTATTAGGATTAGTTTATGAAAACCTAAAAGACGCAATTAACGATGCTCAAGACAATGCACCAATTGATTTAGTTAGTGTTAGTTTGATAAGTGCATACAATGCTCTTTTAGAAATTTTAGGAGAGGATAACAAAAACGATTTAAGCGAAGAAATTTTTTCTCGTTTTTGTGTTGGTAAATAATCATGATTGATTCACATTGTCATTTAAACGATAAGCGGTTTTCAGAAAACGTTGAACAAGTTATAAAGCGCGCAAAAGATAACGGCGTAAAAAAATTTCTTGTCGTAGGGTATGATTTAGTTTCCTCAATTAAAGCTGTTAAATTAAGTGAAAATTATAATGAAGTTTATGCTGCGGTTGGTATTCATCCAAGCGATGTAAAAAAGATGAAAACGCACGATTTAGACGAAATAGAAGCACTTTTAAAAAACAAAAAAGTTCTTGCTGTTGGTGAAATAGGTTTAGATTATTATTGGGACAAAGAACAAGGACTTAAAAATGAACAAAAAGAATTTTTTGTTAAGCAAATTCAATTAGCTAACAAACATCAAAAACCTATCGTTGTTCATATGCGAGACGCATCTTTTGATACATTAGAAATATTAAAAAAAGTTAAACCCACCTATGGTGGAATAATGCATTGTTATTCTGGAAGCGCTGAACTTACGAAAGAATTTATGGATTTAGATATGCTTATTTCTTTAGCGGGACCGGTTACATTTTTAAATGCTAAAACACCTAAAGAAGTTGCCAAAACAGTTCCTTTGGACAAACTTTTAATTGAAACCGATTCTCCCTATCTTGCTCCACACCCCCATCGTGGCAAGAGCAACGAACCAGGATATCTTTATTTAATCGCAGAAGAAATTGCAAAAATTAAAAACGTACCATTAGAAGAAGTTAAAAATAAAACAACGCAAAATTTTAAAAGGCTTTTTAATCTTCAATGAAAAAAAATATTGATGGAATTATTGTCGTTGAAGGAAAAAGCGATGTTTCTTTTTTATCTTCTTTTATAAAATCTGAATTCGTTATTACAAACGGTTCTGCTATTTCTAAATTAACCCTGGATTATTTAAAAGAACAATCTTTAAAAAAACAAATTTATGTTTTAACAGATCCCGACTATCAAGGAAACAAAATTAGAAAAACGCTTAATGACCAAATTCCAAACTTAATTAATTGTTATATTCATTTAAAAAAATTAGAAGAGAATAAAAAAAATGGTGTAGCCGAATGTTCAAAAGAATCGATATTAAAAGCTCTAGATATTTATTTTGTTTCGAACAAACAAAGCACAAAAAAACAAATTGAACCTAAAGCGCTTTTCGAATTAGGTTTATTTGGAAAAGAAAACTCTGTAACACTAAGAAACAAAGTTGCTCAAGAATTTTCTCTTGGAAGCGTTAACGGAAAGCAACTTTTAAAACGTCTTAATTCTTTAAATGTTTCGATTGAAGAAATTGTAAATGTCTTATGAACGAAAGAGAATTATTTGCATTTTTAAAAACTAAAGGAGCTCACGCAAAAAAAAGTTTAGGGCAACATTTTTTAATTAATCCTAATATTTCAAAAAAAATTGTTGAAGCTCTACAAATACAAAAAAGTGACAAAATCCTTGAAATAGGCGCGGGTTTCGCATCTCTTTCTTATTTTTTAGCGCAAAATCCAGCCCAACTTACTCTTTTAGATGTTGATATAGACGCAATCAAATTTCTTAAAAATTTATTTATACAACAAACTAATGTCGACGTCATTGAGGGCGATGTCTTATTACACGATCTTAAATCCTACGACTTAATTGTTGGTAATATACCTTATTATTTAACAAAGCACATTATTCAGCATATTTTACTAAGCGCTTATAAAACAAGACGAGCAATTTTGATGTTACAAAAAGAAGCTTCAGAAAAACTTTTTACCCAAACTAACGACAAAGATTTTAACCCGTTAGCTATTTTAATAAATTATTTAGGAGAAATAAAAAAAGTCATGCATGTTTCTAAAAACAATTTCTCTCCTTCTCCTAGTGTTGATTCAGTAATTATTCAAATTGATTTGACAAAAAAAGTTAAAAAAGAAAAATTATCAGAGTTTTATTATTTCCTTAATAAACTGTTTTTGCATAAAAGAAAAACAATTCATAATAATTTATCTAAAGCAATCGGCAATTCAAAACAAAGCGAAGATGTGCTTGAGTGTTTGCAAATAGATAAAAATAAAAGGCCTCACGAATTATCTTTAGATGAATATCTTCTTCTTTTTAACAACTTAAACGTTAAAAAAAGTTAAAATATAATTTAGATTAGTATTCATGAAAATTAAAGCCTACGCAAAAATTAATCTTACTCTAAATGTTTTAGGGAAGTTTGATAATGGCTACCACAATTTAGATATGATTAATTTACCATTAAAATTACATGATCAAATTAGGATAATAGAGAAACCACACTTTAAAGAAACAATCGTTAAAACAAGCGTTAAGGAAATAAAAGAAAACAACATTGTTTTAACAGCGGTTCAAACACTAAGAAGTAAATATCATTTTGAAAACCATTTTTTAATAAAAATTAAAAAGAACATTCCTCTTTTGTCTGGTTTAGGCGGAGGAAGTGCTGACGCTGCCGCAACATTGCGCGGGTTATTTCAACTTTTAAATGTTCAACTATCGCATAAAAAACAAATCGAAATAGCTACTTTAATAGGTGCCGATGTTCCTTTTTGTTTATTTAATCAGCCAGCACGTGTTCAAGGCCTAGGTGAAAAACTAAACTTTTTTTCCTTTAAAAAGCAATATTCAGTTTTGATTGTAAAACCTCAAGAAGGATTAACAACAAAAGAAGTATATGAAAACCTTGATTTACAAACTTTGAAAACACATAACTTAGATCAAATTATATCAGCTCTAGAAGAGGGTAATTTAAATTTACTAGATAAATTAATTGGTAACAATTTAGAAAAACCCGCTATTAGTTTATTAGAAGAAATTCAAACTATTAAAAACCTGATGATTCAAGACGGATTAAAAAATGTTTTAATGAGCGGGGCCGGCAGCGCTGTGTTTAGTTTAGATGAAAGAAAAAAGCATTCGCGACTAGCAAAAAAATATAAAAAATTAGGGTATAATGTAATTATAACAAAGACCCTTTGATGAGGAGAAAAGACATGAAAACGTACGCAATTATTATGGCAGCCGGCAAAGGCACAAGAATGAAATCGCTACTTGCTGATCAATCAAAAGTTAGTTATCCAATCTTAGAAATACCGCTAGTTAAACATGTCTTAAATAGTTTAAAAGAAATAAACGTTAATCGAAAAATTACAATTGTTGGTTTTGGCGGACCAATGACTGAAAAAATTGTTAGTGATGAATCCGAAGTCGTCTATCAACACGAACAAAAAGGAACCGGCCACGCAATAATGCAAGCAGCCCCCTTACTTGAAGGATTAGAAGGACAAACAATTATTTTAAGCGGTGACGTTCCACTATTAAGAGGAGAAACACTTAAAAAGTTAATTGATGACCATGTAACTAACAAAAACGCTTTAACAATTTTAACTGCTCTTTTAGATAATCCACATGGTTATGGTCGTGTTGTACGTAAAGAAGACAAAACCGTTAGTTATGTTGTTGAACACTCTGATGCATCATCTATAGAAAAAGAAATTAAAGAAGTAAACGCCGGCATTTATGTTTTTAATAACAAACTTTTATTTTCATATTTAAAAAAATTAAAGCCTGCGAATAAGCAAAACGAATACTATTTAACCGATCTAATTAAAATGTTTAAAGATGATAATTTACAAATTGGAGCAGTTATTGTCGATGATTTTAATGAAATGCTTGGTATTAACGATCGTTATCAGCTTGAAGAAGCCACACGTATATTAGTTCAAAGAATAAACAAAAAACATATGCTTAATGGCATTACGATTGAAGATAAAAACTCTACCTATATAAGTCCTTATGCTGAAATTGCACCAGATACAATTATTAAACCAGGAACACATATTTTAGGAAAAACTAAGATTGGCACCCAAAACACAATTGGACCTAATACTTTTTTAAATAATGTATTAATTGGAAATAATAATAATATTACGTTTTCACATATTTCTGATAGCGAAATCGGAAGTTTTAATGAAATCGGACCTTTTACAAAAATGCGAGCACACGTTGTTATTAAAAACCATACGCGTTTAGGAAATTTTGTTGAATTAAAAGCGTGTGTTGTTGAAGATTATGTCAAAGCTGCTCACCTTAGTTATTTAGGTGATGTTCATATTGATGAAAAAACAAACGTTGGCTGTGGAACAATTGTCGCTAATTATGATGGTCTAAATAAACACAAAACTTATATTGGAAAGAAAGTATTTATCGGTTCTAATGTTACGATTATTTCTCCTGTTACAGTAGGAGATGGCAGTTTGTTAGCAGCAGGATCGACAATTAATAAAGATGTCCAAGAAAACGAAATGGCAATAGCACGTGCCAGACAAGAAAACAAAGTAGATGGTGCAACAAAGTTTCGTGAAAAAATTAAAAAAATAAAAGAAGATAAAAAATAAGTAATAAAAAAACACCTCATAAAAATAAACTTTTAGAGGTGTTTTGTTTAATTTTAAACTACTTTTTAGCGAGTTTTTCTTTAATCGCGGCTTGTGCTGCGGCTAAGCGAGCGACGGGAACTCTAAATGGTGAACAACTTACATAATCTAAACCAACATTATGGAAGAATTCAACCGACAACGGATCTCCACCGTGTTCTCCACAAACACCTAAATGTAAATCAGGATTAGCTTCGCGGCCTCTTTCGACAGCAATTTTAACTAATTCACCAACACCTTTTTGGTCGATTGTTTGGAATGGATCTTGCGCAAAAATTTTCTTGTCATAGTAATCATTTAAAAACTTTGCAGCATCATCACGTGAGAATCCATAAGTCATTTGTGTTAAATCGTTCGTTCCAAAACTAAAGAAAGATGCATCTTTTGCAATTTCATCAGCAAGAAGAGTTGCGCGTGGAATTTCAATCATTGTGCCAACTAAATAATCTAACTTGACATTAGCCTCTTTAATAATTTCATCCGCAGTTGAAGTAATTATGTTTTTAACATAAAGAAACTCTTTACTATCTAATGTTAAAGGAATCATAATTTCTGGAGTAATTTTTTCACCTAAGTCTTTTTGGGCTAAAATTGCAGCTTCAATAATAGCAGTTGTTTGCATTTTAGCAATTTCTGGGTAAGAAACAGCTAAACGAAGACCACGATGCCCCATCATTGGGTTAAATTCGTGTAAATCAGAAATTCTTGTTTTAATATCAGCAGGCGTTTTGTTTAAAGCCTTAGCAAGAGAAACGATTTGGTCTTCTTCTTGTGGTAAAAACTCATGAAGAGGTGGATCTAGCAAACGAACTGTAACGTTTAGTTTGCCCATAATTTTAAAGATTTTATAAAAATCATCACGTTGATATGGAAGCAAGCTAGCTAACGCTTCTTCACGACCTTCAACTGTGTCTTCAAGAATCATTTTTCTCATATAGAAAATACGATCTTTATCAAAGAACATATGTTCAGTTCTAGCTAAACCAATACCTTCTGCTCCAAAATCTTTAGCAGTTTGAACATCACGTTCGGTTTCTGCATTTGCGTGAACTTCTAAACGACGACGTTCATCAGCCCAAGCCATAATCCGGCCAAAATAACCAGTCATTTGCGCAGCCTGCATCTTAATTTCACCAGCATAAACACTACCAGTTGTACCATTAAGAGAGAAGACGTCTTGATCAGTATAGACTTTATTACCAACACGAGCTGTTTTATTAACTTCATCAATAACAATACCGCCTGCTCCTGCGACACAAGTTTTACCCATTCCGCGAGCAACAACGGCAGCGTGTGATGTCATTCCACCACGCATCGTAAGAATACCTTCGGCAGCGACCATTCCTTCAATATCTTCAGGTGAAGTTTCGACACGAATTAAAATAACTTTTTCGCCAGCTTCAAATCTTTCTTTAGCTTCTTGAGCAGTAAAAGCGAGTTTTCCGGTTGCGGCACCAGGCGAAGCTGGTAATCCAACTGAAAGTGGTGTTAATTTTGCTAATTCTTTTTCGTCAAAACTAGGATGTAGTAAAGTGTCCAAAATGTTTGGATCAACTCTTAAGACTGCTTCATCGATATCAATAATACCTTCATCAACTAAATCACTAGCAATTTTTAAAGCTGCTTGAGCAGTTCTTTTACCACTTCTTGTTTGTAAGAAATAAAGTTTCCCGTCTTCAACAGTAAACTCCATATCTTGCATATCGTGATAATGTTTTTCCATTCTTTCGATTGTTTCGACAAACTCTTTATAAACTTCAGGATGACGTGCATCTAGTTCTTCAATATGAAGAGGTGTGCGTGTTCCGGCAACGACGTCTTCACCTTGAGCGTTTGGTAAATATTCAGCAAAAATTGTTTTTTCGCCTGTAGAAGGTGAACGTGAAAAAGCAACACCCGTTCCACTTTCTTCGTTTTTATTTCCAAAAACCATTGCTTGAACGTTAACAGCAGTACCCCATTCGTAAGGAATGTTATGCATTTTACGATAAACATTAGCGCGTGGATTATCCCATGAACGGAAAACAGCAGTAACCGATTCGATTAATTGTTCATATGGATCTTTAGGGAAGTCTTCTTTAAAGACTTTCTTATAATAAGCTTTAAATTTATCTACTAATCCTTTTAATTCATCAGCAGTAATTTCTGTATCGAGCTTATAACCTCTCTCCTCTTTTAAGTCTTCAAGCATTTTATCCATTTCGGTTCTTGGATGACCTTTTGCGATATTTGTATACATTAAAATAAAGCGACGATAGCTATCATAAGCAAAACGTGGATTATTCGTTTCTTTTGCTAAAATTTCAACTGTTTCATCATTCAACCCTAAGTTTAAAACAGTGTCCATCATGCCGGGCATACTTGCGCGAGCACCTGAACGAACTGAAACTAATAAAGGGTTTGATTTACCGCCGAAGTTTTTACCTGTTTGTTTTTCAACACGGTGAACGGCGTCATAAATTTCTTTAACAACATAATCAGGAATTTGTTTTTTGCTTTCATAATATAAAGTACAAGCTTCAGTTGAAACTGTAAAACCTGGTGGAATCGGAATTCCAATGTGAATCATTTCGGCTAGTCCAGCACCTTTACCACCAAGCAATTCTTTGCCTAGACCATAGGCTTCTTCAAAATTGTAAACGTATTTTTTTGCCATATTTTTTTCTCCTTTTCTCTTTAATCAGTAAAAATACTACCTTAAAGATAATATCACATAGTGAACAAGAAAATAAGCAAAATGGCTCATGTAAGCGGTTTTTATAACGCTATAAGCGTTTATTTAATATCGTTAATGAGGTTTTCCCAAGGTTGATCTTTTATTTCAAGACCTTTTTTGTTCGTAATTATTTTATAAAGTCTACGAGCCTCTTCTTTTTGTTTATGAAAAGTTTTTGGTTCATTTTTTGTTGCTAGATGAACATCATAAAGAATCGAAAACCAAAGCCTAGTTTTATAAAGAAAAAAAGTTTTTAAAAGTTTTTGGTTATTGCTTTTTTCAATTAAAAAACGAACCGCAGCAAAACATTTAATTTTTGAAAGAGGTCTTTTATTAGATGATTCTCTTGTAATTGAAGAAGGAGAAAGACGATAAAAATATAAAGGATCTTTAATTGATACGGTTTGAGTAACATTTAAGTAAACCGAGAAATTAAATAAGTAATCCTCAAAAATAGTTAAGTGTTTAGAAATGGCCAGTTTATTATCTAAAAGCAAACCACGTTTATACATTTTCATTGGCATGTAGCCACGAAGAAATAAATCAAACAATAAATAATTAAGTCCTTGTTCTTTACTAAAAGTTTTAGAAATAGCAAAAACGTTCTTATGAACTTTATTGTTTTCTAAATAACGGACGTAAGAACAGTTAACTACATCGGCTTTTGTCTTGACTGCATGATCATACATTATTTGTAAGAAGTCAGGACGATAAAAATCATCGCTATCAAGAAAACAAACATAATCACCTTTAGCTTGTTTAATTCCTTCATATCTAGTTTCGTTCGCTGTTAAATTTTTTGTTGTAACGAGCTTAAGATTTGAATACTTAGCAACGTACTTTTGAATAATGTTTTCGCTATTATCAGTTGAATCATTATTAACAACTAAAACTTCAAAAGGTTTATTAAAATCTTGTAAAACTACGCTTTTTAAAGCAGATTCTAAATATTTTTCAGAATTATGAACAGGAATAATTACACTTACTGCAATATTGTTTGTCATAAAAATAATACTATCTTATTTTGAATAAAAGACAAAGGTAATAAAAATTAAAGTTTATTATTATCGTTTTCTATTTCTTGTGGGGCAAGAGGGTTACGGCCCGAGAATTGTGCATTATATAAATCAGCGTAAAACCCATCTCTTTCAAGCAACTCCTCATGGTTACCAACTTCAACAATTTCACCACGTTGCATGACAATAATTAATTTAGCCTTTTTAATCGTGCTAAGACGGTGAGCAATAATAAAACTCGTTCGTCCTTTCATTAAACGATTCATCGCATCTTGAATAGCTAGTTCGGTTCTTGTATCAACACTAGACGTTGCTTCATCTAAAATTAAAATTTTTGGTTGTGAAACGATAGCACGTGCGATTGTTAGTAATTGTCTTTGTCCTTGCGAGATGTTAGTTCCATCTTCGTTTAAAATAAAATCATATCCTTCTGGCAACGTTTGAATAAAATGATCAGCATGAGCTTGTTTAGCCGCTTCGATAATTTCTTGATCAGTTGCATCATTACGTCCGTAACGAATATTTTCTTTAATTGAACCAGAAAATAACCAAGTGTCTTGTAAAACCATACCAATTGAAGAACGTAATGTTTGACGTTTATAATCACGTAAATCAACACCGTCTAATAATATTTCACCAGCATCTACTTCGTAAAAGCGCATAATTAGATTAACAATTGTTGTTTTACCCGCGCCGGTTGGTCCAACAATCGCGATGCTATCGCCTTGATTAACTTTTAGATTAAAGTTTTGAATAAGCGGTTTATCTTTTACATAAGAGAAATAAACATTATTAAAATCAATTTCACCTTTTACGTTTGTCACATCACTAATCGCGTCAATTGGATCAGGGCTCATTTCCTCATCATCAAGTAATTCATAAATTCTTTCACCTGAAGCTAAAACGGATTGAATAACATTAGCAATTTGTCCGATTTGTTGGAAAGGTTGTTGGAACATTTGTAAAAAGATAAAAAAGGAAATCATGTTGCCTAAATTTTGAATAAGGCCACCAACAACACTAACACCAATAAAACCTAAATTATTAATAAAACGCATTGATGGAAAAATAAAACCAGACAACCATTGTGATTTTCGATCAGACCACATCATTTTTTCACTAACTTCATTAAATCTCTTAATTGTTTCTTCTTCCTTATTAAACAATTTTACGATTTTAAAACCAGCGTAGTTCTCTTCAATAATAGAATTTAATTCACCTAGTTGGAGACGATACTTCATAAATTCTTTTTGTGAATGTTTAGCTATTGTTATAGTTAAAATAACAGTTAATGGTAAAATTGCAATTGCCACTAAAGCTAATTTCCAAGAAGTAACAAACATGGCAATTAAAACACCAACAAAAATAGATATACCAAGAATCGTTTGATTAATAATCGTACTCATATTGCGAGAAATATTATCAACATCATTCGTGCCTCGAGATAAAATCTCGCCATAAGTATGTTTATCAAAATAACTTAAAGGCATTTTATCAAGTTTAAGTTTGATTTTTTTGCGAATATTATAAGCATAATCAGCTGAAACTTTAACAACTAAAAACTCGGCTAACCAAGATAAAAAAGCCGCACCAAAGAAAAGAGCTGCCATAATAATAAAACGAGTTAAAACGAGTGACCAATTAACACGATTTACACCTGAACTTTCGATAAAAACAAACCCTGATGAAGGATCTCGAAAAGCGTTTGTAAAATCGCCAAGCAAAATTGGATTAATAACACTAAATACAGCCGAAGCGATTAAAATTATAATTACAAAAATAAAAACACCATAAAGAGGTTTAAAATCTTTTAAAAGACGAGAGACAGACTTTTTAAAATTTAAAGGTTTGCCTCCAGCCATTGAGCCACGGCGACCTCCGCCACCACCTGGCCCTGGTCTTGGTCCTTTACTTTGTCCGCCGTTTGACATTATTCTTCACCGCCTTCTGTTAATAAAACTTGTTCTTTAATTTCAAGTGTTCGTTTTATTTCGTTTTCATCCATTTGTGAGAAGACGATTTCTTGATAAACTTTGCATTTATTTAAAAGATATTGATGTTTACCTTGGCCAACGATTTTTCCTTCGTTTAAAACAATGATATTGTCAGCGTCCATAATTGAAGAAACACGTTGAGCAACAATAATAACAGCCGACCTTTTCGTATAATTTTTTAAAGCCATTCTTAAGCGAATATCGGTTTTAAAATCAAGCGCTGAGAAAGAATCATCAAAAATATAAATCTCAGGTTTTTTAACTAATGCTCGCGCAATTGATAATCTTTGTTTTTGTCCACCAGAGAAGTTTTTTCCACCTTGAGAAACTTCTAAATCTAGCCCCTCTTCTTTACGAAAAACAAAACGAGACGCTTGTGCAATTTCCAAAGCTTCGATAATTTCTTCATCATTTGCATCAGATCGACCAAAAAGTAAATTATCTCTAATTGTCCCAGAAAATAAAAGAGCAGTTTGCGGGACAAAACCAACCTTTTCTCTTAAATCAAATTGTGTATATTCACGAACGTCAATTCCATCGACAAGAATTTGCCCCTCAGATACATCATAAAATCGAGGAATTAAATTAATAATCGAGGATTTACCGCTTCCGGTGGAGCCAATAATTGCAGTGACTTGTCCAGGTTTTGCTTCAAAAGAGATGTTTTTTAAAGTAGGCGTTTGTGAATCAGGGAAAGTAAATGTTACGTTGTCAAATTTCACGTGACCACATAAATCACAATTGGCAAGTTGCGGAGTCTCAGGATTATGTAAAATAATTTCTGTATCTAAAATAGCATTAATCCTTTGTGCACTTACACCAGCGCGAGGAATCATAATTAAGAGCATAGAGAAAGATAAAAACGCCATCATAATATGTTTGGAATACATGGCGACTTTGAAAATATTTTCTAAATTATAAGTCGCGGTAGTATTATCAATTAAAATAAAACCAAATAAGAACACACCAAAGAAACTTAAGTCAAAAATAATTGAAATAACAGGATTGGCAAAAGACATCGTGCGTCCAACTTTAATAATTGTTTTTGTTAAATAATCATTTACTTTTGAAAAACGTTTCTCTTCTTTTTCTTCTTGGTTAAAGGCACGGACAACACGCACGCCAGTTAACGATTCACGTAAAACCATTGTCACGTTATCAATTGAAATTTGAATCTTTTTAAATAAAGGTGTTGCAAAAACAAATAAAATTACAATAACGATTAAAATTAATGGAATTGTAAAAGCTAAAATTAAAGCTAGTTTTGGATCGCTTGTTAAAACTTTAACAATAGCAATCGTTAAAATAGTTGGAGACATAATCATAATTCTAAGCCCCATAATTAAAACCATTTGAACTTGTTCAATATCGTTAGTCGTTCTTGTCATTAATGAGGCGGTTCCAAAATTATCATAATCGCCAACCGAAAAAGACAAAACTTTTTTAAATACTTCAGCTCGCACTTCTTTACCAAAAAACGCGCCTAAGTATGAAACACTTAAAGAAGTTGCTATCGCAATTAAAATAGTTAAAACTGAAATACCAAACATTTCGAGACCAATTTTTAATATTTCTTTGGTAGGTTCTAAAACAACGGTTTGCCCCGTAACAATTGATGTAATAGAACCCATATAATCTGGAAGCATCAATTGAGTAAACGATTGGGCCGCAACTAAAATAAAAACGATGAAGACGAGCCAAATTCTCGGTTTTAAAAAGCGAAACAATTTAGTCATTTAAAAAGTTGTGCCCTTTCTTGTAAATAAATTCATAATGATGTCGACGTTTGGAACTGTCAAAGTTTTTTTCGTAGAGTTAAGCCTTGTAAAGCAAAGCCCTTTAATAATTGAAAAATATATTATTGCAAATTGCTTAGGTTCACCAGGAGCAATATCCCCTTCTTTTTGTCCTCTAGTGACTAGATCTATAAAAAGACGGAAAAAGCCAGGTTTTTTTGTTCTAGTTTCTTTTTCTGATAAAGTTGGCAATGTTTTTTGCAAATGTAAATTAATAAACATATATAAAAAATAAGGCATTTCTTCTTCATCAAATATTTCTTGAATCATATTATTTACGATTAGTTGAATTACTTCTATAGCAGGCGTATCATCATAATTTGGTAAATTATTAGATTTTATAATAACACGCTTTTCCGCCATTTTAATTATTTCTAAAAATACTTCTTCTTTATTTTTAAAATAATGATAAAAAAGTGAATGAGAACACCCAGCTTCGCGCGTTATATCTTCAATAACAACAGAGTCATAACCCTTTAATGCAAAAAGGCGTAAACTCGCATCAAGAATTTGTGATTTACGCTTTAATTTAATTTTTCGGTTTTGTTCAGGTGTTTTCGGCATATTTTTTTCATCGACAAGTTTGTCAATGAATAATTATATTGCTTTTTGAAACGAATATCAACAATGTAATCTTAAAAAGATTGAAATTCGATTATATATTTTAAATTTAAATTAATAAGATACTTTTTATGCGTCTTTTTGAACTGTTTCTTTTTCTTCTTTATGAAAGATTTTGTTAAACAAATGAATAACTTTTGGCTCTAAAAATCTTAACAAGAAATATAGACCAATTGTTGCAACTATTGCAAATAGGAAACCAAAAATAACATCAGTTGGCCAATGAACACCAAACCATAAACGAGAGAAACCAATTAACACTGCTAAAATAGTCATGGGAATACCAAGTTTTTTACTATGAAACAGCATCATCAAAGCACAAGCTAGTGAAGCAACAGAGTGACCAGAGAAAAATGAACGATTAGTTGGAATTTTCATAAAACCAAGAAAAACACCTTTACCATAAAATGTAGCAACAACTGAATCTTGAATTGTTTGGGCTTTATCGCCATAAACGTCTATTGTTTTTTGATAAAATGGACGTGATCGATCAAATAGTCGCTTAACGATGAAATCGTTAGCCCCACCGATAAGTAAATAAGTGATGACAACATAAATACCCATTTTTCTTGTTTTTTTGAATAAGAGCATAATAACTCCAGAAGCAATCCATAAAAAGCCATGGTCACCTAAAGTCGTGATAATTAGAAAAATCACATTAATAAAAGGTCCGTGCAAAGAGTTTAGCCAATACAAAAAGTTCATTTCCCAAGGACCCATGTCCCAAAAATGACCAACATTTTGTAAGCCTTCAATTGCTGTTAAGAAAATAACGCCTAGAGTAGTCATTTAATTTACCTCCTTTATTTCTTTCTTTTCGCCTAATTTAGAAATTTTTAATGAAACGGCAATACCAAAAGCAAGCAATGCTCCGGCAAGCAAGATTTCCCACCAACGGAATCCTACTAGCCCATAATAACTTACTGTTTCAAAGTTATAAAACATTGAAATAATTGATCCGATAATAACACCAATAATCATATAAAAAGTTGAGACGCGATATTTAGCTAAGACAAGAGCCATAATTTTGGAAGCCATTAAAATACCTGCTAATATTCCACAAGCAAGGCACATGTATAATCCAAGTGTACTACCTACATTAGTCCAAGTTAAAAAATTAGTAATCATGCTTATATTAGGTTTATAGAAACCTAAAACAATCATAATCATTGAGCCAGAAATACCAGGCACAACTAAAGCAAAGCCAGGAATAATTCCTACAAAAGCGACTAAAAAATATAGCCACCAAGGCCTTGAATCATAAAGAGATTGAATATCAATTTCAAAGTAAACAGATAAAAACCCTAAACTAGCGGCAAATAAAAAACTAATAAGAAAAAGAAAAATATACAATTTATTTACTTTAACACCTTTTACTTCTTTAATAAGACTCGGGAGACCACCTAAAATAAAACCGACAAATAATGTCAAAACCGCAAACATAATATGTTCAAAAGCTAATTTAAAAGGATACCAGCAAATTAAAATAGAAATAACAATACCTAATAAGATTGGCAATAATGTTTTTATAGAAAACACAAATTGCTTAAATATATTGTTAGCAGCGTCAATAATTTTATCGTATAAGTTAAAAATTAAGGCCATTGTTCCGCCACTTACACCAGGTATTAAAAAAGCAACCCCGACACCTAAGGCACGTACTAAGTCGCCCCATTTAATTTTTTGCTGTTCAGGTTGCATATTAAAATTATATTACAACATTTAATTGTTATTTGATAGAACTTTTCTATGTCTTAAATGTAATTCATTTAATATTTTGGTATAATATTGACATATTTTATTTATGAAATTAATTGTAGGTCTAGGTAATCCTGGCAAAAAATATTTAAAAACGCGACATAACCTTGGGTTTCAAGTTATTGATGCTTTAGCGGATTCTTTTGGTTTAGATATTAATAAAAAAGCGTTTCAAGGTTTATATGTTTCTTTTATGTTTCAAGGTGAAATAATTTATTTATTTAAACCACAAACTTTTATGAATTTATCAGGGCAAGCCGTTAGTGAAATTAAGAATTTTTTTAAAATTGAAAATGAAGATATTTTTGTAATTTACGACGATATGGACTTAGAGCCAGGTAAAATTAAAATGCGTAATAGCGGAACAAGCGCTGGACATAATGGCATGCAAGATATCATTAATCATTTGAAAACAACTAATATTAAAAGATTAAAAATCGGGATTGGTAAACCCCCATTTATTGGCTCTGAACACGTATTATCAAAACCTACTAAAGAAGAAGTGCTTCTTTTTAAAGAGGCAATTCAAAAATCGGTATTAGCTATTAAAGAGTTTTTAATTAACGGCTTTGAAATTAGTATGTCAAAATTTAATTAAGGAGGAAGGCGTTATCTGCAAAAACTTCTAGAAAAAATTTATCAAAACGAAAAAATTATAGCCCCCCTTATTAAGAAAAAGGGCGTTTTTGTCGTTGATGAATTAGTTGGCGTTCCTCTGCTTTTTGCAAGTTTATTTACAAAAAAACCTGCAAATTATGCATTAATTGTTGCAAATCTTCATCTTGCTCAAAACATTTATGAAAGTATAAGTAGTTATATAGGCAGCGAAAATGTTTTACTTTTTCCTAACGATGACTTAATTCGCATTGAGACCCTTTATTCTTCAAAAGAACTAATTGCTCAAAGGCTTTTTGTCATGAATGAGCTTCTATTAAATCAACCAAAAATTTTAATTGTCCATGGTTCGTCTATGAGTAGATTTTTACCTTCACCAGCCCTTTTTAAAGAAGCGTCTTTTTCTTTGAAGGTTGGCCAAAAAATAAATTTACAACACTTAAAAACTTCTCTTATTAAAGCTGGTTATCAGCAGGTGAGTAAAATTGATCAAAGTATGCAGTTTGCCTCACGTGGAGATATTTTGGACGTATTTAGTGTTAATGAAATAAAACCAACACGCATAGAATTTTTTGATAATGAAATTGAATCAATTCGTTATTTTGAAATTTCTAATCAACTATCTAATGAAAGCATTAATTTTGTCAACATTATTCCCTCAAGTGATATTTTATTTTCTGATGAAGAACTTTTATATTTAAAAACAAAAATTGAACAAGAAATTAAAACAACATCACCTGCCTTAAATGCAAATAAACTTGAACAACTACGTTTTTCATTAAGTGATGACTTGGATAAAATTTTAGAATATCAAACTCGTCCACAAAATTATCGTTACTTCAGTTATGCACAAAAAGAACATTTTTCAATTTTAGACTATGCACAATTTGAATTTGTTTTTTTAGTAAACAAGAGTGATATTTTTAAAGCTGAAGAATTATATACATTAGAGGCAAACAATTATTTAGAAGAATTAAGTGAAGAAGGAAAAGGACTCACAAAATTAATACTTTATCAAAATTTAGAACAAGTACTTAAAAAACATAAAAATATTTTATATAGCAAAAAATATAAAGAGGATAATAACGATTTAGAATTCAAAATTAGGCAAATAGTTAGCACGAACACATCTTATAAAGATGTCATTCCATTAATTGAGACGTTTTTAAACTTTGATAATAAAGTAATATTGGCACTAAATACTAATCAGCAACTCGACATGATTAAAGAACTTTTAATTGAAGCAAAACTAGATTTTGAAATATTAAAAGAAATAAATGTACCACATAAACAAATCGCCTTAGTAACTAAAAATATAAATGAAGGTTTTGAATTAATTGATGAAAAGTTGGTCCTTTTAACGAGTAAAGAGTTATTAGGTTACAAGGTGAATCGTTCGCGTTTTGTTAGCCGTTTTAAAGAGGCAACTATATTAAAATCTTTCGAAGAGTTAGAAAGAGGAGATTACGTTGTTCATGAATATAACGGAATAGGGCGTTTTGTTGAAGTAAAAACAATTGAAACAAACGGAAACAAACGCGACTATCTTCAAATTGCCTATGCCGGAAGCGATGTTTTATATATTCCTTTATCTCAATTTCAATTAATTAGAAAATATGTTGGTAAAGAAGGATATGCACCTAAACTTAATCGTCTTGGCGGAACAAGTTGGGAAAAAACAAAAAAGCGGATTAAAGATCGCGTTAATGAGTTAGCTGAAAGATTAATCGAGCTTTATAAAGCTCGTTTAGATACCAAAGGCTTTGCGTTTGCTAAAGACGATGAGACACAACTTCTCTTTGAAAACGAATTTACTTATGAACTAACTGATGATCAAGCAAATGCATTAAAAGAAATTAAAGAAGATATGGAAAAAGATGTTGTTATGGATCGTTTATTGTGTGGTGATGTTGGTTTTGGGAAAACCGAAGTAGCGTTTCGTGCAGCATATAAAGCAATTGCCAATTATAAACAAGTAGCAATTTTATGCCCAACGACGCTTTTAGCAAGGCAGCATTTTGAAAGAGCGACTGAAAGATTTTTAAATTTTGGCATTAGAATTGCTGTTTTATCAAGACTTATACCTGAAGCAACACAAAGAAAATATATTGAGCAAATTAATAATGGAGAAATTGATTTAATTATTGGAACTCATCGTCTTTTATCAAAAGACATCAAATTTAATGATTTAGGACTTTTAATAGTAGATGAGGAACAAAGATTTGGTGTTGAACAAAAAGAAAAAATAAAAGAAATTAAAACAAACGTTGATGTTTTAACACTTAGTGCAACACCTATTCCTAGAACTCTACAAATATCTTTGCTTGGAATTCGTGACTTATCACAAATTAATACAGCACCATCTGAAAGAATGCCAATTCAAACTTACGTTACAGCTTTTAATGAAGATGTTATTAAACAATTAATTGAAAGAGAATTAAGTAGAGGTGGACAAATCTTTTATATTCATAACAAAGTTATGAGTATTTATTTAAGAGCCAATCGACTTCAAGCGCTTGTTCCTAAGGCTAAAGTAGGAGTTGTTCACGGACAATTAAATCGAGATGAAATAGAAGACGTAATGATGAATTTTTATAACGGTAATTTAAATTTGTTAGTTGCAACCTCAATTATTGAAAACGGACTTGATATTGCCAACGCCAATTTAATTTTAATCGAAGATGCCGATTACTTTGGATTAGCACAGCTTTATCAAATTAAAGGCCGTGTTGGGCGTGGTAATAAAATTGCGTATGCGTATTTATTTTATAAAGAGTATAAAAAGATTAATGAAAAAGCGATAAAACGATTAAAAGCCATTCAAGATTTTACAGAACTAGGTAGCGGATATAAAATTGCTCAAAGAGATTTAATGATTCGCGGTGCAGGAGATATTTTAGGACCTGAACAAGCCGGCTTTATTGATTCAATTGGTATGGATTTATATTTAAAAATATTAGAAGAATCAATATTAGAAAAAAAAGATAAAGAAATATTTATTGATAAAAAACCAACGCAAGTATTTAATGTTGAAGCATATATTCCAGAGGAATATGCATCTGATAAAGATAAAATCGAATTATATCAAGAAATAGAAGCAACTTCGAATATTAAAGAATTAGAAGCAATTATTATAAAAATTCGTGATATATATGGAAGAATCCCTCTAGAAGTAAGGAGTTTAATTAAACAAAGAAAAATAAATATTTTGGCAAACAGTGAGGCAATTGAAGAAATTCATGAACGCGAAAAGGATTTAATTATTACTTTATCAACGCGTTTTTCTTCAATAAATAGTATCGGCCAATTTTTATTTATGAAAACAACACCTCTCTTATCAAAAATTAAGGTGTCATTCACGAATCGAATTTTAGTAATAAATTTAAAGAAAACAAAAGGGTGGTTAGATGATTTAGAAGAGTTATTAACGATTATAAACGGCTTATATGATAAACACGCAAGAAAAACGTAAATAAGGTAAAATAACATTATGAGACTCGATAAGTTTTTAAAAGTAAGTCGTCTAATCAAAAGACGAGAAGTAGCCAAAGAAGTTATAAAAAGAGGCGATGTTTTAATAAATCAAAAATATGCAAAGCCTTCTAGCGAAGTTAAAATTGGCGATATTATTACTTTAACTTTGGGACAAAAAATAATCGAAGTAAAAGTCGTTTTATTTCTTGAAAATGCAAGTAGTTATGAAGCCTTAAAAATGTATGAAGTTTTATATGAAGATTATATTAAAAAAGAGGTCGCTTAATTATGAAAATTAACTATCAATTTGCCCCTCAAGAAAACTACTTAATTGCATGCTCTTTTGGACCTGATTCAATGGCGCTTTTACACACTCTTTTAAAGTATACAAGAAACGTTATTGTTTGCCATGTTAATTATCATCAAAGGAAAGAAAGCGACGAAGAAGAAAAAAGTCTAAAAGAATATTGTATTAAAGAAAAAATTATTTTCGAAAGTGTTGGTGCACCGAAACAATTTAAAGGAAATTTTCAGGCTAAAGCCCGCGAATTTCGCTATACATTTTTTAAACAAATTTACCAAAAATATAATGCTAAAAGTTTATTTATAGCGCACCAGCAAGATGATGTAATTGAAACATATTTAATGCAGAAACAACGCAAAACACGTGTGAAACAGTATGGTTTAGCAGAAAAATCATACTTTTTGGACATGAAAATTATCCGCCCGTTTCTAATTTATTCAAAAAAAGACATTTATGATTATTGTCGTGAAAACCTTGTTCCTTATTCACTTGATAGTTCGAATTTTGAAACTAAATATCTACGCAATAAAATTCGACTTGAAGTAGTTGAAAAGTTAAGCGTTATCGAACGACACCAAGTCTTAAACGACGTCAAAAAAGATAATGAAAACTTAACAAAACTAAGACGCAAATTATTGCCTTTAATCGACAAAAAAGGCCAAATTGAAATTACTAAAATTATTGATTTAAAGAACGAACAATTTCAAGAACTAATTTATCTAATTTTAGATGAAATTCACTACCCATATTCGATTAGTAAAAAACTCTTAAGTGAGATTAAAAAAATCACTCATAATGATAAGCCAAATATCACGTTATTTTTAAGAGATAACTATGTGATTATTAAAGAATATAATCTTTTGCTTTTTGTTGAAAGTAAAGTTGAAAATTCTTACAATTACGAGATAAAAAAACCCAGTGAATTAGTAACACCCTATTTTGAACTAGATTTTTCTTTTGGAGCAGAAGATAGAAATATTTTGGACGATGATTATCCCTTAACAATTAGAACTTATAAAAAAGGTGACGTTTATCAAATTAACAATTATTTTGTTCAAGTTAGACGCTTATACATTGATTGGAAAATGCCGTTAAGATTAAGAAACTTGTGGCCAATTATCGTAAATAAAAAAGGGGAAATTATTTATATTCCTCGATATCGAAAAGACTTTATCGATCAGCACCAGTCCAAATTTATCATAAAAATAGATTCGTTTATCGAATAAAAATTAAAGGTCAATAATTTATTTTATTAGTAAAAAAATAAAAGTTAACTTATAATTTATAATGCTAACAAAAAAGAACGATGTTTATATCTTATGAGTTAAACGCAGTTTATTGTTAATGTATTTAAAAGGAGGCTCCTAATGAACGATAGATCTAAAAAACAAAAAAAATCAATATTTGGATATATTTTGCCTTATTTACTTATGGCCGTCGCAATTTTTTCTTTTGTATGGCTTGTTTTAGGTATGAGAGGTTCACCTGAAACTTGGTATATTCAGGGCAACCCAGAGTTAAATAATGACCTTGATACTAATTTAGAAAAATATTACATTAAAAACGCGACAAGTCGTTCTGGCGTTCAAACGACAAAAGTTAGTGGAACATATTTCGATAGCGGAAAAGAAAAAGAAGGAAGTTTTGTTGTTATGATTCCTAACGATATGTTCTATAACGATTTTTATTTATCTAATGATTCAGAGCCTGAATCTCTTCACCTTAGTTATTTTGCGATATTTAAGGAAGAAATTAGATTATACTCTGTTGATTTTCCTAATAGTTCTGCTGATGTTTATTTTGTGGATGAAGATGCATTTGAAGTTAGTTGGTGGCAAAATTGGGGCCCAACAATTTTAATGCTCCTTGGTGTTATTGTTGTTTCTGTTTTCTTCTTTTCTCGTTTAAGTAGTTCTGTTGGTGGTGCTAATACAAAAGCCATGGACTTCAATAAATCGCGTGCTCGTCGTGAAGATAATAGTAAAGTTAATTTTAGCGATGTAGCGGGCTGTGAAGAAGAAAAAGAAGAGATGGTTGAAATTGTCCAATATTTAAAAGAACCAAAGAAATTCCTAAAATTTGGCGCAAAACTCCCAAAGGGAGTCTTGTTAGTTGGTCCGCCTGGCACAGGTAAAACATTACTTGCTAAAGCTGTGGCTGGTGAAGCTGGCGTCCCTTTTTATTCAATTTCAGGTTCAGACTTTGTGGAAATGTTTGTTGGTGTTGGAGCCGGCCGTGTTCGTGATATGTTTAGAGTTGCTAAGCAAACGGCACCATGTCTTGTTTTTATTGACGAATTAGACGCTGTTGGTCGTCAAAGAGGCGCAGGAATGGGTGGCGGTAACGATGAACGTGAACAAACTTTGAACCAACTACTTGTTGAAATGGACGGGTTTGCTGATAATTCAGGAATTATTGTTATTGCTGCTACAAACCGCGAAGACGTTTTAGATCCAGCTTTGTTAAGAGCAGGACGTTTTGACCGTCAAATTACTGTTAACCTTCCAGATAGGGCAGGTAGAGAAGCTATTTTTAAAGTTCACGCTCGAGGTAAAGTTCTTGATGAAAATATTGATTTTGGACAATTAGCTCGCCGCACTGTTGGTTTTTCAGGGGCGGATATTGCAAACATTTTAAACGAAGCAGCCATTTTGGCGGTTAGAGGTAAAAAGGATCGAGTTACAATCGCTGAAATCGATGAAGCAATTGATCGACAAATTGCTGGTCCAGCGAAAAAATCACGTGTTTTAAATCCTAATGAAAGGAAAGCTATTGCTTATCACGAAGCAGGACACGCGATTATTGGTTTAAAACTAAAACATAGTGACAAAGTTCAAAAGATTACAATTATTCCACGGGGACGTACGGGCGGTCATGTTTTAATGACACCTGAAGAAGACCGTTTCTTGTTAACGAAAAAAGAACTCGAAGCACGTATTATTGGATATTTAGGTGGACGTTCTTCAGAAGAAATTTTCTTTGATGATATTTCAACTGGAGCACATAACGATATTGAAGTAGCAACACGTATTGCTCGTTTAATGGTAACCGAGTATGGTATGAGTTCACTTGGACCTATTCAATACGAAAAAGATACTGGTTCTGTTTTCTTAGGACGTGATTACACTTCGACACAAAAGAATTTCTCAACACAAATCGCTTTTGAAATTGATACAGAAGTTAGACGTATTATCGCTGATGCACATAAAACAGCGAAAGAAATCATTTTAGAAAATAAAGATGATGTTATTTTAATTGCTGAAACATTATTAGAACGCGAAACAATTACTGCCGAAGAAATTCACGAACTTTTAAAAAATCGTTCGCTTCCACCAGTAATAGACGAACAAAATAAAGACGTTGCTCATAGTAGTGATAAAGAAGATAAAAAATAAAAAGACAAAATGTTTAAAATGGGCTCTATTGAGATTTCCTCTCGAGTTGTTTTAGGACCGATGGCGGGTATTACTTCAGAAGCCTACCGACTTTTTTGTAAGCCTTTTGGTGTAGGTTTGAGTTTTACAGAAATGATTAGTGATTATGGTATTATGTATGAAAACGAAAAGACTGAAGCTTATTTGCCGACACTAAAAAGCGATCGGCCAGTAGCTTTACAATTATTCGGTTCTAATATTGAAACAACGCAAAAAGCCATCGAAAAGATACAAAAACTCAACATTTCTTATGATTTCTTGGATTTAAATTTTGGTTGCCCAGTTCCTAAAGTTACAAAAAGTGGAGCAGGGTCTGCTTGGTTAAAAGAGCCACAGAAACTTTTTGAATATGTAAAAGAAATAGTAAAAATTTCAACAAAGCCTGTTCTTGCTAAAATTCGTTTAGGTTGGGATGATAAACAAATTAACTTTTTTGAAGTTGCTTCTTTGCTTGAACGAGCTGGCGTTGTTGCCCTAACAATACACGCTCGAACAACTAAACAAATGTATAGTGGTAAAGTAGATTGGAACGTTTTAAAAGGACTTAAAGAAAAAATGAATATTCCTCTAATCGTTAGTGGCGATATTTTTACACTAAATGATGCAAAACAAGCACTAGCCATAACTAATGCTGATGCGGTTATGGTAGCTCGTGGAGGAGTTGGAAATCCTAATTTAATTCGTCAAATTAATACATATTTAGCAAAAGAACAAGAGGTTCCCCCTTCTACGTTAGAAGATCAAATAACTCATTTACGTCAATTTAGTCAACTTCTAATTCAAGAAAAAGGGGAGAGAAAGGCCATTATGATTTTAAGAGGTCTTGCTCCTAAGTTTTTTGTTGGTTTACCAAATGCAAAACAAATTAAAAAACAATTAACGACTACAATCGTAACTTATGAAGATTTGAATAATATTTTAAAACAAATTTAAACAGCCTTTTTCTTTTTTAAAATAATGGCAAAATATGTTATGCTTATATAAGCAAAAAGAGGATTTTCTATGAAAAACGAAATGTTAACCGACCAAGAAATTGTCCGTCGCGAAAAACTTGAAAAATATTATGAATTAGGTGTTGATCCTTATGGACAAAAATTTATTAGATCACATGAAGCTAATGAAATATTATCTTTATTTAAAGATAAAACCAAAGAAGAAATTGAAGAAATAAATCTAAGAGTTAAAGTTGCTGGTCGTATTATGACAATAAGACGAATGGGTAAGGCCTCTTTTTTGACGATTAAAGACCAAAGTGGACTAATACAAGGATATATCGGCATTGATATTGTTGGTGAAAAAGCATATGAATTGTTTCAACTTGCTGATATAGGCGATCTTGTTGGACTTGAAGGGATAATAATGTTAACACGAACAGGTGAAATTACAGTCCGTGTTGAAAAGTATACGCATTTAACAAAAGCCCTCCGGCCCTTGCCAGAAAAATTTCATGGTCTAACAGATGTTGAAGAAAGATATCGCCGCCGCTATGTTGATTTAATTGTTAATGATGATTCAAGAAAAATCGCCTTAATGCGGCCTAAAATTATTCGCGTTATGCAAAACTATTTTGATTCACTAGGATTTGTAGAAGTTGAAACGAGTGTTTTATCACCTATTTTAGGAGGCGCAAGTGCTAAGCCTTTTATTACGCACCATAATGCACTAAAAAAAGATTTTTATTTACGAATTGCCACGGAATTGCCATTAAAAAAATTAATGGTCGGCGGAATAGAAAAAGTTTATGAAATAGGTCGTTTATTTCGTAATGAAGGCATTTCAACAAGACATAATCCAGAGTTTACGACTGTTGAACTTTATCAAGCTTATGGAGATTTAAGCGACATGAAAAATATTTGTGAAAATGTCTTTAAAGAAATCGCCTTAAAAGTTGTTGGCAAATTAAATATTCCATGGGGCGATAAAGAAATTAGTTTAGAAACACCTTTTAGGTGGGTATCAATGGTGGACTTGATTAAAGAAAAAACTGGTCTTGATTTTAATGTCGAAATGACTTTTAAAGAGGCATTAAAATTAGCTAATGAACATCACTTAAAAATTGAAAAACATATGACAAGTGTTGGCTATATCATTAACGAATTTTTTGAAAAATATTGTGAAGAACATTTAATTCAACCAACTTTTGTCCATTCTTATCCCATTGAAGTTTCACCACTAACAAAAAAAGGAATTGATCCACGTTTTGTTGAACGCTTTGAGTTATTTATTAACGGAATGGAATTAGGTAACGCCTTTACTGAATTAAACGACCCTATTGACCAAAAAGAACGATTTTTAGCGCAACTTAAAGCTAAAGAACTAGGCGATGAAGAAGCTAGTGAAATGGATCATGATTTTTTAGAAGCTTTAGAATTTGGTATGCCTCCTGCTGGAGGTATCGGTATTGGCATTGATCGTCTTATTATGCTTTTTACTAATCAAACCTCAATTCGGGAAGTTATTTTATTTCCTTGTATGAGAGATAAATAAAAACATTTACTTATATATAAATGTGTACACAATTAAATAATTGAGTTTTTAGATGTCTCGCGCATATTTTAATTACTTTACTTTGTATATTGTATGTATTATTATTACTATGCGAATTTAAAAACGCAGCTCTCAGCTACTAGTTAGTAGTAGCCAAAAGTCCAATAGGGAGGTGAATTAATGAAAAAGTACGAAATTATGTACATTCTAAAGGCCGATCTTGAAGAAGCAGCCCGGAAAGAAGAAATGGAAAAATTACACGCTATTTTAACTTCGACCGGTGGTGAAATTTTAGATGTTAATGAATGGGGATTAAGAGATTTTGCTTATCCAGTTAACGATTTACTTAAAGGGTATTACGTTGTCATTCAAGTTAACACTAATCAAGCCGCCTTGCTTGAATTTTCAAGACTAGTCAGAATTGATACTAGTGTATTACGTCACTTAGTAACAGTAGCACAAGAATAAAATGTCAAAAGGAGAAGAATTTATGATTAATAGAGTAGTTTTAGTTGGTCGCTTAACGCGTGATCCAGAATTAAGAAGAACAGCTAGTGAATTAGCAGTTGCTTCATTTACACTTGCAGTTGATAATCGATCAAAAGGACCAGACGGACAAAGAACCGCAAGTTTTATCCCTTGTACAGTTTGGGGCGCAGCTGCTGACAATACAGCAAAATATACTCGCAAAGGTTCATTAGTTGGTGTTGAAGGACGCTTAAATCAAAGAACTTATGACCGTAAAGATGGTACGAAAGCACAAGTTATTGAAGTTATTTGTGATTCAGTACAATTTTTAGAACCTAAAGGCACGGTTGATTTAGAACCAACACCTGAAACCGATGTACAAGAAGAAAGTCAAAATCTCGATGCAATTGATATCGTTGATGATGACTTACCGTTTTAATTAGGAAGGAATATTAATGGCTTATAAAAAAGTTAGACCTCGTAAAAAGGTATGTTATTTTACTAAAAATAAAATTCAATACATTGATTACAAAGATGTTGAATTATTACAAAGATTTATTACCCCAAATGGTAAAATCGCTCCACGTCGCGTAACGGGAACTTCTGCTAAATATCAAAGAGAATTAGCTACCGCGATAAAACGTGCTCGTTTTATGGCGTTATTACCATACGTTGTTGATTAAAAACAAATTTTATAACAAGACAACCCTATTGATAACGAATGAGGCAATAATCTTGATAGTGTAGTCTACACATAATATTAATAGATGACTCCTTGCAAATACAGCAGGGAGTTTTTCTTTTATATACATCTTGTATATAGGCCCCCTTGCTGGGCGTATAGGCGGTTATAACAAATTGTCTTTGCAGCGAACGCCGTTATTGCGTTTGTGCAAGGACACCTACTTTATTTATTAAAAGGTATGAAAAACCGGGGACAACGAAAAAGACAAGTATTATAGAAATATTTATTTAAATAAAATTTTTAAAAGTCTTTATTCAACTCCCCAAATTAATGGAGTCATACCATCACTATCATAATGCCAATAATAATAAGTATCAGGAAGACGTTCTGTTTCAGAATAGAAAACAATATCATAAAGATTCTCTTCAAAATAAGCGAAAACCATATTAGCCCACTGTGTAGGCGTGCCCATAAAACAAATAGTTGAATGATTGTTTTTAGGAAGAGAATCAGCGAAAGCCCCTTCTTCAATAGACGTAACACCACTCCCAATAATTATTGTGTTTAACGATGACATGTTAGATAGGGCATTTGTAGAAATTGTTGTAACAGAATCTGGAATTCTAAGATATTCAACTGATGAATAATCAGTAAATGCTGAGGCAATAGATTCAATTAGGTAACCACCAACAATACTAGGAACATCTAAGATTGCTCCTGTACCAGACCAACTCTCAAGAGAAGCAGCGGTAGTTGACCACGGGATTATAGCAGTAGTGTAGCCATCACTTGATGCCGTTCCTCTATCAGCGGCTCCCCATTCAACAGGACAATTGCTCGGATTCCAATTGTATGACCATCCAGAAGGCATAGAAGATTCTTGGCATTTTATTGACAACAAATCACAATTAGAAAACGCACAATCTCCGACACTTATTACAGATGAAGGAATAGCAATTGACACAAGTGAAGTACAATAGTAAAACGCATAATCTTCAATACTTGTTATAGATGACGGAATGGTAATTGAAGTGAGCGAAGTGCAAAAGCTAAACGCCCAATATGTAACACTTATTACCGAGTTAGGAATAGTAATTGAGATAAGTGAAATACAATTAGAAAACGCATAATCTTCAATGTTTGTTACCGAGTCAGGAATATTGACAAAAGTCAATAAAGCACAACCAGAAAACGCGTGACTTTTTATACTTGTTATTGTGGTAGGGAAATTAATAGATGTTAATCCTGCTGGAAAACATATTAAAACTTCAAAATCCTTATCGTACAAAACACCATCAAACGAAGCAAAGTTTTCATTAGCAGAGTCAACTTGAATTGATATTAATTTAGAACAACGCGCAAAGGCTCCACTACCAATACTTATTACCGAGTCAGGAATAGTAACTGATGTAAGTGAAGTACAATTAGCAAAGGCTCCACCGCCAATACTTATTACCGAGTCAGGAATAGTAACTGACGTAAGTGAAGTACAATTACCAAACGCATTGCCGCCAATACTTGTTACCGAGTCAGGAATAGTAGCTGACGTAAGTGAAGTACAATTAAAAAATACATCGTCACCAATACTTGTTACGGATGAAGGAATAGCAATTGACACAAGTGAAGTACAATAGTAAAACGCATAATCTCCAATACTTGTTACCGAGTCAGGAATAGTAACTGACGTAAGTGAAGGACAATTAAAAAACGCATTATTACCAATACTTGTTACTTGAAGCCCTTTGTAAAAGGAGGGTATTGTTATTGAGATTGCGGATTCATCACAATCAGTAATGGAATAACTCTCACCTATTTTAGTAAAAGTAAGCAAATTTAATAACGGAAAAGGATTGGTGTCTTCTTCACAGTCATATGTCAATGTCATTGATGTGATTTGGGCGGCTGACGATGCGGTAATTTTAAAGAAAGACGGTGAATATCCATGAAAATCAAATTCTGTTAATGTTGATGAAATTAAACCATCAGTCACTTCATAAACAATCTCGCTATTTTCATCATCCCACCAACCATAAGAAACAACCAAGTCTCCTGTCGCGCTTCCATATATTACTGACAAATTTATTAGTCCACTTAAAGCAATATCATTTGCAACATAACCATCCTTAAGTAGGTTACCCCATTTACCTAGAGCACCAGAATAACCACTATAAGAAAACATAATAGGATTCCCCAACGATGTGTATACAACTTGTGAATTATTATTAACATTAAATTTGTTTTCTGTTGATGTAAAAGATAGTGTGTAATCAATAGTATTATTACTAGATTTCACTTGCTGAATTTCGTTCTTTAGCGGGCTTATTAAGATTACTAAAAGAGTAACTAAAAAACCAGAAATGGCAAATAACGCATTATTTTTGTTTCGATGCATAAAAACAATCTCCTTTGTTTTGGTTTTAATTATGTTTGCAATTTCATAATAGCAAAAATCATAAAAAATAAAAAGAAGTCCTTTTGCAACAGATTAATAGAACTATTAGTGTATTCTTTTATAAAAACATTTATTGTTAATTAAAACCTTTAAAGTCTAGAGCGCTCATTGTCAATTAAAAGTAACTAAATTCCAAAAAAACATCTCTTTAATAATAAATTTGACCTTGATGTTTTCGGCATTCTTTTCATTATCCACACATTGATCCGACTCATAATTAATATAATAATGGCGCTAAAAAAATCTTACTATATAACAAGGCACACCCATTGATGATAAATGAAGCAAACACCTTGTCAATGTAAAACACATAGAAAACTAGTAGAGGACTCCTTGCAAATAACGTAGGGAGCCTTCCTTTTAAACCGATAAAAAAATATTGCGCAGAATACAATAAACAAATATAATGTTATTAGGAATCATTATTAATAAGATGAAATCTAAAAATACATTTGGTTTAGTTGAAGCTATTTTTAATATTGCTTATCTTCTGATTGTTTTAGTAATAAGTTTCTTTTTGTTTATGATGAAAGAATTAACATTAGTCAGAACGATTGCTAGTTGTATGTCATTAATTTTAGTAGCAGGTGATGCTTTTCATTTGGTGCCTAGAATAATGGTGATTTTTGAAAGAGATGCTGCAAATAGTCACTCTTTTTTAGGAAAAGGCAAACAAATATCCTCAATTACAATGACAATTTTTTACCTTTTACTTTGGCATATTGGGTTAAATCTTTTTGTTGTTGAATACTTTATTTTATGGACTGTTTTATTTTATTTACTAGGCATTATTCGAATTGTTATTTGTCTTTTGCCACATAATAAATGGCAAGAAAAAAAGCCTCCTTTTATGTGGGCTATTTGGCGAAATATTCCGTTTGTTATGATGGGAATTATGATAACTATTTTATTTTTTATCAACCGTAATATTGTTATGTCGCTTAATAATGTTTGGCTAGCTATTTTATTAAGCTTTATTTTCTATTTACCTGTTGTTTTATATTCGCATAAAAATGCAAAAGTTGGGATGTTAATGTTACCTAAATCTGTAATGTATATATGGCTGTTATTAATGTTTGTTTTGTTTTAATTTTATGAATAAAAAAAAGAAAGGAGTACTTATGAAAAAGTACAAGAAGTTGACGAACGAAGTCGGCGCGCCAGTTGCCGATAACGAAAACGCAATTACTGCTGGTCCTCGTGGTCCGGTTGTAATGCAAGATGTATGGTTAATGGAAAAAATGGCCCATTTTAACCGTGAAGTTATCCCTGAAAGAAGGATGCACGCGAAAGGCTGGGGTGCCTACGGCAAACTTACAGTAACTCACGATATTTCTCAATATACGCGAGCTAAAGTTTTACAACCAGGAACAATAACTGACCTATTTATTAGATTTTCGACAGTTGCTGGTGAGCGTGGCGCTGCTGATTGTGAACGCGATATTCGTGGCGTCGCAGTTAAATTTTATACTGAAGATGGTAATTGGGATTTAGTTGGTAATAATACTCCAACTTTCTTTATCCGCGATGTTCATAATTTTGCTGATTTAAATCGTGCGGTTAAACGCGATCCACATACAGGTCGCCGTTCGGCACAAAATAACTGGGACTTTTGGACATTATTACCTGAATGTTTCCATCAAATTACTGTCGTTATGAGCGATAGAGGCATTCCGGCTTCCTTCCGCAACATGCACTTCTTTGGTGAACATACTTATTCTTTTTATAACAAAGAAAACAAACGTGTTTGGTGCAAATTCCACTTTAAAACGCAACAAGGAATTAAAAACCTTACAAATGAAGAAGCAGCAAAAATTAATGGTATGGACCGTGAACATCATGGTAAAGATTTATACGAAGCCATTGCTTCGGGTAATTATCCAAAATGGAAAATGTATGTTCAAATCATGAGCGAAGAACAAGCTAAAAATCATTATGAAAATCCGTTTGATATTACGAAAGTTTGGCGACACGCTGAATACCCATTAATCGAAGTCGGCATTTTAGAACTTAATCGTAATCCAGAAAACTATTTTGCTGAAGTAGAACAAGCAGCTTTCACGCCCGCACATGTCGTTCCTGGCATTGGTTTTAGTCCTGATAAGTTTTTACAAGGCCGTCTATTTTCTTATGGAGATGCCCATCGCTATCGTTTAGGTGTTAATTATAATTTAATACCAGTAAATCGCGCAAAAGTCGAAGTTAGTGATTACCACCGTGATGGTTTTATGCGTGTTGATGGTAACTATGGTCGTACGCCTGCCTATACCCCAAATAGTTACGGAGCTTGGACAGCTCAACCAGAAGTTATGGAGCCTCCTCTTGATTTAGAAGGAGCGATGTATCATCACGATCCAAAAGATGATCCAACTGATGATTGCTTCCGGGCTGGCGGTAATTTGTGGCGAGTTTTAACCGAAGATAAAAAACAACTTCTTATTGAAAACACAGTAGAAGATATGACTTGCGTTACAAAAAACATTAAATATCGTCACGCCGCTCATTGTTATTTAGCTGATGTTGAATATGGAAAACGCTTTGCTAAAGCAGCAGATCTTGATTTAGAAAAAGTCATAAGTTTATCTAAACTAGATAATGATGCTCTTAATCAAGCTACACTATCCGAAGATATGTAGTTTATTTTTAGTAGAATTTAGGATTAATGAAATTACAAAGAAATACTAAACAACGCCAACTGATTTATTCAATTATTTCAAATCGACACGATCATCCAACAGCAGAACAAATTTATCTTGAAGCTAAAAGTAAAAACGCAAAAATTAGTCGTAGTACGGTTTATCGGAATTTAAATATCTTAGTATCGCAAGGTAAAATAATTCAAACAAAACTACTAACGACGGACCGCTTTGAAGCTGTTGCTAAAGAACATTATCATTTTGTTTGTAGTAAGTGCGATGCGGTATTTGATGCTCCTATTGATTATAATCAAACCCTTAATAATTCGTTGGCAGAAAAAACAGGTTTTGTCGTTTTAAAACATCGTCTAATTTTTGAAGGTATTTGCTCAGAATGCTTAAAAAAAGCGGACAACTAATTTTTATATTGCTCTACTAATATTTATAGTCATTATTTAAAGAGAATATTTTCAGCAAGTTTTTGCTAACTTTATATTTACTATATAATTTAGCAATATTCAGGACTATTATTGTTATAAAAATTCTTATAATTTGATATAATAAAGAACGATAAAAAATAATTATGAGTAAACAATTAAAAAAAATGAAAATCCGCGCACTCGTTATTGTCGCACTTCAGTTAATCGGTGCAGCAACAACAGCAATTTTTTATTTTTATAATTTATTAAATTTCCAGTCTTTTTTTAAAATCGAATATTTATTTGCTGTTTTAGCTTTTTTTACACTAGTAAATATCTTTTTTATTTGGGCGACGATTATTCGTTTTTCTAAGTTAAGAAAAAAAAGTGATTTAAAAGCCGCTGAATTAATTGGTAACGATATTCAAGAATCATATAAGTTTGGGATGATTGGCTTAGTTGTTATTGACGAAAACGATGTTGTCATTTGGTCAAATGATTTATTTCAAGAAAGACAAATTGATTTATTAGATATAAATATTTTAGAGTGGCAACCTAAATTACGCGAACTTCATGATGCAAGTCCTGATTTAGTTGTAAAAATTGAAGTTAATTCACGAAACTATGACGTTAAGTATTTAAGCGATGCAAGTTTATATATATTTAAAGACACGACTGACTACGAATCTATTTATGAATACTCAAAAGAACAAGCGCCTGCGATTGGTTTAATTATGTTGGATAATTATTCTGATGTAACAGGTAGTTTAGAAGACTCAAATGATGTTATTTCTAAAGTTCGTAATTTAATTTTTGATTATGCAAAAGAACACGGTGTTCTTCTTAGAAGATATCGAAACGATGCCTACTTTGCTTTATGTAATTTTACTTCTTTGGAAAAAATGAAAAATGATCGCTTTTCTTTACTTGAAAAAGTTCGTGAATTAGGCGCCAAAGAAGAAACGCCACCGACACTTTCTATCGGTTTTGCACATGACTTTCCTGATGTTAATAAACTTTATGAAATGGCTAGTGAAGCCCTTGATATAGCTATGTCGCGTGGTGGAGATCAAGTCGTTATTTCAAAATATGGTGATGATCTTATTTTTTATGGAGGCAAAACAGAAGCACAAGAAAAACGTAATAAAGTGCGTGTTCGTGTTATGGCCGACTCGGTTTTATCTTTAATTAAAAACTCAAGCAATATTTTAATTATGGGTCATACGGCTTTAGATATGGATGCCCTAGGGGCTTGTTTAGGAATGAAGGCAATTTGTGACTATGCAAATAAAGCAGCACAAATCGTTTACGATCCAAAATTAGTCGAAAGAAAAACAAAATACGCTTTTTCGAGTTCTTTCTCTCGTGAAGAAATAGCAAAAATTACAATTTCTCCTTCTGATAGTCTTGAAAAAATACGTACAAATACTCTTCTTATTATTTGTGACGTTCATCGCCCAAGTTTAACGCTTGCGCCTAAATTGTTAGAAAAAGCTACAAAAGTTATGGTTATCGACCATCACCGAAGGGCTGAGGAATTTATTGAATCGCCTGTTTTTAGTTATATCGAACCTAGTTCATCTTCAACGTGTGAATTAGTAACGGAATTAGTTCGTTATTCTTCGGCTAATCCACGCATTATTATTCCACCAACATACGCAACTTTGATGCTTTCTGGTATTTATTTAGATACGAATTATTATCGTTCAAAAAGTACCGGGATTAGAACGTTTGAAGCTTCGATGGTTTTAAAAAGTTATGGCGCGGACAATTCAATCGCTGATGATTTCTTAAAAGATGAATACGAGGAGTATTCACTTATTACAAAAATTATTTCAACTTTAAAAACTCACTCGTATGGTGTTGTTTATTGTGTAGCTGAAGAAGAAGAATTAATTGAGGCGGCAACATTAGCAAAAGTTGCTAATCAATGTATGCAGATGCGCGGCGTTAGTGCGGCTTTTGTAATTGGCAATACAAATAAAAAAGAAACAAGACTATCCGCAAGAAGTGATGGAACAATTAATGTTCAAATGATTACTGAAAAAATGTTTGGTGGTGGACACTTTACGAGTGCGGCTGTTACGTTTAGAAATTCTTCAATCAAAAAGGCTGAGGAAAAATTAATAGATACATTAGATGAATACTTAGAAGAATCTCGTCATGAAGAAAGTAAAGCGAGGTAAAAAAATGCGTGTAATTTTATTACAAGATGTTAAAAATGTTGGTAAAAAAGGCGAAATAATTGAAGTAAGCGATGGTTACGCAAATAATTTTTTAATTCCCCGTCGTTTAGCGGTTATTGAAACAACAAGGTCAAAAGAAGTTTTAGAAAAAGAAAAAGCAGATAAATATCAAGCATTAGAAGAAGAAAAAAAAGTAGCTTTAATTGTTAAAGAAAAATTAGAGTCAATTACTTTAACTTTTGAAGTAATAGTAGGAAGTGACCAAAAAATATTTGGTTCAATTTCTGCAAAACAAATTGAAGCTGAATTAAAAAACTTACACCAAATCGAAATTGATCGCCGACGTTTTATCGATAAAACCCCAATTAACACTCTTGGTAAAACTAATCTACGTATTGAACTTTTTAAAGGTGTTGTAGGCGTCGTCGTTGTTCATCTTGTGAAGAAGGAGTAGTTATGGCTAGACAAAAAAAAGAATTAGTTTCAAGGACACAAAACTTACCCCACAATACAGAAGCAGAAAAAGCTGTTCTAGGGGCAATGTTAATTTATCCTGAGGCCGTTATTGATGCCTTGGGTTCTTTAGATATCGATGAATTTTTTGAAGGTAATACTGCTAATAGAGCGGTTTTTAAAGCTATTCGTTCTTTACAAGATAAATATATTCCCATTGATGTTCAAACAATTACTGATGAGTTAATTAATACAATGGAACTCGATTTAATTGGCGGAACTGACTATTTACTTGAATTGTCACAAACAGCAATTTCTTTTGCAAATCTCGAGTTTTATATTCGAATAATTAAAGATCAAGCAGTTTTACGCAATTTATTAATATCATTAAGGACAATTGATCAAAGTTATCTTACTGAGGAAATTGACGATATTAATGATTTTATTTCTGAAGCAGAAATTATAATTCGCAAGGTCACAGAAAAGCGTCGTGTCTCGACTTTTATTGATACAGTTGAATTAACTAAACGTGTTCGTGAAAGTATAAGAATTCAATCCTCAAGAACAAAGGATGATGGCCTAACAGGTGTTAATACTGGCTATACACGCCTTAACAATATTACACACGGATTACAAAAAGATAACTTAATTATTTTAGCTGCTCGACCTGGCGTTGGAAAAACAGCCCTGGCTTTAAATATTGCTTTTAATGCTTCACGAAAAGATAATATCCCAGTTGCCCTTTTTTCAATTGAAATGGCAGCAGATATGCTTACTAAAAGATTAGTTGCAAATCGTGCATGTGTTGATTTAGATGCTATTACGACCGGCTTTTTAACTAATCGACAACAAGTAAGTATCGAAGAAGCTCTGAATGAAATTTCGCAAACATCAATTTATATTGATGAGACACCTGGTATTAAATTAAATGATATTATTGCTAAGTCGCGTAAATTAAAATCAATTCATGAAGATTTAGGATTAATTATTGTTGACCATATTGGTCTTATTACGACGACTTCTAATAAAAAGTACGATAATCGTCAATTAGAAGTTAGTGAAATTTCTCGTTCATTAAAAGAATTAGCAAGAGAATTAAAAATCCCTGTTCTTGCTATTTCTCAACTTTCCCGTGAAGTTGAAAAACGTGTCGATAAACGCCCACAATTAAGTGACTTACGTGAATCTGGTTCTCTTGAACAAGATGCTGATATGGTTTTTCTTCTTTTCCGTGAAGATTATTATACAAACTTAGGTATTAAAACTTCATTACGTTCGCAAGCAAAAGATGCTGGTGAACTAGGTGATAAAAAAGACGAGTTAGATCCTTTTATACCAGGCGACGCCTCACCAGTTGAAATTATTGTCGCAAAAAATCGTAATGGTAAAACAGGAACAGTTACTCTTCATTTTTTCAAAAGTTATGGGCGATTTGATAATCCAACAAAAGATTATGAAGACGCTTATGCAAAAATTTCTCAATCAGGCCTTGGGGATGAATAATGGAATTTTATATTTTAGCAAGCGGCTCCAAAGGCAATGCAACAATTGTTAAAAATAATAATAATTTACTTTTAATCGATATGGGTATTACCCTTACTCGCTTACGTGAAGAGTTAAATAGTATTAATCAAAAAATCGAAGATATTGGCGCTGTTTTATTTACACATGAACATAGTGATCACGCTAGTGGAGCGCGGTTTTTTGAAGAAGAACTAATTTTTGCTACGAAAGGTACTTTAAAAAATTTGAAACATAATGTTTTATTGCCTTATAAAAAAACATCGATCTTAGGTTTTGAAGTTACACCCCTTTTAATATCTCACGATGCAAATATGCCAGTTGGTTTTATGATTGAGGCAAATAATCAAAAACTTGTTTATATGACTGATACAGGCGCTATAAGTGAAAAAAATTTAAAACTAATGAAAAATGCAACTTATTATATTATTGAATCAAATCACAATATAAAAATGCTCTTACAGACGAATCGTCCGGCTGACTTAAAACATCGTATTTTAAGCGATGTTGGACATCTTTCAAACGAAGATTCAGCTTTATATATGAGTGAAGTTATTGGTGAAGAAACAAAAGAAATTATTTTAGCTCACCTTTCTGAAGAAGCAAATGACCCAGAACTTGCAATAAATACATACGAAAGAATTTTCCGTAAAAAGTTAATTAATTTAAAAAATGTTCGTCTACATTACGCTAAACAATGGTCGATGACAAAAGGAGGCCGTGCTTATGAAAATTAAAGTTATTGCGATTGGTAAAATTAAAGAAGATTATTGGCGAGTAGCAATTAAGAATTATCTTAATCGTCTTTCGCTATATACAACATTTGAAGTTGTTGAAATTAAAGAAGAACCTATTCCAACACCTTTAACACCTTTGCTGGAGGTAAAATATAAACTAAAAGAAGGATCAAAAATTTTAAACAAAATTAAAAAAGATGATTTTGTTGTTCTTTTAGATCCTAAAGGAGTAGCTAAGGATAGTATTCAATTTAGTCAGTTTGTTGATGAATTATTAATGATTAGCAAAAAGCAAATTATTTTTGTTATTGGCGGCTCACTCGGTTTAAGCCCAGAAGTTTTATTAAGAGCAAATGAAGTTATTTCTTTAGGCAAATTAACATTTACTCATCAAATGGCAAGAGTTATATTATTAGAACAAATTTACCGCGCTTTTAAAATAAAACGTGGCGAAACTTATCATAAATAGTTTATTTTAATCAATTAAATTAAAGTGTTTCATTGCTTTTGCCCACCCATCGTCATCGATATCATCGGTAACAAAGTCAGCAACAGCCTTAACTTGTGGGACACTATTTCCCATGGCGACAGAAGTACCAGTAAATAAAAGCATATCAACGTCATTATGGTTATCACCAATTGAAAGGGCGTTTTCTGGACCCCAACCATAATGTTCTAAAACCGCCATAATGCCTTTTGCCTTATCAGAGTCTTTTGGCATAATATCAACAGCATATTCGTCCCAGCGCGCACTCTTACAATTTTCTAAGTGCGGTAAAAATAAAGATTCATCTAGTTCATCACAAAAAGCAATCATTTGAAAAACGACACGATCATAATCATCAGGATAAGAGCGAGGTTGGGGAAAACGAGTTCCATATTTTTCATGAGCGCTAATCACACGATCATCAATCATATTAATATGGCCTTCTTTTTCTTCAATTAAAGTAAGACCAAATTTTAAACGTTTAGCAAATTTGATAATAGCATTAACGACGTTTTTAGGAATCGGATATTTATAAATAATTTTATCGCCAATAATTGCGTTAGCACCATTCATCGTTATTAGTCCATCAACTTTAACCATATCTAAAATACCGGTTTTGCGAATTAAATAAAAATTACGCCCCGAACATAAAAAGACGAGAATACCTTTTGCTTGCATTTTTTTAATTGCTTCAAGAGCACTTTTAGGAACCCTTTTTGTGTGATGTGAATAAAGGGTCATATCTATATCAGTAAAGACAATTTTTATATCTGATTTATTCATTAGTTCTCCTTAATTAACACCGAGGTAATGTTTAAATAATTTTATTTAAATATTTTCTACCCGCATTATTATAAAATAATTACTTCTGCTAGTCAAAAAAATGTTCTTTCTAAAGGCGGCTTTTTTATAAATTTATTAAACTTTGCGATTTGCTTTTTGAATAAAAATAAGCGACAATATATAAAAAGGTAACAAGTATGAAACAAGCAGTAATCGTCTACAATATTGCATATGAAACGAACCCTGAATGGGTTGAACAAGTTGAAGCATTTGTTAAGGCTTTTAGAAAAGTTGGCATTGATTTATTGCCCGTCTTAAACATTGATGCTTATGACTTTATTAAACGCTACAAATCTTATATAAAATTTATTCTATTTTGGGATAAAGATCTTTATTTAGGTGAACAACTTCAACAATTTGGTCTTCCGATTTTTAATCCTATTAACTCGATAAGGGTATGTGATGACAAAGGGCTAACTCAATTAAAACTTCAAGCTCACCAAATTGAAACACCTAAGACACTTATTTTACCGTTTAGTTTTGGGCATAATATTCTTAATTTTTTTGACCGCGTGAAAATTTTACTTGCTGAAAATGGATTTAAATATCCTTTTGTTTTGAAACAAAGATTTGGATCATTTGGTGAACAAGTTTATTTAATTACAAATGAAATGATGTTTAAAAAGATTTTGCAAATAGTTGGAGAAAAAGAATTACTAGTTCAAGAATTTATTGAAGCTAGTGCTGGTCGAGATTACCGAGTTTACGTTGTTGGGCGAAAAGCTGTTGCGACTGTAATGCGTGTTAATAAAGGTAATTTCCGTAGTAATGTCCATCAAGGCGGAAAAATGGCTTCAGTTCCTCGTCCAAATAAAAACATCACGAATGTTGCCATTAAAGCAGCACATGCTTGTGGTTGTGACTTTGCTGGTGTTGATATTTTAATTGATGAACGAGGCAAACCTTTAGCTATTGAAGTTAATTCGAATGCCCGCAGTGTTGTCGCTGAAGAAGCAAGCAGAGTTTATATTACTTATTTTATTGCTAAATATCTTAAGAAAATATCTAAAGATCGTGCTGAAGATTTATCACTTTTAAAATAGTTTATTTTATATATTAGTTATAGAAAGGAGAGAGTTATGAATATTACCGTTGTAGGCCTTGGCTATGTCGGACTAGTCAACAGTGTCATTTTGGCCTCTTACTTTCATAATGTTATTGGTCTTGATTTTGATAAGACAAAAGTTGCCACTTTAAAACAAGGCACGGCGACTATCCAAGAACCAAATTTACAATCACTTATGAATGATGCATCGCCGCGTTTACGTTTTACAACGAATTATAAAGATGCAATTCGGCCGAATAAAATTATTTATATTGCCGTTGACACACCAGAAGGTAGAGACGGCAAACCAAATATGACGAACTTTAATTTAGTTTTAGAAGAAATTGCAAAAAACGCTATTCAAGACTCATATATTATTATTCGTTCGACCGTACCGGTAGGAACAAATAAATATGCGAAGAAATATTTAGAAGAAAATAGTGATTATAAGTTTGATGTTATTTCTCATCCAGAATTTTTATCACAAGGAAGTGCTGTCGATGATATGTTAAATCCTTCTCGTCTTATTTTAGGCGTTAGTACAAAAGCCGCGGAAGATTTAATGTTACAAATTTATAGTAATTATCAAAAAAGACGTATTCCTATTTTAATTACGACACCTGAAACAGCCGAATTAATTAAATACGCTGCCAATAATTATTTAGCAATGAAAATTAGTTATATTAATGAAATGGCACGTTTATGTGAAATTGTTGGAGCCGATATTGAAGAAGTAAGCGTCGGGATTGGTTTAGACCCTCGCATTGGCACACAATATTTAAAAGCAGGTGTTGGTTATGGAGGAACGTGTTTTCCTAAAGACACTAGAGCGTTAAGTTGGCTTGGCTCTTCACACGAAGTTCCTTTAGAATTAGTTCAAGCGACAATTAAAATTAATAATAGCCAACCTGATATTTTAATTAAAAAAATTAATTCTCATTTTAAAAGTTTGTCTAACTTAAATATCGCCGTTTTAGGTGTTGCTTTTAAAGGCGGCTCTGAAGATGTACGTAATTCAATTGCTACTTATGTTGTGAAACATTTATTAGATAAAAATGCTCGTGTTCGTGTTTATGATTCTTTAGCAATTGAAAATTTCCAAAAAGAAATGCAAAGACATTCACGGATTGATTATTCAACATCTATTTTAGAAACATTAGATAATGCTGATGCAGTTATTATTTTAACAGATGCAAAAGAATTAAAAGAACTTGATAAAAGTTGTTTTATCGATAACATGAAAAAACCTATCATTTTTGATGGAAGAAATTTATATCGCCCACAAAACATGGAAGGCACTACTTACTATTCAATTGGTCGACAAACAGTAAAATAGTTAACATTCGCTAGTTTTATATAGAAAAAAACGTCTTTTTGTGTTTTTATTGAGCGGGTTTTAATGATTTCATCGACATCCACATAATACGAATACCAACGAGCATAACAAAAATCATTACTGCATATTGAGGTAAGATAAAGCCTAAAATCATTGCTAAAAGGCCAGGAGCTAAAGCGGCCCAATAAGCAATTTTTTGTGTTTCCCAAAATGTATAAATACGGAAAGGATTATTTTTGCCACGTGTTAAAATAAAGACCATTAGACCCATAAAGAAAACTAATAAAATATCAACACCTAACATAATTAAAGTTGAATCTCTAATTGCTCTTAATTTAGAGTTGTAATAAAGATTATCATATATTCTATTCCAGCTACTTAAAATACTTGAACGATAAGAATTCAAATGAAGTGGGTTATTAATAAATTTTTCGTCTTGACTCGTTTCGTAAATAACTCCATCAATTGTAATTTTGGCAACATCGGAAAAATCAAAACCTACTTCAAGTGTTTTATAATCACCAGCAATGCCGCTAATTGCATTTTCTTCACTAGGTTTAAAAAGTTGTCCTGCAAACATTTCCTTACCAAAAAGTAAGTAACTAGCATAACGAGGACTATCTTCTGAAGGTTCGTATGGATTAGCATATTTCGAAACATTTAAATAAAATTCATTAAATTCATCACCAACTTTTGAAGAGTAATAAACTTCGAAATCAATTTCATCTTCAAGATTACGATGAATATATTTTTGCTGAGGATGAAGAGCGTTCCAAACGTCTTGGTCAACTTCTAAATATTTTTCTTTTGCTTCGCCTTGAACGACCATATGTAATTCGTTTTCATAAAGGTGATCACTAAAAGCGACAATTGCATTATCATAATTATATAAATATGATAAATTCGTAAAATCAGAACCATTTGTTTTAATTGTGCTTACCGTAATGGGTAAAACAGCAAGAATAAGTGCTAAGACAACAAAAATAAGAGCAAAGTACCATTTTTTTGTTCTTCCCCCTTCAATACATGCATCATTATTGACGAGGCTTTTCATAATTAATTTAAAATTTTTCATAATATATTCCAATCGAGTATTAAGTCTATTATAAATAATAAGCTATTTCAATTACTATTCATAATAAGCGTTTATAAATTTAACTAATATATTGTATAATAACTATACTAAAAGTGAAAAAAGAAAGAAGAGAAGAAAAATTAATTGCCTTTACAAAATGGATTGCTATTTGTTTAGTTTTTTTAGTTCTTTCAACTTTGTCGATGCCTTTTGCTAAGGAACAATTACTTGATGGTTCAACTGCTTCTTATCCGACTTATTATGCTGTTTTTGGTGGTGATTTTGCTTTTAGCGACAAGACACTAACCTACACAATGACTTTTAATTTAAATATATATCTTCTTATTGCTTACCAACTTTCAATTTTAAGTGGGGTTGCTTTTTTCTTTTTAAATCGTAAAAGAGCAAATCTTATTGTTGCTTTAGTTTTATCATTTTCTAGTTTTATCGCGATGCTTTTAATGCCTCAATTAGTTAAATTAGGAACACCGGGCTTTATTGTGGAAAATCTCCAAATTGGTATTGGCCCTATTATTAGTAGTACTTCTTTGCTTTTTATTCAACTAATTACTTTATTTCATTTACTTTTTGATAAAAGATTTACAACCTAATAAATTTGCTTTATTTGTTTAAATGATTATAATGTTAGTGGCTTATTAAAAATAAGCTCCTTGGGGATGTAATTGGCATCGACAGGGTAGTGTTTGCAATAACTGCAGCCGAGTGATGACGTAATCATCAAAAACAAGATAACTGGCAACAGAAATCTTTCATACGCTGCCGCTTAATTAGCATAAAAGAGTAATGCTCTAGCAGCCGCTTCCATCGAGGTTGTCCCTAGCTCGATGAGTAAGTGTCATAAAAAGGGAATAAGGTTCTTATTACGACTAATGTAAGAAAACGAAAACTTATAGTCTCGCATTTAATTGTTTGACGTCATTATCAGTTAAATGTTAAACACAAATCACGTCTAAGCTGTAGACGTTATTGTTGGGCCTATTTTGGACCGGAGTTCGACTCTCCGCATCTCCACCAAAAAAGTTAAGATTCCTCGTGTTTTGTTCACAAAAGCGAGGTTTTTATTTTATACATAAAGAAAGAGGCCGATACCTTTTTAGGTTTTAATCAGCCTCTTTAAATTCAGTTTAAAAAACTATTAACAATGAAAACTTAAACGATTAATTTAAGTGAAACAATTGTTAAGTGACCAGCTACGCTTGATCCGCCATCTGGGAAAAGACTTATAAATGGTTTAGCAGCAGCATTAATTGGTGTAGTGACAGTAGCAATGACTTTAAGAACCGCACCATCATCTGCAGAAACAGCAAGTTTATATTCTTGTGCGTCATTTAGTTTAACCATTAGTTCACTAATTGATCTAGCTTTGAGTTCAACTTCAACTTTAGTAACTGCACTATAATCAACCGCAGCATCTAATGGTAATCCAAAGGCTTCCCATTCGCCTTTACTTTCCCATGAAATTTCTGTGCCACCAGCTCCTAATTCAATAGCATAAGCAGTAGGACCAATTATGTACGGAGCTGCATCTTCGCCAATAGCGGCAGCTTTTGGTGCGTGAAACTTAGCATAATCAATTTTAAATCCACCTGTGCCTGGGTTTGCACCATCAAACAACGGGAAGAATAAAATTTCATTCACACCACGTAAATCAGCATCGCTTTTAGCACTTAAATCTAAAGCAGCAACTTGAGTCAAATTACCAGCGCTAAACTCTAAAATAGTTTCGATATTTACAGCTCCACCTACTTTAACTAAAATTTTCATTTCTTGTTCAGCAGTAATACTTGCTGCAAATTTTGTAAAGACAGCACGATAACTTGTATCAAGCAAGGCCTTAACAGTACTCCATGAACCAGGAGCTTGATCGGCCCAAGAGATAATGTTTAAATCGACATTGTAATGTCCATCTCCACCATCAACAAATTTACCAATATGCCATTCTTTATCCCAAGGATTCATTCCTACGTAATAATTCTTGTGGTCAACGACTTGAACTAATGCGGTAGAAGAATACTCTAATAAACTTATTTCAATTTTGCCAGAAACAGCGGCAGCTACACCTTGTTCGGCAAAAACAAGAAATTTTTGTTCTCCGGTCTTTGTAGCTTTACTGCCAAAAGCAAGTGTTACATCTTGAACGTCGCCAGTAAATGAAACGACATGTTCTAGTTCGTCACCGCCTTCAATTTTTAACATCGCAGTTTTGCCAGATGGACCTTTAATTTTGGCGTTAACATAAGCAAAACTTTCAACTCCTTCAGCAATCATGTAAGCATTCGCCCATTCTTTGCCTTCTTTTTCATAATTAAGAGTTGTTACGCCACCAGCTGTTGTGATTTCATAAACATCTTCTCCACCATCATAGAAGTTTTTGTTAACATCAAATGGATCGCCACTTTCATAAACGTTATGAACGATTGGATCAGGATCTACCACGCTAACTAGAGCAGTAGAAGAATATTCTAACAAGCTAATTTCAATGACGCCTGTAGAAGCAGCAGCAGAACCTTGTTCAGCAAAAAGACGGAATGTTTGTTCTCCAGTTTTGGTTTCTTTTGTGCCAAACGGAAAAGTAACATCTTGAACACTACCATCAAAGGTAATATTTTTTTCTAATGCAGCTCCGCTTCCGCCTTCAATTTTTAATAAAGCAGTTTTTTCAGCAGGTCCTTTAATTTTCGCATTTAGATAGTCTAAGGCTTCAACACCTTCGGCAATCATATAAGCACTTGCCCATTCTGGACCATATTTGGTGTAATTAATAGTCGTAACACCTTCAGCTGTTTCGATATCATAAACGAAGTCACCACCATCATAGAAGTTTTTGTTAACATCAAATGGATCGCCACTTTCGTAGACGTTTTTAGTGACGACAACTGGTGCTACTACAATTGGATCTGTAACTGCACTTGTAGCGGAAAAAGAAAATACTGTAAAAACAGCATCTCCACTTGTCGTACCGACACCCGGGTCGATAAAAAGTAGCATTTGTAGAGCATCAGTTAAATCATATTCTGAAACATCCCATTCATATGCTTTTTTGCTAGCAGTAGCTTTAAATTTAACCTCGCGAGTTGGATTTGTAGCAATATCATTAAATTCGATTTTTAAAATCATTGCCATAATACCGCTACCTTCATAATCCTTCATCTCAAGCTCAAAGCCAAGTGTCTTCATTTCAGCAAGGTCAGCACTAACCGCAGCTAAACTTTTTTTAGCACTAGCCCAGTCTGCGCCGGCTTTGTCAAAATTCATGTGTAAGACGCCGTCAGTTACGACTGGGTCATAAACACTGTCTTGAGTATCTTGCCAGCCGGCTAAGATAGATACGTCTTCAATCGTCGTATCCGGGGGTGTTGTTGTATCGGTGGGATCGACAATAGGATCACAGCCAACTAACACCAAAGCCAATAAGGGAACAAACAAAAACGACTTAAACATCTTTAAACCTTTTCTCATGAAAATCCTCCTTTTTTGGTTTTTTTAAATAGTAGTTGCAACTACAATGTAAGCCTTTTTATGTAATAAGTCAATAATTGGAACACCTCCATATGCAATTCAGCAATCTTACAAAAGATAAATATCTATTTTAGAATTTGTGTTTATAATTTGAGAAAGATGAATTTTAATTAAACTTTTGCAATATTTCGTTTGAAATGTCTCACTTTTTAAATGTTTATTTCTAATTTTTGCCTGTATTCTTGTATATTCGGGATTTTTAACGTGAAAAACAAAAACGCTATTTTTTTCGTTAATTTTAAATTTTACTGTGAGTTTATCAAATATTATTGGAAGTGAAGGATTAATAATTAAATAATCATTTTCTACTTTCAAACCGATAAAATTATTAATTAAAATTTTGATGAATAAACCCGGTCCACTAGAATAAATTCGCCAGCCTCCTCGAACATTTATTAGGCCTTTTCGTAAATTGCTAAAGTTATTTTGAAAATCGTATCGATCATTAAACATTCCGTCTGAGCTAGAAAAATAAGCATTTGATTGTCTTGGTAAAGTATTGCTTACAACATCACTGAGTCCTAGAGGAATTACTTTTAAAAGTGAATTATATGCTTTTTCATATTGACCAATTTTACCCATTGCTTGTATGTATCGTAAGTGAGCATGAACGTATAATAAACTTAGTTCGCGGCCAACATTACTTGCTTGTTCGGCTCGAACAAAATATTGCATTTTCCCACCAGAATATTTTGGAGGATTGTCCATTAAACGAACACCATCTGGAAACGCTAAATGTTGATCAATAATATTAGAAAAATAATTCGCTTTTTCATTCGAAACTAAGTTCGCTAAAATACTTCTTGTTAAAGGTAAAAGACGATATTTGATTCCAGTTTTATTGTCTTGTGGATGTAATAAATATTGAAATGAATCATCGTTTTCTATTTTTATAAATCCGGGTAGTGGTCCTTCAAGAAGGCAATATTTTTCAAAGGCATTTTTTATACGCGAGCAAAGTATATCGAGCTTTGTAACAATCTCGTTTTTAATTCCCTCCAAAGAACCTAACAAGTTAAAACATGAGTGATACGCAAGTGCTTGTGTCCAAGTACTCACTAATGATTTTTCCATTTCTTTGTTTGCGGGTTGTAAAGTGTCATTCCAATCTCCACCGGCAAATGAAATTAAATCATATGGTGCAATAAAACGTTTTTCAATTGCTAATAAGGCAACACCTATATGTTCAAAAATTGATGACTTGACTCGATTATCAAAATAAGAAACTGTTTCAAATAAAATATTTTTATCGTTTGTAACTTTTAAGTAATCACCTAGCGCTTTTAAAGGCCAAAAAATAATATCGCCATGACAACTATCTGCAGCAAAGCGATAATCATCTAAGAAAAACCACTGAGGCCATTCGCCAGTAGACTTTAATTGATATGAAAAAACTCTTAGTAAAATATCACGAGCTAGAGGATAGTTATTCGTCGCAAGAAAAAACTCAAACGGACCTTGGCAAACATCACGCGTGCCCCAAGCCGCGCCACCAGATTGTTCTAAGCCGTGCGGAACAGCGTAATGGACCATCGCATTATGAGCAAACCAATAAGTAGCTATATTTAGCTTTTCTGAAATTAAATTGTTTGGGTGTTTAAGATTAAAACCGCTTATTAATTGTTTGTAATAATTTAAGTAGCGCTTTTTTTCTATTTTAAAGTTAGCAATTGAAATACTATTAATTTTTTTTGAACCGCTTGTACCTAATAATGTCATTTCAACTTTTGATACATCCGAGATTTTAATTATGACTAAAGAAGAATCACGCCTTTTTTGATCAGTGTAGAAGATTTCATCGCCGCTAACATAAAACTTATGATTAAGTAAATGAATTTTATAAGTCAAATTAGGATATTTTGTTTTTTGAAAAGTATTATCAGCTAGTTTAAACACAATACTTTTTTCATAGACCCTCATCTTATAAGGATTTACGTATTCGTGCTCGCCCATAACGATTTGATTTGTAATTAAAAAATCATAAGGTTTTTCTAATTTAGAAGAAATAAGAAAGTTAATTTTATTTTTTTTACTCGACATAAAAACTTTAACTTTAATTACATCGTCTTTTAATGCGTAATACCAAAGCGAATAGTTAAGCCCCATTTCATAAGCTGAAGGCACACCGAGCATTTGATATTTTTTATCTATTTTAATATAGACTCTTTGGCCAGTAATTTGATTAATATTTAATAAGCCACGGTTAATTGATAAAAATTTATGCATGCTCGTATTGCCACTTACAACTTGGGCATTAAAAAGACCATACGAGTAATTTGTACTAGTAAATAAATCTAAGTCCAAATCGTCAAAACCATTTTGTGTAGTAATTATATTACCACTTGGCCGTTCTTGAATTTTTTCTTTAGTTTGAAGAACAACATGACTGTAATCATTTGTAAAAAAACTTAATAATTGTTCATCTTGTTTTTCACTAAACTCTCTTTTTGGAAAATATGTATTTAACTCATTTTCTGTTAAATCACGGCAAATAATAGGTAAAAGTGAGATATTTTCGGCAATTTGGTTTGTTTTTTCTTTTAAAGCACGATCAAAAAGGTGTTGGGGAATCTTTTGATATTCACTTTCAATTAAAGGAAGAAAATCTAATTTCTCGATTGGTAATTCTTGTTCTTCTTTTAAGAAAGCGTAAAAAGAAAATCGCCTTTTACCATCAAGATTAAATTTTTCTGTTTGCAAAGAAGGTGTTGCTAATTCATATTGATAATTAACATTTGGTAAATCTTTATTTAGTAAAATTGGTTTTTTGCTTACTTTGTATGATGATCCAAACCATTGCGTTGCGTCAGTTGCAAAATACTTTGTTTTAATATTAATTGAACCTTGTGCTAATAAAGGATTAGATAAGCCCATGTTTTGTCTTGAGCATATGTGAAAGCTCTCATTAATTTTAAAAATCTTGTGATCTAAATATTGGCTTAAATATAATTCATTACTTAAAACGCCATTAGGGTGATCTAAGGCTATGTCTTGTAAATAAACAACATCTAAATTACTTTGATGACCTTCTAAAATTAAATCATAAAACCAAAGATGTTCATTTGCTAAATATAATAAGAGACGAAATTCAACATTTTTATATTTGCCTTTTATTAAACGATAATTTTTGCCATGATCAAAATGCGTTGCTTTTTCTAAAATTGAAATAACATCATCTTGATCACGGAAGCGTAAATAAATATTAGCAACTCCCCCAAACAAATGATTACCCCGAAAAGAATTTATTTGTATATCTTTGTAAGTAATTTTTTCAACAAAATTATTGTCTAAGATAGAAACTGATAAAAAACCTTTTTTTAAAACTGTGCGACAGGTTTTATCCATAAAATTTATCCACGCTTTAGCATCGATTCTCCACTGTCATAATCGAATAGATGGATATATTGCATATTGAACTTGATTGAGACACGATCTTCGATTTTAAAAGGAAAGCGCGAACCTGCACGGACGATTAATTTATCTTCCGCTCCTCTTAAATCGATATAGGCAAGTGTTTCATTACCAAGTTTTTCATAAACATTAATCGACCCACGGACATTGTCGTAATTGTCATTATCGATTTCTTTAACTAGACTCATTTCTTCAGCACGAATACCTAATGTTACTAATTTAAGATGATAATCAAGATCTGGTTCTTTTAATCTTTTGATGACTTTTTCAGGGATTTCTAAACGGTAGCGACCAAAGCACGCAAACATTTTCTCCCCTTCGATTTCTAATTCAATATCGATAAAATTCATTTGTGGTGTGCCGATAAATCCTGCCACAAATTTGTTAGTTGGTGATAAATATAAATTGTCAGGTGTATCAACTTGTTGAATCCAACCATCTTTCATAACAACAATTCTTGAACCCATTGTCATCGCTTCAACTTGGTCGTGTGTAACATAAACAAAAGTTGTTTGTAGTTGTTTATGAAGAACGATAAGTTCTGTTCTCATAACTGCGCGCATTTTCGCATCTAAATTTGAAAGAGGTTCATCAAGTAAGAAAACTTTTGGATTACGGACAATCGCCCGACCTAAAGCAACACGTTGTTTTTGCCCCCCAGACAATTGCCCAGGTTTCGTATCAAGGTATTCTTTTAAACCTAAAACATCAGCAGCCCTTTCAACTTTTTCTTTAATTTCACGTTTTGGGACTTTTCTTAGTTTTAAACCAAAACCCATGTTTTCGTTAACTGTCATATAAGGATAGAGGGCATAATTTTGAAAAACCATTGCAATATCACGATCACGCGGATGAACATTATTAACTAATTTATCATCAATAAAAATTTCCCCCTCAGTAATATCCTCTAGTCCTGCGATCATTCTTAGGGTTGTCGATTTGCCGCATCCAGATGGACCGACAAAAACAACGAATTCTTTGTCATGAATTTCTAAATTAAATTCTTTAACTGCCTTAACGCCGTTAGGATATACTTTTGTAACTCCTTTAAGTGTAATTGTTGCCATAATTATTTCCCCCTTTTAATTATATTTAAATTTTTAAGTCCTTTAATAATAATTGGATGCTTATTCGTAAATTCCCAAATAAGCTTTTTATCGTAATTTGCAAACATTAATAAAGTAATACCTTTATCAATACCGATAAATAATTCAGAAATCCAATCTTTATCTAAATTAAACGCGGCTTTTAGGCCATATTTGCCAACTAAATTATCAATTTTATAATAATGATGAAGAGCTTTTAAACTCTTTTTAGGTGTAAAAACGATGCAACCTAAAGCAGCATAAGGGGCAATCGTCCCATCGCATTTATGCATCGTATTATTTAATCCGCTTGGAGGATTACCATATGCTCCAATATAACCATCCTTTGTATCACAAGACGATATCCCCCAAGAATCTTTTGAATAGCTTTTAAAAACTTTTGCTTTATCAATCGCATATCTTCTTGCGGCTTTTGAAGCAATAATTGAGTTTTTAAACCAATTAATACCTTTTTCATCACGGCTTTTTCTAAAGTCAATAAAAGCATGAGAATATTGATGAACGAATAAAGAACCATACCAAGTATAAATGTATTTGTAATTACGATATTTACCATATGGTTTAATAATTGTTTCGTAATAAGATTTATCAACATAATATTTTGGATTTGTGCTCCCAGAAGCTAAAACATACATCATTAATTGTTCGCCATACCAATTCCATTCTGAGAAACGTTCATTATTTTTTTCAGCCATATAAAAAATCTTTTTTTCTGGATTAGTAAAATAAGCCCAATTAACATCATTAACAATTTGATCAGCTAATTGGCCAATGTTTCCTTGAAAATATGAAGACACAACGATTAAGCCCATAAATAAAATAGCGGAATCAATTGTTGAAATTTCAGAATCAAGCGTATTTTGATAATCACGGCTATCATAAAAATGATGATAGAAACCATTTTTAGAAGGTATTGTTTTTAATGTTTTTATAATTTCTAAACAAGCCTTTTCGCCTTCTTTTTTAGTAATATAGCCATATTCAATCCCAACAATAATGCCAGCAAGACAAAAGCCAGTCGCGGCAATCGAGACAACATTTTTTTTATTTGGATAAAAATCAAGCGTTAAACCAAAGCTTCCGTCTTCTTTTCGTGAATTATCCCAAAAATAAGCAAAACAGCTTTCAAGTTCTAATAAAGCTATCTTATCTAATTTCTTCATTTATTAACAAAACCAATCCTTTCTAATCCAGTACGAATAACATCGTTTTGTTCAGATAATTTCCAAACTTGACCATCTAAAGTATTTGCTAACATTAATAAAGTTATGCCCTTATCAATGCCAATATAAGAAGTTGAATACCAATTATTTTCTAAGTCATAAGCATCAAATAAACCGTATTTGCCATTTAAATCGGGAAGACTTTGATAATGTTTTAAAGCCTGCAAAGACTCTTTAGGTGTAAATGGCATCGAACCTAAAGCTGCAGCTGGAGCAACTGTGCCACGAATTTTATAATAATCACTATTAGGCGACCATCCTCGAGGTGGTGTGCCTAAATAACCACTATAGCCAAATTTTGTTTCACAAGCGGTTAGGCCCCAACTATTTTCGGAAAAAGTCTTAATAATGTTTTTATTATCGACACAATAATCATAACTTGCAATTGAAGCATCAACTGAATTTTGAAACCAATCAATTCCATCAGCATCAAGATATTTAGAAAAATCAATAAAAGCGTGTGAAAATTGATGAGTAAAAAGCGAACCAAACCACGAATAAATAAAGTCTTCTCCATCATAAGCGCCGTATTGTTTAGCAAAACTATCGTAATGGACTTTTGTCGTTCTAAAGCTTTCGTTAGGCGCGGCGGCTCCTAAGACGTATAGCATAAGTTGCTCGGCAAAAAAGTCCCAATAACCAGAAAATTTTTGTATATCAGGATTATAACCCATATAAAATTGCGGTTTATTTTTAGCGTGAGGATTGTTACCTGTATACCATAACCAATTAACCTTTGCGTAAATATCATTCGCTAACTTTAAAACTTCATCGCCAAAATATTGTCCAGCAATTAATGCACCGATAACCATAATTGCCGTATCAATAACTGATATTTCTACATTCTCATGTCGCGCACCTGTTTCCATATTTAAAAAATGTGCGTAAAAGCCATTAATGTTTTCTAAAGAATCAATTGTTTCTAAAGTTTTATAAACGCGATTTTTCCCATCGTTATATGTAATCCACTTATATTCAATGCCAATAGGTATCGCCGCTAAACCAAAGCCAACTGAAGCAATTGAAGCAACATTTCCTCTTGCTTGATCAGCAATTAAACCATAGGCTGGAGAGGTTTCATCTTTTTGAACTTCTTGATAAAAGAAATTAAAAGATTTTTCCATTTCGATTAACATTGCTTGTTTATCTTCATCCGTAAAATTAAATTCATTATCTATCGCAGGATCACAACTCGTCGAAGATAAAAGAATTAAAAATAGAAATATTAACTTGAAATGTTTTTTAAATTTGTTCATCTTATTCTCCTGTAATTCCCGCCTGGTCGATTCCTTCAACAAAAAACCTTTGTGTTACAAAATAAATTAATAGTAAAGGTAAAATCGTTAATAGCGTTCCCGCCATATATATGGCTTCGTTAATTGATTTGCCACTTTCACCAGTTTGATTAACCATAGCTTCATATGCCGATTTAAAAACCTCGAGTTGTAAAGTAAGTGTTGTCATATCACTACCCAAATAAAGTGTTGCTAAAACGGTTTCGTTATAATACCAAACAAAGGAAAGTAGGAAAGTTAAGATATAAGCCGGTAATGCACTTGGAACGGCAATTAAAAAGAAAATTGAAAAAGCGTTTGCTCCATCAATTTTAGCGGACTCTTCAATCGATTTTGGCAATTGATTAAAAAATGAATAAAAAAGTAAAATGAAAATCGCACTACGAATACCTTGGCCAAACAAGGCTAAAATAATGTAAGAAAAAATCGAATCGATAAGTTTCAGTTTTGAAAGCAATACGACTTGTGGAATCATTGTTACTTGTTGAGGAACAACAAATGTTAATAAAACAAAAGCGAGTAAAATGTTTTTGCCCTTAAATTTAAATCTTGATAATGCATAGGCAATAAGCGAACTAGCTCCACATTGTAAGATTGATGGCAAAATAGCAACTAAAAATGATCGACCTAAATTAGGCCAAAAATTAAGCGTACTTAACGCATCAATGTAATTTGTTATAACGGCTTTTGTCGGAATGTATTTGACTAAGGGATCAATCACGTCTTGTTGAGACATAAACGAATAGGAAACCATGTAAAGGAGTGGATAGATATACATAAAGCCAAAAACAATTAATAAGAAAAAGATACCAACAGTAAAAATTGGCGCGCGTTTATCGCTTGTTGAAGTAAAAAACCACCTAGCAGATTTGACTATTCTTTTCGGAATGCTTTTAATAAGCCCAAAAACATTTAACCAATATTTTTTTGTAATTATTCTTTTTGGTAAAGTAATAATTCGAATAAAAAAACGTTTAAAGAAAGAACCAATTGCTAAAAAGAATTTTTTCAATTTATTTACAAAGTTTTGCCAAGATAAACGAATTTTTTGTTTAAACTTCATTATTTTATCCTGACCTTTCTTTTTGGTTTACGAATGAAAATTAACACGTAAATTCCTAAAACTAAAACTAAAACAAGAAAATAAATCCAAGCCTCAGCAGCAGCATAGCCAAAACCATATTCAACCGCGTACATGTCTTTGCGTATTTTTGAAATAATTGGATTTAATGAAAACATCGATTGCATAATAACAGCGAAAATAACATTAATGACAATAATCGGATTTAAAGCAGGCAAAGTAATTTTCCAAAAGCTTTCCCACGCATTAGCTCCATCTATTTTTGCCGCTTCATACATACTCTTATCAAGTTTTTGTAAGCCAACCATAAAAATAAGAATTTCTATACCCGTAAACCATAAAATCATAATAAATGAATCTAAGAAAGTACGAATTATATCAATAATAAACATCGGTAAAAAGTTAGAAAGTTGAGCAGTGTTAATTGCTTCGCTTGCTCCGGGGAAAGAGGCAATGCCTTGTGAAATAAACTGATGAATAACCGGACCACTTGTAATAACAATTGGTAAAAAGAAAATCATTCTAAAGAAACCTTTACCCTTAGTAATAGCGTTTAATAATAAAGCAATAATTAAAGAAACAACGATAATAACAGGAATAAAAACGATCATTTGCACAAGATATGAACTAATTGCAGCTTTAAAATCAACATCATCAAATAAAACTGCTCGTACATTTTCTAAACCAAGATATTCTTGAACAATGCCTGTTGGAGTAACATTTACTTGATTGAAAGAATAAATAAAAGATTGAATAATTGGATAAACGCTAAAAACAATAAAACCGATAATCCAAATTGAGCTAAAGACCATCGCAATCCAAAAATCGCTTTTTTGCTTAATGCGTTTTGTCTTTTTCTTTTCTTTAAACGTTTTCAATTATTAAATACCCCTCCGCTAAAACTTCTTTTCCATCATATGTAAATGGCTTCTTTTGATAATTAACAATAAGACTAAATCCGTTATTATACGAGGTCATATATACGCCAGTAGCTAGTTTAATTCGATTTAAAACAAACGTATCTTGGAAATGTTTCAAAACATTATTAATTTCTTGGTAAGTAAGAATGACTTTATCTTGCCATTGATTCATTTGCGAAGAAAATAAATATTCACTATTTGTATTAAATAATTCAATCGCGTCCTCTTCAGTTAATAAGAAATTAGGATAGACGTTATAGTCAATAAGTTTTAAAATACTTTGGCGATTATAATTTAGATTGAGTGGTTTTGAATACATATTTAAATAGCCGGATAAAACCATTTGATAAAACGGCACACTTTCAAAACCAATATAAAAACCACTATTGTCAAGATCAGTGTCAATAACACTATTTGCTCTATTTAACATATAATCATTTGGCATTGATAAATTGACTTTAACATTAGCTTCTTTTAATAAAGCAACATAATCGTTTTGTACTTCTTTTCGTGATGCACTATAAGCAAAATGCGAAGAATATAATATATTTGATAAATCACTAATATCAATTTGAACATCTTGATCAATTTGTTTTTGTAATTCCTTTTCATCTAAAGAAAACTTCTCTTTAATTTTTGCAATATTTAATAAAACACGTTTTTCTAAGTTTTGTTCATTCGGATAAGTTAATTTATCAAACGTATAAATTTCTTGGTTAGATATTGTTTTCGCGATGTCATTAGGACTATAGCCACGCGCCTCTTGATAAATTAAACCATAGTCAAAAGCAAACGATAAACTACCATTATCTAATGTATTTTTTAAATCAAGATAATGAGAGGCGTTATTATTTTTGCTTAAGCTAAAGCGCGAATAATGAGGATTAGAAAATCCGCCTTTTTGATAACCAAGTGCTGAAACATTAATATTTTTTACATTATTTTTATATAACTCATCAACATATTCTTGAAGAGAAGTTACTTTACTCGTCGTTGTTTCTGCATTACCAAAAATATTCGGTTTATTTTCTGACATTAAAAATTGTAGTCGCATACTAATTTCTTCATTTGTTGATATGTTTTTCGTTAACAAGTTGTTGTTAATTAAATACTCACGATAAATTTGCGCCATTTTTGCGATATTTGTTTTAGGCTCTAAGAGATGAATTTTTAAGTTAATATCATAAACATATGGATTTTCTAAAAGTGTAATAGAACCATTACCTTCTTTATCAACATATTTAAAATATTGTTCGCGTAAATAAAACTGTGTGTAAGCATAATTATAATTTATGCGGTCGATTCCTTTGACACTTGCGTTAATCGAAGCATATTCCTTACCTTTATTAATAATTGATAACATTCCTCCAGCGTCTTCATAATTAATTCCATAAACTGGCATAGCTACCATCTTAAGTGGATTTGTACTAGCGTTACGAAGAACACCGTTATGACCTAAAATACCAATATCATCACCATAAACACGTTCGGAATATTGTTTGGTGGCGATTGTGTCTTGACCTAAGTTAATTAATGCGCCGGCCCCATCAGGAATAAAAATATAGCCATCATCTTGTAAACCATAAGAAGATGCAAAACAAGGATAAGGAATAATATGTGTTAAAACCGCCTCAGTTTTTTTCTTTTCAACAATTTTATCGCCAGGAATATCAATTGATAAAACTCCGTCATCGCTTAAGTGCAAGTGCATTTCAAGTTCAACGCCGATATCTTTTAAATTAATTTTCATCTTTACACCATTAGGACTATAAGTGAAATTAGTTGAACCTTTTAAAGTTGTATAAGAACGTTGGATAATACGGTTATCTTTAAAATATCCTACTGTTAATCCTTCACTTAAAAAAGTCGTCCAAGTTTGTGAATTAATACCATCATCATCAACACGTCTTCCTGAATAATAAGTAAGGTCTAAATTTTTATCATAGATTTCAAATGATAAATTTTCTTCATTCATTAAAAAATCATAGTTTTCAAGCTCAAGTAAATGCGTCTTTTGTAAAGCCGTATAATTTCTTAATTCGTTTTGGTTTGTTTCATCTTGAACAAAACTAAGGCTCACTAAAGAAATAACAATTGCAATAACAAAGCCATATAATCCTAATTTACGTAGACGCCTATGCATTTCTTAATACCTCACGTAAGACTTGAGCGATATAATCAAACAATTGTTTTGAAAGCATATAAAGCATATATACCGCTAAGATGAAAAAGATAAAACATACAGCCGTTAACAAAATATTTTTTATAGTTTTAGAAAACGAATAATCATGCATTTCTTGATAGTTTTTAAAAAGTAAAACGACACACCAACCATAAATTAAAACATTCGCTAACGTATAAATAAATCCTTCATTTAATGTAAGAATGCGACTTAATAAGAAAATTGGTAAAGCAAATATTAAATAAGGTGTTAAAGCATAAATCGTTCCAATATAAAGGTGTTTTAATTTTCCTTCGCCATCACTTACTGTTGAAACAAAGTAATTAGCAATAATCCATAAAAAGAGTGGTGCAACAGAAAAGAAAACTAATTCAAAAATTTGTGTGTTATAAATATTGCGTGATGAAAATAAATAACCAGTTATTAAAACATTTAAAACTTGTAAAGCGATAAACCAGACATAAAGAAGACTAGCCGAAAGAACACCTGCCCCTCCTTCATATTTAATTAAATAGACTGCATCAGAAGGTTGTCTTTGAAATTTCAAACCAAAAGTCATTTGTTTAGTAGGCTTAAGTGAGTTAAGCTTTCTAAAAAGCAAAGCAATCCGATCAAAAATCTTTGTACGACGATAAACAATATAAAGTGCTAAAACGCCCATTATTATGCCAATAACAACCCAAAACAAAGATAATAAATTGTTTTGTAGCCAAATATTACGAATATTCCAAAAAGCTTCTGAATAGCCATTTCGATCTTCAGCTAATTCATATTGCTTAAGAGCTAATTCGTAATTACCTAGCTTCATATTAGCGGCAGCAAGAGCCTTATAAGAAAGAATAAACATCTCGTTCATTTGAATAATTTCTTCCCAAAGAGCTTGGCCTTCTAAATATAAACCATCGACATAATAATCAACGGCCCTAAAAATTAAATTTGCAAAGTCTGTCGTTTGATAAGTAATAATTGCGCTTGTTTCACTATCTAAAATTGCAAGTTTTCGATTAGGTAAAACACTAATTGCAGTTGGTTGTTTTAAATTACCAAAACGTTCTGTGTATTCATTTATATCGCCAAATAAAAATAATAAATTACCAAAGCTATCATAAACAACAATTTGTCCATCACTTGTTACACCAAAAATATTGTCGCTTTCATCAATTGAAATTGAAACGATTTTTTTTACTCCATAACTTGGCGACATAATAATATTGCCTAGGGTATTTAATTTTTTAATGGGAGCGTTGGCATCACCACTAGTTACTGTATAAAGAAGTCCTTGTGAATTAAAAGATAAATTATTAGGTGAAGGTGGTGCAGCTTTTAAAATCGACTCTTTTTGCTGTTTTGAAAAGAAGATATCTTGTAAAAAGGAGGCAAAACTTTTTTCAGTCCTATTTGCGCCGACATAACCCATAAATTCGCCTTCGATATTCATTTGAATAACGCCTTTTGTTGCCCCATCAGAAATAATATAAATGCCTTTTGGATTAACGGAAACTTTTGTCGGTGTAAACGGAGAGGATAAACCAAATAATGGTGTGTCGGGTTTTAATATTTGTTTATGTAAAACTCCAGTATCTTTTTCATATACATTAACGACGCGCCTTGTTTTATCAGCGACATAATAATAAATTTCATCAAAAGAAACACCAGTCGGACTACTTAGTTCTTCATCAAGGACGCGTTTAATTTGATGCTCTTCATCTAAAATAACAACACGTGCATTACCTGTATCAGCAACAATTAACGTTTCTTCGTAGTGATCGTAAACTAAATCTTGTGGATTAGTAAATTCGGCAGTTACAAGTTCATTAGGTTCATATGCTGTTTGTGTTGCAACAAGAGTATTGTCTGGCCCCATAGTCATCGTTCCATAAGGAGCAGAAGCTTTTATTTCCCTTGTAAGAGAAGTTAAAGAAGACATTAAGAAAAGGAAAACAAAAAGACTTGAAATGATTAAAGTAATAAGTTTTTTTTGTTTCACTTTTTCTCCTTTCTTACTTAATTCCTGAATTCGCCATCGTATCCATAACTTTACTTTGCATAAAGATAAAGATAATTAAGTTAGGTAAAAACATAATTAAGGCACTTGCCGCAGCAAGTCCTTGGCCAATTCCTCCTGTTGTCCCAGCTGTAAAACTAGAAATATAATAAGCAAAAGTTTTTAACGATTCGTTATTAATATAAAGAACTGAAGCTTCTATATTTCCCCATGCTGATTGGAAAGATAAAATAGCAATCGTTGCAATTGCAGGTTTTGTCATCGGAATAATAACGCGGAATAAAATATCTAACTCGCGCCCACCATCAATATAACAAGCCTCAAGTAATGAATCAGGCACTTGATCGATGTTTTGTTTCATTAAGAACAAACCAACCGGCATCGCAATAATTGGTAAGATATTTGCAATAAAACGATCAGTTAAACCAAGATTTACAATAATAATAAAACGCGGAATTGAAACAGCAATTGGAATAAACATTAACGCCAAAGTATTAATTTCAAAAAGAAGTTTTTTACCACGGAACTCTTTTTTAGATAAAATATATGCGGCGGAAACTGATAAACCAACACTTAATAAAACTGTTAAAATCGCGACAATAACTGAATTAAAAACATATCTCATCGCTGGAACTGTGGTCGTCGACATTCTTTCAAAAAGTAATTTAAAATTATCGACCGTTGGATTTACGACAAAAAATGAAGGCGGGAATTTAAATAGTTCATCGGCCGGTTTAAAAGCAGTAGTAAAAATATAAATAATTGGAAGTAACATAAAAAGGGCAACTGGTAACAAAATAAGATAAAACTTAACTTGTGACCAAGAAAAGCGCGATGGGTTTACTTTACTACCTTGATACCGTGACATTTTCTCCCTCGATTTGTTTATTTTCTATTTGCAGTACGTTTTCTTTTTGTTTAAGAATAATTTGTTTTGGACCTCTTTTTTGCTTTCTTTCATCGGTTGCTAAAACGCGATTAACAATTTTACTCGTCAGATAAATAAATAATAATAAGACAACAGATAACGCCGAAGCATAACCCATTTCATATTTAATAAAACCGTAGTCCTCAATATGATTAACAATTAATTGCCCAGCGTAATTAGGCGTCGGATTAGACCCACTTAATTGAACACCTATTGCGCCGGCTTGGAATGTTGCGACAATCGCCATGACGGCGCCAAAAAGAAGTTGTGGTTTCATGGAAGGAAGCGTAACGTGGATTAATTCTTGAAAACGATTTTTCATCCCATCAATATAAGCCGCCTCATAAAGCTGCGAATCGACGTTTAAAATACCTGAAAGCATTGATAAAAAGCCAACACCAGAACTACTCCAAACTGTTACAAGACACATAATTGGAAAAAGATGTTTGGTTGATTGTAACCATTGTATTGGCTCTTCAATAAAGCCAGCATTTAGTAAAAATGAGTTTAAATATCCATTTGCATCGCCATTAAAAATAACGACCCAAACTACTTGCATAGCGATACCCCCAACTAAAGAAGGAGAGTAAATCAAAAGAGCTAAGATAGTGCGTGGTAATTTTGGAATTTGTGCTAAAAGCCAAGCAAGAAAAAACGATAATAAGAAACTGGTTGGGCCGACAATTGCTGCAAAAAGAATTGTATTTGGCAAAACAATTTGCATAAAGACTTTATCTTCGGTAAACATAAAAAGATAGTTATTTAAAAGGACAAAATCAGGCCTTGTAATTGAATCAAAATTTGTAAATGATAAAAACATCGCAACGACAACCGGCAAAACAATAAAACATAAAAAACCAAGTAAATAAGGAGCCATAAAAAGCAAAGACCACTTATTGCCCTGAACTGAAGTTGTTCCCTTTTTAGGAGAAAAACCTCTTTTAAGTTTTTTTGTTTCTACGCTTGTTGCTGCCACCCTTTAATATCCTCTAAATTAGCAAACTTATATATTTTTAAAACTTCACCAGTTTGTGATAAATAGCCAAATTCTAGCATTTTACGACGAATTTCTTTGTTCATCGTAATAATAGCAGCATCAAGAGAAGTGCGAACGTTTTCTCCGCCTAAAACGACATTATTCCAAGTGTTAGAAAGTTCTCTTTCAAGCATATACCACCCAGGAACGCGCGGATACTCTTTTAAATCTTCCCACTGCGCTAAAATAATTTGTTTATGGTTTTCCGGTAATGTTGAATTCATAAAAGCATTAAGATTAGCTGAATTGTAAATATATTCAGAACCATACATTTTCCGTAAATTATTTGAAAATTCTGTTTGAATTTCTGCACTCGACCACCATTTCATTAATTCCCATGTTTGATTAATATCTTTAGCTTTATTCATCATAATCATCGAAGTTGCACTGCCTGCATAATAACGATTAATTTGGCCGTCTTCATCTTCCATTCCAGGCGCTAAGGCAATATCCCACTTACCAGTTAATTCCGGTGCAGCATATTGAAGCTTTAAATATGTTTCTAAAGTTGAAACGCCAATTGGTAAAGAACCATTTCGGAAACTATCGAAAAAGTTATTTACTTGTAAAGGTACACCATAAAGCAAATAAAGATTTGTCATTAACTTAACTGCGTCAATTCCTTGAGGTGAATCAATTGAAGTAGAAATTGAATAATCATCATTATATTTAAAAAGCTCACCACCCATTTGTTGAATAAATGGGGCAGTTGTCATTATTGATTTAGAAGCAACTGAACTAGATAAAGGAACATAATAATTCATTCCCTTTCTTTGTAAAGACGGCAAAAGATTTATAACTTCATCCCAAGTATTAGGAACACTAATGCCGGCTGCATTTATTAAATCATGACGATAAAAAGTTACATAAAAATCTTGTGTTTCAGGTAAGCCTAAACCAATATCATCAGCAACTAAGGGAATTAACGCTCCAGGTGAAAATTGCTTAATTGTCTTGTTATAATCACTAAATTTACGCAAATCATACGTTAAATGTCTAATTCCTAATTCATAAGGTAACCAGTTACTTAAACCTAAAACAGCATCAGGCGAGCTACCTGCTGCACTTGATAAGATAATTTTTCCTTCATCAGCCAGACGAACAAAATTGACTTTAATACCTGTATTTTTTGTAAAAGTAGAATCGGCTAAATCTTGCATTAAGTCAACATACATCGTCGGGCGACTAACCCATATTTCTAAAGCGTCCTCATCAGTATAAGTTAGTGTTGGAGCAAAACTTCCAAAAAATCTTTTTACACCTTCCCAAAAAGAAAACCAGCTGCTTTTTTCTTCATATATTGTTTTATCATGAAGGCTCGCTAATATGACTTTATCAAAACTGACTTCACTATTTGTAAAGTATAAACTTGCTGCAGATATATTTTGTGAAATCGAGCCAGAACCTTCAGCTAAAGTTGCATTATTGTTTGGTAAATACTGTGGTTTTTTTAATAAAGAAAGTAATGTTTGATACGCACTTTGAATATATGAACTGCCTTGATTTACTAAATTAGATCCATTATATTTTTGTGCTAAATCATAATAATTTTTTAGTTCCAAACTATAAGACTTTAACAAATCAACGATTCCAGGAAAGTCTTCTTCTGGCGTCCATTCACGTGATGTATCGCCTTCTTGAACACTTAAAGTTCTTAGCTGTAAATATATACTAGAGATAGCTTCGCTTATTTGACTTAATCCATCTGTAATTGGCGAGAAGACAGTTGCATCAGTTGTAATTGAAAAAAGATTTAACCCCTTTTCTAAATAAATTTTAAAAGGTTCATCACCAAAACTTTCGCCTAAACGATGGACACTAAATTTTTTATTTGCGAATAAAGGATAATGATATAACTCACCAAAAGGCACTTCTCCGTTTATAGCAAAACGGAAAAAAGTCGCTTTGTTTGCAATAGAATTATAATAGTTAACGGCTAAAGCATAATATCCTGTTTCAGGAGCTTCAATTTGATAAGTTAATGATTGAGTAAAATCAGCTTTAGATAAAACAATCGTATTTAATTTTAATTCCTTTGTTTGATAAGGAGTGACATTAACGTCTTTAGAGACGCGATGTTCAATTGAATTATCATTTTTTGTATAAGGGTATTCGGCCTCATAAATTTGCATCGATGCGTCAACGTTTGAACTAGAATGATTATTTAAATATTGTTCATAAGAAATTGTTGGTTTAATTGAAACGACTTCGCCGCCTGCAATAAAAATATTACCCGTCGTCATCGTTATAAGAATAGTATTTAGACCACTTTCAAAATGTAACGCTAGAGGCTTAGACAGCTTATTTAAAAAATCTTGAGCAAATTGTTTTTCATAAGCCTCAACTTTAACTTGCATAGGCATAATGTCATTGCCGTTTAGATCTGTTTCATAAGGTTCAAATTCATTTTGCCACGAAGTGTAAACATTAACTTTTTCGCTTACTAAAACATCATTAATTACTAAGGAATAGTTATTATCGTTTAGGCCATTACCGCGCACATACAAATTTAAAAGTAAATTATAAACGCCTGCCTCTTCGAGCGTGACATTAAAACTTGCAGAGGTGTTGTAATCTAAGACAACAACATCGCCATTATAAAGCGGATCGTTAATTGTAATGCCATCAGTTAAATTAATACTTTGTAAAACGTTTTGTGGAGAATTAATGATTTCTTGTTGATAGAGGTTTTTGGCATATTCAAAGCCGAGTTCTTCTTTTGGACGTTTAACATTAACAATTGTGATTGTTAGAATAATAACGACCAAAAGAGCACTACTAATAATCCATTTATTCCGTTTTTTCATGATTTAAGGGAAACAGACAAAAACAATTAACTAAGTATATAAATTTTCAAAGCGTTGGAGGGCACTTTGATAAGCAGCGTTAGCGACATCTTCTAAACCTTGTGCGTATGAAGCCCAAGTAAGATTTCCAAGCCAGCATTGATCGATAACTTGGCCAATTTTTGGGTTTGTAATTGATTCGCCATCAACAGTAATTGTTGTAGTTTGACCAACACGTCGATTCCAACGACTATTAATATAGCCAGGAATAACTTTAACGCCTTCAACAATACCATTGTCAATTGTTGCAAAAACTTCTTCTAGGCCATCAATACGGCTAGTTTTAAAATATTCGTCAATAACATCCTCATCAGTTGTAAGTGGTAAAGAACTAAACTCATCGTTATTAGTATCTAACTCTAATCTTTTTAAAATACCTTCAGTTCCAAAAGACATATAACGAGCAAAATCATAAGCATATTCAGGCTCTTCACAAGTTGGTGAGATTCCAAGATAATCACCAATAATAGGTGTAACTCCACCAGGTGTACCAATAAATGATTTATCAAAGCTCGAGCTTTTTTCATTAATATTAGGAATTTCGTAAGTTTGGCCCCATCTTAAACCGAGTTTGCCATCATTCCAAAATTCAACAACATCGTCGTAACCCATCGCTTCTCTTTCTTCAGCAGTTAAACTATCAAAAGTCATTTTATTTGCGCGTAAATAAGCAGTTTCACTCATCGCAGTAGCAAATTCATCAGACGTTAAGTTATATTTTTCACCATCAAAAGTAAACCATTTCAAGTCTTCATTTAAAGAGGATGGGTACCATTCGAAAATCGTATTCTCAAAGTTTAGTCCCATAACCCCATCATTTGGTTTTTTTAATGCAGTTACTGTATTTTTGAATTCCGTGTAAGTAGGTGAAACATCTAAAGGTGCGATATTGTAAGTATCAAGTAACTCTTCGTTTACAAAATACCCCATCATATGCATGGCAAATGGTATTGAATAAATGCCATCAAAATAATGTGTTGCCTCTTCGATTGGGAGTGGTATTTTACTCCAATCATCATCTTCATCTGCGTATTGTTTGATGTCTAATAAATATTGATTTTCTAAGCCGAAAGTCATATTCGTTAGCATAAAAACATCTGGCATATTTCCTTTTGAGGCCATCGCGGCAATTGCATCTTCATAAGCTGCGGTATTAATATTTTCAACAATATTAATTTTGACATTCGTTTTTTCCTCATAAGCTTTAATAAGCCTTCGCTCGAGATTATTTTTTTCCTTTGTATCTAAATTCCAATTAACATACGTTAGTTGTGCAACATAATCTGGTCCTGTAGGTTTACATCCAGCTAAAAAGGCAACCGACACTAAACAAAGACAAAACATTTTAACTAATTTCATTTTTAGTTCCTCCGTCATTTAATAAATTAATAAGAAGATTTTTGAGCATATTTTTTCGCCCATTTTATATTTTAATTATACTAGCTTATATCAAATAGTAAAATTGTATCTTAAAAACGCGCATATATTTCCGCACGAACTTCTCAAAGAATTGTGCTAATAGAACTTGAAACTATTTTTCATTAATTACTTCGGAGTTTCATATTGATTGATAATAATTAATCTTAAATATACAATTTAATTAGATAAAGGAGTTTTAACGATGTTAAAAACAAGAGAAATATTAAAAGACGTTTATTATGTCGGTGCAAGCGATCACCGTTTAAAATTATTTGAAAACCGTCACCTTATTACACATGGTATGGCGTATAATTCATACCTCGTAATTGATGAAAAAATTGCTCTTTTTGATACAGCCGATAAATCAGTAAGAGTACCTTTTTTAGATAATGTTAATCATGTCCTACAAGGTAGAAAAATTGATTATCTAATTCTTCATCACGCTGAACCAGATCACGCTGATTTAATTGATGAAATAATGCAAATGAATCCTAACCTTATTTTAGTTGCAACAAAAATTGCAATTACTTATTTGAAACAATTTTATGACCTTGATTTAGAAGGAAAAACAATTGAAGTTAAAGAAGGCGATACATTAAGTTTAGGTAAAAAGACCCTAAAGTTTTTTATGGCCCCGATGGTTCATTGGCCTGAAGTTATGGTTTCTTATGAAATGAGTGAAAAAATCCTATTTTCTGCTGATGCTTTTGGCTCTTTCGGCGGACTTGAAGGTAATTTATTTTCAGACGAACTTGATTATGAAGAAAAATGGGTAAACGAAACAAGAAGATATTATTCAAATATTGTTGGTAAATATGGTCTACAAACTTTGTCATTATTAAACAAATTACAAAACGTTGAAATTAAATATTTATTTTCATTACACGGACCACTTCATCGTACAAACATTTCTTTCTTAATTGATAAGTATAAAAAATGGGCAACTTATACACCTGAAGAAAAAGGTGTTGTCATTGCTTATGGTTCCATTTATGGAAATACAGAAGAAGTAGCTAATATTCTGGCAGGATATTTAGGAGATTTAGGCGTTAAAAATATTTCTTTATATGATACATCTATAACGCATGTTTCTTATATTATTAGAGATATTTTTCGCTTCTCGCACGTTGCATTATTAAGTGCGACTTATAATTTAAGAGTGTTTCCACCGATGGAGGCATTATTAAATGATATTACTGCAACAGGGATTAAAAATAGAACTTTTGCGATAATTGAAAACGGTTCATGGTCACCAACAGCTGATACACTTATTCGCGCTCAATTAGCTAAATTACAAAATACGACAATTTTAAATAGCGAAAAATTTACAATCAAATCACGAATAAATGAAGAACAACGTCCCGCTTTATATGAACTAGCGAAGAAAATAGCAGAAGGTATTAATTCTTAATTTAAAGTAATTGCTTATAAGTAGTTATTTCAATAACTAAAACACGCGTTAACCAAGGATATTTTTTCTTAAGCATTTTAACATATGCTTCATCATAAGAAAAAGAGGCTTCTCCTTCGAGTAAAAAGCCAGTCCCTTGATACTTATTAAAGCCGACAACTTCTCGGCTTCCAATTGAAATTTTGACGTTTTTATTTTTTTGGACATTTTTTTCTAATGTTTTCATAACGCCAGCCGGAATTAAAAAAGTATTTTCATCAACAACGGTTATATATGTATTCCACGTATTTGTAATATGCGGCTCTTTTTTATACCATGAAACGATGGCAACAACGCCTTCTTTTGTTAAAACTTCTTTTAATGTATCAGATAAAACCATATTTTTTGTTTCCCTCATCATTATAAACGATGTTTATTAATATAATTTACGAAAGTGCTTACAGCATTTTAGACAAAGGTAATAAAAATTAAAAAAGATTAGCAAACGCCAATCTCTTTCAACGCAAACTAAAGAATGTTGTAAATGTTCTTTTTAATTAAACTATTTATGTATTTACTTTATAATTTGACGATTTTTGAAGCTCTTAAGCCACGATCAGTTTTTTCTGGTTCAAATTCGACATCAACACCAACTTCAATTGTTTTGAATGAGTCCATTTGTAAAGCGCTGTAATGGAAGAAATAATCTTCGCCGCTTTCGCTAGTAATAAAACCATAGCCTTTGTCTTTGTTAAAACTTTTAACTTTTCCTAACATATCTTACCTTCCTTAGTGGGCGCGTATTGCACCTACCGCTTTAGTTTATCATCTTTTAGGATATATACAAGTATTAACTTTTCAAAAAACAAATCATTTTTTTGCTGTTTAAAGATGAAAAAAAACGTCAAATACTTAAAATATAAAAAAGAAAAATATTTTTTTTAAGAGATTATTCCGATGTCATCGAGATAATTTTAATATCCTTAAAAATTGTGGATAAAATGACTTGTCGTAAAAATAAATTGTGCTTATACTATTAGATACGAAGATTCAAACTCTTTTGTAAAGCATATCAATTTACATCGCAAAAACGAGCACTAATCATATTTTTTGTATACAAAAAATACAAAAAAAGAATCTCGAAATAGTAATAGGACGGAATTATTTATGGCAATGTTTAAGACAACCGATGAGTTAATTGCAAAATTTATTGGTAATGACGATGATAAGCGCGCGGACTATTTAAAACGCGAAAATAGCAATTTCGTTTACTCTTTACCTCTTCTTAGAAAAAATCTTTCAAACAAAGCTGAAGAAGAATACTTAATGAACCACATTCTTCCTAAAAAGTTAGTTGAATTATATGAAGACGGTGTTATTTATATTCACGATAAACAACTAAGTTCCTATTGCCAATCTATTTCATGTCGCGATGTGGCGATGAGAGGCTTACCGAGTTTAGCTAAAAATATGCTAGAATCCGATCCTGCTAGCTCACTTTTTACACTTATTCGTCATTTTAGTAATATCGTTACCCTTATGTCTCAACAAGTTTCAGGTGCGGTTATGTTAGCGCAGATGACAACAATTTTAGCTTCTTATTTGTACGATGAAGAGCTGAGAGATAGTTATTATGACGATAAACTTCTTACCCGTTTAATGTATCAACTCATTTATGAACTAAATTTACCTCTAAGGGCAGGTTCAGAATCAGCCTTTTCTAATTGCACACTAGAATTTGGTAAATCATCAGAAGACATCAAAGATGAATTCGTTATTATTGGCGGAGAAACACGCGACTATTATTATAAAGATATTCCTAGCTCATATTTTGACCGTGTGAATGTTGCGTTTATTAATGCAATGGCTAAAGGGACGAATAAAGGCATTCCTTTAACTTTCCCGTTAATTACCGTTCAAATTGATGATAACTTTGATTATGATAATCCAGTTTTCTTACATTTATTGGAAAAAATGTACAATTGGGGTGGCGTTTATTTTGAAAATTTTCGCACTAAACCATTTGAAGACGCTTATTATAAAAATTTAAACCCATTAATTAAGGCTAAAGACCCAGCCGTTTCAAGAAGCCTTTGTTGCCGTTTAAATATTAATCTTGCCTTGCTTTCCCGTCTTGGCGGAGGGCTTTTTGGTTCATCAGTTGGTAATGTTGGAGCAATTCAAGTTTTAAATTTAAATATGAATCGGATGCTTATTGAATTTGGTCATGATCAAACGCTTTTAAAAAATAAAATTAAAGAGTATTTAGAACTTATGCAAGAAGGTCATATGGCAAAAAGAAACTGGGTTGAAAATCATAAGGAACTTTATCCAACCTTTTTTGCTTTTAACAATAATCTTAAAAATTATTTTAATGTCTTTGCGGTTACCGGCATGCATGAGGGTTTAATTAATGTTGGTTTTCAACACGGACTAAATAACGAAGCCGGCAAAATGTATGCACACGAATTAATGCAATACATCACAGAAATTATTGATGAATTTATTGTTCGTGATCATGTTGCGTGTGGAATAGAATATGCACCAAGTGAAAATGCTGCAATTAAATTAGCACGTAATGATGTAAAATGGGCAAAAAAACAAAGCCGGAAAATATTCACACAAGGAGAAGGGGACAACGTCTTTTTAACTTCAGGTTGTATGCTTCCTTTTGGTGAAGAAGATTTTACAAAACAAATTGAAAACGCTGCAGAATTCCAAGGATATGCGACTTCTGGCTCAATTTTGCATCATTTTGTGGAATCAAAAATTGCTCCACAAGTTCTTGCAAAACATATCGAAAGACTATTTAGAAAGCCGATTAATTATATTACTTTATCACCAACTGTAAGTAGCTGTTTGTCGTGTGGACAAATTTTAGTTGCACAAGATGCCTTACATATTAGTGAGTGTCCAAAATGCCATAGTGATGATATTGGAACTTATAGCCGTGTTATTGGTTATGTAAGGATGATTGCGCGTAAAAATATTAAGATAAATGAAAAAGGATATTACAAAGGTAATTATAACTTCTGGTCACAAGCCCGTCGTTATGACTGGGCGCAAAGAAGGCGCTTTAAAAAGGAGGATACAAATGATTCGCTATTATAAAAACCTAATTTTAACATTGAGTGAAATTCGTGAAAAACCAACACTTTTAATTCACGCTTTAACTGGTTGTTCTTTACGGTGTTATCAATGCTTTAATTATGAAGAACTTATATGTTCACCAAACGAATATTATTATGTAATCGACGATATTTTGAAATATATTAAACGTCAAGAAGATTTATTTGATTTTATCGTCTTTAGTGGAGGCGAATATTTAAACGCTCCAATTGATGATTTAAAAGATGATTTAAATAAAATTCGCTCTGTGACAAATAAACCAATTATCGTTTATACAAATGGAACGAATTATGAAAAAATGGTTCTTTTATCAAAACTTAATTTAGTTGATGGCTATCACATCGATATGAAATTGCCTTATCACCTTTTGACAAAAGATGATGAAGAATTAGTTGAACTTACTTTAGGCAAAAAAATAAATGATCTAAATTTTTTCCAAAATATTTTAAAATCAATCGAACATGTTATTAAATCTGATAAAGGATATAGCCAAGTTCGAAGTGTTAGATATCCATTTATGTCACAAAGCGCTTTTGAAGAAAACGAAATTTATATTCAAAAGTTAAATGAGATTTACGAAAAAGAAGTACCTTTTTATTTAAACGACTTTTTATACGAAGAATAATTTTAATAACTTTATTAAAGAGCACATTAATTTGTGCTTTTTTCTATGTTTGTATACTTTTTTGACTATAATTAAAAAGGAAGATAGGAGCAATAACAATGAGTAAAGATTGTGATTATAACTGCAAAGAATGCGAAGAGCTATGTGATGAAAGAGAAGAAGAGTTTGATTTTAAAGCAAAATTAAACCCAAATAGTAAAATTAATAAAATTATTGGCGTTATTAGTGGCAAGGGAGGAGTTGGTAAATCGATTATTACTTCAATGCTTGCCGTTTTAATGAAGCGTCGTGATTATAATGTGGCAATTATGGACGGCGATATTACAGGACCATCAATTCCGAAACTTTTTGGCCTCAAGGACAAAGTTTATCGTAATGAATTAGGAATTTTGCCGCTTCAAACAAAAACCGGGATTGAAGTTATTTCAATTAATTTATTATTAGACGACGTTACTGATCCAGTTATTTGGCGTGGACCGATTGTTGGTAATATGGTTAAAAGTTTTTATGAAGACGTTTTATGGCACGATATTGATTTTATGTTTATTGATATGCCGCCTGGAACGGGTGATGTCGCATTAACGAGCTTTCAATCTTTACCACTTGATGGCTTAGTCGTCGTTACTTCACCACAAGAATTAGCTTCTTTAATCGTTTCAAAAGCTGTCAAAATGGCGCAAATGATGAATATTCCTATTATTGGTGTCGTTGAAAATATGTCTTATTTTAAATGCCCAGATAATAATAAAAATTATTATATTTTTGGTGAAAGCCATCTAGAAGAAATAAGTAAACAATATAATTTGAAAGTTTTAGGACGTGTTCCGATTGAACCAAAATTAGCGACTTTAACTGACGCTGGTTCAATTGAATTATTTTCTGGTAAGTGGCTTGATGAAGTCCCTGATATTTTAGAAAAACTTTAAATAAACGCGAAATCATTTTTTCTTCGATTAAGAAAAATAATCATCTTTTTATGATATAATTATAATGTTATTTAAAGGAATTTTTTATTATGCTTTATTTAGATTATAGTGCGACAACACCGCCGAATGTAGAAGTTTTAAAAGAGTTTTTACTCGATAATTATCAATATTTTGCTAATGCAAACGCTTTATATTCACTCGGCGATACGAACAAAAAGGCAATAAAAAACATCGAAAGAAGCATTTTAAAACACTTAAATTTAGTTAAATATGAAATAGTTTTTACAAGTGGTGCAACTGAAGCTAATAACTTAGTAATTAAAGGATTAAGCGAATATTTAAAAGATGAGAAAAAAAGAATCATTACTTCTTCTTTAGAACATTCTTCAATTGTCGCCCCGTTTAATGATTTAGCAAAAAAAGGGTTTGTCGTTAATTTAGTTAATCATCACGAAAGCGGAGAAATTGATCTTGAACACTTAAAAGAACTTTTAGGACCTGATGTTGCCTTTGTTTCATTAAGTTCTCTTAATTCAGAAACAGGCGTTAGACAACCTATAGAACAAATTTCCAAATTAGTTCGAAATGCTGGTGCTTATTTTCACTGCGATATCACCCAAACTTTAGGTAAGGAAAGAATTAACTTTAGTGCTATTGACTTAATGACTTTTTCTGCTCATAAATTTTATGGATTACAAGGTATTGGCGCACTCATTAAGCGTAAAGATATTAAACTTATTAAACAAATCCAAGGTGGCCGCAGCACTTCAAATTATCGTTCTGGAACACCGAGTGTTCCTTTAATTCGCTCTTTATGGAGAGCCTTATCGCTTGCTAATCAAGGACTTGACCAAAAATATAATAAAGTCCAAAGTTTAAACGATTATTTAAGAATTCAATTAGAAAAAAATCCATCTGTTGTTATTAATAGTCCTTTAAACTCCATACCCCATATTTTAAATTTCTCTTTATTAGGAACTAATAGTAGTAAAGTCGTTAAAGAATTAAGTAAACAAGAAATCTATATTTCTAATCATACAGCTTGTACAAGTCAAACAACGATATCACATGTTATTTATCAACTAACTCAAAACAAAAAACGGGCGAATTCAAGTCTTCGCGTTAGTTTGTCCCATTTAACTCATAAAAAAGATTTAAAATATCTTATTTTAGAATTGCGGAAATTAATGAAATAAAATGAAAATTGTTATTATCTCGGCCTTATGGTGCCCTTCTTGTTTAATAATGATATCTCGGTATCAACAATTAAAAGAAGAATTTAACACGATTAAATTTCAAGAATTTGATTATGACAATGATAAACAAGAAATTGCAAAACTCGGTGTTTTTAAAACTCTACCCGTTTTAATTGTTTATGACAATAATGGTGTTGAATTAATTAAATTTATTGGAGAAAAATCTTATAAAGAAATAGCTAAAAAACTAATAGCAATACAAAATGAATAAAAAACGTTTAGCAATATTTTTTTCACTTATTTCAGTTATATTTTTAACTTCATTTAACCGCGTTGCCCCTATTAGCAGAGCACCTACGATTAATGAAGATCCTTTTCCTGTAACGCTTCATTTTTTTTATAGTGAAAACTGTAGCTCGTGTTCAGCATTAGAAAAGTTTTTAATTAAAATTAAAAAAGATCGAGACAATGTTGCAATTGAAAAATATTCAACAGACAATGACACTAATAATCCAAACTACATGCAAAATGTTGAATTGCTTTTAAACGCTAGTGAAATATTAATAAATAAAAAAACAAACGAAGTTCCGTTTTTAGCTTTAGGCGGTAAAGGTTTTTTAGGACATAACAAAACAGTTGAATATGAAATTAATTATTTTGTTGAAAAATATTCACATACTGAACAAGTCGATGTCGTTAATAAGCTTATTAATGGAGAACAAATAAATGATGAAGATATAGATCGCACACAACTGGATTTGATTGAATTACCCCTGTTAGGGGTTATTAACCCTAAAACTATTTCTTTAGGCTTGGTTGCGGTTGTTTTGGGACTAGTTGATGGATTCAATCCGTGCGCGATGTGGGTTTTAATCTTTTTAATTACTCTTTTACTACCTACAAAAGATCGAAAACGTATTTTTGTTTTGGGTGGAGTCTTTTTATTAACGTCGGCAGTATTTTATTTTGCCCTTATGATGGCTTGGATTAGTGCTGTTTCTCTTGTTGCCGCTAATAAGGTTTTTAGAATTATTGTTGGAGTTTTTGCAGTTGCTGCAGGGGGATATAATTTATATAAATTCATAAACACTCTTGTTAAAAAAGAAGAAGGATGTGAAGTAACAGACGAAAAACAAAAAGGCAAATTAATTGAACGCGTCAAAAAGATCGTTAATGAACAAAAAATGATAATTGCTTTATTTGGCATTATCGCTTTAGCGATAATAGTTAATTTTATCGAATTAGCTTGCTCAGCTGGTCTACCTATTGTTTTTTCTAATATTTTAGCAATTAATGGAATTACTGGCGCATCATCAATCGGCTATGTTTTAATATATGTTCTTTTCTTTATGCTTGATGACATTGTTGTTTTTTCGATAGTAATGTTTACTCTTAAGTTAAAAGTTGTCTCAAATAAAATAACAAAATATAATCATTTAATTGGTGCAATTTTAATGATTACAATCGGTATATTAATGATTTTCTTTCCAACTATTTTGCAGTTTAATTTTTAAGCGTATGACTTTTGTTGAGTCTACAATGTGTGTTATAATAGAATTATAAAATTAGTTTTCATTTAAAAAAATACAATTAGGAGGTACAAAAAATGAGTGAAACTGTTCGCAGCATGCCTTTAATTGGCGAAAAAGCCCCTGCTTTTACTGCAATTACGACCCAAGGGGATATTAATTTCCCAAAAGACTATGAAGGAAAGTGGGTTATTTTATTTTCTCACCCAGCTGACTTCACCCCTGTGTGTACGACTGAGTTTATGACGTTTGCATCAATGGCAGATGATTTTAAAGCTCTTAATACCGAATTAGTCGGTTTATCAGTCGACTCACTTTATGCCCACATTGCTTGGCTTAGAAAAATTAAAGAAATCGAATGGAAAGACTTCAAAGACATCGAAGTTCACTTCCCATTAATCGAAGACATCAAAATGGATGTTGCTAAGCTATACGGCATGATTCAACCAGGGCAATCAAACACCCAAGCCGTTCGTGCAGTTTTTGTCGTTGACCCCAAAGGAATTATTCGTACGATTCTTTATTACCCCTTATCAATGGGACGTAATTTCGATGAATTAAAACGGATTATTTTAGCTTTACAAAAAGCTGACAAAGATGGTGTTGCAACTCCAGCAGATTGGCGTCCAGGAGAGGACACAATCGTTCCAACCGCTGGTTCATGTGGCACAGCAAAAGAACGCATGGAAGATAAATCAGACGATACTTATTGTCTTGATTGGTTTATGTGTTTCAAACGCGAAAAGAAATAAAATAACTTAAGTTTCTAAACGCTCAAAGCGCTAGTATATGACTGGCGCTTTTTTTATTTATATCTTATAACTTCAAATCTTTCTAATGTGTAAAAATCACTTTCTCTGAGACCTGCTTTTTCTCTTGCGATCGCTACTTGTTCTTCAATAGAATTAACCCCATCAATATTAGGTAAAAGAAGACCAGTGCGTCCATAAGTTCCACGAACAATTACCCCATATTTTTTAATGTCTAATTGTTCTATTGATGAAATTTTTTCAGGAGCTTTTAAAACATCAACACTATAAACAAGATCGTCTAATTCTTCATTTTGGACAATCATAAAACGAGGATCTTCTGTGCCGGCAGCAATTGCATTACGAATTATTTCAAGTGCTAAATTTTCTTGTGTAGGAAAAATCGTTCCAATACATCCGCGGAGCCGCTTATTTTTATAAATAGTTACAAAACAACCTGCTTTTTCATCTAATAATGCGCTATTTGCAGTGTTTTGGCTTAAAATGACGTGATTTTCAACAAATGCTTCTAAGGCTTGTTTAGCCAATTTTACTCTAAAATCCATTATTTTATCTCCTATCTACATTTATATTTGCTATCGAAAAAGACGCCACTGCATATCCAACTCCAAACGTTCCTTGGTAAGATAGAAGCCTACTTTTTAAAGATAAATTACTTAAAATGCCAGCAAGGATTAAGGCCGATCGATAGCCGCACTCTCCGGCCTTCTCAATTATTTTTTCATCAATTTCAAAAAGATCAATTAATTTTCCAGAAGCGAAAATATCAGTAATAATTTTATCAAAAATTGGTCCTTCTTTTTGAAAACCATAAGGCCCATCTTCGAGCAAATAATGCGATAAATCACCACTAGCAATTACGACATATTTTTGATTATTTCTACTTTTAATTATATCTTGAATTATCCGTCCGTATTCAAAATGTTTCATCTTATCTAGCCACGAAAAAGACAAACAAATAATCTTAAAATTTTGATAATATTTATTAATGAAATATAAGGGAATTAAAATCCCATGATCTAACTTTCCGTTTTGTGAACCAAGGACACCGGCTGGGAATTTTTTTATCTCACAAGTATCACTTAAAGCCTTAACAAAAGACAAATCATTTTCATAATTAAAATTTATTTGAGGGGCATAAAATTGTGCAAAACTACCCGAACATGTTTTAGTGCTAGCAATATGAAAATAGTCATGGTAAGTCGAAGCGTGCGGCGAAATAAAAATAATTGTTTCAGGTTTAAATTCAGCGATTTCATGAGCAATTTCATGATAAGCATCAATCGTTTTTTGAATTGCTTTTTCTTCTCCTTTTCCTATTGCACTAATAATAAGAGGAGGGTGTGGGGCAAAATATGCTTTTAAATTTTTCATTTTAAATATTTCCTAAATATATATGTTTCATTCCGGCTTGTTTTCCAAGCGCTTCGGCTAAATATAATTTTTCAATTGGAGTTGGTGGATAATGTCTTAATTTGTAAGCAGGAAAAAAACGACTTACATGCCAAGGGACATCTTTACCAACAGTTGAAATTATTAAATCAATCATTTGCTTAATTTGTTCCTCGCTATCATTTAAATCGGAAATAAGAAGTGTTGTTATTTCTAGATGAACGTGAGGGTGTGATTTAATTTCTTTTAAATTTCTTATAACGCTTGTTAAAAGCCCGCCAGAATATTTTTGGTAAAAGGCGTTGTTTGGACCTTTAAGGTCAATATTAATCGCGTCTAAATAAGGTAAAATTAAATTTAAGGTTTCTATTGACATAAAACCATTACTTACCCATACGTTTTTAATATTATTTTTTTTAGCTAATTTCATTACTTCCAGAGCGTATTCAAGAAAAACAGTAGGCTCTGAATATGTATAAGCAATTGACGGTGTTTTGTGTTTTAGAGCTTGTTGGACATGTTCTTCAGGTGAGATTTTCATACCAAAAGAAGTAATTTTGCTTGGCTCAACTTGTGAAATATCGTAATTTTGACACCATAGGCAATGCATATTGCAACCTAAAGCTGCAAAAGAATATATTTTTGTTTTTGGTAGAAAATGATAAAGAGGTTTCTTTTCAATTGGATCGATACTTGCTGCAATGGTAAAACCATTGTTTAAAGAATGTAAGACCCCATTTACGTTTTTTCTGACTCGGCAAACCCCATAATTATTGTCTTTAATGAGGCACTTATAATCGCAAACTAAACAACGAACGCGTTTGTTATCTAACTTTTCATATAGTAGAGCTTCCTTCATAATTACATTGTACTATTTTTAAGAAATAATAAAAAATTAGCGAATAAGGAGGCTTTTATTTTTCTAAAAAGCGTTTTTATGTGATAATATTATTTGATTATTCTAAAAATAATCCTTCTTAAGGAGAAAAAATATATGTGTGGTATTGTCGGTGGAATTAGTACTGAAAAAGTAAGAAATTTTATAATAGAGGGATTAAAATCTGTTGAATATCGCGGTTATGATTCTTCAGGTTTGGCCCTTGTAATTAATAATAAATGTGAAGTTTATAAAACAATTGAACGAGTTAACGAATTAGATAAAAGCTTTGAATCTAGTTTTGATTCATTTTTAGGAATCGGCCATACAAGATGGGCAACTCACGGTGTGCCTTCAGTAAAAAATGCTCATCCTCACACGTCTAAAAACAAATTATTTACCATCGTTCATAACGGAGTTATTGAAAACTATCGTACTTTAAAAAAAGAACTTCAAGCAAAAGGGTATGTTTTTAAAAGCGACACTGACACCGAAGTTGTTGCTCATCTTCTTGAAAAAGAATATAAAATTACTTCTAATGTTTTAGAAGCCATTCGTTTAACAATTAAACAATTAAAAGGAACATATGCTTTAGCAATTCTTTTTTGTCGTGATCAAAACCATTTATATTTTGCTAAAAATCGCTCTCCCTTATTAATTGGACATGCAAAAAAAGGAAATTTTTTAGCAAGTGATTATTTACCACTTTTAAAAACCGCAAGTGATTTTGTTGAAATTCCGGATTTTCATTATGGAAGCCTAAGCGTTAGTGAAATTGAACTTTATGATATAGATGGAAATTCTGCTGAATTTTCATATCACCAAACTAATATAAAACAAGAAGCTATAGAAAAAAATAACTATCCGCATTTTATGCTTAAAGAAATTGAAGAAGCTGAACAAAGCGTTCGGTTTTTAATCGATAATTATTTTGATGGCAAGAAATTACTATTTGATAAAGATTTAATAAAAACACTAAAAGATGCAAAGCATATTATTTTTTTAGGAAGTGGTACTAGTTATCATGCGTGCCTAACAGGTGCGCGTTATTTTAGAGAATTAAAGAAAAACGTTGATACGTATATTGCGAGTGAATGGGCGTATTATCCTTATAATAATTCAAAAGATACCGTTTTTATTTTAATGTCCCAATCTGGTGAAACGGCTGATTTAATTAGTTGTGTAAAATTAATTGAAAAACAAGGTTCTAAAATTATTACGATTACAAATACTCAAGGCTCAACTTTAGCTCGTAAAGCTGACCACGTTGTTTTCTTATATGCTGGTATTGAAGTGGCAGTTGCCTCAACAAAAGCTTATATCGCTCAAATGACCGCCTTAGTCTTAATTAATGCGATGATACGTAACGAATTAAATATTTTTGAAAAATTAGAAGAAGCAATTGTTTCACAAAGATTTATTATCAAAGACCATGAAATAATAAAAAAAGTCGCCAAAGAAATTCAAAATTCCTCAAGCGTTTACTTTTTAGGTCGTGGCTATGATCATGACTTGGCATTAGAATGTTCATTAAAATTAAAAGAAGTCTCATATATTCATAGTGAAGCCTTTCCTGGTGGCGAACTTAAACATGGGCCAATTGCTTTAATCGAAAAAGATGTTCCGGTCATTGTTTTTATATCAGATCATAGTACGAGTGACGCAATGCGCTCAAATATTTGTGAAATTGAAGCTAGGGGCGGAAAAATTTATGTCGTTTCAACACAAGAACTTTCTCAAGAAGGCGATACTTATGTTATTCCAAACGTTCGCCGCTTCTTAAGCCCGCTTGTTAGCGTGATGTTTGGTCAATATTTAGCTTATTACGTTGCTTTATATAAAAATTTAGATATCGATAAACCGAGAAATTTAGCTAAATCCGTTACGGTTGAATAACTTCTAAGCATCTTATTAGCACTCTACCCTTGACAGTGCTAAAATGTATGCTATAATGAAAGAGACCTGAAGGTCATTTCTAAAAGGAGGTACATTTATGCGTAACAAGAGAGGAGAGTTAATTATGAGAGACTCATTTTTTGATGATTTTTTTCCACTCGATTTGTTTAAAACAAATTGGCCAAAGTCGAATCGTTATAATACGATGAAAACTGACATTGTTGCCAAAGACGATCACTATGAGTTGTACGTAGAATTACCTGGCGTCAAAAAAGAAGATGTCGAAATTTCTTTAAAAAACGGCTATCTATCAATTATTCTTGAACAAAAACAAGAAACTGACGTTGAAGAAAAAAACTACATTCATCGTGAACGCTATGTTCGATCGACTTGCCGTAACTTTTATGTTGGTCAAGGACTAGACGAAAAAGATATCGGCGCAAAACTAAAAGACGGTATTTTAGTTGTTACTGTTCCTAAAGAAGTTAAAAAAGTCGAACAAAAACAAACGATTGAAATTAAATAATCATCACCAAAACACCCACTATGTGGGTGTTTTTTTATTATAGTAGCAAAATAAATAGACGAAAGAAGACAAGCAATAACTCTGTTATTATTGTCTTTTTTTTAGTATGCTAAAATATAATAGAAAATTAAAAGAAAGGCTTCTTATATGAAAAAGATCTTAATAGTAGGCGGTGTTGCCGGTGGAGCAACTGCCGCGACACGTTTACGTCGTTTAAGTGAACATGATGAAATTATCATTTTTGAAAAAGATGAGCATATTTCTTTTGCAAATTGCGGACTTCCATATTATATTGGCGGGATTATTTCTGAACGTGAACGTCTTTTAATTGAAACGCCCGAAACTTTTAAAAGTAAATTTAATATTGACGTTCGTAATTTTAGTGAAGTTATTTCAATTGACATAGTCAAAAAAAGCGTTACTATTCGTGAAGTTAAAACAGGGCATACTTATGATGAAACTTACGATAAATTACTTTTATCGCCTGGAGCTACACCAATTTGGCTTGATATCCTAGGTTTAGAAAAAGCAAAAAACGTTTTTTCGATGCGTAACTTAGTCGATACTGATAAGATTCATCATTATATACATAAAGAAAAAGTTCGAACTGCATTAATTATCGGTGGTGGCTTTATTGGTATTGAACTTGCTGAAAACTTAATGGAAAAAGGCATTCAATCAAAAATTGTTGATGTAGCTCCTCAAATTTTACCACCTTTAGATTATGAAATGGCCAAAATGGCTCAAAATGAACTAGAAACAAATGGTGTTTTTGTTTATTTAAATGATTCAGTTGTTGAAATTAAAGATGAAGGAAAAACAGTCGTTTTAAAAAGCGGCCTTACGTTAAAAACCGATTTGATTATTATGTCTGTTGGTGTACGTCCTGAATCTCGTTTAGCAATTACGGGCGGATTAAAAGTTGGTGCGAAAGGACATATTGTTACGAATGAACATTTGCAAACGCTTAATGCTAAAACAAATGAAGTTGTTTCTGATGTTTATGCAGCAGGTGATGCGATTGAAGTCAAAGACTTCATTGATGGGTCAACTACGGCCGTTCCCCTAGCATGGCCAGCAAATCGTCAAGGCAGGCTAGTTGCTGATCATATGAACGGGATGAATGTTTCATTTAAAGGTGTATTAGGTACGGCAATTGTTAAAGTTTTCTCTTTAACGTGTGCTGTTACGGGTAATAATGCAAAAACACTTGATAAGAAAAAGATTGTTTATAAAGCCATTACTGTAACTCGTTCTAATCATTCTGGATATTATCCAGGTGCTAAAGACATTACGATTAAACTTTTATTTTCACCTGAATCGGGAAAAATTCTTGGCGCACAAGCCGTTGGTCAAGAAGGAACTGATAAGCGTATTGATGTTATTGCGACAGCGATTAAAGGCGGATTAACAGTTTTTGATTTACCAGATCTTGAACTTGCATATGCCCCTCCATATGGCTCAAGTAAAGACCCAGTTAATATCGCTGGCTATGTCGCAAGCAACTTAATGAAAAAAGAATATGATGTTATTTCCCAAGAAGAACTTGAAAAATGCGTAAAAAAAAAGCACTCATAGTTGATGTTCGCTCTCCTTCAGAGTTTAATTTAGGTAATATTGATGGTTCAATTAATATTCCATACGATACGATTCGTCAAAATTTAGATAAATTGCCAAAAGAAAAAGAAACACCCATTTTAGCCTATTGTAATGTTGGTCACACGGCTTACTTATTTATTAAAGTACTTGTTAGTCACGGTTACACAAATTTATTTACCGTTTGTGGTGGCTATTTAATTTTAACTTCTTAATATGAAAACAATTAACATTATCGAATTTGCTCAAAAAGATAATTCTAAATTAACATTAGAAAACTTTTATGATGTTGATGCACTTGTTTTATCGCAATTAAGTTATTTGGATTTTAGTTATTTTAAAAATAAAACAAAGCTTTTAAAAACTTCTCCTTTAATAAAAGAAGCTGCAAGCAAAACTAATTCGCAAGAAAGAAATGAAAAATTATTAAAAGCAGCTAGTGAAAGCTCTAGATATAAATATTTAAAAATCGTCCGATATAAAGAAGAGGCCTCACTATTATCTGAATTACAATTTTCTGCAACTACATTTGTTGTTTCTCGTAAATTAATAGTTGTTGCTTTTCGCGGAACCGACAACACAATTAATGGTTGGAAAGAAGACTTTAATCTTGGTTTTTTAAAAGAAATCCCCGCACAAAAATTAGCTGTTGAATATTTAGCAAAAATCGCTAAAAAATACCGTAAGCACAAAATTATGATTGTTGGCCATTCAAAAGGAGGCAACCTTGCTTTTTATGCAGCGATGAAGCAAACTTTTACTATTCAAAAACGCTTCTTAAGAATTTATAACTTAGATGGCCCGGATTTTTTAGAAGAAATTTCTGCAAGTGAAGAATATCAAAACATCTTAGCTAAGGCTGTCAAAATAGTGCCAGAAGAAAGTATTATTGGGATGATTTTACAAACACATAATGAATACGTCATTGTTAAAGCAACAGGCACTTTATTAAACCAACACAAATTATTTAATTGGTTAATTGATGAAAAGACAAATAATTTAGTTTATGTTGAAACATTAACAAAGACAGCTAAAAAAATTAGAGTTTCTTTGTATTCTTTTCTTTATACTTTTACGATTGAGGAAAGAGAAATGATTGTTAATAGTTTATTCGATTTATTAAAAGTTTCTGAATGCACGACTGTAAGTGACTTCAAAAAAGATTTTAATAACAACTTACAGTTAATGTATGACAAATACAAAGGGTCCGATGCTCAGACTAAAAAACTTTTACGAAAAACACTTTTTGAACTTTTAAAGTTTTTTACTTTAAACTACTTTAGAAGTGAAAAAGTTTTGGATAAAAAAATAGAGTAAACGTGAATTAATCATATTCATTGAAAGACGCTTATTTAGGAGTAAAATTTATTTGTTGGAGGGAATAAAAATGAACACAACGATTATCTTAGCTCACCCATGGCATGGTAGTTATAATAAAGCCATTGTTGGTACTATTATTAAAACTCTTGAAGATAAAAAAGAATCTTATCAAATTATTGATTTAAATAAAGACAATTTTAATCCGATTTTAACACAAAATGAATTAGCTCTTTATTCTAAGGGAGAACATTTAGATCCTCTTGTTAGTAAGTACCAAAAAATACTTTTAGAAACAAAAAGACTCATCATAATTTTTCCGATTTGGTGGGGATCAACACCTGCCGTTTTAAAAGGCTTTTTTGATAAAGTTTTACTTAAAGGATTTGCTTATCAATACATCGATAATAAGATGGTTGGGATGTTAAAAAATATTGAAAAATGTTTTGTTATTACAACGAGTGAAACGCCTAATGAATATTTAAAAAATTACTTTGGAAATATTATTGAAAACCAAGTAATAAAATTCACACTTGATATGATTGGTGTTCAAAATAGTATGTGGATAAATAAAGACTTAGTTGTTGGCGGTGGCGAAAAAAGCCGTCATGAATTTTTGGATAAAATTACACAATTATTTTAAAATAACTCAAGTTTTAGGCAAATTATCGTTTATTTGCGCCCTTTTTGCTACTTTTTCACTTATTAAAAAAGTTATTAAAATACCAACTAAAGCCCCGGCACTATTAATTAAAACATCTTTAAAAGTCGCGCCTCTGTCTTCAGCAAAAAATTGAATACCTTCTGATATAAAAGCAACACTCACAACAATTAAAAAAGAAAATAAAACAGCAAACCATTTATTTTCAAAATGCTTAAAGTTTATAAGCGTTAAATACATAAACACACCCTCAATAAGGAATAGAAGAAAGTGCCCTAATAATTTTCGAATAATTGAAGCGAAAATAATTGCTTGCTGCTCTTGTAATGTCACGTTTATCCAACCTAACATTTTGATTAAAGTATTAGCAATAAATCCACTTTGTGCAGCTGATCGAGAACCGCTAAAACTAGAAAAGACAAAAATTATAATTGTTACTATAACTAGGATAGACAAGTAAATATATTTTTGTTTTTCTTTCATTACTTAAGTATAAGCAAAATTAAGTCGGTTATGCATTATTTTTATTGTGCTTAAGACTTTTTATTTATGTTTATGATTATTCTTAATATAATTGTAATAATAGGAGAACGAAATTTATGGATATAAAAGAAAGATTTGCATCCTTCGTCCAAAAATATGATGCTCTTTTGATTTTTCTTATTTTAGAAGCTCTAGCGTTATTAAGTTTTGGTTTAGCGGATGCAAACATTATTTATCGTTACTTAGGATTTGTAATTACTCTAGCCTTAATACCTTTTGCCGTTTTATTTGTTAACAAGAAAGAACTAGTTTCGTTAATTATTTTTTCGATCCCACTTATTGTTGTTTCCCTTTTAGTTAGTTATTCAACCTTTACTCTTAAGACAATGAGATATGGATTTTTAGATAACACTTCTGTTTTTCTTGGATCTTTAGCTTTTTTTGTTTTAGGCTTTGTTGTGCGGAAAATCGAGAAATTTAAAATTGAAAATGTTTTATTAACAATTGGTGCGGCAATTGCTCTACTTGTTTTAATTAGTCTTTTATATTCCTTATTTCGTTATGGGCCTTTTCATGTCGCACTTTATAAAGGCCTTGTTTATTATTACGACGGACATCTTTATGTTGTTAGTAATGAAACTAAATGGCTTTTAGGTTTTGAAATGAAAGAAACATTAATTAACTATGTAAATTTTTATGGAGCACTTCTTGTTGCTGCTTTACCGGGACTATTATTTGTTTCACCAAAAACTAATTTGAGAAAATTTCTTCTTACTGCTTTTATCGGTTCAGTGGGCTTAATTTCAATTATTGTCGTGCCTAATACTAAAGCCCTTATAATGCTTGTTCCCGTTGTTTTGTTTGCCTTAATTTATCGCTTTATTAAGAAAAAAGACACACTGCAAAAAACTGTTAAGATAATCTTTTTTGTTGGTCTTGCTTTAGGAGGCTTAGCTTTATTTGTTGTTTTATTAAATAATTTAAATATTTCTTCAATTCAAAATTTACTAGCAAATAATCGACTTTTGAATCGACTTTTTAATTCAAACCGCATTATTTCACCAGTAAATGAAGTTTTAAAAGCAACTTTCTCGCGTGGGGGATTATTTGGTTTGCCTTTAGCGCAAATCGATGGTTTAGTTGCTAAAACTGGCGCTTTTGAGTTTGAAATTTTAAAAGAAGGGGGCTTTTTCGCTTTTCTCTTTTTATTAATTTTCCTTGTTTTTGTTATTGTTTCTTCTTGGAAATATTTAAATAAAAGTGAGGATCAATCATTTGTTAAAGTTATTATTATTTCCTTTTTGATTATCGTTTTAGTTTATGGAAGTTTTTTATGGACGCCATTTCCATTCGTTCATGATAGCGGTATTTATGTTTCTTTTTTCCGTAGTAATATTTATTTACTTGCTTTGTTTTTTGTTGGCTTTACTTTCCACCCATTATGGGAACTTAAATGTGTAAAATGTGAAGAAAAACTTTTGGTTGATATTGAAGCACATGATGAACATAAGGAGATTGAATTATGAAAAATAAAAAAATCTTTGGATTAATTATTATGAGCGTTTTCTTACTTTCTAGTTGTATGCAAGATGTCTCAGAACTTTATAAAAATCACGCTTATGATACTGGTGATTTTATGCAAGATTATTATTCAGAATGGCATGAAGACTTAAAAACAAAAGTTGATGAAAGTAGTAAAAAAACTTTTGACGTAAATGCTGATAATGGACAAGGTTTTGTTATTAATAACCAACTAGATTTTGTAAACGGATTATTTCCTGATGATCGTATTATTTCTGGTGAAGAAGAGTATCAACTAGTTTATGATACGCCGCACGAACACGCCGGTATTGGTTATGGGCCGAGCAATAATTTAATTTCTATTGATTCTTCTTTTGCCCGAGGCTTTCTATCACGTCTTTATGATGGAAGACTTTCTTGCGATGGACGAACTTTCGCTCAAACTCGTGTTCAAATTGATAAAAACGGATATGGGGCTTTATTTCCAAAAGAATTAATGTCTTACCATTATTTTGCTCTAGCCTTACGTGGCGGCGAAATGTCACATAACTACGGCTTTTCTGTAAATATTAACTTAGTTTTGACGTTTTATATTTTTAATGCAGACGTAGGCAAATATATGCCGATTGAATTCTTAATGAAAAATTTTCCAATTGTAACAAACTCAGGTGGCAATACAACACTAATCGGTTTTTATTTTTCGCTTATTACAGGCGGGCAAATTGATTTACTAAAAAGAGTTTCTGCAATGTCGATTACTTTTTCTTTAAATTCACATTTGGACGATTATGAACTTGATCGCACGGTTGAGGCGAGCGAAGGAAAAACGCATTTTTCTTTAATGTTATATGAAGTTTTGTTGCCAAAATCGACGTGGCATTAAATTTTATTTTTTGTCTTTAAGCAATAAAGTAGAAATATCAAGCCATTCTCCCATTTCAAAGTCGGCTTGATCATCATCAAATATTAATGTTCCCTTAGCAGGTGTAAACGTTAATTCATTAAAATAAATTTTGCCCTTTATGTTATAAAAATCAACTCGTACAAATGGAAAAGGTCGAGCAAGTTTTTCAGCAATTTTAACCATTTCATCCCAATTAGGAGGTTTTTCGATTTCTTCTTCACGTTTTTTCCAACCATTAAATTGCGAGGCATCAAATGGTGTAAAGTCAATATAGTAGTTGTTGTAACGAATATCTTCTCCTCGGCCTGTAACAATATACATGCTTTTGGCAACACCGTTAAAAACATGAATTTTATATTCAATTGGTAAATTTTTGTTTTCTAGTAATAATTTTTCAATAATAATTTGCGGTTTAATTTTTGAATAATGTCGTTCAATCGTTTGCTTTCCATAATCAGTTTTAAGCCATTTAACAAATTTCTTTTTCAAAGGTATTAAATCTAGATTACTCTTGTCAAAAACGAGTTTATTAAAAGCACAAGCGTGTGTTGCTTTTAAAACAAAGCTATTTGGTAAACGAACGAAGTCGATTTTGTTAAAATTATCATATACTCCATAGATAGGTATTAAAATATTTCCATAACCTTGCTTTTTAACATATTCTCTTACTGCTTCACGATCACTACATTTAATAACTAAATCATCATTTGGATAAACAAAAAGACGTAAATATTGTAGTTTTTCTGTGTAACGGATTGGGTTTTTTAAATTAAGGCGATGATGCGTAATGTAACGATATTGCAATTTAACAAAAAGAACTGGATTAAGCCATTTAACAAGATTGCGAAAGGGTAGGGCAATTGCCCTTTTTAGTTTATTTTCTTTTAAATTTGGATTTCCACGCATTTTATAAAATTAGTATATGCTTTCACACTTCTTTTTACAATTGTGTAAAATGTGTTAGTATAAGAAAAGAAATTTATGAAAACTGTTTTAAAAGAAAAACTAACTTATCTTTACGCCGGCATTTTATTTCTTATTTCAAGCTTAATTGCTATTGTTCCAGACCTTTTTGATGAACACGTTGCGACGATGGAAGAATGGCATGCTCACTACATTTTTCTATTTATTGGTGTTGTTTATATTTTTATTGGTTTTATTTGGCAAGATTTAATAAAAGCCCGGCAAAGACGAGCGACAAAAAACTGGGATGGGCCCTTAGAAAAAGAAGTAATTTTAAAAGCTGCAAAACGCTTTGCGCCTTTTCTTGTCGCGGGCCTTTTAAGCATTTTAATGGGTGTTATTTTCACTTTTATTCCAATTTAAAGACAAAAAAACATTTTTAAAATATTAGTTTTTAGCAATTAACCACCTTTGGTGGTTTTTTATTGTTTTAATATGTAATCGCTTACACTTTTAAATAATTATTGCGCGAGTTTTTGAATAGTGATATGATAATTAACAATCTAAAGATTGAAAAGGAATAGGAGGATAAATTATGACTTTTCCGAAAAAGACCAAAACGTTTTTTATGACCTTGTCACTCGTTTTTGTTCTTGGGCTTGCTTCATGTGATGGTGATCCAATTATCACTGATACAACAACAGACCCGACCACAACCGATCCGACAACCGGATCTTCGACTGACACAACAATTCCTGATGATGGTAAATACCGCGTCACCGGTCCATACATGAAAGGGAAAGAAGCCAAAGAAGTTTATAATGCTTATTTAGGTCAAAGCATTGGCACTCTCAACAGCTCTGCTAGTCAAAGCGCTACTGATGTTCGTCATTTAGCCAATCTTATCGATGGCTTAGTTATGAACGATGAATATGGAGTTCTTCAACGTCAACTCGCTAGTAGTGGGTGGGTAAATGACGACAAAGATGAATTTCGCTTCACGATTAAAGATGACGTTGCATGGTACAAACACGACGGTGAACAATACGTTAACGTTGATAAACAAGGAAATCGTGCACCGCAATTTGTAACTGCCGATGACTTTTTACATTCAGCCGAAATTATTTTAAACTATGCAAATGACTCTGAAGTAGCTTATATGGTTACGCTTTTTGTCGACGGAGCCTGGGAATATTATTGTTACACACAAATGCTCTCGTTAATTAAAGACCAAAATATGAACTACGCTGGTATTAACTGGAGATTACTAAAGTCTGCATCAAATGATGCTAAGGCTGAAGCATTAATGATCTTAATTGAATTTGAATCAGGAAGTAGTGATATTGCTTATATTGATGGCGATGATTTAGCTAATATTGCTAATTTCTCACGCGTTGGTATTATTGCTGATGGCCAAGAAATTACATATCGTCTTAATCAACCAGCTCACTTCTTCCCAACAATTCTTACTTATGCACCTTTCTATCCAATTAATCGTGCTTTTTATAAAGATATTGGAAAAGCTAAATTTGGAACGAGTAAAGAAAACACCATTTACAACGGACCTTTCCTTTGTACTGAATGGTCAGATAATAAAGTTCAGTATACACGTAATGAAAATTACTATGATATTGGCAAAGTTCATGTGAAAACGGTTAATTATACAATTGCTCCTGATACGATTACTTATGCTGATATGAGAGAAGCTTTTGAAGCAGGGACCGTTGATGGTTTTACTGTCGCCCGTGAAGACGCTGTTGGTTGGGAACAATATATTACTGGCCCAAACAACACAGGCACAATCCAAGATCCATATAGTACTTTAGTTAATAGTCGTGAACTCGACACGATTGATTATACTTGGCACTTTACTCTTAACGTTGAACGAGACGAAGATTTAAGTGTTCAACCAAACACAATTATGGCTGCTGATGCCGATAAATTTCCAAATGCAATTCGCAATACAAACAAAGCGTTAAAACTTAAAGAAGTTCGCCGTCTTGTTTTAGATGCAATTAACTTTGAAGTTTATAATGAATCAAATGAGGCAACAGCAGAAGATATTCATCAATATCAACTAAATACCTTCGTTCCAAAAGGTTATGTTGTTGATGAAAACGGTAAAGACTATAACGATTACTATTATGAAGAATATGCTGCTCAAAAAGGTTACGACACAGTTGAAGAAGTTAAAGATTTAATTGGTCCACAAACAATTACGGGCGTTAATTATACGCAAACACAAGTTACGCAAATGTACAATGATGCACAATCAGCAGTTGCAAAATACAATGCTGCTAATAGTGGCGATCCAATTACACTCCCAATTATTATTGAACATGCTGGTTTAGCTGGTTATGCAAGTGAACAATATAAATATGAAAATGCTTGGATTGAAGATTTTAATATCCGTGCAAATGGTCGTGCTTTAGAAGAAGACGATTGGACCTTTATTCGCATGTATAACAACCTTGAAGCAAATAGCTCAGATAAATCTAGCAAAAACGCTTATGGTGCTTATTACACTCTTATTACTTGGGGTTGGATTGGTGACTATGCTGACCCATTAACTTATATGAACTGTTATAAAACTAATGGGGATATGTCTTTGTTCTCTGGTACTAGAGAAGCCCGTGATAATTATTATCTTGATGGTGATAATTTAGTAAAAGACGCAGATGGACTTCTTGGTCGTTATGATGCTCTTGTTAATTCTGCTAAAGAAATTTATAACAGCGATGCTCTTCGTTATGAAGAATTTGCCAAAGCTGAATACGAACTTATTAACAATGCTTATATTGTTAAACCACATTCGATGTATAGCCAAGGTTGGGCTGTTTCTGTTAGTCGTGCGATTGGTTATCAATCACCAACTGCCCCTTATGGTTTAGCGGGTTATCGTTTGACTGGCTTATGGGTTTTAGTTGATCCACCAACTGGTGAAGAACGTGTAGCTGCAAGAGATTTACACGATGCAAATAAAGCCGCTGCATTAGCAGAAACCGGATCTTATAACTTCATTGGATCTGACGACGAAGAATAAATAAAATTTAACTTAAATCAGGACCTATTTCTTGGTCCTGATTTAAAGTCGTTATCCAACTCTTGAAAGGACCTTCAGTTTAAAACATGGGAACATACTTAATTGGTTATACGGCTATTGCATTAGTTGTTGTCTTTGTAATTTTTGTAAATCTTGTAAGCCGCCGTATTATATTTAAAAACAATCTAAAGATGCAGCAAATATTTGCTCATCCTCTACTTCTATATTCTTTAAGGCGAATAGGTAGCGCCTTAATTTCGATTTTATTAGCTATTACAGCTACTTTCTTTTTGATTCATTTAAAAAGCCGCGGAGTAATGATTTGTAAACAAGCAATTGGCACTTGGGACAAATTAGGCGAAAGTATCCGTGAGCTTCATTGTGCTAATTTAAAAGCACGATTAGGCATTACTGATAATTGGTTTTTAGACTTATTTCGATATTATTATAAAATCTTGCCGTTTCCTAAAACGGTTTGTGAATCTTATGATGTTGGTACGATTGTAGGTGCAGAAACTATTTATACAGTTACAAACCAAAACTGCCGTAACTTTATTTTAGATCTTGGTACAGTATTCTTTTTAGGTGGCGGACATAATGGTAAATTTGTTTTAGATTTAATTTCTGAAAAAATGGTTATTTCTTTTAAAATTGGTATTATCGCTATTTTTGTTGAGTTATTACTTGGATACCCGATGGGTATTTTAATGGCTAAATACAAAGATGGCGTTTTTGATAAAATTGGTAAAACTTATATTATTACAATTGATGCGATTCCAGGTGTTGCTTATTACTATATTTGGATGGCTATTTTTGCTGGTTTAGGTTTACCGACAATGTATGATTCAAGTAATGTAGTGACCTACATTGCTCCCGCCCTAACAATGGGCTTTACGGGTATGGCAGGTATTGCCTTATGGGTAAGACGGTTTATGCTTGAAGAGTTTAACTCAGATTATGTCAAATTTGCACGGGCAAAAGGATTAAGTGAAAATCGCATTATGTATACGCATATTTTGCGTAATGCAATTGTTCCTTTAGTTCGTTCAATTCCAGCAGCAATTTTAGGCGCATTACTTGGAACATTTTACATTGAAAAAATATATGGTATTGACGGTATTGGTGGCTTATTAGTTGTTTCAGAATCACAAAATGACTACTTTGTTTTACAAGGTATTATTGTTGTTGCGGCTTTAATTTCAATCGTTTCTTATTTAGCCGGTGATATTGTCACAGCGATGGTTGATCCACGCGTTAGTTTCACGAAAGAGTAAGGAGGAGGAAAAATGAGAAATAATTCAGTCAAAAATCTTGATGCAGCAATTTATCATAACGTTGAAGACCTCTTTAGTGTTATTGGCGCGAGTGAAGAAAATATCGAAAAATTAACGAGCGCTCCATATTCGTATTGGCGTGAAACGTTTAAACAATTAATTAAAAAGCCACTTGCTATTTTAAGTTTAATTGTTATTATTTTAATCGTTTTGTTTACGATTTTTGGACCAATGATTAAATCATATAGTATTACCGGAACACCTGATATTTTCGACGCTAATCAATCTTGGTCAAAAGATCATTGGTTTGGTACTGGTGGTAATAAAATGAAATATTATAAAGGTCTTGACCTTTGGACGGTTGTTTGGGTTGGGGCAAGGTTATCACTTATTTTAGGAACAGTCGTTGCTTTAATTGATACTTTCTTAGGTATTTTTATTGGATCTCTTTGGGGATATTTCCGTCGTCTTGATCCGATTATGATTGAAATAAGAAACTTCGTTAACAACGTTCCTTCACTTTTATTATATTTCTTGTTAATGGCTTTCTTACAACCAAACTTTTGGACAATTGTTTTCTTATTAACGATGTTTGGTTGGATTGGTTTAGCTGGCTTTATTCGTAATCAAATTATTATTATTCGTAATCGCGATTATAATATTGCTTCAATTACACTTGGTTCTTCACCAAGGGCGATGATTATGCATAATTTATTACCTTATTTAATCTCAGTTATCGTTACTGTTGTTTCAACTGCGATTCCCGCAGCTGTTAGTAGTGAAGTTGGTTTGGCCTTCTTTGGTTTATCATTTACTCCTGTTAAAGGAGACGTAACACTCGGCCAAGTTCTAACTGATGCAACAAGGGATGAATGGATGACTTATCCTTATTTGTTAATTGCACCGATGGTTGTTTTAGTGCCATTAACAGTAAGTTTCTTTTATATCGGTTTAGTTTTAGCGGACGCTACTGACCCGAAAAACCATCGGTAGAAAGGAGAATATAAATGAAAGACAAAGTATTAGAAGTCAAAAATTTATCAGTTGGTTTCCTTTCGCATGGACGTAAAGTTAATGTTATTCGTAACGTCTCTTTAGATGTCTATCGTGGTGAAACACTAGCCATTGTTGGTGAATCCGGCTCTGGTAAAACTGTTTTTACAAAAACGTTTTTAGGTATGCTTGATGCTAATGGCTATATTTCTAGTGGAGAAATTTTATTTAATGGTGAAAATTTAGCACCAAAAACAAAACATCGAGAATGGAAAGGAATTCGTGGTAAAAAAATTGCAACGATTTTCCAAGATCCAATGACCTCACTTAATCCACTTCTAACAATTGGTTATCAAATTGCTGAAGTATTAAAACTTCATCATGGTTTAACGATGAAAGAAGCAAAAGAAGAAGCCGTTACACTTTTAGAAAAAGTTAAAATACCTGATCCTCGTGCTCGTTTAGACGATTATCCGTTTCAATATTCAGGCGGAATGAGACAACGGGTCGTTATTGCTATTGCTTTAGCTTGTCGTCCAGAAATTTTAATTTGTGATGAACCAACGACAGCTTTAGACGTTACTGTTCAATCGCAAATTTTAGAACTTATTAAAGAACTACAAAAAGAATATAAATGGACAACGATTTTTATTACACATGACTTAGGTGTTGTTGCTAATGTTGCTGATCGAATTGCTGTGATGTATGGCGGTCAAGTTGTTGAATATGGTACGGCCGAAGATATTTTCTATCGCCCACAACATCCATATACTTGGGCCCTTCTTTCTTCACTCCCGCAACTAGGAACAAAAAACGAACCATTAACTTATATTAAAGGTAATCCACCTTCATTTGTTGATGAAATTATTGGTGATGCCTTTGCGATTAGAAATGATTATGCGATGCGAATTGATCATGTTCAAGATCCTCCGATGTTTAAAGTGAGTGAAACTCATTATGCAAAAACATGGCTTTTAGATCCACGCGCACCAAAGGTCGAAAAACCAATCATTATTCAAAACTTACGCGAGAGGATGAAAAAAGCTGCTGAAGAATTAAAAAGGGAATTAGGTGATAATTATGAATAAACTTGATCATCAACTTAATACCTTAGAAAAAGAAGTCAAAACAAAAAAACCTGGCCTTTTAAGTCATGTCCCTAAGCCAAGAGAAGGTGGATATGATCCAGTTGTTGAATTTAAAAATGTGCAAATAGGTTATAAACGTGGCAATGTTGAAAGAGTTATTGTTCGTGATTTAAATTTAGATATTATTCGTGGTGAAATTTTTGGTCTTGTCGGCGAATCGGGTTCAGGTAAAACAACTGTTGGTCGTGCCTTAATACGTGTTGTGCCGATTAGTAAAGGTGAAGTTCTTTATAATGGTGTTCGCATTTCTGGTAAAATCTCACGTGCTCTTTCACGCGAATTAAAACAAAAAATGCAAATGATTTTCCAAGACCCAAGTGCTTCGCTTAATGATCGTGCTAATGTCGATTATATCGTCTCTGAAGGCTTAAGAGCTTTTCATATGTATAAAAATGAAGAAGATCGACTTGAAACAGTTGAAGAAATGATGAGACGCGTTGGTCTTCGTCCTGAACACTTAAAACGTTATCCACATGAATTTAGTGGTGGACAAAGACAAAGAATCGGGATTGCTCGTTCAATGATTATTCGTCCAGAATTTATTGTTGCTGATGAACCAATTAGCGCACTTGATGTTTCGATTCGCGCACAAGTATTAAACTTAATTAAAGAATTCCAAAAAGAACTTAATATGACAGTATTATTTATTGCTCATGACTTATCGGTTGTTAAATATATTTCTGACCGTATTGGCGTTATCTATAACGGCAATATTGTTGAACTTACTTCGGCTGAAAGACTTTTTGAAATGCCACTTCACCCTTATACAAAATCACTTCTAAGTGCGGTGCCAATTCCTGATCCACGCGTTGAAAGTAAAAAGAAGATTGTTGTTTATCACCCACAAATGCATCAATATACGAGTGATGACATGCCTGCTTTATATGAAATTGAGCCCGGACATTTCGTTCGTGCAAACCAAAAGGAATTAAAAGAATATAAAGAAGTCATTAAAAAAGCTCAAGGAGGTAAAGCATAATGAACGGTCCAGAATTTGCGATTATTCCTCAAGTAGTTAAAAAAAGAACGCTTAAACAAAAAATTATTGTTGGTATTTCAGTTACTTTAGGATTAGCTGTTGTCCTAAGTGCGGCTTATGCAGCTTTAATTTATTATGTTTTACTTGATTTTGTCACAATGCCTTATATTGTTTTTTCTTATCGTAGTGATCTTGAAAATAAAGATGAGATTACAGTAACAATTGATCGTGTTAGTTATAATAGTGATTATCCTGAAAAGTTTTTTATTCCAAGAAAGCTTTCTGGCTATCCTGTCACCGCGATTGCTGATTCAGCTTTTGCTGGCTTAGATCGTCTTAAAGAAGTAACTTTTCCAAATACAATTACTTCGATTGGCGAATACGCCTTTAGTAATTGTGTTAAATTAGAAAAATTTAATATTCCTCGTGATTTAACACAAATTGGTATGGATGCCTTTTTTAATACCGCTTATTTAAATAATCACGGGACAGGGGCCGTTTCGATTGGTCCAATTTTATATACGTATAATGGTTTATTACCTGAAGATACTGCGATTGTTAAAAGTGAAGATTCACCGGCAATTGAAGAACATGAAAACTATTTTAATTTAGGACCTTATGTTCAAATTGGCGCAGGTATTTTTGCTAATCAACCTGGTATTGTTCACGTTGAAATACCAGATCATTTAGTAACAATTAGCGATAAACTTTTTTATGAAAATGAAAATTTAGAAGAAGTCCATTTAGGCGAACAAACTAAACATATCGGTGCATCTGCTTTTAGTGGAAACAAAAAACTAACAAGAATGGAATGGTCAGACGAAATAGAAACCGTTGGTGAATATGCTTTTAAAGATACAAACTTTACTGGCGAAGTAACTGTCGGTCAAAATTTATATTTTATCGGTGAAGGTGCTTTCCAAAACTCGAAAGAGATGACAAAAATTACGATTCCTAGAGGCATCAAAGAAATCAAAGACTATGTTTTTGATGGATGTGAGAATTTAAGTGAAATCGTTTTTGATGAAAGAGAATTTAGTGTTGATAGTCAAATTAGTGTTATTGGTAAGTCGGCTTTCCGTGGGACGGCGATTAGTACTTTCCGTGTTCCCTTTAGTGTACGCACCTTACAAGAATCGATGTTTGAAAATGCTTCGAATTTAGAAAGTGTTTATGTCTATGATAACACTGAAGAAACAGGTCGATTTGAAACTGTTTTTGATGAACTTCAAGATAAAGAAGTTCAAAACAAAGTTTTACACGGTTTAACAAAAATTACGGTTAACGTTTTTAATAACGCAACTCAATTTAAAGAATTAGTTTTAGTTAATAAAGACGGAGAAAACGAAAGTCCACTTAATCGTGTGACACTTCCAAGCACTTTAAGACAACTTGGTGAAAGTAATACTAATTCTAATATTTTTTCAAACACTTCGATAAAAACTTTAGACTTACGTGGTGAAATTCGTTTTATCGCCCCAGGATTAGCAAAAAACGCCACACTTTTAGAAGAAGTTATTTTTGATGAAAATTCCTCAATTACCGCTATTTATAAAGAAGCATTTATGGGAGCAACTTCATTATTAAGTTTTACTTTTCCTGAATCAGTAAGATCAGTAAGCGGTTCGGCATTTGAAGGGGCTTCTTCTTTAAAAACGGTTGTTTTACCAACAGGTACAAGTTTTAATACACTTGATACAAAAGTGTTTAAAGATGCAACTTCCTTAGAAACAATTGTGATACCTAGTAATGTTCGTGCGATTAAAGCTCAAGCTTTTGAAAATTGCACTAGTCTACGAACGATTACAATTCCTTCAAGTGTTACAACGATGGGACGTTATGTTTTTAATGGATGTAGCAGTGAAATAGTTATTACTGTTAACAGAAAAAATAATAACACAAGAAACTGGGATGCAAATTGGCTCGGTGCAAATTTAAGTGAAGCCGAAAACGTTGTCTACGTTGACGAATCTTAATTAATATTTTTTATTTTTAAGCAAAAAGCCTTAGTTGGCTTTTTCTTTTTTCTTTGTAAATGATAAAACTAATTCTTCTTTAAGAAGGAGGAGTCCGCCGACATAAATAACGCCTGCTAAAATAACAACTGAAACGAGTTCAGCTAAATAAGCGGTTGTAATATTTAAATATTTATTAAGGAAATGATCATAAAAGAGCGGGCCTAAAAAATAACAAATTAAAAAGACAATAACTGCCAAAGAAACAATTTTTAAAGTGTTAAAATTAAATAAAGCCTTTTTTGTTTCTTTCCAAGTTTTAAATAAAAGAAAAGCTAAAATAAGTAAATCAGTTACGCTAGTCGCAAGGGCAACACCAATAGCAGGGTGCTTTGTAAAAACAAATAAACCTAAAACGATTGATAAACCAATATTAAGAATCGCGCCGATAATTAATGTATATAAATAAATCTTTTCTTTTTTCATCGGAATTAAGACTTGCGTATAAATAATATCGCCAATTGAATAAGTAAGCATTAGTGAAGCTAAAACAACTAAGACCGTCCAAGATTGATCAAAGTTACCTCCCTGCCTATCGAAGTTACCAGAAATAAGACGTGTAATTGGTTCGCTTAAAGCTATCACTGAAGCAATTGCAGGTAGAGCTATAAAAAGTGTTATATTAACCGAATACTTTGTTAATTTATTAAAAAACGTTTTATCTTCTAGTTGATAATAATAATTAGCTCGTGGCATAAAAACAACACTTAATGAAGTTGTAATCGCAATAATAACATCAACACCTTTTAATCCAACCGTGTAACTTCCAACTTCAGCCTTATCAGCATTAATTAATCCTAAAATAAAAGCATCGCTTTGATCATAAAGTGCTAAAACAACACTAATAAAAAATAAGACCAAAAGAGGTTTTATATAACTTTTAAACTCATATTTGCCTTGTTTTTTAAAAGAAACGAATTTTGGTAAGTATATTAAGTTTGATAAAACAGTTAAGACTGTTACACCAACTGTAAAGAAAGCATATAAATATATATCTTCAGGATAACGAACAAAAATAAAAATGCCTAAAGAAGTAATTGTTAAAATAATAATTGAACGGACTGCCATATAAAAGTGCTTTTCTAAAGCAATATAAATCCATTCAAAAGAGAAGACGCCAGCTAAAAAATTAATACTTAACAAGAAAATAATTTCTTTATGAGTAAATAACTCGGGAACGCTAAAGACAAAAACAAGCATTAAGGCAAAAGATAAAATCGTTGTAATTGATTGTAAGATAAAAAATTCTTGTACTTTTTTACTTAAGGCTTTTTTATCATCACGAACTTTAACACATTCACGAATGGCAAAATTAGGAATTGAAATACGGGCTAAAATTAAAAAGTAATAAACAAAAGTATTAGCCCAAGTATATAAACCAATTGCTTGATCACCTAAAATACGACATGCATAAGGAAATGTTATAAACGATAAAATAGTTAAAACAATCGTACGAGTTAAGTTAATAACGACATTCGTTCTAGTTGTTTCGTGCATAGCTTTCTATAATTATAAAGTTATTTGAAAAATAATTCATCGTTTATTTAATATTTATGAGCGTTAAAATAATAAATTTATGTTAAGATAAATAAATAATTAGAATAAAAATTTATGAAAATATTAATCGTTAGTCAATACTATTATCCAGAACGCTTTACAATAAGCGATATTGCTAGCCAATTAGTTAAATTAGGACATGACGTAAGTGTTATTACTGGTAAGCCAAATTATTGTTATAACGAAATTATTCCCGAATACGTTAATGTTAATTATGAAGTTATAAACGATGTAAAAGTTCACCGTGTTAATTTATATCCACGTAAACAAACACGTCTATCGATATATCGTAACTACTTATCTTTTTATTTTTCTGCTAAACGTTTTGTTAGAAAATTTAAAGAAAAATTTGATGTTGTTTTATCCGTATCTTTATCACCAGTTATCTCGATTGCCCCCGCCATTTTATATGCTAAAAAACAGCAAGTTCCACATGCATTATATTGTCTTGATTTATGGCCTGAATCAACAGTTGTTACAGGCGCCGTTAAAAAGGATAGTTTTATATATAAGATTCTTTACCGTTGGTCTAAAAACTTATATTTAAAATGTGATCAAATACTTGTTTCTTCACCGTCTTTTGTTAGTTACTTTCATGATGTTTTAAATTTAAAAGATAAACCTTTTACATATGTCCCTCAGCCTGCACTTTTAACAAAAGAGGCGCGAAAACCGGCTCAATTTCATAAAAAGTATAATTATGTTTATGTAGGAAACATCGGACAAATTCAACTTATTGAGGAATTAGCAAGCGCGGCAAAACTTTTAAAAGAAGAAAAAGATATTATGATTCATATTGCTGGTATGGGTGCATTAAGTGAACAATTAATTAACTATATTAAAGAAGAAAAACTAGAAGAAGTTTTAAAATATTATGGACCACTTCATTTAGAAGATACTGAAAGTTTATATCAAAGTGCCGATGCCTTAATTGTTACACTTAAAGAAGGCGGGACAGTAGGTAAAACTATACCTAATAAACTTATTCATTATTTAAAATTTAAAAAGCCTATTATTGGTGTTCTTGAAGGCGATGGTAAAGATATTTTAAACGCGACTGGTGGAGCGTTTTTATCAAAACAAACACCAAAGGATATTGCTGAATCTATTTTAAAAATGAAAAGTTTAAGTAATGAAGAAAAAGTAAAAATGGGTTTACGTAATTATGAATATTATTTAAAACATTTTTCTTTAGAAGTTATAACAGGACAAATTGAAAATCAATTAGAATCTTTAAGAAAAGTATAAATTTTTTCGCCTTGCGTTTTTAAACTATTTTCATTTAATACTTTACGTTTAGCCTCTAGGGCTTTTTCTTTAAGAACTTTATTATCACTTTTTAAAAACTTATTTAAGGCGCGATTTAATCCAATTTCACTATCATCTTTAACCCACATAACTTCATCTTTATATTCATTCATTAAGCTCGTATGAATTGTTGAAAGTAGTGGAGTGCCGCTAGCTAAATATTCTAAAACTTTTGAAGGAAGAGAATATTGATCAAGAGATTCATCAAACAAACGAGCATTAATATTTAGCGTCGCGTGCTCTTCATATTTTAAAATATCGTTTCTTGATAAAAGTCCTAAATAACGAATTCGTCTATCTTTTTTTTCATATTCTTTTATTTCTTTTATTAGTGGTCCGTGCCCTGCAATTAGCAATTGGTTATTTGTTTTAAGTTTTAAAAACGCCTCAATTAAATTAATAATTCCGTATCGTTTATATAAAGCTCCGCATGTAAAGAAATAAGGCTCTTTTTGTGGTTGTGCTTGTTTAGGCATTTCTTCAGCAAAACCAAAAAACAAATAACTTGGCTTATTATTTACATTAGCTAATTTATTTAATCCTTCACTTAAACAAAAATATCCATCATATTTTTCATATTGTTTTAAAATAAGCCAACTATATAAAGATGATTCATTTGAAAGTAAGGTTGGATTATCAGTAATGATTCCATAAACTTTGACATGTTTATATCTTCTAAGTTTTAAAGCAACTTTTGCTAGGGCGTACTTTAATCCATCGACGATAATAATTGTTTGTCTTTTGTCTTTAATAATTTCTTCTTCTAAAACCTTGTAAATAGTGGAATTTCTTTTTAAATATTTATAAATTAAAGTGTTTTTGTTAGGTAAATAAGTAAAAGAAAGATTTTCATTAGATGGTGAAACTTTACTAACTAAAGAAACACTTTCGTTCTTTTTTAAAAATGGTCTTAATGAAAAAGCTTCGACATGTGTATATAAACTTAAAGCACTTAAGAAACGATAATGAAAATTTTGATTAGAAGGATTGATTAGATTATTAATATCTTTTTTTAATATTTCAAAATCATCTTCTAATAAAGTATTCGATAAATAAATAATTCTCATTTTTCTTTACTCACTTTTAATAAATGTTTTAAGTGAACATCAACCATTTTTTCTAAAGTGTTTTCTTTGGCAGTTAAAATGGCCGCTTCACGCATATGTTCGTTATTTAAAACTTTTTCAATGGCAAAATTAATTTCTTCAAAGTCATCAAAATTAATAATTAATCCATTAATGTTATTACTTATTAAGTGAAGCGCACTATTAGCGTGTCTTGAAGCAATAACTGGTAAACCTTGGGACATTGCCTCATTAACAACGTGGCCATAAATATCTTCTTTTGTCGGGAATAAGAAAGCATCTGCGGCTTGTAAATAAGAAAATAATTCTGCACTTGGCATAAAATCTAAAATCATGACATTTGCTATATTAAATTTTTCAATTAGATTTATGTAAGTCTTTTTTAAAGGACCATGTCCGATTAAAACTAAAACTTCATCTTCTAATCTGTTTGTCCAATATTTAATTAATAAACTTAAATTTTTTCTTTCAATAAATTGCCCAACTGAAACAAACATTCTTTTTGCGTCAATTTTTAGTTTTTTTCTAAGTAAAGCTCGATCGACGACACTTAAGGGATTAGCTAAAACATTGCTTTTAGTAATTGTTGCGTATGGATAATTAAAGATAACTTTTTCATCTGCGCCATAATGAATTAAATATTTATTTGAATTTAAATCAGGAGAGAAATAATAAGAGGCACCACCGATAAAATATCTTTTGATTTTATATTTTAAGCGCGTCTCTTTTTCTTTGATAATTCCGCCATTTATGTAAAAAATATAGGGGATTTGATGCTTTTTTAAATATCTTAAAGCAATCATTTCACTAAACGTATGCCAACCTTGGACGACGATTAAATCGTATTGATGTTTTTTTAAGTGTCGCACAATACCAAACGAGAAGTGATTTTCTTTACCAAGGTTTATGCCTTTAATAAAAACTTTTTCAAAAGAAATATTTTCGCTTTCATAAAAAGAAGTAAGACGATCTTTATTTTGTTTTCTTTCAAATAAAGCGGTGACCTTCATCTTTTTATTTAATTCATTAAAAAACTTAACCCTATAAAAAGGTGGATGATTAAAAATAAATAAAACACTTTTCATCGTTACAAATTAAATTATACAATGTCTAAGTTTTATTTTTACAAAAAACATTCTTCTTCATTTTGTTTTTGTACTTTTTAAGTCATAATTAATAAGAATTCAAGATGAACAATTGGGACGCACTTTTTAAAACTATTAATAAAAAAGACTATGCTTTAAGGCTTCATTCTTTTCTTGATGAGCAATATCAAAATTACGTTGTTTATCCACCTCGTAATCTTTTATTTCAAGCTTTTCATTTAACCTCTCCGAAAGAAGTCAAAGTTGTTATTTTAGGTCAAGATCCATATCATCAACCAAACCAAGCAATGGGTTTAGTTTTCTCGGTTCCTAAAACCACAAGAATACCGCCGAGTTTAATTAACATCTTTAAAGAAATAGAAGCGAACTATAATTTTAAAATGAAACCTAATGGTGACTTAACATATTTGGCTAGACAAGGCGTTTTACTATTAAACGTTTATTTAAGTGTTCGTCATAATGAACCTTTATCACATCGCCTTAAAGAATATGAGCTTTTTACAAATGATGTTTTAACTTATTTAAATACATTAAATCAGCCTATTGTTTATTTACTTTGGGGAAGTTTTGCTAAGAGATATGAACAAATGCTTACTAATCCTCATCATTTAATTTTAAAAGCTCATCATCCTTCGCCATTAAGTGCTAATCGGGGAGGTTGGTTTAACAACAAACACTTTTTAAAAACAAATGAATTTTTAATTTCTAAAGGA
>Ga0265293_10000150_pt1 | contig 169911 bp, 131 predicted proteins | sample Munlanlewell138R_FD_192505 | JGI IMG/M metagenome (GOLD analysis project Ga0265293, IMG submission 192505) | Leachate microbial communities from a municipal landfill in Southern Ontario, Canada - Leachate well 138R | ecosystem: Engineered > Solid waste > Landfill > Unclassified | place... | reverse complement strand
CGCGTTGGCGAAGGCGATGCAATCCTTGACCAGCTCGTTCCAGTCGGCGCTCTTGCCGATCACGGACCGCAAGGATTTTTGGTCGAGGAGTTGGCCTTCCTGGCTCAAACGGCGCACTCCTGCAGGCGTTCATTCATCGTTCTACTCCTTTAGCAAAACAGCCCACTGCCGCCAGGACTCGAACCGTCGGACAGGCCCGGGGCTGCGAGGGTCATCAACGCCCAGTTGACAGGGTTTGGCGGGAAGGATGCTATCAGACGTAGGTGGCCCCTGTCAGTTGCGAACAGGTCTTACCGGCCTTGGGCAAAAGGCGGCGCTTGTCACCTCGTCACCCAGGGACTCCCGCGCACACCTGTGGAAACCCGCCGGAATCGGCCAGCGAGCTCGGGGAGGGCCGGAGAGCTAAACGGGCTTGTTCAGAGCGCCGCCACGGCGGGCATGATCTCCGCCGCGACCCAGCGCAGGCGGTCCTGGTAGGCATCGAAATCCGCCAGGGGCGGCGCGGGGATGGTGGTTTCGGTCACGCCCAGCTCCGCCAGCCAGTGGCACTGGTCGATGATCCGCGCCGCGTCCCACTGCCCCAGCCCTCGCCCGTCTCCTTTCACTTCGTGGGTGGCGCTGACATTGAGCATCTCCTGGGGCAGGAATACCTCAAGGGGGCGGCCGTGGTAATCGGGCCTTGAGCGGATGTAGTCGAGCTTCTCCCGGAACTTTTCCGGGGTGACCTGGAACGGCGCCCAGCCGTCGCCATGGCGGGCGATGCGGTTGAGGACCGGGTCGGCGTCGCCGCCGAACCAGAGGGGCATGGGGTTCTGCACCGGCTTGGGCTCGAACACCGCATTGTCGAACTGGACGAATTCCCCCTGAAACGACGGCGAATCGCTGTGCCACAGCTCGATCATCGCCCGCACGTATTCTTCGCTCATGGCGCCGCGACGCTTGAAGGGTACGTTCAGGATGTTGAACTCATCCTCCATCCAGCCCACCCCGAACATGGGCACGGCGCGGCCGCCGCTCAGCCAGTCGAGGCTCGCCCAATCCTTGGCCTGCACCACCGGGTTCTGCAACGGCAGGATGGTGAGGGACGATGCCAGCCGGATGCGCCGGGTGGCCCCGGCGAGAACACCCAGGGCCACGGTGCTGCTGAAATAATGGCCACCGGAGAATTTCACGAACTTGCGGGGCACGATGAAGTGCTCCCCCAGCATCAGCTTGTGGTAGCCCAGTTCGTCGGCGAGGCGCGCGGCCTCGATCACCTGGTGGCCGGCGAGGCCGCACTCCCAGGGCTGGGTAATGGCATCCAGGTGCATGCTGTTGGGAACGGGTAAATTGATTTTCATGTAAGAAATAGCTCGTTTCTAAAGAGTTTCAGTGGAAGAGGCTGCCGCCGTTGACGGACAGCACCTGGCCCTGAACCCAGGTGCCGTCATCGCTCATCAGGTGCGCCACCATGGCGGCGATATCGGCGCAATCCCCCAGGCGGGTGCTGCACGTGCCGGCGAGAATCTGTTCGCGAAATTCCTCGGGCAAGGCCGCCACCGTGGGGGACAGCACCAGCCCGGGGGCGATGGCGTTGGCGCGGATGCCCTGCTTGCCCCAGCCCCTCGCCACGTGGCGCATCAGGGCATTGACCCCCGACTTGGCCACGGCGTAGGCGACGCGCACGTCCTCGCCATAAAACGCGGCCTCCGAGCTGGTGTACACCAGGGCGCCGCCACCGCTCGCCAGCAGAGCGGGCAGTGCGGCGCGGGTGCAGTACAGATAACCGGTGAGATCCACATGGAGAATGTGCTCCCACATAGCCAAGTCGATCTCCAGGGCATTCTTGTCCCGATGCTGGATGGAAAGATCGGCGGCATTGGCGTGGAGGCCATCGAGCCTGCCCCAGGTGGCCAGTGCCAGATCGACCAGCTCATCGACGGACTCCCGGTTGCCGATATCCACGGCGGCACCGATGGCATTGCCACCGATTGCGGCGATGGCGGCGGCAACCTGCTCCGCCGCGGCCTGATCGATATCCCCCACCACCACCCGGGCGCCCTCGGCGGCCAGCCGTTGCGCCGTGGCCGAGCCAATACCGCCAGCGCCCCCCGCCAGCACAATCACCTTGCCCGCCAGGCGTTGCAAGGGCGCGGCCATCACATTCGCGCCCCAAAGCGCTCGGTGTAGAACCCGAAGCGGCGCACGATCTCGTCCCTGTCGAGGCCGAAGAAATCCAGATCCGCCGGGTGCTTGCCCTTGGGGTTTTCCTGGCGCCAGTCCCGCAGGCGGGCGACGAAATCGTCGCGGTAGTCCCAACCCAGCCAGGCATAGAGCTTTTCGAGGCCGGGCTCCGGGTCGACGATTTGCTCGCTGTGGTAGATATCGAAAAACCGCGCCTCCCCGAGCCGATCCCGGGTGCGCAGCATGCGCCGCGCCGCCTCGCTCCACTGGTCGAGTTGCATGGGCCCCAGGGTTTTCGGCGAAGGGTTGGTGAGAAACACATCCCGCACCTGATGGATCAAGAAGCTGATGGAGGGCAGCACGCCTTCGGGCCGACGGTGGGTGATGACAAAGCGCGCCTCCGGGTAGACCTTGAGCAGGGCGTCCATGGCCAGGCTGTGGACCGGGGAGCGCAGCACCCAGCGTTTGGCCGGCGTCTTCCACTGCAACAGTTTCAGCACCCGGCGGTGGTAGCGGTAGGCGGCGTCGATTTCCGCGAGGCCATCCATCATTACCCAGCGCTCGAAGCTCGGCACATGGTAAAAGCCGTTCACCGCCACGCAGGCGAAGGTCAGGTTGAGGATGGGGAAACACTCCTCCGGGGCATTGGGGTTGCGGGGCATGGCGTCGCCGATGCCGGGGGCGAGGGCGTCCATGTCCGCCATGCGCTTTTCGTTGGCGGCCACCCGGGGATCGTCGCTGACCTCAATGTCCGGTGGCGGACAGGGGGCGTAGGTCTCCCAGCCCCGCAGGGAGCGGGTTTCGGCATCCAGCCCGAGCATATGGCCAAGGGCGGTGCTGCCGGTGCGGGGCAGGCCGGTGATGAATACCGGATCGCGGATCACCTCGTCGTCGATCTCCGGGTGGCGGCGGTACCAGTCCTCCACCTGCAGGCGGTTGACCAGCAGTTCCAGAATGCTGCCGGGAATGGCGATCTTGCCGATTTCGGTGGGGCTGCTCTCCCGGTTGATGGCATCCACCAGCCGCTCCAGGCCCGGGCGGTAACTGTCCTCGCCAAAATCCGCAAGGCCGGTAAGTTGCCGGGCCTGGTCCATCAATTGTTCGACGCTGAGTTCCATGGGGTTGTCTCCAAAAGGGATGGGGTCAGGCCGTGGCGCCGTGGTGCTCCACGCACAGGCGCCTGAGGCCGTCGGCAAAGGGCACCTGGCAGGGGCCGGTGATGGCCTGGCGCCGGGTCACATCGGCGACGTGGGAGAGCTGGGCACCGGGCAGGCTGAAGGTTTCCAGCCTGGCCTCGCAGCCGAGGAGGCTGGCGGCGTCGCGGCACCACTGCTGGGCCGACACCACTTCGTCGCCAGCCCAGTTGACCAGGGTGGCGGGCACCGAGGCCGCCGCCAGCAGGGGTTCCACCTGATGGCACATGTCGTCCACATGGATGGGCCTGTGGTTGTTGGGGTCGTTGGGCAGCTTCACCGCCTCCCCCGCCAGCAGCTGGCGGATATGCATGGAAACCAGGTTCCCGGGGCTGCCGTACACGGTGTTGAGCCGGGCGATGGTCACCGGCAGGGAGAAGGCCCGGGCGCAGAACCTGGCCACCGCCTCCTCCGCCACCTTGGTGACCGGGCTGGTGGGGCTCCAGGGGGCGAAGGAGCGACCCAGTTCGCCGCTTTCGGGACAGGCGAACTCCGGGTCGGCGTTGGGGGCATAGATGGCGTGGGAGGAGATCACCAGGGCGGCCTTGGCCCCAGCGTTGGCGCAGTGCTGGAGGACGAGGCCCGTCCCCTCGCCGTTGACGGTCATCGCCCGGTCGAAGTCCCCGAGGCTGCCGCGCATGAAGGCGAAATGCAGCACATAGTCCAGCTCGGCGGGCAGGCCGGTGAGATCCCCCTGCGCCAGATCCATGGCGCAGGGTTCGATGCCCGCCGCCCGCACCCGCTCGCGGCTGGCGGCATCCACATACCGCGCCGCGCCAAAAACCGTGTTGGTCTTGGCAAGAAACGCCGCAATGGGAAAGGCCACCTGGCCGGTGACGCCGGTCACCAGAATCTTCTTGCCGTCGAGCATGGTCATTCCCCCTTCAGGGTGGGCGCCAGGGTTTGGTACATGCGGGTGAGCCCTTCGAGGATCGGCACCTGGCAGGGGCCGGTGATGGCTTGGCGCTTGCTGACATCCACTTGGTAAGTGGGATATTCGAAGCCACCTTCGGCAAAGGTGGGGGTGACACCGGCGAGCTTGCCGAAATGGGCCATCACATCCCGGGTGGCGATGGGCTCGTCCCCCGCCAGGTTCACCAGGGTGGGGGGGATCGCCGCGGCATCCAGCAGCGGGCCGATAAAGCGCACCACATCGTCGTCGCTGATGGGCTGGATGATGTTGGACTGGTGGGCCGGCAGGGGTATCGGCTGGCCCGCCAGCATCATGCGCAGGAAAATCCCCAGCATGCCGCCGTCGTGGTAGGTGCCGTACTGCACCCCGAGGCGCGCCACGGTGGTGGGCAGGCCCAGATGGCTGGCCATGCCCCACACCGCGCCCTCCGCCGCCAGCTTGGTGCCCTCGTAGTGGCCGCCCATCACCGCGCCGCCGGTGTTGTCGGTCTCACTGTAGGCATGGAGGGGATCGGGCTTGGCGGCGTAGACGCCGATGGTGGAAATATGCAGAAAGGCGCGGGCGTCGCGGCAGTGGGCCATCAGCAGCGCCGTGCCCTGGGGGTTGTCGTGCATGCCCTGGGCAAAGGACTCGGGGCCGCAGTTGGCGGCGCAGTGGATCACATAGTCGAAGTCCGTCGGCAACGCGCCAAACTGGCCGTCGCCGAAATCCCCCACCACGGTGCGCACCCCCTTGTCCTGCCAGAATTGCTGCTGCCCCGCCTTGCTGTAGCGGGCATAGCCCCACAGCTCGTTGTGGGGGGCCAGGGCCGCGGCGATGGAGCCGCCGAGATTGCCGGTCAGGCCGGTGATGAGAACTTTTTTGCCGTTGATCATGGTTGGTCTCCTGTCGAATGTTGGCTGAGTCGGCGCGACATCGACCGCGCTATCCGGCGGGGCCCGCGACACGCAGCTGCCAGGTTTCGCGGCGCCGAGTCCGTTCCCGTTGCCGCTCATTCCCGTCCACCCCGGCCAGCGGGCCGGGCACGGCGCCCGCCAGATCCGCCCTGTTCACCACGGCGAAGCGGGGCACCATGGCGGCGCCGACCTCGGTGCCCGGGGGCAGCCCCTGCCAGCGAATGAACAGCCAGCCCCGATGGAGGCCGGCACTGTCGACCCAGTTGGCGACGCCTGGGTCCGTTGGGGCGAGCACAAAGCTGAGGGTGCCATCGGGATTGGCCCGGGCCTGGGTGCGGTTGTAGCTGGCGAGGTGATTCGAGGGCGATGGCGCGATCATCCAGGCATCCGCCATCTGGATCCCGAAATACTCGGCGCCGGCGTCATTCAGGGTGATGACCAGGGCCTCGCCGTCGCCGAGCTGAAAGTGGCAGGCGGCGGCACAGCCCCAGGCCCCGGTGCGGCCATAGGGGGGCACCAGGGTATTGACCGGGGGGTTGCCGTTGAAGTGGTCGTTGAAGCGCAGCCAGAAATCCACGAAGCCGGGAAACCACTCGGCGGTGCGGCCAGCGAGTTCCCGATCCGACAGGGGCGCCGGCAACCCGGCGCCGCCGGTGCGGCGAATTGCCAGCTGATTGGGCACCTGCCCCCAGTCGGAAAGGCTGTCCCGCACCAGCAGGTAGAGGCGCCCCGGGGGCAGCTGGATATGGTTGCGGCGCCCGGCGGCGGGGGTGTCGTCGAGGGTCAGGCGAAAGCTGCCGTCGGCGGCGATGTCGAGGTCCCGGTGGGTGAGCATCGCCAGGGCGCCCAGGTCCCGCATGCTCCCGTCATTGACCGCAAAGCCAAGGCCCTCCGGGTGGCGGGTGAGCTGAAAGGTGAACTGGGCGGGGCCATTGGCGGCGACCCGGCCGGTGACCTCGTAGTGCACGGCGCCGTCGAGACCGGCGTTGCGGTAGATATTGTCGGGGCAGTCGATGCCCGCGCCGGAGCCGGGAAATTCCCAGCCGAACCAGCGGTGCGGGTCGAGATTGGTGCCCCAGATAAAGCCGGGGGTGGAGAGATCCCCGCCGATGGTTTGCAGCAGCAGTTGGATCAGCCACTTGTCCAGGGCGTTGTCGATGCGGCCCGCGGTCTCCGGGTCCGCCGCCAGGGGATGGGCGAGCATCAGCTCACGGGCCCGTTGCCGCGCCGCCGCCAACAACTCCCCGTGTTCGGCGAGGATGCGCAGGGCCTGGCGCTCCACCGCCGCCTGCTCCGGGGTCGCCAGGGGGCTGGCGGAGGGTTGGTCTTCGCTGTTCATGGATTGTCTCGCCTCGGGTTTATGGTTATGGCGTCGGCGGCGTTGCGAGCCCTCTGTTCAGGGTCGGGAGATAAAGCCCCCATCCACCTGAAAGGTCTGCCCGGTCATGTAATCGGAAGCGCTGCTGGCGAGAAACACCGCCACCGGCGCCAGGTCCCGGTGGGGGTCACCGAAACGCCGCAGGGGCACCTGGGCCAGGGTGCCGTCGAAACTGGTGGGGGCGCTTTGGTAAGCTTCGCTCAGGGCATCGGTGAGGATCATGGGATTGATCACATTGACCTGGATATTGAGCGGGCCCCACTCCCGGGCCGCGGTGCGTGACAGGGAGCGCACCGCCTCCTTGGTCATGTTGTAGGCCATGCCCCCTTCCAGGTTGATCTGCGCCTGGGGGGATCCGAAATTGATCACCTTGCCGCCCCGCTTGCTCAGGTAGGGAAAGGCCGCGGTCATCGCCCACCAGGTGGCCATAAAGGCGGAGCGGAAGGTGTATTCCAGCACCGCCTCGTCCACCTCCTGGAGGGGACGATAATCCTGCGCGGTTTTGGGGTCCCCCTCGCGGCCAAAGCTCTGGGCGTTGTTGACCAGAATATCGAGGGTGCCAAAGGTGGCGGCGGTCTGCTCCACCGCGGCAAATACCTGCTCGCGCTGGGTCACATCGCAGCAAATGCCGAGGGCAGTGCCGCCGGCGGCGGTGATCTCGGCCACCAACCCGTCCACCGTGGCCCCGGTGCGAGAGGCCACCGCCACTTTCGCACCCTCCCCGCCGTAGGCCAGGGCGATGGCGCGGCCGATGCCGCGACCGGCGCCGGTGACGAGGGCAACCTTGCCTTCGAGCTTGCCCATGATTCCGCTCCTGTTGTTATTCGTGGATTCGGGTCGGTCTGCGTCGGAACGGGCATATAGCGTTTGGCGCCCGCTCGGCCCCTGATTGTTGAATTGCAGCACCCCGGGGACTTACCGGGTCGCCCGGACTGTTGTCCGCGGCACTTGCAATGGTGATCAGGGGCTGGTTGAATCACAAAAACTAACTAGTCGTCAGTTTTAGCAGAAAGCGTCAACGCCGACAAGTGAAAACGCTGATGATCGCCATTCCCGAGCGCCATGCCAGGACCGAGCCCCATGGATTTACTGACACGATTGATGATTCAGCAGCACTGCCAGGATCTGGTCAACCGCTACGCTCTGGCGGTCAACGACAACAGCCTGGAGGATTTCGTCGCTCTGTTCACCGCAGATGCAAAGTGGCAGCGGCCGAACGTCGCCCCCATGAATGGCCTGGCGGAAATCCGCGCCTTCATCGCCGGGGAATTCGCCAAGAGCCGCACCATCCGCCATGTCAATGGCGCCCATCTGGTGGAAGTGATCGACGCCGACAACGCCAGGGGCTGGTCGCAGACCACCGTCTACCAACAGCCCGGGCAGGGGCTCTTGCCCGTGATCGGCACAGTGCCGGAGATGGTCGTCGAATATCGGGATCGATATCGCCGGGAGAACGGGCTGTGGCGCATCGCCCGGCGCGACACCAACGTGGTGTTTACCCGGGAGTAGTGGGGCCAGGGCCAGCGTAGAGGTGGAATTTCAACCGGGGAGAGACCAATCCCGGGGCTTTTTCATGGATGCCACCAGCACCAGGGCCAGCAGCGAACCGACGAACAACACCATGAGGAAGCCGTCGTAGGTCTGATAGCGGTCGAAGGCCGCCCCCGCCAGGGCGGAGCCGGTGCCGATGCCGATGCTGTAGCAGGAGGTCATGATGGCGAAGATCCGCCCGTAGGCGCGGATACCGAAGTAGCGGCTGGTGAGGTAGGACAACACATCGATCTCCGCCCCCATGCACAGGCCGACGACGATGCCGGTGAGGGCACTCATCAGGTAGCTGCCGTCGAGGGAAAGCAGCATCAGGGCCGCCAGGGCCGGCAGGGCAAAGGCCAGGGCGCTGACCCAGCGGGGATCGAAGTAATCGAACAGCAGTCCCGTCCCCAGCCGGCCCACCAGCATCGCCGGGCCGACGAAAAACGCCACCGACGCGGCAATGGCCGGGGTCAGGCCCGAATCGATCAGCATTGGCTGAATATGCACGGTGTAGGTGCCCGCACAGGCGGCGACAAAGGTAAAACAGATCACCAGCTTCCAGAAATCCACCAGCCGCAGGGCTTGGGCGACGCTGTAGCCACCCGCCACCACCGGCGCCTCGGCGGCACTCACCGGTTTGGCGGCAACCACGCCGGGGCGATCCCGGAACAACCTATAGGTGGCGGTAAACATCAGCGCCGCGCCGCCGAGGCCGATCACCGCGAAGGTCAGGCGCACACCCACCAGCTCTCCGAGCAGGATCACCAGGGTCGGGGTAATGGCCAGCATCACCGCGCCGCCGGAGAGGGTCAGCGCAAGGGCCATGCCCCGGCTGGCGACAAAATTCCGCACCACCCCGCTGGTGTACACCAGGGGCGTGACACCCTGCCCGGCGATGCCGAACAACACGCAGGCGGCGTACCAGGAGACGATGCCCGGGCCCGCGAATCCCAGCAGGGAAAAGCCGACAGCAAAGGCCAGGGTGCCCCAGAGGGCGACGACCCGGCCGCCGAATCTGTCCACCAGCATGCCGAGGGGCAGGTAGGTGAACAGATGGGTGATGGTGATGAGGGTGAGACCAAAGGCGATGTCGCCGCGATTCCAGCCGTAGGCCTCCTGGAGGGAGTGCATCATGGCGCCGACAAAGTGGTAGAAGATCCCGCCGATGCCGACCCCCAGGGCCGATGCCAGCACGATGCCCCAGCCCTCGCGCCATTCCTGGCGGGAGCCGCCGTCATCCTTCGCTGCTTTCATCGCGTGACCTGTTTTGATTAGGGTGGGTCAAGGTAGGGCCGAAAGCCCCGATAAGGGCAAACCGCCCGGGTCGGCCGACGGTATCGTCATTACCGCCCCTTGTCGATACGAACCGGGCCAACATGGCCGGACCGGCACCCACTGCGGGGGCATCGAGACCCGGGGAATCAGGCCAAAAAAAACCAGGCCCCGAAGGGCCTGGTCGCGGGTTGCGGGTTGAACTTAGAAGCTATAGCGCAGGGACGCGCCCACCATCCGGGGTTCGTTGAAGATCGCCGCGTTGACCCCCAGCGCCCCGCTGGAGCTGGAGGGCGCCACGATCGCCTCGGTATCGAAGGCGTTGGTGACGAACAGCGCCGCGTCGAAGGACGAGCCGAACATGCCGAGCCAGTCGACCCTGGCGTCGACCTTCTCGTAGTCCCAGGCGTAGATGTTGCCGCCGTAGTGGATATCGCTGATGCGGAAGTAGCGGGTGGACAGCACCACCTCACCCAGTTCGGCGGCGAGGGGCAGGCTATAGTCGATGGCCGCCGTGTAGCTCCAGTCCGGCGCGCCGAGGAACAGGAAGGCCTCGATCTCGTCGTCGGCGGCGACGTTGGGGGGGAAACCGACCGGCAGGGCGAAGGAGGTCTTGAAATCCTTCTCCATCTTGGTGCCGGCGAGGGAGACCTCGAGGCCCGGCAGCAACTGGGCCACCAGCTCCACCTCGATGCCCTCCACCGTGGCCTCACCGGCGTTGTTGGTGAACAGCCCGCCGGTGGGGTCGTTGAGGGGGTTGCCGTCGCCGTCCACGCCGCCGAGGCCCGTGTTCACCCCGGTGGTGGGCACCGAGAAGTGCACGTCCTCGTATTCGCTGCGGTACAGGGCGAGGTTGAAGCGGCCGAGGATGTCCCCCACCGACCAGTCGCTCTTCAGGCCGATCTCGTAGTCCTGCACAGTTTCCGGCTCGTAGGACTGGAACGGCACCAGGCTGCCGCCGAACTTGGGCGAGTTGACACCGCCGGCGCGGTAGCCGGTGCGGGTCACCGCGTAGACCAGCAGGTCATCGACGGGCTGGTAGTTGAGGCCGAGGCTCCAGGTGGTCTTGCTGAAATCGGCGGCGGCCTTGTCGGCGGGGTCGCAGGCACTTTCCTTGGGGGCCGGGGTGCCGTAGAAGGTGGCCGGCACCGGGCACACTTCGGTCTCGTCCTTGGTGTGGCGCACGCCGATATCCACGGACAGGGCCGCGAGGCTGTCGCTGATGCCGCCGAGATCGTAGGACACCTGGCCGAAGAACGCCTCGGTCTCGTCGGTGTAGTGATCGGAGGGGCCGAGGGCGCCGAGGAAGGGGAACAGGCCGCCGAGGTCGGTGAGGTTCTGGCTGTCCAGGGGCGTGCCGGCCTGGGCGAGAATCTGCAGAGCCAGGCGCTGGGCGCCGTTGGGCTCGGACTTCAGCCAGAAGTAACCGCCGATGTATTCCAGGTCGCCATCCAGGGCCTCGCCGGAGATCTGGAATTCGTTGGAGTACTGCTTCACGTCGATCAGGCTGTCGGCATTGACGATGGCCATGTCGGAACCGTCGATATCGCTGAAGTTGTTGGTGAACACCTCCCGGTAGCCAAAGATGTTCTTGAGGGTGAAGGGCCCGACGTCCCAGGTGGTGGTATTGCTCACCGAGGTCAGTTCGGTCTTCAGGAAGGTGGGGGAGTCGGTCCACTCCTTGCGCACACCGGCCGCCTTCTGCCGGGCCATCAACGCCTGGATGTCGCAGGTGGGGGCGCCGTTACAGGGAATGAAGGGCATCACCGTGGGGTTGGTGAACAGGAAGCTGCCGTTGGTGAAGGGAATGAAATCCACCGCGCCGGTGCCCGGCTCGTAGCCCATGGGGATGGTGTTGATCATGTTCTCGTCGTAGTCGTTCTCCTCGTAGACCGTGAGGTTGCTGAGGGACTCGATGGGGTCGAGGAGCAGGGACACCCGGTAGTTGGTGCGGTCCTTGTTGTCGAAATCGTCCTCGGAGGGGCGCGACATGTTGTCGGTGAAGCCGTCCCGCTTGTCGAGCTGGCCGGCGATGCGCAGCGCCACCTTGTCGGCGACGACGGGGATGTTCACCGCGCCCTCCACCACCCGGGCGTTGTAGTTGCCGATCTTGCCCATCAGGTAGCCGCCGAACTCATGCTCGGGGCGCTGGGTGGTGGTGAGCACCGCGCCGGCGGTGGTGTTGCGGCCGAAAAGGGTGCCCTGGGGGCCCTTCAGCACCTGCACCGACGCCATGTCGTAGGTGGGAATGCTCGCCCCCCAGGTGCTCAGGGGTACCTCGTTGACGTAGCTGGCCACCGCGGGCTGGGAGTTGCCGAACACCGCCCGGGAGCGGCCGCGAATGCTAAACACGGTGTTGTTGGCGCCACCGGACTGGGTGAAGTTGACCCCGGGCACCGAGGCGGTGAGGTCGCGGATCTCGGTGATGTTGTTGCGGTAGAGGGCATCGGTGTCGAGCACCGCCAGGGCCACCGGGGTCTCCTGGGCGCTCTCCTCCCGGCGCCGGGCGGTGACCACGATCTCCTCCAGGGTGCGGTCGGCGGCAGGCTGCCCGCCACCGCTGGCGCCGGTATCCGGCTGGGCGTGCAGGGGCGCGCCGGCGAGGGTCGCCAGGCCCGCCGCCAGGGATACGGACAAAAGATTCTTGTTGAGCAATCGCATGGTTCTCTCCTTTTAAAGTTGTTATGACCCGAGCAAGTTGCTATGACCTGAGCCGCCGCGCGGGGAAACGCTTGATCGGGCACCGTCGGCCCCAAAACGCCGCGGCCCGATTCATCGCCAATTAACTGTCAGTCAGTCAGTCAGTTAATGCAAGGGGGAATTGTTGACGCCGGGACAATCAATCGCCGTCGTAGAGACACCACTCCCCCCGGGGATTGCGGTACCAGCCGGCGGCGGCCGTGGCGCCGGCGTCCACCGGCACCGTGAGGCCGTTGAGGTAGCTGGCGAGGTCCGAGGCGAGGAACGCGACGATGTTGCCGAACTCCGCCACGGTGCCCATGCGGCCGAGGGGCACGTAGCGATCCCGGGCATCCCGCTCGGCCTCGGTGGCGGCCTCCATCAGGCCCTTGAGGCCTTCCGTCTCGATCATGTCCGGCGCCAGGGCGTGGCTGCGAATATTGTGCCCGGCCAGCTCCAGTGCCATGGTCTTGGTGAAGCTCACCAGGCCCGCCTTGCAGGCGGCGTAGACCGCAAACCCCGGCGCCGCCCGCAGCGCCTCGGTGCTCGCCACGTTGATGATCGCCCCGCCGCGCCCGCCGGTGACGATATGGGGTACCGCCGCCTGGGTGCAGTACAGGGCGCTCAGCAAGTTGAGATTGATATGGCGCTCGATGCTGCCGGGGCTCTGGTCGAGGAAGCGGACGCGACGGCCGCCCCCCACGTTGTTGACGAGGATATCGAGGCGCCCGAAGTGGTCGGCGGCGGCATTGACCATGGGGGCGATGGCGGCGCCGTCCATCAGGTCGATGGGCAGGAACAGGGCCTCGCCCCCGGCGGCGCGAATGGCGGCTGCCGTCCGCTCGCCGGCGGCGGCGTCCTTGTCGGCGATGGCGATCCGCGCGCCGGCCCGGGCAAGGGCCAGGGCGGAACCTTCGCCGAGGCCGTTGGCGCCCCCGGTGACGAGGGCGACGCGGTCGCGCAGATCGATGACGGGCAGGGCGCTGGATGGGGTCATGGCTTCGTCTCTTTATGGGTTGGGAATGGCCCGCGGGCGGGAACAACGATGGGCCGCCGACGCCGCTGTGACAGCGCGCATTGACCGGCCCGGCGGGAAAAGCTTACATTATGTCAGTTATTTTGCCAAAGCCGCCGGAGTACCACCCATGGGCACCGTAAACCCGAACCCGTCCTTCACCGGCAAGCGCGCCCTGGTCACGGGGGCCGCCACGGGCCTCGGCAAGCAGGTGGCGACCCGGCTGGTGGCCGCCGGCGCCAAGGTCGCCCTGCTGGGCCGCACCCGCGACAGGCTCGAGGCCCTTGCCATGGGGCTCGGCCCCGCCGCGCTGCCCCTGGTGGCCGATGTCGCCGACCCCGACCAGGTGCGCGCCGCCTTCGATCGGGTGGACGAGGCGTTGGGCGGCCTCGACATCCTCATCAACAACGCCGCGGTCTATATCCCCTTCCGCATAGAGCACGCCAGCGACGAGGCCCTGGAGCGCATCGTGCGCACGAACCTGATGGGCCCGATGTACTGCATCCGCGAAGCCGTGCCCCGCATGAAGCACAGCGGCGGCGACATCCTCAATATCTCCTCGGAGTCGACCCGCAACCCCTTCCCGTTTCTCACCGTGTACGCCGCCGCCAAGGGCGGGCTTGAAACCCTGTCCCTGGGGCTGCGCACCGAACTGCGGGAGTACGGCATCCGGGTGGCGCTGCTGCGGGTGGGCACCATGAAGGGCGAGGATGCCAACGCCAGCCTCGCCAACTGGACCCCGGAGCAATTGCAGGACGCCCTGGCCCTGTGGGAGCGCACCGGCCACAACGCCTTCTCCGGCGCGGGCATGGACAACGATACCGTGGCCGCCGCGGTGCTCCACGCCCTTGCCCTGCCCCGGGAGGCCAACATGGACCTGTTCGAGGTGCGCAGTGCCTGACCAGGGCCACGCCCCTGTCGACAGGGCCCGGGGCCCTGTGTAGAATCCATAACTAACATTTAGTCAGCTATAAGCCGACCCAAGCCGAGGAACCGCCGTGAACCTACAATTGAGCCCCGAGGACCTGGCCTTTCGCGACGAGGTGCGCGCCTTCCTCCGGGAGCACCTCACCCCGGAGATCGTCTACCGCTCCCGCACCGAGGTCCACCCCCCCAACGAGGCGGACCGCCGCTGGTGGAACGCCGTGCTCAACACCCGGGGCTGGGCGGCGCCGAGCTGGCCCGTCCAGCACGGCGGCCCCGGCTGGACGCCGATCCAGCGCCACCTCTTCGAAATGGAGTGCCGCCTCGCCGGCGCTCCGGAACTGCGCTGGCAGGGGCTGCGGCTGATCGGCCCGGTGATCTGCGAGTTCGGCTCCGACGCCCAGAGGAAGCGCTACCTGCCCACCATCCTCGAAGGCACCGAGCAGTGGGCCCAGGGCTTCTCCGAGCCCGGCGCCGGCTCCGACCTCGCCAGCCTCAAGACCACCGCCCTGCTGGCGGGGGACGAGTACGTGGTCAATGGCCAGAAGCTGTGGACCACCGAGGGGGGCGACGCCGAGCTCGGCTTCTTCCTGGTGCGCACCGACACCACCAGCAAGCACGGCGGCATCTCCATGCTGATCATCGACATGAAGAGCCCGGGGGTGACGGTGCGGCCCATCGAGATGATCAACGGCGACGTCTCCACCTACGAGGTGTTCCTCGACAACGTCAGGGTGCCGAGGGAAAACCTCATCGGCGAACCCGGCAGCGCCTGGACCCAGACCAAGTTCCTGCTCGCCAACGAGCGCACCTCCAGCGCCGACATCGACAAGGCCTGGGGCGACCTGCGCCGCATCCGCGCCAGCGCCGCCCGGGAGCGCAAGAACGGCCGCCCCCTGCTGGAGGACCCGGCCTTTGCCCGCCGCCTGGCGCAGCTGGAGATGGAAGTGGAAGCCCTCGACTGGTCGGTGCTGCGGGTGCTCTGCGGCGCCCCCTCCCGCCGCCCCGTGGCGGCCGCCGCCTCGGTGCTGAAGATCAAGGGCTCGAGCCTGCAACATCAGCTGGGGCAGCTGGCGGTGGACGCCCTGGGTCCCCGCTCCCTGCGGCTCTACACCCGGGAGCAGGCATTTGCCGCCGAGCCCAGCGCCCTGTGGCCGGTGGATGTGCCCGGCGCCCGCGCCGACCAGCTCTACATGCGCGCCTGCACCATCTACGGCGGCGCCATGGAAGTGCAGAAAAACATCATCGCCAAGATCGCCTTTGGCCTGGCTTGAGGACATCACCGTGAACTTCGCTCTCAGCGACGAACAGAAAATGCTGGCCGACAGCGCCGCCCGCTACGTGCGGGAGCGCTGCGACCTGGAAAGCCGCCGCCAGGCGGCGAAAAGCCCCGACGGCTTCTCCCGCCGCCACTGGCGGCACTTCGCCGAGCAGGGCTGGCTCGCCCTGACCCTGCCGGAGGACGCCGGCGGCCTCGGTCTCGGCCTCGCGGACATGGTGGTGCTGATGGAGGAACTGGGCCGCGGCCTGGTGGCGGAGCCGGTGGTGGACAGCGCCATCCTGTGCGGCACCCTGCTGGCGGAGGGCAACCACGCCCCATCCCGGGCCGAGCTGCTGCCCCGGGTGGCCAGCGGCGAGGCGATCCTCGCCCTCGCCCACCTGGAGGAAGGAGGGCGCGCCGAGTACGACACCCCCGTGGCTGCCCGCGCCACCCCCGACGGCGACCGCTGGCTGATCAGCGGCACCAAGCACCTGGTGTGCCACGGCCCCGCCGCCAGCCACCTGGTGGTGAGCGCCGAGGTGGCCGGTGAGATGGGCTACAGCCTGTTCCTGGTGGAGGCCGGCGCAAACGGTATCGCCCGGGACGACTACAGCCTGATCGACGGCACCCGCGCCGCCGATATCCATTTCAGCGATGTGCCCGCGACGGTGCGCCTGCAGGGGGCCGGCGGCGCCGCCCGCGCCCTCCACCACGCCCTCGACCGGGCGGTGATCGCCGGTGCCGCGGCGGCCCTGGGTTCCATGGAGGCGGTGATGGACCTCACCGCCGACTACCTCAAGACCCGCGAGCAGTACGGCCAGCCCCTCGCCGGCTTCCAGGCCCTGCGCCACCGCATGGCGGAGATGCTGGTGGAAACGGAGCAGGCCCGCTCCCTGCTCTATGCCGCCCTGGCCGCCCTCGATGGCGGCGATGGCGAGGCCCGCGCCCGGGCCGTGTCCGGCGTCAAGGCCCTGGTGGCCCAGGCGGGGATGTTCGTCACCGGCCAGGGCATCCAGCTCCACGGCGGCATCGGCGTCACCGAGGAATACGCCGTGGGCCACCACTACAAGGCCCTGCAGCTGTTCGACAAGCGCTTCGGCGACAGCGACTTCCACCTCGACCGCCGCGCCCGCACCGCGCCGACCCACTGAACGCCTGCCATCCACCGACGGAAAACGCCATGCATCCCTATCTGCCCCTGTCCTTCGCCGACGACCTGGAACGCAACGCCCGCTGGTGCCCGGACCATCCCGCCTACGTGCAGGGGGAGCGCAGCATCAGCCACCGCCAGCTGCTGGCCCGGGGCAAGCGCCTGGGCTCGGCCCTCCACAGGGCGGGCGTGCGCAACCAGGACCGGGTCGGCATCCTCGCCATGAACTCCATCGAGTACGGGGAGGTGATCGCCGCCACCCAGTGGGCGGGCTTTATCCTCGCCACCGTGAACTTCCGCCTCGCCCCCGCCGAGATGGCCTGGATCATCAACGACGGCGCACCCAAGGTGCTGTTCTTCGAGGCCCAGTACCTGGAGGTCATCGACCAGCTGCGGCCTGAACTGCGCTCGGTGGAAACCTATGTCTGCATCGACGGCGAGGCCCCCTGGGCTCAGTCCTACGCGGCCTTCGTGGCCAGCGGCGACGAGGCCGGCCCCCCCTGCCGCGCCCGGGAGGACGACATCTTCTGCCTGATCTACACCAGCGGCACCACCGGGCGCCCCAAGGGCTGCATCTGGGGCCACCGGGAACTGCGCCAGCTGGTGCAGGTGGATGCCTGGCTGGTGGACCTGCAACAGCCGGACCGCATCCTCATCGTGATGCCCATGTTCCATGTGGGGGGGCTGGTGCTCAGCCTCTCCCAGCACGTGCGGGGCGGCACCGCCTACCTCTACCGCCAGTTCGACCCGGAGGCCATCATCGGCGCCATCGAGCGGGAGAAGCTCACGGTGCTGCTGCTCGCCCCCACCATGGTGCAGATGCTGCTCGACCACCCCGCCATCGCCGGCGCCGACCTGTCCAGCGTGCGCACCATCCTCTACTCCGCGGCGCCGATGCCCTCCCCGGTGCTGCTGCGGGCCATCGAGGTGTTCGACGGCTGCGGCTTCGTCAACCTCTTCGGCCAGACGGAAATCTGCATGTTCTGCCTCTCCCCCCTGCAGCACAAACCCAACGGCAGCGAGGCGGAGCGCCGCCAGCTCAGGTCCGTCGGCCAACCCTACCCCAACCTCGAAGCGAAAATCCTCGACGACGACGGCAACGAGTGCCCGGTGGGCGTGGCCGGCGAGATCGTCGCCCGCAGCGGCGCCATGTTCCGCGGCTACTGGAACAACAGCGTCGCCACCGTGGAGACCCTGCGCAATGGCTGGGTCCACACCGGCGACATGGGGCGCATCGACGAGGACGGCTTTCTGTACCTGGTGGACCGCAAGAAGGACATGATCATCTCCGGCGGCGAGAACATCTACTCCCGGGAGGTGGAAGAGGCCCTGCTCCAGCACCCGGCGGTGTCCGAGGCGGCGGTGATCGGCGTGCCCGACCCCAAGTGGGGGGAGAACGTCTGCGCCGTGCTGGTGTTGAAGGCGGGGGCGTCCGTCAGCGGCGAGGAGATCATCCGCCACTGCCAGTCCCTCATCGCCAGCTACAAGAAACCCAAGGTGGTCCACCTGGTGCCCGAGCTGCCAAAGCTGGTCACCGGCAAGATCAACAAGATGGCACTGCGCCAGCAATACGCCTCCTAGGACGACTCGATGAACCTGAATCTCAACGACGACCAACTGATGTTGCGGGACACCGTGGCCCGCCTGTTCAACAGCGAGGCCACCGCCGAGCGGGTGCGCGCCGCCGAGAACAGCCAGGGCCTCGACCCCGCCCTGTGGCAACAGGTGGTGGACATGGGCCTGCCGCTGATGCGCGCCACCGAGGCCGCCGGCGGTCTCGACCTGCCCCTGCTCGACGCCGCCCTGGTGGCGGAGGAACTGGGTCGCACCCTGGCGCCGGTGCCGCTGCTGGAGGCCATGGCTGCGAACCGGTTGCTGAGCCTTGTCGACGCCCTCGGCGACAGAGTCGCCGAGGGGGCATTGTTCACCCTGCTGCCGGTGGAGATCCGCGGCGAGGAACCGCTGGTGGTGCCCTGGGCCGCGGTGGCGGACGGGGTGATCGCCCTCGAGGGCCAGCAGGTTCTGCTGATCGAGGGCCTGAGGGGGGATGCCCCCCGCAACCTCGCCAGCGCCGGCCATCGCCTCTGCTCCCTGGCGGGGGACGGCGCCGGCCGCCGCACCCTGCTGGCGGAGGGCCCCGAGGCCCGGGCGCACTTTCTCGCCACCGTCGCCGAATGGCAACTGCTGAGCGCCGCCGCCCTCGCCGGGCTCGCCCGCCGCGCCCTCGACATGGCCGCCACCTACGCCTGTGAACGGGAGCAGTTCGGTCGCCTGATCGGCGGCTATCAGGGCATCGCCCACCCCCTCGCCGACTCCCTCGCCGAGGTGGAGGGCCTGCAACTGCTGGTGTGGCGCGCCATCTGGGCCATCGCCGACAACCGCGAGGACGCCGCTGCCGGTATCCCCATGGCCCGCTGGTGGGCGGATGAAGCGGCGGGTCGCGCCGCGGCCCGGGCACTCCATACCTTCGGCGGCTACGGCGTCTCCCTGGAGTACGACATCCAGCTCTACTACCGCCGCGCCAAGGCCTGGTCGCTGCTCGGTGGCGATCCGCAACAGGCCCTCGCCGAGGTGGGGGAGCGGCTGTGGGGCGGCGACCGGCCGCCCCTGCCGGCGGTCGGCGCGGTGGGCATCGATTTCGGCCTCGGGGCGGAAGCGGAAAAGATGGCGGCGGAAGTCCGCGCCTTCTTCGAGGCCAACCTCAGCGACGAACTGCGGGCCAAGGCCCACCACTCGGTGGCGGGCTACGACGAGGCCTTCACCAAAAAGCTCTGCGCCGCCGGCCTGCGCTACCCCCACTGGCCGGTGGAATACGGCGGGCGCGGCGCCACGCCGTTCGAGATGGCCGCCCTCAATGCGGTGTTCGAGGAGTACGGCTGGGAGCGCATCACCGGCCCGGTCACCAACCAGGTGGCGTTCAGCGTCATGGGCTTCGCCCAGCCCGAGGTCAAGGACGAGATCCTCGGCCAGTTTGCCCGGGGCGAGGCCCTCGCCTGCCTCGGCTTTTCCGAGCCCTCCAGCGGCTCGGACATCTACGCCGCCAAGACCCGCGCGGTGCGGGACGGGGACGACTGGATCATCAACGGCCAGAAGATCTTCACCACCAGCGGCAACCTGGCCCACTACATCTTCCTGCTCACCCGCACCAACCCGGACGTGCCCAAGCACAGGGGCCTCACCATCTTCATGGTGCCCATGGACCTGCCGGGCATCGAGATCCAGCCGGTGCACACCATCCAGGACGAGCGCACCAACATCACCTACCTGGAGAACGTCCGGGTACCGGACAGGTACCGCCTGGGGGAGGTGGACGGCGCCATGGCGGTGATGATGTACACCATGGAAATGGAACACGGCGGCGCCGACCAGTACCGCCTCAATTACCAGAGCATGCTCGACAACGCCGTGGCCTGGGCGCGGGGCAACCGGCGCGGCGGCCAGCCCGTCATCGCCGCGGGCGACGCCCGCCTGCGCCTCGCCCGGGTGGCGGTCAAGCACGAGGTGGCCCGGGTGCTGTGCTACCGCTCCCTGTGGGCCTCCCACCACAGGGTACCGGGGCGCAGCCACTTCGGCCCGGTCTCCAAGCTGTTCACCACCGAGGCCTATCTGCAGGATTCCCGGGAGTTGATGAACCTGGCGGCGCCCTGGTCCCTGTTCGAGGACCGCCACGGCGCCGGCCACATCGAGCTCGGCTACCGCCAGTCCATCGGCACCACCATCTACGGGGGCACCAGCGAGATCATGCGCAGCCTGATTGCGGAGCACGGGTTGGGGCTGCCAAAATCGCGGTCGTAGGCGGTCTAGCGTCTGACGTCTGACGTCTGACGTCTGGCGTCTGGCGTCTGGCGTCTGACGCTGAGATGTAACGGCGCACTAGCCCTTCACTTCAACCCGACAATAAAAGGCATGACATGACCGACTCCCTCGAAAGCAGACTGGCCGCCCTCGAACAACGCCTCCAGGTGGTGGAGGACCGGGAGGCCATCATCAAGCTCAAGGCCACCTACGTGAACTACAACGACGGCGGCTGGGACGGCCCCACCCACTGCTTTCCCGACGAGGTGGCGGAACTGTTCACCGAAGACGGCATCTGGGACGGTCGCCCCGGTGTCGGCTACGCATCCGGGCGCGAGGATATCCGCCGGCTGTTCCGGGATTTCCAGGTGATGCCCTTTATCATCCACCACGTCACCAACCCGCTGATCGAGATCGACGGCGACAGCGCCACCGGCCACTGGCACGCCATCGTCACCGCCAACCTGCCGGACGGCACCGCCCGCTGGGTGTTCGGCCTCTACAAGGAGACCTACGCCCGCACCCCCGCCGGCTGGAAGTTCAAGACCCTGGTGTTCGAAACCACCATCAACAGCGCCTACGAAGAGGGCTGGGGCACCGCCCGGGGTCCGAGCCAGGGATAGGAGGGTCGGGCGCCCTGGATGGGCGCCGCCGGACTTAACCGCTATACTGCGCGCCCCCGACCGGGCGCGCCCCCAGGCCCCGCCACCCATCGATCCTTCCCCGACACCAGGCCCGTGCAAACCACCCTCACCACCGATGTGCTGATCCTCGGCGCTGGCGCCTCCGGCCTGATGTGCGCCCTCACCGCCGGGCAACGGGGCCGGCGGGTGCTGGTGGTGGAAAAGGCCAACAAGGTGGGCAAGAAGATCCTCATGTCCGGGGGCGGCAAGTGCAATTTCACCAACCTGTCGGTGGAGCCGGACAACTTCATCTCCGCCAACCCCCATTTCGCCAAGGCCGCCCTGAAGCGCTACAGCCAGTGGGACTTCATCGAGCTGGTGCGGCGCCACGGCATCGACTACGAGGAGCGCAGCCACGGCCAGCTCTTTTGCCGCCACTCGGCGAAGGACATCCTCGCCATGCTGCTGGATGAGTGCGCGCTGGCCGGCGTCGCCATCCGCACCCACTGCGATATCACCGCCGTGGAAGCCCTCCCGGTGCAACAACATTCCGACCGACACGACGCCGAGGACCGCCGCCCCCGCTACCGGGTCAGGCTGCGCCAGGGCCAGGCCCAGCAGGTGATCGACGCCCACTCCCTGGTGGTGGCCACCGGGGCCCTGTCCATTCCCACCCTGGGGGGCAGCGGTTTCGGCTACGACCTCGCCCGCCAGTTCGGCCTGCCCCTGGTGGAGCGCCGGGCGGGACTCGTGCCCTTCATGTTCAGCGATGCCATGAAGGGGGTCTGTGAACGGCTGGCGGGCCTGGCCCTGCCGGTCGCCCTGGGGTGCAACGGGCGCTCGTTCAGGGAGGCCCTGCTGTTCACCCACAGGGGCATCAGCGGGCCTGTGGTGTTGCAGATATCCAATTACTGGCAACCGGGGGACGAGATCGAAGTGGACCTTTTGCCCGGCGTCGACGCCGGGGAGCTGCTCGTTGCCGCCAAACGCCGACAGGGCCGCCAGCGGCTGCGCACCGTGCTTGCCGAAAGCCTCGCCAAGGGACTGGTGCAGGAACTGCAAGCCCTGTGGTGGCCGGGGGAAGCGGAGAGGACCCTCGCGGAATTCGGCGACAAAGCCCTGCTCGCCATCGGCGAACGGCTCAACGCCTGGCGCCTCAAACCCTCCGCCACCGAAGGCTACCGCACCGCCGAGGTGACCCTCGGGGGCGTCGCCACCGACACCATCAGCTCCCGCACCATGGAGTGCCGGGATCAGACGGGCCTGTACTTCATCGGCGAGGTGCTGGACGTCACCGGCCACCTGGGCGGCTACAACTTCCAGTGGGCCTGGTCGTCCGGTTACAGTGCCGGCCTCGTGGTGTAAGATTGCCGCCCCCCGCCTGTACCGTCCCCGACCATGCTGCGACTGTCCGAACTCAAGCTGCCCCTCGACCACAGCGACGGGGAGCTGCGCGCCGCCATCCTCGCCGCCCTGGTGCTGGCCCAGATGGGGTTCAGGCCCATCGTCCTCGAACGGGGCCAGGATGTGCGCCAGCGCACCCGGGATACCTGGGACCTGTGGCGCCAGCGCAACCTGCACAGCGAATCCAACGTCCAGTTCGGCGAGGGTGGCGCCGGCACCTTTTCCGACGGCAAGCTCTACAGCCAGGTGAAGGACCGCCGCCATCTCGGGCGCAAGGTGCTCACCGAGTTCGTCAAGGCCGGCGCCCCGGAAGAGATCCTGATGGTGAGCAAGCCCCACATCGGCACCTTCAAGCTGGTGAAGATGGTGGAGAACATGCGCGCCGAGATCGTTCGCCTCGGCGGCGAGATCCGCTTCGGCCAGAAGGTGGAGACCCTGCACCGGGAGGCCGGCGACGACGGCGCGGGGCGGCTCACCGGGCTGACCCTCGCCAGCGGCGAAACCCTCGCCAGCCGCCATGTCATCCTCGCCGTGGGCCACAGCGCCCGGGACACCTTCGAGATGCTCCTGGCCCAGGGGGTGTTCATCGAACCCAAGCCCTTTTCCATCGGCTTTCGCGTCGAGCACCCCCAGTCGGTGATCGACGCCGCCCGCTTTGGTGCCAGCGCCGGCCACCCCATCCTCGGCGCCGCCGACTACAAGCTGGTGCACCACGGCACCAACGACCGCAGCGTGTACAGCTTCTGCATGTGCCCCGGGGGCACGGTGGTGGCCGCCACCTCGGAGCCGGGCCGGGTGGTGACCAACGGCATGTCCCAGTACTCCCGCAACGAGCGCAACGCCAACGCCGCCCTGGTGGTGGGAATCGACCCGGCGCGGGACTACCCGGGCCACCCCCTCGCCGGCATCGAACTGCAGCGGCGCCTCGAGTCCGCGGCCTTTGCCCTCGGCGGCGGCAACTACAACGCCCCGGCCCAAACGGTCGGCGACTTCCTCGCCGGCAGGCCCTCGACGGCGCTGGGGGCGGTGATCCCCTCCTACCGCCCGGGGGTCACACCCACGGATCTCTCCCCCCTGCTGCCGGACTTCGCCATCGCCGCGATCCGCGAGGCGATCCCGGTGTTCGACCGCCAGATCAAGGGCTTCGCCATGGCGGACGCGGTGCTCACCGGGGTCGAGACCCGCACCTCGTCCCCCATCTGCATTCGCCGCGGCAAGGATTTCCACAGCGTCAACACCCGGGGCCTGTACCCCGCCGGGGAGGGCGCCGGCTACGCCGGGGGGATCTTCTCCGCCGCCATCGACGGCATCAAGGTGGCGGAAGCCGTAGCCCTGGATATCCTCGCCGCGGGCTGAGGCGCCGGCCCCGGCGGCCAATCTCCGCTACACTACCTACCCCCAGCCACCACGAAGCATTCCCTTGACCATGCCCCCGGATTCCAGCACCCCAGCCGCCACCTTTGCCGACCTCAACCTGCACGAGCGGCTGCTCAAGGCCGTGGACGCCCTCGCCTTCGAGGCGCCCACCCCGGTGCAGGTGGCGGCCATCCCGGTGGCCCTGGCGGGCAGGGATCTGTTCGCCATCGCCAAAACCGGCAGCGGCAAGACCGCCGCCTTTGTCCTGCCCCTGCTGGCGCGGCTGCTGGCGGACGAGGGCAAGCCCATGGCGCCCCGGGCGCTGATCCTCTCCCCCACCCGGGAGCTGGCCCGCCAGATCCTCGACGATGTGACGGCCCTGGCGCGCTTTACCTTCCTCAAGGCCGAGATCGTCACCGGCGGAGAGGACTTCAAGGTCCAGGCCGCGCGCCTGCGGCGCAATCCCGACATCATCGTCGCCACCCCGGGCCGCGCCCTGGAACAGCTGGGCACCGGCAACCTCGACCTCCACCGGGCCGCGACCCTGGTGATCGACGAGGCGGACCGGATGCTCGACATGGGCTTCAGCGACGACGTCATCACCCTCGCCAGGGCCTGCCCCGCCAGCCGCCAGACCCTGCTCTACTCCGCCACCCCCGGCGACGCCCGCCTCCAGCAGCTGCTCGGCGAGGTGCTCAGGGACCCGGCGCGACTGGTGCTCGACGACCACCGGGCGGACAGCTCCACCATCCTCCAGCAGGTGATCCCCAGCGACGACAACCCCCACAAGGAGGCCCAGCTCAAGTGGCTGCTGGCCCAGGGGAACGCCGCCAAGGCCATGGTGTTCACCAACACCCGGGACATGGCGGACCGTCTCCAGGGGGTGCTGATCAGCTCAGGTCTCAGGGTGTTTGTACTCCACGGCGACAAGGACCAGAAGCGCCGCAAGGAGGCCATTGCCCGCTTCCGGGAGAGCAAGGCGGCGGTGCTGGTCACCACCGACGTGGCCGCCCGGGGGCTCGATATCGAGGCCCTCGACCTGGTCATCAACTTCGACATGCCCCGCAGCGGCGACAACTACCTGCACCGGGTGGGCCGCACTGGCCGCGCCGGCGCCCCGGGCCACGCCATCTCCCTGGTGGCGGCCCACGAGTGGAACCTGATGGTGAGCATCGAGCGCTATCTGCGCCGCCAGTTCGAGCGCCGTCTGTTGAAGGAGGTGCCGGGCAACTTCAAGGGGCCGAAAAAAGTGAAAGCCTCCGGCAAGCCGGTGGGCAAGAAGAAAAAGGACAGCGGCAGGAAGGATGCGGCCAAGAAGCCCGCCGCCCGGGGCGCGCGCCCGAAAACGCCGAAGGCCCCGGGAGCCAGCGCCGATGGCATGGCGCCCCTGAAGCGGCCCCGTCGCCCCGGCCAGTAACTGCTCAACCTCGTACAGCGCAGGAGCACCGATGCACCCCGCAACCCTTGCACTGCTGTTCGCCGCCGCCCTGGCCGCGCCGGCCCTGGCTGGCCCTCCGGCCCCCATCCACCCCGACGAAGCCCCCTGGGGGAGCCCCCCCGCCCTGCCCGGGGTCTCCGGCGCCTGGCTGCTGGGGGCCGAGGGGCAGGCGGGGCTCTACCAGTTCCGGGTGCGCCTAGCCCCCGGCGCCAGAATCCCGCCCCACACCCATCCGGACGCGCGCAACAGCACGGTGCTGAAGGGCACCCTGTACGTGGGCTATGGCGAGACCTTCGACGAAAACGCCCTGGTGGCGATCCCCGCCGGGGCACTTTACGTGGCGCCGGCGGGGCAGCCCCACTACCTCTGGGCCCGGGACGGCGCGGTGGAATACCAGGAAAACGGCGTCGGCCCGAGCGCCACCCAACCCCTCGGGGGCGACCACCAGCGCTCAAGATGACAGGGGCGTTTCAGGCCGTGCCGCGAAACCCCGCACCGGGACAGGACCTTGGGGGCACGGGGAAACCCCTAACCATCCCCCAGACTCTCCATGAAGCCCACCACATTGTCATACTGGGCCCGGCACAGGGCCTCGGCCCGGTCCGCGTCCCGAGCCAGCACCGCGTCGATGAAGCGCCGGTAGTGGTCGGTGAGCCCCGCCTCGTATGCCGCCAGCTGGCGGAAGTGGTGGCGATAGCGCATCTGCTGGATATAGAGCTGCTTCCAGGCCTTCAGCAGCCAGGAGTTGGGGCAGGGGGCCAGCAGCACCTCGTAGAAGGTTTCCCGCTGACTGGTGTAGAGGTCGAGGTCGACGCCGTCCTTCATCAGGTCCGGCAGGGACTTGCTGGACACGTGATAGATGGCCAGTACCCGCCCCTCCCAGTCCAGATCCCCGTGCGCGATGGCGAGGCGCAGGCAGGGGATCTCGATCACCTGGCTGGCCTCCGCCAGATCCCGGAAGCCGGAGGTGGAGATGGCCGCCGCGCGAAAACCGGCGTTGCGCTCGATCTCCACCAGGCCCTCGGCGGTCAGCCGCGACAGGGCCTCCCGCACCGCCGCCTGGCTGAAACCCGCGTCCCGCTGGATGCGGGAGATATTGATGCGCTGCCCCGGCACAAGGCGGCAGGCCAGCAGGTCGTGGCGCAGGGCCTGGTAGGCGCGGTCGGTCACGCTGGCATCGCGGCCCATGGTTGCTCCTCCGGAGTTGCGGGAGGACAATCATGCACGAAAACACCCCTTGGCTACAGTCCGATGGAAATTGCCTTGTTTCAACCGACTGTTGGCTGATAAATGATCATGCATGATTTTTCAGGAAACCTGCCCTCCCCCGGTAACTCCCGGTTGCCGGGGGGAATGCCCCCTGAATATAATGCATGGGAACTCAAATTATGCATGATAAATCCAGCCCACCGAGGACTCCCCCATGAAAGTCTCCTACCTCGCCATGACCGCCTACCAGGGCCCCGCCCCCGGCCTCGAGGTGTGGCCCATGTCCCCCAGCATCTGCGATCCCGAGGTCGCCCGCCGCTCCATGCAGGACACCCTCGACCTCGCCCGCCACGCGGAGGATCTCGGCTTTGACTGGGTGAGCGTTGCCGAGCACCACTACGCCGCCTACATCATGAGCCCCAATCCGGTGGTGATGGCCGCCGCCCTGTCCCAGGTGGTGAAGCGCGCCAGGATCGCCCTGCTCGGCCCCCTGGTGCCCCTCAGCAACCCGGTGCGCCTCGCCGAGGAGGTGGCCATGCTCGACAACCTGTCCAACGGCCGGGTGGTGGTGCTGTTCCTCCGGGGCACCCCCCACGAACACAACACCTACGACACCCCCAAGGAGGACACCCGGGGCATGACCCAGGAGGGCATTGACCTGATCCTCAAGGCCTGGCAGGAGCCGGAGCCCTTCGCCTGGCAGGGCAAGCACTACCAGTTCAGCACCGTCGCCGTTTGGCCGCGCATGTACCAGCAACCCCACCCCCCCATGTACGGGTCCGGCAACAGCGCCGAATCGGTCATCTTTGCCGCCAAGCGGCGCATGGGCATCGCCTTCTCCTTCGCGCCCCTCGACCAGGTGCGGGAGTGGGTGGACCTCTACCACGCCGAAGCCGCCAAGGAGGGCTGGACCCCGAGCCAGGACCAGGTGCTCTACCGGGGCCTCGCCTGCGTCGCCGACAGCGACCAGCAGGCGGAGGAGATTTTCACCGCCCACATGGGCGCCCAGGCGGAGGAAAAGGCCCGCCTGCAATCGAAGACCATGGGCGGCCCGCCGGTGGTGCCGCTGATCATGCGGCCCTATTTCCTCGGCGGACCGGACACCGTCTTCCAGGGCTTCGCAGCGCTGCGGGACGCGGGGGTCGGGGTGGTGGACATGAATTTCCCCATCGGCGATGTGGCCCAGCAAAAGGCGTCCCTGTCCATTTTCGGCGAGCGGGTGTTGCCCCGGGTGCACCGGGAACTGGCCCTGGCCAACGCCTGACCCAAGGCCCGGGCAACAAAAAACCCGCCGGTTCGCGCCGGCGGGTTTTTTGTTGCCATGGAGATCGCCTCAGCGGGGCATGGCGTCGTCGCGGCGACCTTCCAGCAGGCCCTTCAGGTTGTCGTGCATGATCATTTTCTTGTGGGCCGCGGGCAGGCCGGCGATGTCGTTGAAGAAATCGAGGGGCTTGCCGAGACCTTCAGGGTGCGGCCAGTCGCTGCCGAACAACACACGATTCGGTCCCATCAGTTCCACCACCTTTTCCACCGGCTCCTCGTAGAACGGCGCCACGAACACGTGCTGGCGCAGGCTCTGGACCGGGTCCTGGACAAAGGCCTCCGGCATCTTGTGGGACACATACTCGAAGCGCTTGATAAGTGATTCAAGCCAGCTGGAGCCGCACTCCATCACCGCGATGCGCACATTGGGGAAGCGGTCGAACACCCCGTGGCACACCAGGGCCGACAGGGTGTCGGAAATGGGCCGGCCGATGGGGTCGAGCATCTCGCCAAAGGCATCCTTCTCGAAGGCGCGCCACTCGCCCTTGCCGCCGGCGGTCCAGCGCCGGTAGATGCGGTCATAGCCCGAATCGGAGACGTGGTGGACAACAAAAATCCCCGAGTCATTGATCTTTTTCCAGAACGGATCGAATTCCGGCAGGCCGTGGGAACGACTCCCCCGGTAGCCCGCCACCGGTGCGGGACGGACCAGCACCGAGCGGGCGCCGGCCTCGAGGAGGAAATCCAGCTCCCTGCAGGCCACATCCACATCGGAGAGGTTGATGGCACCCACCGGGAACTGGCGGCCATTGCCAAAGCCGTACTCCTCCGCCACCCACAGGTTGAGGGCGTGGAACAGGGCCTGGATGGCCTCCGGCTTGTGTTCCAGGCGCTCCTCGATCACCGAGGCGAGGGTGGGCAGGATCACGGCACCATAAATCCCCTCCCGGTCCATCAGCGCCAGATGGGCCTTGCCGCTGTGGAACTCGGCCCGGGATTTCACCGGCTTGCCGCCGTACTCGCGGATCGACAGGCCCTCGGGATTGTTGCCCCGGTACCAGCCCTCGTGGGAGCCCACCTCCGCCACCACGCTGAAGGTGGGGTTGGGAATGTAGTCGGACAGCACGCCCCCCACCACCAGCTTGGTGCGGCCGTTGACCTCCACGTACTGGAAGTCCTTCTTGAATTCTTTGGGCAAGTGGCGCAGGAAGGCCTCCGGCGGCTCGTAGTAGTGGTGGTCGCAGTCGTAGACGGGGTAACCGATGGTGGCTGTGTTCATGGCTGTGCTCCGGGTTGTCGGTGGGCGGCACCGACCTGGGTGCCGCGGGTACGGTTGTCATTGAACGGCGCGGGGCATCCGGGCGCCTTGATCCCGATCAATAACTAACTAATTGTTAGCTATAGGGGCGAGGGGACGCCCCGCCCCCGGCGGGTTCAGGCAAACAGGTAATCGTTGATGACCTGGTGAAAGTGGGAGATCTGCACCTCCTGCACCGGGTTGGGACGCAGCCCCTTGAGGCCCACGGAATGCATGCCCCGCTGCACATCCTCCATGTTGATCAGATCCTGGAGCAGTAGCTTGGGGATGCGCTCCCGCTGGTTCTTCCAGTCGTCCACCACATCGTCCACCGCCGCCAGGGGCGGCGCCTTGCCCGTGCCGAAGTGCAGCAGGCTGATCATCTCCAGCACGCAGACATCGGGGTTGTAGGGATCTTCCGGGTCGGGCCGGGCGCGGAAAATCAGCGTGCCGTCGGCGCCCCACACCACCCCGAGGTTGGGGAAGATGTTCCAGTCGTGGCCGATGGTGGCCATCCGTTCCGGCGGTATCACCGGGAAATAGGCGCCCTCCCGCTCCGCCGCTTCCCTCATGGCGATGCCGGCGACGGTCATCGCCTCCACCATGGAGGTGCCCCGGGGCAGGGCGCTGACCGCCTCGTGGGCGGCCCGCAGGCCGCGAATGGTGAACTGGCCGTCCCCCTCGCCAAGCCCCAGCTGATCGGCGAAGGCCAGTTGCAGCCGGGCGAAGTTTTCCCGCACGTCATCGAGGCCGAGGGGTTCCTTGCCGAGGCGCCGGGAGGGGGTGCCGGGGGGCAGGCTGTAGGTCCAGCGGTGGTTGCCGTGCTTGCCGGCGGCGAAGCTGTAGTTCTCGTCGTCGTTCAGCTGGAGGAACTGGGGATGGGTGCCCCAGACGTGGTAGCTCTCCATAAAGGCCTCCTGGGCCACCTTCCAGTTGCACTTGACGTTGATGATCTTGCGCCAGTTGTAGCGCATCAGATCCAGGCGCAGCAGGTCGAGATCCCCCCGTGGGGGTTGAATGAACTCGTCAAAGGGCTCGGGCGTGGCGCTCATGTTGATGAACACAAAGCCCCCCCAGTGGGCCACGTGGATCCGCGCCATGGCCATGTCCTCCCGGCCCATGTGGGCGCAGCCCTGCCACTGGTGTTCGTCGAGGATGCGGGTGTTGGCGCCGTGCAGATCCCACTGCCAGGCGTGGAAGATGCAGTGGAACTTGGTGATCTTGCCCCGCCCCGACAGGAGGCGCCGGCCGCGGTGGGGGCAGACGTTGTGAAAGGCCTCGATCCGCCCCTCGCCGCTGTTCACCACAATCACCGACTGGTCGCCGATGTCGTACACCAGGTAATCCCCCACCTGGGGCAATTCCTCCTCGCGGCAGGCCCAGTGCCAGGTGGCGGTCCACAGGCGCTCCATTTCGAGGCGGGCGAATTCCGCCGAGGTGAAGCGGCGATGATCGATGAAATCTTGGCGAACCTCGCCGTACAGTGGTTGCTCGCTGAAGGATGTGGTCATTATGGCTCCCCCCGCCGGCTCGGGGGCCATGCGGATCATAGCTGATTGATTGTCAGTTTGATGGCGACGGCCTTCCCGCTCGCCAGGGGTTGATTTAATGCGCCCGCAGGGCCTGGGGCATTGATCGGGATCAACTCCAGGGCGCCATGGGGCCGGGGCATGGGCACAAAAAACCCGGTGGCGACAGGGTCGCCACCGGGCGGATGACCGATCGACGGGGGTCGATCAGAAGTTGTAGCGGGCCTTGAGTCCGAAGTAGGTCTGGGCATCCCGGGGGGGTCTGCCCACCACGCGACCCTGGCTGCCATAGGCTTCGCTGATGCCGGTGTCGAAGTAGTCGTCCGTGAGGTTCTTGCCGAACACCGAGACCTGGTAGCGCCCCTGCTTGTCCTCGATGCCGATGAACAGGTCGAGGAGCTGGTAATCCTCCTGTTTGAGCAGGGGATCGTAGGTCAGGCCGTACTGGATGTCGTCGGTCCAGGTGTACACCAGCATGGCGTAGGCGCTGAACGGCAGGCTGTCGAGGGGGAAGTCGAGGCGCGCCGAGGCGTTGTAGCTGAGCTCCGGGGCGAGCACCATGGAATTGCCGCTGACATCCTGCTGGGAGCCCCGGGTGCCGCCGGTGGGGTTGCCGTTGGGATCGAGGTTGCAGCCCTGGGCATAGGTCTGGCCGAAGTAACAGGCCTGCAGCAGGTCGTCGATCTCGGTGTCGAGCCAGGTGGCCGCGCCCGCCAGGGTCAGCATGTCGGTCACCGCCCAGGTGGCGTTGACCTCGACGCCGCTGCTGCGCAGGTTACCGGCATTGAAGGTGTTGGTCTGGATGGTGCCGGGAATCAGGCCGGAGCTCTGCAGGTCGTCCACCTCCTGCCAGAAGACGGCGCCGTTGAGATCCAAGCTGTTGTCCAGCAGGCGCGACTTGACGCCGATTTCGATGGCCTCGGCGATGGACGGTTCGAGTACGCTGGTGTCCCGGGTGGAGGTGCGGCTGTAGTTGGCGCCGGAGCCGATAAAGCCCCGGGAGATGGACGCATAGGTGTTGACGTTTTCACTCAGATCCCAGGCGATGCCGAGACGGCCGCTCCAGTCCTCCGAGCGGTCATCCCGCTCGAACGCCACCGCGCCGCTCTGGGTGGGCAGGTTGAAGCCCGGTGCCGGTTGGATCTGGTGGAAGGGGAAGATCTCGGTGAAGGTGGGGCTGATCACCTGGTAGCCCCGCAGGGAGTTGAGGGCGGTGTAGTTCACCCGGCTCTGCTCCACGGTCAAGTCCTCCACGGTCCAGCGCAGGCCGGCAAAGAGGTTGAGGCTGTCGGTGAGGTGGAAGGTGACGTCACCGAAGGCCGCGTAGCTGTCCCACTCGGCCTTGCCTTCCCGGGGGTCCGCCACCACCAGGCTGCCCCCCGCCTGGGGATTGAAGGCGAGCACCGAGATGGTGGCCTGGGAGACTTCCTCGTAGTTGCTATAGTACAGGCCGCCGATCCACTCCAGGCGGTCGCTGCTGCCCTCGAGGCGGAACTCCTGGCTCACATAGTCGGCCTCGTGGAAGATCGGGTAGCGCTCAGAGCCGGTGATGGCCACGTTGGTGCTGTTGACGTACACCGCCGGCAGGGAGAACGGGTTGTAGGTGCCGTTGGCGGGGGTGACGTCCACATCGGTGTTGCTGTTGATCTCGATACCCCTGGCACCGGTGATGGACTTGAAGCGCAGGCCCTCCGCCAGGTCCAGGGTGAGATCGGCACTGAAGCCGTAGTTCTCGATGGCGTGAACCGTGTGTACGTCCTGGGCGCCCTTGAAGGGATCCCGCAGAATGCCTTGCCCCCGGGCCAGGTCGCCGCCGCCAAGGGTCAGCAGGCGGGCCATGCCCAATCCGCCGTCCTCGGCCTTGAGCAGTACCTGCCCGCCGGAACCGGTGTCGCTGTCGCGGTATTCGCCGCTCAACAGCAGATTGGCGTTGTCGCTGAGATCGATATCCAGTTTGCCCAGCACCCCCCAGGATTCCTCGCCGCCGATCTCCGGGCCGCCCGGGTGGAGGTTTTCGATATGGCCGTCGCGGTCCTTGTAGAAACCGGAGAGCCGCCCCCGGACCGCATCGGTGAGCGGACCGCTGGCCATCAGCCGGGTGATGGCTTCGTCGTCATCGGTGATGGACTGCTCCACATAGCCCTGGAATTCCTGGGTGGGCCTGGCGCGCACCACATTCACCGCCCCCGCGGTGGCATTGCGACCGTAGAGGGTGCCCTGGGGGCCGTTCAGTACCTCCACCCGCTCGATGTCGCCAAGATCGGCGATGAATTCACTGACACGGCCCAGGGGCACGCCGTCCACCACGAAGGACACGCTGGGCTGGATGCCGCCCTCGAACGCCAGTGAACCCACCCCGCGAATGGCGAAATTGGAGGCCGTGGGGGCAAAGCCCTCCTGAAAGGACAGGGAGGGTGAGGCCAGCGCCAGGCTGACGGTGTCGTTGATGGCGCGGGTGCTCAGTTGGTCGGCGCCAAAGACGTCCAGCGAGATGGGCACGTCCCGCAGGGTCTGCTCCCGCTTCTGGGCGGTGACGATGATTTCCTCGAGTTCCGCTGCGCCGGCCGGAACCGCGGTCAGCAGGGCCACCGAGGCGGCAATCAGGGTTTTGTTCAGGATTGGGCTGTTGCCCTTTCGGCTATACGGCATCTGTCTCTCCTCGATCGTTAGTGTTATGGCTACATTTCCCTGTATCCCCTGCCGAGGCGGGCGCGGCATCCCGAGGATTGCCGCGCGCCCCGGAGGACGGCGCAACCGCCCTGGCCGCGACATCGACGCCAAGGCCAAAACGGATACAACGTCAGTTATTCCACTGCATAACTGACTGTATGTCAACTCTTCAGGCGGGGTAAGTGCCGGAGTCCGAGCGGCGAGGCACGAACCTCGCCGCGGGGATCAGGGCCGGATCGGCGGGACGCCGCTCGCCAGGGCGAGAGCTACCAGTGCCCGGTGTTGGGCATGGATTGCCAGGGCTCGGCGGGGGGCAGGGGGTCGCCCTTTTGCAGCAACTCGATGGAGATATTGTCGGGGGAGCGCACGAAGGCCATGTGCCCGCAGCGGGGCGGCCGGTTGATGGTGACGCCGGCGTCCATCAGGCGCTGGCAGATGGCGTAAATATCGTCGACCCGAAAGGCCAGGTGGCCGAAGTTGCGGGCCTCGCCGTAGGGGGGCTCCGGATCCCAGTTGTAGGTGAGTTCCACCATGGGCCGCTGGTTTTCCCGGGCGGCCTCCGCGTCCCCGGGGGCGGCGAGGAACACCAGGGTGAAGCGCCCCGCCTCCACGTCGTAGCGGTTGATCTCCACCAGGCCCAGCCGGGTGCAGTAAAAATCGAGGGATTTGTCCAGGTCAGCGACCCGGACCATGGTGTGCAGGTATTCCATCTCGTCACCTCCAGGGAACAGGGCCGCCAAGGTAGCGCGTCCCGGCTGGACAGGCAAATCAGCGGCCCTTGCGATTGAGATCGAGGATGCCCATGCCCTCCAGCATCAACCCGTAGCCGAGATCATCGAGCATCCGCCGCTTGAGGTGCTGGACGAAGGCGACCCGGGTATTGCGCAGCATCAGGGTGGGCTTCCGGGCCAGTTGGGCCGCCAGTTCCCAGGCGCGGTCCCGGAGCTTGTCAGCGGGCAGCACCTCGGCGACAAAGCCCAGCTGCCTGGCTTCGCTGGCGGAGATCTCCTCCCCGGTAAGGAGAAAATGGCGCCCCCGGTTGGGGCCGAGCAGCATCGGCCACCAGACATGGACACCATCGCCGGGGACCACGTTGCCGGGGGCATGGGCCTTGTCGGCAAAGGCCGCGGTGTCCGCCGCCAGCACGATATCCGACAGGGTCACCAGCTCGGCATGGATGAACGCCGGGCCGTTGACGGCGCCGATCACCGGCACCTCGATATCCAGCAGGTTGTGGAGCAGGTCCTTGCCCTCCTTGGTGATGCGATCCCAAAAAGCGGGGGTGCCCATGTCCGGGTCCTTCTCGGAAAAATCCATGTCGGTGAGAAAACGATCCCCGGTGCCGGTGAGAATGACGATGCGGTTCTCCCGGTCGCGACCCACCTGGTAAAAGGCGTCCCCCAACTCCTCGTGCAGGCCGCCCGGGTAGGCACTCCAGGTGGCGGGGCCGCCGTTGTTGTGGATGGCGATTTCGAGAATCCCGTCGCGGCGTTCGAAGCGGACAAAGCGGTAGCTGTGCTGGTAATCGGCGAGCCGGCTCATGGTGTTTTCCTCAAGGTTTATTCAGCCGGCGCTGTGGCCGCCGTCGGACAGCAGGCAGGCGCCGTGGATATTGGCGGCCCGGTCAGACGCCAGGTAGAGCACCAGGTCCGCCACCTGGGCCGGGTCCGCCGCCGGGCGCACCGCCATGTAGCGCTGCACCAGTTCCATGTCCACATCCGCAGGGAAACCCTGCCCGTCCATCATGTTGGTGGCCATGGGGCCCGGCGCCACGCAGTTGAAGCGGACGGGCTTTTTCATGAATTCCATGGCCAGGGAGCGGGTCATCTGCACCAGGCCTGCCTTGGTGGCGGTGTAGGGTGCGAGATAGGCCTCCCCCACATAGGCGCCGGAGGAGGCGATGTTCACCACGTTGCCGTGGCGCGCCAACAATTGCGGCAGGCTTGCCTGGATGAGCCAGAACGGCGCCGACAGGTTGACGGCAATGATCCTGTTCCAGAGCGCCTCGCAAAGCTGCTCCGCGTGGCCGGGGCCAAGGACACCGGCCACGTTGCACAGCACATCGAGCCCACCAAAATGGTCGACGGTACCCGCCACCAGATCCACACAGGCCTGGCGGGTGCTGATATCCACCCGTGCGGCGAACACCTCAGCGCCGAGCCCCCGGGCCTCGGACGCCGTGCCGTCGAGGCCAGCGCCATCCAAATCCGCAACGGCGACATTGGCGCCCGCCGCGGCAAAGGCGAGGGCCACCGCGCGCCCGAGGCCGCCGGCGGCGCCGGTCACCAGTACGGTTTTTCCCGTGAAATTTTCCATAGGGTCATATCCACTCAATGGTTGTCAGGGTCTCGGGCTCCAGGCGACCGTCAGGGAACGCCGATAAATCAAGTGCAGTGACGGCGCCTCAACCCACCTCGATCATCTCGAAGTCCGCCTTGCTGGCGCCACAGTCCGGGCACACAAAGGTATCGGGAATATCCTCCCAGCGGGTGCCGGGCGCAATCCCCTCGTCAGGCAAGCCCTCCGCCTCGTCGTAGACAAAGCCGCAATAAAAGCACTGCCACTTCTTCATGGTGCCGGCTCCCCCGCGACATCCCACGCCAACGGCAGGCGGTGGAGCGCAACCACCATGCCGGTATCCACCACCAGCTCGGCGCCGGGCTCTACGCGAAAGTCCGGAATCCGCGCCAGCCATTCCTGCAAAAATGCCCGCAACTCCACCCGCGCCAGCATGGAGCCGAGACAGCGGTGGGGCCCGTTGCCAAAGGTGCCGTGGAAAACCACCTTGCGGTGGAAATCCACGGCGGTGGGGTCGGCGAACTCCCGGTCATCCATGCCGTGGGCCATGGTGGGGGTAATCACCATATCGTCCTTTTTCAACTGCACGCCGTGGAATTCCGTGTCCCGGGTCACGATGCGCCCGAGGCTGGACACCGGGAAGCGGCGCAGCAGCTCCTCCACCGCCCTGGGGATCAAGTCGGGATTGTTCGCCAGCTCGCGGCGCCTGTCCGGATGGCGGGCCAGATGGTTCATGGTGAAGCCGAGCACGGAGGCTACGGTATCGAGCCCGCCCAACAACAGCAGGATGGTCATGCCGGTGAGCTGATCCTCGCTGAGCTTTTCGCCGTCCACCTCCGCCTGACACAGGCGGCTGAGCAGATCCTCGCCGGGATTGGCGCGGCGCTCCCGCACGGTGCGTCGCGCATAGTCGGTAAGCCCCAGGTTGGCGGCGTTGCTGTCCACCTGGGCGGGGCGGATCATCTCGTCCACCAGCTCCAGGAGCATCTCCCGGTCGCTGTCCGGCACCCCCACCATGCGCATGAAAATGGAGATGGGCAGGATGCGGGACACCTCCTCCATGAACTCACAGCCGCCGCGGGCATAGAAACCGTCGATCAATTGTCGGGTGAGAATCCCCGCCTGCTCGCCGAGGGGTGTGACCACCCGGGGTGAGAAGGCGCCATTGAGCACCGCCCGGTATTTGGTGTGCTCCGGCGGGTCGAGGCTGATGGGGAACGGCGGCGTTGCCATCTGCCGCTCCACCGGCACGATGGCCACCCGGGAGGAGAACACCTCCGGATTGGTCAGCACGTCGTTGAGAATGGCCCCCCGGGTCACCACCCAGTGGCCGCCGTTGGCGGTGGTCCAGAAAAAATCCGGATAGCCCCTGTCGTGGAGGCCGGCGAACCAACCCTGGAAATCCCCGTCGCCCGTGAGGCGTTCGTAAATGTCGTAGTGGCGGACCAGCGCCTCGGGCACATGGGGGGGACGCGGGCTGTTCATGGCGGATCTCCTGGGGGATATTGGCTGGCTGCATTTATCGTTATTGCGCGCGCCGAGGATCGACAGGGCGAGAAAAATATACTGCATATTAACCAAATGTCAATTCTCCCAGAGAACTCACATTCTGGCGCCAGGGCAGGTGCCTTTAGACGAAAATCCCCGAGAAACCGGGAAAAAACCGCAAAAAAGGGCAGAGATGGGTAGCCTGTGTGAAGGCACGGCCAGAAGCCTCCCTAACAAACCATAAATATACTGCATCTTTTTGCTAACCCTGTGCGGCCCGACAGGCATCCATCCACCAGCGTCGCGCCAGGGCCAGGTCCCCCTCGGCGAGGGCGGCAAGCAGGGCCCGGTCGTGGTGGTGGCCGCCAATTGCCGCCAGCCAGGGCGCCATCAGTTCCACCAGGGTGGCAAATACCGGGTTGCCACAGAGTTGCGCCAGGAGCGCGGCGGTGCCGCCGGCCGCCCCGGGGGCCGGCCCTGATTGCAGCGCGGCGGCACGGGCGAGGCTGCCCGGCGCCCGGCGCTCGGCGTCCGCCATGGCGGTCAGGCCGAGGTGGAGCAACAGCTCCCCGAGGGTGCCTGCGCTGGCCCCCGCCGCCCGAAGGTAGCCGCGAACCGCGTCCAGCATCCCCGCCCTGTCGAGGGCCGCCACGTAGAGGCCACCGGCGCGCCCCTTTTCCACGGTGATCACCCCGTACTGCTGGAGAATGATCACCGCCTGGCGCACCGCGTCCGCCGTGGTGCGAAAGCGCCGCACCAGATCCACCGAGGAGCTGATGCGCTCCCCCGCCACCCAGCCCAGGCGACGAATATCGCGCAATAGCTCCCGCACGATGCGCTCCGCCTGACTTCGGGCGTTGAGGTAGTCCCGCCCATCCCCGAGGCCCTGATCCGCCAGGGCCGGCTCCCCGTCGGCGCCCCAGGAGGCCTCGATAACGGCCCGCTGGCGACGCTGGCAATCGATCAGCCGGGCGGTATCGCCGGCCACCAGCGCCTCCACCGTATCGAGGGTGACCTGCCAGGCGGTGCTGTCGCGGCGATCGTTGCCCAAGGCGACGCTGTAGGGAATCAGATCGAGGGCGCACTCATAGGCGGCCTTTTCCAGCAGTTCGATGGCCGGGTCATCCACCGCGCCGCGAATGGCGACGGCGAGCTGGTGGTGGGCCTTGACCTTCACGAACTCGTCGTCGGACAGGCGGTTCAGGCGGCGCACCAGCCCGCGCAACTGCTCGCAGTCCGCCGGCGACAGCCGGGGGCCATGGTGCAGGTAAACATATTGGTCGATGGCCTCCGTCAGCAGGCCCATGTCGGAGAGGTTTCGCAACCCGCTCTCGATAACGATGGACAGCGCCCGCCCCGCATAGGCAGGGCTCCGGGGAAGCGCCACCAGGCCGCCGCCGGCGCCGCGCCGCAGCGCCGCCACGCCGCGCTCCTCGAGGATGCGCAATGCCTGGCGCAATACGGGCCGGCCGACATCGTGGCGGGCGTACAGCGCCGGCAGGGACGCCACCACCTCGCCAGGGGCGTGGCCACCGGCTTTCAAATCGGCGGCAATCCGGTCGGCGAGGGCCAGGGCCGGGGACTGTTGGGTAAAGGCTCGGGGCACGGATCTATCCTGTCCTTGCTGCTCGGATGTGGGGGCAGTCTAGCAGGCTGTTCGGCCCCCGCGACGCGGCCGATCGACGTTTCCGCGCCCCATCATAACTGATATAGTGTTACTTATTTGGCCGGACAGATCCCATGAACGAGAACCTCCGCATCATCTCCGCCGTGTCCCGCTATATCCAGGGCCCCGGCTGCCTCGCCCAGCTGGGGGAGGCCACCGCCAAGCTCGGCCAGCACCCCCTGATAGTCACCGATGACATCCTCAAGGGCCTCTTTGGGGACCAGCTCGAAGCCAGCTTCGCAAGCGCCGCCCTGCCCTTCAACCTGCTCACCTTTCCCGGGGAAGTGACCCGCCCCACCATCGACGCCCTGGCACAACAAGCCCGAGCCCTCGGCGTCGACGTGGTGGTGGGCTTTGGCGGCGGCAAGGCCCTCGACACCGGCAAGGGCGTGGCCCTCGCCCTCGGCACGCCCTTCGTGAGCGTGCCCACCATCGCCGCCACCGACGCCCCGGCAAGCCTTGCCATCGCCGTCTACAACGACCACCACCTGCTCACCGAGATCCTCCTCCTGCCCCGCAATCCCGAGGTGGTGCTGGTGGATTCCGCCATCATCGCCAGGGCGCCCCTGCGCTTTCTGCTGGCCGGCATCGGCGACGCCATCTCGAAAAAATTCGAGGCCGAGGCGGTGCACCGGGCGGGCAGGGAAACCCCCAACGGCACCCGCTCCACCCGCACCGGCCTCGCCATCGCCAACGCCTGCTACGACCTGATCCGCACCCACGCCGCCCCCGCCATCGCCGCCGTCAAATCTGGCGAGATAGCCAATGGCGAGGTGAACGATGACCTGGAATCCCTGCTGGAAGCCACGGTGCTGCTCAGCACCATGGGCTTTGAAAATGCCGGGCTGTCGGTCTCCCACGCCATCGCCAAGGGCCTGCCCATGGTGCCCCGGGCCGCCGGCACCCTGCACGGCGAGCACGTCGCCTACGGTTTGCTGGTGCAGCTGGTGCTGGAGCAAAGACCCCGGGCATTTATCGACGAATTAATGGCCTTTTACCGCAGTATCGGCCTGCCCACCCGCCTGGCGGATTTTGGCCTCGCCCACTGGACCGAGGACGAGCTGAATATTCTCACTGAAAACGCCATGCTGAGCCCCAGCGTCAAGCGCTTCACCGTCGAGCTGGATCAAGCCGCGCTGAAAACCGCCATCAGGGCCGTGGAGGCCCGGCAATAGCCCCCGTTGCCGGGCAGTCCCTGCCTGGCATCCTGAAGAGTGGCCCACGCAACGACCGGATCGATCGCCGGGCCGGGGCCGACGCTACAGGTGCATATCGAGAATCGGCTCCAGCCGGTAGAACAGCGGGTTGCCCTCGATATCATTGCTGCCGGCCACAATCAGGGAGAGGCGCAACATCCGCCGGTGGGTGAACCTGACGAGGTCCGCGTCCCTGGCGGCGTCCGCGGATTGAATAAAGGCCTTCAACACCCCGTCGGCGGCGGCCATGTTGGCGGGCCTTGTACCCGTCATCTCGGCAATTTCCCCGAGGGTCTCCTCCTCGTACCAGCGCCCGTAGTGGGCGTAGTTGCGCAGGAATCTCGGAATCGCTCCCATCAGTTCCCGCTGCCATGGGGCGAACGACCTCGACACCGGGAGAATATCGATTTCGTTGAGCAGCTTGGCAATGGCCATATCCTCCAGGGGCGATACATGGGGATCGGGCAGGCGGATACCGTAATCCAGCTCGATGCCCTCCAGCTCGGCGATACCTTCCAGGGCGCGGCGGGAAATGCTGACCATTTCGAGCATGCCCTCGATCCAGTTGCTCTCGGGCTTGTTGGGGTCCATGAACATATTGGCGGCGACGGCGGCGAAGGCCAGAAAGCACACGGTATGGTAGGCAATCACCGGCAAATCCAGCTCGATGCCGGCGGCCTTGGCGTAGTGGCGGTAGAGCGCGGGAATATCCCCCATGTTTTCGTAGGGGTGGCGGCCGCGAAAGCAGGCCAGATCCATGAAGACATCGCCGATATGGGCTATCTCGAGATCGAGAATGGCGGTGACTTCCTCGCCCTTGCTGAGGAACTGACCGCAGTCCCCGGTGATAAAGCTGGCCTGGGTGCGATGGGTTGGCACATTGCGACGCAGCCATGAGGCAAGAAATTCCATGGTGGCATCGATGGCACCATCCTCGAGACCCAGCCGGTATTGCCGGTCGAACTGGCTCAAGGCCACCTGATGGGCACCCACGGGATTGCCCGCCTCGGTATGGGCGAATTCAGCCACTGGAATCTGGTGCATTCTCGCCAGTTCTTCCATGTACTTGAGACTGGCCTGCCAGCGCTCTGGCGAGAGCGTCGAAGCGTTCTCGATGGCAGTGTGGACGAGGCCGGGATCGCGATCCCCCTCCGCCCAGTCCATGACGAAGGCCTTGGGTTCTTCGATCCAGCCGTGGATGTGAGGCACACCAATGCCGTGCTTCTCCAGCACTTCCATTACCTGCATTTCGTGCTTGAGGCTGTAGAGCTGCGTGCAGGGACGATCACCCTTGACCAGCAGGGCCTTGTCGATACCGTTCTTTTGGTACTCGACCCGCCACACGGGACGCCAGCGCATAAGGCGTTCGATGCTGGTGACTTCCCCCCCAACCTTCTCCTCGACCCAGGACCGAATATTGGCTGAGTCCCGGTCTTCGACACCGTCCTCGCCCTGCAATTCCGATACATGTTTATTCATGGATAACCCCCGTCGATGTTGTAGCTATGAAGTGTTGCTACGCTACCAAGGACGTTGCGGCAGCACCACAACTCTGGCAAGCGCGAGCCGCCCCAGGCCACTGATGACAACAACTTGGCCGATTTTGACAAGGGCATGACATGGCTTAAGCCAACAATGCACACCTGCACCAACCATTGATGGATAATCCCCCAAGGCCGAGTCCGGAACAGTAACCATCCAGCAGCCCGCCATGACCACCGCCATCGGCATGTGGGAGATCTGCCCCGCCTGGTGCCCCATAGAAGTCAAACAGGAGAAGGGCCGCGCCATCCACGCAAGGGGCGACAGAACATCGTAACGCTACAACGGCTAGACCTTCCCGAAGGGCATATTGCCGAAAACCATTCTCGGGCCCACCCCCGGTACCCTGGCGGAGAAAATACTCACCCCCGCAAAGGGCCAGATTTGTGCCTTGCTCTGCGTGGGCAGCACCCTGGCGGTACCAACGCCGGGGCAGCGGTGCGCCCCCGGGGCCCCGGACTTCCTCGACCTTCTGGTCTCCCTCGACGTATGATGTCCAACACCGCCCGCAAGGCCCACTACGTCATCCCCGACTACATGGTGCTGGAAACCCCGGGCACCACCCACTACACGGAATACACCAAGTACTATGGCCTCTGGACCCACGCCAATGAGCTCCCCTACGCCATGTATTCCCCCGCCCTGGTACCTCCCCCCGAAAATGCCGACTTGCTGGATCCCGGACGATTCTTCCACCGCCTCGGCCGCAAGATGGGGCTCAACATGGTGGCCTACGCCAACCCCGCCGGGGTGGGTCAGCACTGGGAGAAACCGCCCGCCGCCATTCCCCTGCCGACGGACCGGGATATCGACGCGGATGAACTGCTGGATATACTGACCACCGGCTCCCGCGTTCCACTTTCAGAACTTCGCCGGCATCCCCACGGCAAGCTGTTCGACGAACTGAACGACCCGGTGCTGCCGAGGCAAGCGGATTGCGATGCCCGGTTGGCCCTTGACGATTCATCAATGATGAATGAGCTCGACCTGGTGTTCGCAAACCGTGGCGATGCGCCCGATCCCACGGACGAGTTTCCCCTGTTACTGATCACCCGCCGTTCCAACGATTTTTACAACTCCACGGGACGACACAATCCCCGGCTGGGGGGGCGGCGTCCCCACAATCCCGCCTACCTGCACCCCGACGATCTCAAACGGTTCGGCGTCAACAGTGGCGACACCATCAGGGTGAGATCGCAACATGGCGATATCCAGGCGATCGCCGCCCGGGATACACGGCTACGACCGGGCACCCTGTCCATGAGCCACTGCTTCGGGACCAATCCCGACGAGGCGGCGGACCCGGTCAATCAGGGCGGCTGCACCTCCGCGCTGATGGACGCCAACGCCGAGTTCGACCCCCTGTTCGGTCAGCCCCGCATGAACGCAGTGCCGGTGTCTATCGCCCCCGTCGATCCCGAAATAAGGGGTCAATGACATGACGGGCATTCTGAGCGGCTAATTGCCGCCCTGTCGCAAACAACGACTGATTCCAGGCGAGGGATCGGGCCTGCTATTCCGGGGAAAAATCCGTGGATTTATCCGTTACACCGTCTGGCGGGCTGAATGGTTGGTTATTTTTGCTGTTGAACACTGCATGCCTGTGCTAACACAGTAGATCGGGATGCGCATCGAAGGGCTGAATTCGCTCAAGCGCGCGGGCTATCCGCAGCACCTCATCTTCACGCCCGTGGCGTCCCATGATCTGTAGTCCAACGGGCATGCCGTTGACCAGACCCGCCGGGAATGACAAGGCAGGCAGCATCAGCAGGTTGGCGATGGCGGTGAAATAGGTGCCGCAGCAGAAGCTGGGATAGGGATCCGCCATCCCCTCTGGAAGGAGCGGGGCCACCACGGGCAACGTCGGAGACAAAATCGCATCGTATGTTTCGAACAACGCGTCGATCTTGCGTCCTAGCTCTGAAACCCAGTTTACGGCGGCTTCATAGTCCTCGCGAGTAACTGGCGGCGTTTTCATCCCCGCCTGGTTATATTCCATCAGCCGTTCGAAATTCTCCGGGGCAAGGCAGCGTTCGACAAAGTCCGGGGAGTTGGTATAACGCGGGGGGAAATTGCCGTACGCGGATTCGCCCCTCATGAAATTGACAAACCAGGGCCAGCTGTCTTCGATTTTGAAAACGGTCTTGACACTGATCTCAGAAACCGAATTTTCCACAACCGCGCCCGCCTCCGAAAGCCTGGCCGCTGTGCTGCCGACCTGGGCGGCGACCGCAGAGTCGACCTCAATGTGTCCATAATCCGCCGACCATAAAAATCGCATGCCATCGACACCGTCGTCGAGACTGGCGGCGAATTCCCGCGCGGGCGGACAGGGGCGCGGATCGATGCCGTCGGGGCCTGACAGTACATCCATGGCGATTGCGAGATCGCGCACGTCCCGCGCCATGGGCCCCATGCTGCCAACCCTGGCATAGCTGAAGCTGCCGGTATCCGGAATACGACCCGGCGTGGGGAAAAGGCCCACCAACCCACAGGCAGCCGAGGGAATCCTAATGGAGCCACCGCCGTCAGAGCCAATACCCAGCGGCGCGACGCCGGACGCAACGGCGGCGCCGGTGCCACCGCTCGATGCCCCCGGTGAACGGTGAGTATCCCATGGATTGAGAGTCTCAGGACCCAAGCGATTAGCCGTGCGGCTCCAGGTATAAAACTCCGGCACATTGGTCATGCCGATGATGATGGCGCCAGCCGCGCGCAGGCGTGCCGCGAGTGTGCCGTCCTCGGCAGGTATAAAATCCTCGAACAATAACGAACCGGCAGTAGCCGGGACACCCTTGACCCAGGGTTCATCCTTGAGAACCACCGGCACACCGTGGAGCGGTCCAAGAGGCAGGCAATTCTTGACCATGTCGTCGGCTTGCCGGGCGGCAGCCCGGGCCTGATCAGCGCACACCGTGCGGAACGCGTGCAGTTTGGGTTCAACGGCAGCAAGACGGGCAAGCGCCGCCTCGACCACGTCAACAGCCGAGATTTCACCGCTGACAATGCGTTCCCGCACTTGCCAGGCCGGGGCCCAGATCAACTCGTCCATCATTTCTCCTGTGCAGCCCAATGTGTAGGCCAATGTAGCGCCATCGGCGCAGCCCCATTAATGACTCTAGAATGTATCATTAAATGGAAGTCAGTCAACACTCCCGGGATAAAACTGTATAAGCCCCATGGTCCTGAGCCATGGGACTGACCAGGCATTCCTGTTCGCCAACATCCATCCGTCAGGCCATGGTCTGGAAAATTGACCACATATTGCTGAAGTAAAGATCGATCTGGTGATCATTGCGGAATTGGAGGTCGCCTACCATCGCCCGGTTCAACGGGTTCGAGACCATGATGCCGATCGCGCTGGCGGCGATGGTGGCGGCACTGTACTGTTTGAATAACCCCGCTTCCTGGGCACCCAGGACAATGCGTTCAATCTCCACGGCGAGCTTGTCATTATTCGAAATTAAAACCTGCGTCAACTCCGGGATTCGGCCTACCTCACCGAGAAAAATACCATAAAGCGCAGCGTCGGCGGGAGCTGTAGCCATGGAGAGGAGCTTTCGGCATACCTTTCGAAAAACATCCAGAGGTTCGGCCGAGTCGCCATCCCATGCCATGATGTTCTCAAGCGTTTTTTTCGCCCAGCTCTCCGCGACAGCTATCAATATCACATCCTTGTCGGCAAAACGGTGGGTGACACTGCGCCGCGTGGTACCGCAATCGGCGGCAATTTTCTCAATCGTCGTCAGACTGAAACCACGTTCAATGAACGAGCGATGGGCTGTTTCCAGTATCCGTTGATCGAGCTTTTCGGCGTCTGCCCGGCTTGGCCTGCCCGCTCGACGCCGGTGAGTAATTTTTGCAGGGACTTCAGGCTTAGGTGTAGCCGTCCTCTTTATGGTCTGACTCATTGAACCTGCACCATCAAAATTGACACATACATGTATCATAAATAGGGGCGTTGAACCAGATGTCAATTTCGGCCACAGGCCGAGATACAGGGTTGAGGTTTGCCACTGATCACTGCCCCTTACCCCGACATAGCAGACGGGGTGAAAACCCCGCGCGCTCAAACCTGTGATTTATAGATTGGCTGATCGTCAGATGGAACATGGTTGACCTCTCCGGCGAGCGGACAGCCCATGGCCCTGGTGCACCCAATCTTCGTGCTCAACCGGGTTGAGCGTTGTACATATGGTGAAACGGGTATCGAGTTCACCCCCACAGGAGCGGCCGAAGAAACAGCAAGGAACGCCCGTCGCGGGTTGGGTACGCTGGAGGGCGCCCTTTCCGGCCAGGCCACCTGTGGCTTCTGTAGTGGAACGTCGAGGGAGGGGATCAGAGGGGACTCATCTTAGGAGCGTGATCGCGGGATGCAGCGCGAGGCGCCCGGTAACGCACTTTTTCAGAGGTTTCTTAGCCCTACCAGCCCGTTCTTGATGGCCATCACAGCCCGCTCCACAACCTCCACCGTATAGTGGGCCGCCCGGCCCTCCACCCAGATGCGGGTGCGGAGGGTTTCCCCGGGGAAAACCGGGGCGGTGAAGCGACCATAGATACTGGCAATGGCATCGCTGTCGAAATCGCACACCCGGTCGAGCACCACAGTGGCGGCGACGCCCCAGGTGGCGAGGCCGTGGAGGATGGGGCGCTCGAAGCCGGCTTTTTGCGCCACCTCCGGGTCGGCGTGGAGGGGATTCATATCGCCATTCAACCGATACAGCAGGGCCATGCCGGGGGCGGTTGGGGTATCCACTACCTGGTCTGGCTGCCGATCGGGGGGTTGGGGCGGTTCCGGCGACGGCCTGGCCGGCCCGCCAAAGCCGCCGTCGCCCCGGGCCAGCATGGTCTGCACCACGGTGCACAGCGCCTCGCCGCTGTCGGCGTCGTGGATTTTCCGCTCCCAGACGATCACTGCGCCCCTGCCCTCCCCACGGTCGATCAGGTCCGCCACCCGTTGCTGGCTCACCAGCCGGGCCTCCACAGGCAGGGGTTTGTGAAGGATGAGTTGATGCTCGGTGTGCACCAGTTTTACCCAGTCAACGCCGGTGTCCATGTCGCGAATCCAGAACCCCTGGCGGCCCAGCACGGCGCCGTAGCTGGGGAGGCAGCGTTGGCCTTTCTCGTAGACGAAGGGCAGTTCGCGGCGGTTCATCGGGTCCCCCCCGAGGCCGAGGCTCAGGGCGTAGAGCAGGGTGTCGCGGCTGCTGTAGGACTGGTGCACGTCCGGCAGGGCAATGTTGATGAGCTTGTCGTAATCGATGGCCATGGCGTCACTCCCCGGTGAACCGCGGCGGGCGCTTTTCCATAAAGGCGGCGACCGCCTCGCGGTGATCGCGGGTGAGGTAAAGGCCCGGGGAGTTGTCCATCTCGTTGCGCAGGGCATCCTCGAAGGTGTGCAGACCCCGGGCGTAGGCCCGCTTCATCATGGCCAGAGGCAGGGGCGCGCCGGCGGTGAATTCCCGGGCAACGGCGATGGCGCGATCGAGCAGGTCGGCATTGGCCACCACCTCGTCCACGAGCCCCAGGGCCAGGGCTTCGTCCGCCTCCACCTTGCGGGCGCTGGCGACGATGCGCTTGGCCTGGCCGATGCCCACCCGCTGGCGCAGGGTCCAAAGCATGCCCATATCCGGTTGCAAGCCCACCTTGGCAAAGGACGAGATGAATCTGGCATCCGTTGCCGCCACCAGATAGTCGGCGTTGAGGGCGAGGGAGAATCCCGCCCCGGCGGCATAGCCCTCGACGGCGGCGATCACCGGCTTGGGGCCGCCGACGATGGTGCGGGCGAGGTGGTGGAAGATCTCCATGCGGCGGCGGGATTCGGCAATGCTGCGTTCGTTCTGCATGCCGCTGACATCGCCGCCGGAGCAGAAATGCCCCTCGGCGCCCCGCACCACCATGGCCCGGCATGCGGGGTCTGCGAGGCAGTCGTCGAAGGCCGCCTGCATGGCGAGGATCAGGTCCATGGACAGGGCGTTGCGGGCCTTGGGGCGGTTGAGGGTGAGCAGGGTGACTTCGCCGTGCGGTTCGCTGAGTACCAGTTCAGTCATGGGAATCGTTCCAGGTGCGTTAGAGAAGGGCCTTGAGGGTCGCGATCAGCGCGACAGGCTGGTCGAGCATCAGGTGGTGGTGGCCACCGGGCACGCAGACCCGCTTGCCGGGATTGCCGAGGCTGGCGTGAACCCGCCGCGCCAGGTCGTCGGGCACCACCAGGCTCTCGCTGCCGTGGATCAGGTCGAAGGGTACCTGGATGGTCGGCAGCAGCCTGTCCGCCTCCCGCTCGATGAAGAGATGTGACTGCATTGTCGGGTCGAATTTCCAGGTCCAGCCGTCGTCCACCGGGCGCAGGGAGTGGCGGGCGATGTGATCCACCAGAAACGGCAGGGCATCGGGCTGCTCCGGGGAGAGGCGGAAGCGGTCGAGTGCCATGTCAAGCCGCGGGTAGAAGCGCGGCTTGGTGTGGCCGATGGGATCGGGGGGAATCACCATATCCTCGAACAGCTGGTGGGTATCGACGATCACCCCGTGGCGGAAAAGCTCGGGGCGGCGGGCGCAGGCCTTGAGCAGGCGCCCGCCGCCGAAGCTGTGGCCCACCGCCGTGACCGGGCCGCCCCCCAGGTGCTCCACCAGGCGGATGATGTCGTCGGCATGGCAGTGGTGGCTGTAGTGATCCCGGTGGTCGCTGTCCCCCATGCCGGAGAGGTCGAGGGCGATAACCCGGAAGTGCTCGGTGAAGAACGGCGCCACCATGTCCCACCAGTGGGCGTGGGCGCGAAACCCGTGGATCAGCAGCAGGATCGGCCTGGCCCCGTCGCCGTCGCCCTCGTCCCAGCGCAGATAGTGGAGCCTGCCCTGCTCCCCCTGTGCCTCGATGATGCCATCCCGGGGCGCGCGGCCCCTGGCCCAGCGCCACCAGTCCGGCGCCAGAGGGGAACTCGACTGGGAACCATCAGGGGTCATGGCGGCGTCCTTGGGAAGGGTTCTTGACGGTGGTCGGCATCAGAAAATCTCGAACAGGCCCGCCGCCCCCATGCCGCCACCGGCGCACATGGTCACCACCCCGTAGCGGGCGCCGCGCCGCTTGCCCTCGATCAGCACATGGCCCGCCATGCGGGCACCGGACATGCCGTAGGGATGGCCGATGGAGATGGCGCCACCGGAGACGTTGAGTCTGTCGTTGTCGATACCGAGGGTATCACGGCAGTACAGCACCTGGCTGGCGAAGGCTTCGTTGAGCTCCCAGATATCGATATCGTCCACCCCGAGCCCGTGAACCCTGAGCAGCTTGGGCACGGCGAATACCGGGCCGATGCCCATCTCGTCCGGTTCGCAGCCCGCCACCATGAAACCCCGCAGGGCGCCGAGGGGCTCAAGGCCCGCCCGCTCGGCGGCGCCCGCTTCCATCAGCACCATGGCGCTGGCGCCATCGGAGAGCTGGGAGGCGTTGCCGGCGGTGATGAAGCGGCCCTCGGCAATGCGCTGCCCGCCCTTGAACACCGGCGCCAGCTGGCGCAGCCCCTCGAGGCTGGTGTCGGCGCGATTGCATTCGTCGCGATCGAGGGTCACGGCCTCCTCCCGGGTCTCGCCGCTGGCTTTGTCCAGCACCGTCTTGCGGGTGCTCAGGGGGGCGATCTCGGCGTCGAAGCGGCCCTCCTCCTGGGCCCTGGCGGTACGCTGCTGGCTCTGCAGGGCGTAGGCGTCCTGGGCCTCGCGGCTGACGCCGTAGCGCTCGGCGACGATCTCGGCGGTCTCGAGCATGGTCATGTAGATGGCGGGCAGGTGCTCCACCAGCCAGGGATCGGCGCGGCGGTAGCTGTTGGTGTGCTCGTTCTGCAGGAAGGTGACGGATTCGACGCCGCCGCCGATGGCCACCTCCAGACCCTCGTGAACGATGGCGTGGTGGGCCATGGCAATGGTATTGAGGCCGGAGGCGCACTGGCGGTTCAAGGTGGCGCCGGACACGGTGATGGGCAGCCCGGCCCGCAGCGCCGCCTGGCGGGCGATATTGCCGCCGGCGGAGGCCTCCTGGCGGGCGCACCCCAGCAGCACGTCCTCCACCCGGCCCGGGTCGATGCCGGCGCGGCGCACCGCCTCGGCGATGGCGTGGCCCGCCAGGGCCTGGGGCTGGGTGTTGTTGAAGGCGCCCCTATAGGCCTTGCCGATCGGGGTGCGGGCGGTGGAAACGATTACGGCTTCGCGCATGGGTATTTTCCAGTCATCAAATTGTGTGAATTGGGCCAGGGACAGCAGGGGTTGACGGGAATCGGGGGGCGGGTTGGCGGGGCGCTCGCCGGCAGGGATGCCGGCGCGCAGCGTACAGGGACGTATTCACAGCGTGCCCCGCCAACCCGCCCCCCGATTCCCCTCTACCAAGTACCATCAACCCTGTTCGCGGGCAAACTTGTGCAACCGCCCGCCCTCCCGGGCCAGCTGCTCCAGCAGGGGCGCGGGCTTCATGGTGTCGCCCAGCGCCCGCTCCAGCTTTTGCATGATGGCCAGCACCTTGTCGAGCCCCTCCTGGTCGGCAAAATAGGTGAGGCCGCCGCGATAGCGGGGAAAGCCGTAGCCCTGCACCATGATCACGTCAATGTCCGAGGCCCGCACCGCGATGCCCTCCGCCAGCACCTTGCAGGCCTCGTTGATCATGGGGTAGATGCAGCGCTCGACGATCTCCTGATCGCCCACCGGGCGGGGCGCGATGCCTCGGGCAGCGAGAAAGTCGGCGATGATTTTCTCGGTGACGGGGGACGGTGTTGCGCGGCGGTTGGCGTCGTAATCGTAGTACCCAGCGCCGGTTTTCTGGCCCCGGCGGCCCTGCTCGCAGAGGATGTCGCGGAGGGTCTCGCTGCGCGATTCGCTCTCCACCCAGCCGATATCCAGCCCCGCCATGTCGGACATGGCGAAAGGGCCCATGGGAAAGCCAAAATCCGTCAGCACCCGGTCCACCTGCCAGGGCAGTGCCCCCTCCAGCAACAGGGCCTGGCCCTGGGTCTTGCGCTGGTTGATGATGCGATTGCCGACGAAGCCGTGGCAGTTGCCCACCAGCACCGGCGTCTTGCCGATGCGCTTGCCGAGGGCCAGCACCGAGACGATGGCCTCCGGGGCGGTTTGGGAGGTGCGCACCACCTCCAGCAGCTTCATGATGTTGGCGGGGGAGAAAAAGTGCATGCCGAGCACCCGTTCCGGGCGCTCGGTGGCGGCGGCGATTTCCTCGATATCCAGGAAGGAGGTATTGGAGGCGAGGATGGCGCCCGGCTTAACCGCCCTGTCGAGGCGGGCGAAAATGTCCTTCTTCACCGCCATGTTCTCGAACACCGCCTCGATCACCAGGTCGCAGTCGGCGAGGTCCGCCACATCCAGGGTGCCGCGAAGCTGGGCCATGGAGGCCTCCACCTGGGCTTCCGTCATGCGGCCCTTGCGGGCGCTGCTGTCGTAGTTGCGGCGGATCACCGCGAGGCCCCGCTCGAGGGTCTCGGCGCTGGTTTCGAGCAGCGTCACCGGCAGGCCGATGGCCGCGAAATTCATGGCGATACCACCCCCCATGGTGCCCGCGCCCACCACGCCGATCCTGCGAAATTCCCGGGGTTGGATGTTTGCGGCAAGCCCGGGGATCTTGGCAATCTGGCGCTCGGCGAAAAAGGCGTATTGCAGGGCGGCGGGTTGGGGGCCCGCCACCAGCTGGGCGTAGAGGACTTTCTCCTGCTTCAGCCCTTCGTCAAAGGGCAGTGACACAGCGGCCTCCACCGCCTGGATATTGATTTCCGGCGCCGCCAGGCCATGGAATTTTCTGGCGTTGTCCCTGCGAAACTGCGCGAAGAGGGCGGGATTTTCCCGGGCCTCCGCCAGCTTTTCGTCCCGGTCCCGCACCCGGCGCAGGGGGCGGCCCTCGGCCACCACCGTTGCCGCGAACGCCAATGCCTCGTCGAGCAGGTGGTCATCCGCCGCCAGGGCGTCCACCAGGCCAATGGCCAGCGCTTCAGGGGCAGCGATGGGCTTGCCGTGGGCGATCATGTCGAGGGCCCGGGCCACCCCCACCACCCGGGGCAGGCGCTGGGTGCCGCCGGCGCCCGGCAAAATGCCGAGGGTCACTTCGGTGAGGCCACATTTCGCCGAGCGGGTGGCGATCCGGTAATGGCAGGACAGGGCCAGTTCCAGCCCGCCCCCCAGGGCGTTGCCGTGGATGGCGGCGATCACCGGCTTGGGGCTGTCCTCGATCAGGGCGTTGATCTCGGAAATTTTCGGGCTCACCGGTGGCGCGCCCAATTCCTTGATATCCGCCCCGGCAAAGAAGGTGCGGCCGGCGCAGATCAGCACCACCGCCTTCACCCCCGGGTCCGCCATGGCCCCGTCGATGGCGGCAACCAGCTGCTGGCGCACCGCGAGGCCCAGGGCATTGACCGGGGGCGCATCGGTGGTGATCAGGGCGATGGCGCCGTGGCGGCGGGTGGTGACGACTGTGGGGGATTCGGTCATGGATCTCTCTTCTAAAAATGACTCAGGCTTCAAAAAAATGATTCAAGCTTCAAAAAAAGGGTTCATGCCTGATGGCCACTGGATTCGAGCCAGGCGCGGTGTTCGGGATGGGCGATGGCGATCAGGGCCCGGGCTTTTTGCGCCGGCGACGCGCCGCGCAGGTCCGCCACGCCGTACTCCGTCACCACCAGGCCGACATACTCGCTGGCGAGGGTCACCGGCTGGCGGGCGTCGAGGGCCGGCAGGATATTGCTGACCCGCTCGCCATCCTTGCCAACAAAGCTGGAGCGCAGGGCGATGATGCTCTTGCCCCCCGGCGCGGCGCTGGCGCCCCGGGCAAAATCCACCAGGCCGCCGGGGGCGGCGATGATCCGGCCACCGACCTGCTCGGCATTGCCGTTGCCGGCGAGGTCCAGTTGCAACAGACTGTTGATGGCGCACAGGTTGGGGATGGCCCGCAGCACCTTGAAATCATGGGTCAGGGCGCAGGGATGGAATTCAACGGCCGGGTTATGGTGGAGAAACTCGTAAAACCCCCGGTCCCCACCCGCCATGGTGGTGAGGGTGACACCCTTGAAGGTCGGCTTGCGACTGTTGTCCACCACCCCGGATTCGATCAACGGCCGCCAGGCGGCGGTGATGATGCCGGTATGGCCCCCCAGGTGTTTGAGATGGCCGAGGTTGGCCAGCACCCGATCCGGCAGGGCGCCGATGCCCGCCTGGATCACGTCGCCGTCGTCCACCAGCCCGGCCACATGGCGGGCGATGATCTGGTCGAGGTCGTCGCCGCGGCTTTCGCCAAAGGCCACCAGGGGTTCGTCCTGTTCGATCACATAATCGATGGCGTCGAGGGGGATGGCGGTAGCGCCAGAGGTAAAGGGCATGTGGGCGTTTACCTGGGCCACCACCAGGGGCTTTTGCGCCAGCACGGCGGGCATGTAGTCCACGGACACCCCGAGGGACACCTCGCCCCTGTCATTGGGCTTGGACACCTGGAGCAACAGCAGGTCCGCCCCGAGGGTATGGCTATCGAACAGGGCGCCGATCTCCGACAGATTGCAGCGGTGGATGCGGACGGCGCCGCTGTTCACCGCGCGGCGCAACCCGCCGCCGGGGAAGAATGACACGGCCTGAATATGGCGCGCCGCCTCCCCCCGCAGGTAGGCGGGCTCCGCCATGGGCATCAGGGAGTAAACCCTGGCACCGCTGAACAGGGCCGCCTGCTCGGCAAACTGACGCACCAGGGTCTGCGGCTCGGCGAAATCCGAGTGCACCACCACGGTGGCGGCACTCGGAACTCGACGGGCAATGTCGGCAAAATTCACAAAATATTCGGGCATACGCGCTACGTCACTTGGGGCACTGACCAGGGAGCTTGCACGGATCCTGCTGCGCCCATTATTCGCATCCTGGCGCTTCCACGGAATTCGAGGGGCCAAGGCACCGCGCTGATTGCCCCTCAACTCTCGCGACGAATCACCATCGCCGTGGTGACGCCGCCGCCGCCGCAAATGCCCGCCACGCCGATCTCGCCGTTGTGGGTGCGCAGGATATTGTCGAGGGTGATCAGCAGGCGGCCGCCGCTGAAGCCGGTGGGATGGCCGAGGGCAATGGCGCCACCCCAGACGTTCACCCTGGCGCGATCCCATCCCAGCTCCCGCTCGTTGGCCAGCATCTGGGCGGCGAAGGCCTCGTTCACCTCGATGAAATCCATATCCGCGAGGGTCATACCGGCTTTTTTCAGGGCCAGGGGAATGGAGTGGGCCGGGCCGTCCCCCATGGTCTGGGGCGCCACCGCCGTCTCGGCAAAGGACACCACGGAAAAGAGCGGCGTGGCCCCCAGGGCCTTGGCGTGGGCCCGGGTGGTGAGCACGATGGCGCAGGCGGCATCCCCCATGGTGCAGGCGTTGCCGGCGGTGACGGTGCCGTCCTTCTTGAAGGCGGGCTTGAGTTTGGCGAGGCTCTCCAGGGTGGACGCCGGGCGCAGGGGCTCGTCCCGATCGAACAGCTGGCCATCCGGGTTCTTGCGGGTGGGCGCCAGGGTAAAGGGGACGATTTCCCGGGCGAAATGGCCGGCGGCCTGGGCCTTGCCGGCCTTTTGCTGGGATTCGAGGGCAAAGGCATCCTGTTCTTCCCGGCTGATGCCGTACTTCTCCGCCTGGTTCTCGGCGGTCTGTCCCATGCCGTAGCCGCACAGGGGATCGACGGTATCGCTCCAGGAATCCATCAGGGTCTTGTCCCCGGCCTTGAAGCCCTCCCAGCGGGCGCCCTTGAGCAGATAGGGCATGGTGCTCATGGACTCCATACCGCCGACGATGATGGCCTTGGCATCCCCCGCCGCCAGCTCACGGCAGGCCAGCATGGCGGCCTTGATGCCCGACGGACAGGCCATGTTGACGGTGAACACCGGGGTCGACAGGGCCACGCCACCGTTCACCGAGGCGGTGCGGGCCGGGTTGGGGCCATTGCCCGCCTGGCGGCAGTTGGCGTAGATCACCTGGTCGATCTGGGTGCCGCTCAGGCCAGCCTTGTCCAGCACGGCGGCAATGGCGGTGGCGCCCAGGTCGTAGGCGGGCACATCCCGCAATGTGCCGCCGAAGGCGCCGATGGCGGTGCGGGCGACGGCGATGGCGACGATGGGGTCTTTCATGGCTTGTCCTGTCAGGTTCAGTCGAATTTGGGTTCGCGTTTTTCCAGGAAGGCGGCGGAGGCCTCCCTGGATTCCGGCAGCGCCACCGCCACGTTGGTGAACAGCTGCTCCAGCCGGTAGCCCTCGTACACCGGCATCTCGCTGGCGAGATTCATGGCCTCGCGCATCATGCGCACCATTTTCGGCGCTTTTTTGGCGATGCCGTCGGCGATGGCGAGGGCCCTCGGCAGCACCTCCGCCAGGGGCAGCACCTCGAGCACGCCGCCGACACGGTGCAGATCATGGGCACCCAGGGTTTCGCCGGTGAGGGCCAGGTAGCGCATCATGCTGGCGGGGACCATGTTGCCGGCATGGCGGGTGCCCCCCAGGGTGCCGACGTTGATCTCGGGGATGCCGAAGCGGGCGTGGTCGGCGGCAATGACAAAATCACAGCAGGCCGCCAGCACCATGCCGGCGCCGATGGCGGTGCCGTTCACCGCGCCGATCACCGGCACCGGGGAGCGGTGGATGGCGTCGAAGCAGGCCCTGTAGATGACCGAGCGATCGAAGGAGGACTCCACCGTGCGTTGGTTGATTTCCTTGACGTCGGCGCCGGCGCAGAAGATCTTCTCCCCGGCCCCGGTGAGCACCACCGCGCGCACCTCGGGGCGCTGCTCGATGTCCCTAAAGATGTCCCGCAACTCCCCAAACATGGCGAGATTGAGGGGGTTGGCCGGGGGGCGGTTGATGGTCACCACCAGGACACCGGGGTGGTCCGCGGGCATCTCCGCCAACAGGAACTGGGGCTGGTCGCTCATGGCTGGTCCTCGGAGCGGCGCTGGGCCGCGACAAAATTGACAATCAGTCAGTTATACTACGCCATCGGCAACGGCGGTGGCAAGGCGGGCGGCGGGTTCCCCTGGCGCATAACTGACGGTATGATAGTTTTTGAAACCCCCATCCCGTCCCTCACCACACAGGACTTTCCCATGAAAAACCCCATGTCCCTCGAAGGGCGCACCATCATCGTCACCGGCGCCGGCCAGGGCATTGGCCTTGCCATCAGCGAGCTGGCCATGGAGCTCGGCGCCAACGTGGTGGGCGTCGACCTCAATGGCGACAACCTCGCCACCATCGCCGACCGGCACGGCGGCCGCTTCCTGCCGGTGGCGGGCAGCGTGGCGGAGGAGGCCCTGGCCAGCGAAGCGGTGGCAAAGGGCGTGGAAGCCTTCGGCGCCGTCCACGGCCTGGTCAACAACGCCGGCATCGGCCGCCCGGCGATGATCCACAAGATGACCGCCCTGGAGTGGCAGCAGGTGCTGGATGTGCACTTGAACGGCTCGTTCTTCTTCACCCAGGCGGTGGGCATCCACATGCTGGAGCGGGCCAAGGCGGGGGACGAGAACCCGGGCGCCATCGTCTTCATCTCCTCCGACGCCGGGCGCCGGGGCAGCCTCGGCCAGATCAACTACGCCGCCGCCAAGTCCGGCATGTTCGGCATGGCCATGACCGCCGCCCGGGAGTGGGCCAAGTTCGGCATCCGCGCCAATGCCGTGTGCTTCGGCCTGGTGGAAACCGCCATGACGGAAGTGGCCCGCAGCGAGCGCTTCCGCGACACCTACCTGGAGCAGATCGCCATGGGGCGCTTCTCCACCCCCGAGGAAGTGTCGGTGCCGGTGTGCTTCCTGCTCTCCAACGGCGCCTCCTATATCACCGGCCAGGTGCTGTCGGTGAATGGCGGCTATACCATCGCCCTGTAATGTTCCCATAGGACTCCCATGACCTCACCCTTTTCGTTCAAACCGCTGGAGCTCCCGGCGGCATTGCAACCCCTCCGCCAGCGGGTGCGGGACTTCCTCGCCGAGGCGGGCAGGGACTGGTCCGGCTGGAAGGTCGGCCACTCATGGACCGGCTTTGACCGTGACTTCAGCCGCGCCGTGGGCGCCGAGGGCTGGATCGGCATGACCTGGCCGAAGCAGTACGGCGGCGGCGAGCGCAGCCACCTGGAGCGCTACGTGGTGGTGGAGGAGATGCTCGCGGTGGGCGCGCCCCTCGGCGCCCACTGGTTCGGCGACCGCCAGAGCGGCCCCCTGCTGCTGCGCCTCGGCACCGAACAGCAGCGCCAGCGCTTTCTGCCCGAGATCGTCAAGGGCGAGGCATCGTTCTGCATTGGCCTCAGCGAACCCAATGCGGGGTCGGACCTCGCCGCCATCAAGTCCCGGGCCAACAAGGTGGACGGCGGCTGGCGCCTCACCGGCACCAAGATCTGGACCACCAACGGCCACCTCAGCGATTTCATGATCGGCCTGTTCCGCACCGGCGGCGACGGCAAGGTCAAGCACGAGGGGCTGTCCCAGTTCCTGATCGACATGAGGTCCTCCGGCATCGATGTGCGCCCCATCCGGGATCTCACCGGCGAGGCCCACTTCAACGAAATCTTCTTTGACGATGTTTTCGTTCCCGCCGACATGCTGGTGGGGGTCGAGGGGGACGGCTGGAACCAGGCCACCTCGGAGCTGGCCTTCGAGCGCAGCCAGCCGGACCGCTTCATGAGCTGCTTTCCGGTACTGCCGCCCCTGATCGACGAGATCCGCCAGGGGGGCGACGGCGACCGCCTCGCCGCCCGCCGCCTGGGCGCCACGGTGGCGGACCTGGTGATCCTCCGGGAGATGTCCCTGTCCGTCCTCGGCCAGCTGGCGGAGGGCCACGCGCCGGCCCGGGAAGCGGCCCTGGTGAAGGATCTCGGCAACAGCCACGAACAGCAGATCCCCAACCTGGTGCGGGAACTGAGCGACTGCCCCGCCACCCTCGCCCGGGGCAATCGCCTCAGCGAGCTGCAGGGCTTTCTTACCCAGAACGTGCCCTCCTACTCCCTCAGGGGCGGCACCCGGGAAATCCTCAAGGGCATCATTGCCAAGGGGCTGGGACTGCGATGAACGGAGCGACAACCATGAGCAACGAACAGACCATCGGCGATCTGCTGGCCGAACAGGTGGACCGCCTGCTGGGCCGCGAGGTCACCCGGGAGCGGCTGATCGCCGTGGAGGACGGCAGCTTCGACCAAGGCCTCTGGCAGGCCCTGGAGGAACTGGGCATCACCCTGGCCCTGGTGCCGGAGGACGCCGGTGGCGTCGGCCTTGGCTGGGAGGACGCCGAGCCCGCCCTGCGGGCCGCGGGCAGCTGGGCGGCGCCCGTCCCCCTGGCGGAAACCCTGGTGGCCGGCTGGGCCCTGGGCCTTGCCGGCATCGACAACCCCGGCGGGCCGCTGGCGGTATCGGACCTGATCTTCCAGCTCGACCACCAGGGACGGCTCAGTGGCGAGGACGGCCTGGTGCCCTGGATTGGCCATTGCTCCCACCTGGTGGCCCTGGCCGAGAGAGGCGGCGAGCGGTTCATCGCTCTCATCCCCGGGGATGACCTGCAGCTGACGGCGGTGGAAACCCTGGCGCGGATTCCCTCCGCCCGGGTGGTGGTCTCCGGCTTCGCCCCCGCCGCCCTCGCCCCCGCGCCTTTCGCGGGGGAACTCGGCCTCAAGCCCGCCCTCGCCGCGGCCCGGGCCGTGCAGATGGCGGGCATCCTCGACCGCCTGCTGGCCCTGTGCGTGGAGTACGGCAATACCCGGGAGCAGTTCGGCAAGCCCATCGGCAAGTTCCAGGCCATCCAGCACCTGATCGCCGATCTCGCCGCCCAGGCGGCCGCCGCCCAGGTGGCGGGCCTCTACGCCTGCCGCCAGCTGGACCGGGGCAACGGCGAGCACGGCGCCGCCGTGGCCAAGGCCCGTACCGGCCAGGCGGCCAGTCGGGGCGCGGAATCCGCCCACCAGGTGTTTGGCGCCATCGGTTTTACCGACGAGCACATCCTCCACTACTACAGCCGCCGCCTGTGGCAATGGCGCGACGAGGCCGGCAGCGAGCACTGGTGGGCGGAGCGGCTGGGGCGGCAGGTACTGGCCGCACCGGGGATGCAGCTCTGGCCCGCTATTGCGGGCTGAGAGGGGCACGTTTCACGTAACACGTAACACGTAACACGTTAAGAGCGGTGGTTCGCGGATTCTTTCCAATACGGAGCTCTGTGTGAGTAACGTGCCGGAACCAAGACTACTGCTCACGTGAAACGTATTGCTTATTGCGTGATACGTGATACGTGTTACGTGTTACGTGTTACGTGAAACGTGAAACGCGAGACCTGCAAGCCTCACAACAGGGAAGTCCCCACCCCCCCATCGATCACGAGGCTCTGGCCGGTGACGTAGTTGGCGAACCGGCTGCAAAAAAGCGCCACGAAGGCGCCGAAATCGTCGGCGTCGCCGAAGCGGCCGGCGGGGATTCTCATCCACTGAAGGGCCTTGTCGATCTCCTCCTCCAGGGTGGTGCCGTTCTCGTCGGCCTTGGCCTGGTAGACCTGATGAATGCCGTCGGTGTGGTGCATCACCGGCAGCAGGTTGTTGATGGTGACGTTGCGGGAGGCAACGGCCTTGCTCACCGCCACGGTGTAATTCACCAGGGCCGCCCGGGGGGCGCCGGAGAGGATGCGCAGCTCGTGGGGATACTTCACCGCGCCGCTGGCGATATTGACGATGCGGCCCCAGCCCCGCTCCACCATGCCGTCGAGGGTGGCCTCGATGAATTGCACCGGAGACAGCAGGCCGGTGTCGAGTGCCTCCCGCCAATGGCCCTGGGTGATGGCGCGGCGGTCGGGGGTCATGGGGGGAGGCGAGCAGGTACCCACCAGAATGTCCGGCTCGGGGCAGGCCGCCAGCACCCGTTCGCGCCCCTCCTCGCTGCTGTGATCGGCGACGATGGGGGTGACCCTGGCGCCGGTTTCCCGGGCGATGTCCTCGCAGGCGGCCATCAGCCGCGCTTCACCCCGCGCCGAGATGAAAAGCTCCACGCCCTCCCGGGCCAGTGCCAGGGCACTGGCCTTGCCCAATCCGGCGCTGCCGCCGTTGACGATGGCCTTGCGGCCGCGAATACCGAGGTCCACGGTTAGCTCCTCCTGTCAGGCTGTGGCTAGGGAACCTCTGAAAAAGGGTGATAGCGGGATGCAGCACGAGGCGCCCCGCAGCGAATCCCCGAGACATATCAGATAGATAGGCGAGGGGTGAGCGAGGAGGGCCTGCCCCGAGAGCGAAGCGAGCGCCTTGGGCACGCAACGAAGCGATGCGCCCGATAGCGCACTTTTTCAGAGGTTCCCTAGGAGGATAGGTGTTCCGACCGCCGAGGTCCCGGAAAATCCGTGGCCAACGGGACACAAACTGTCGCCGTGAGGCCAGGGCGTACGCCCCAGGCTAGCCGAGACTTGCCAGAAAGTGGTCGATCCCCGCCTGGGCGCAGTCCATATCCTGCTGGGGGGTGCCGGAGCTGAGACCGATGCCCCCCACCACTTCACCGTTGACGCTTACCGGCAGGCCGCCGCCCACCACCATGAGGCGACCGCCGATGGCGCTGTTGATGCCGAAGGCCAGGTTGCCGGGGACGCACACGGCGTTGTAGTCGTGGGTGGCCTTGCGGGCGGCGGCGGCGGTGAAGGCCTTGTCGATGGCGATGGTGATGCTGGTGATCTTGCCCCCGTCCATGCGCTCGAAGGCGATCAGGTTGCCGGATTCATCGACGATGGCGATGCACATGGGCACGCCGATCTCGGCGGCCTTTTGCCGGGCCCCGGCGATCAGCAGTTGGGCGTCGGATTGGGAGAGGCGGTTGATGGTGAGCATGGATATTCTCCTGTTTGTATGAGTTGCACGTTTCACGTAACACGTTACACGAACGCCGGGGCATGCACTGACGTTCGACCCATGGCACGCCTTTGCGTGAAACGTGTTACCTGTTACGTGAAACGCTCTTCGCCTTGCGCCGCCAGGCATGGAGCAGCGGCTCGGTATAGCCGTTGGGCTGTTCCCGTCCCTTGAATACCAGGTCGCGGGCGGCCTGGAAGGCGCAGGAATTGGCGAGGTCGGCGGTCATGGGGCGGTAGGCGGGGTCGCCGGCGTTCTGGCGGTCCACCACGGCGGCCATGCGGGCCAGGGTCTCGTCCACCTGTTCGGGGCTACAGATGCCGTGGCGCAGCCAGTTGGCGATGTGCTGGCTGGAGATCCTGAGGGTGGCGCGGTCCTCCATCAGGCCCACATTGTGGATATCCGGCACCTTGGAGCAGCCCACCCCCTGCTCAACCCAGCGCACCACATAGCCGAGGATGCCCTGGGCGTTGTTGTCCAGCTCCTGCTGGATCTCCGCCGCCGTGGGCCCCTCGGCGCCGAGCAGCGGCAGGGTGATCAGGTCGGCGAGGCTGGCCCGCCGCTGGCCGGCAAGGCGCTCCTGCACCGCCGCGACATCGATACGGTGGTAGTGCATGGCGTGCAGGGTGGCGGCGGTGGGGGACGGCACCCAGGCGCAGCTGGCGCCGGCCTCCGGGTGGTTGTGCTTGGTGGCGAGCATCTCAGCCATCTCATCGGGCTTGGCCCACATGCCCTTGCCGATCTGGGCGCGGCCCCTGAGGCCACAGGCAAGGCCGGTGTCCACGTTCCAGTCCTCGTAGGCGACGATCCAGCGCTGCTTTTTCATGGCGTCCTTGCGCACCACCGGGCCCGCCTCCATCAGGCTGTGGATCTCGTCCCCGGTGCGGTCGAGGAAGCCGGTGTTGATGAAGATCACCCGCTCTCGGGCGGCGTGAATGCAGGCCTTGAGGTTGAGGGTGGTGCGGCGCTCCTCGTCCATGATGCCGATCTTGAGGGTATGGCGGGGGAGCTTGAGGATGTCCTCCACCCGGTCGAACAGGGTGTTGGCGAAGGCCACTTCCTCGGGGCCGTGCATCTTGGGCTTGACGATGTAGACGCTGCCGGCGCGGCTGTTGCGGGGGCCGCTGGCTCGTTGCAGGTCGTGGACGGCGCAGAGGCTGGTGACCAGGGCATCGAGCATGCCCTCGGGGATTTCGTTGCCCTCCCCGTCGAGGATGGCATCGGTGGTCATCAGATGGCCCACGTTGCGCACCAGCAGGAGGCTGCGGCCCGGCAGGCTGAAGGGCTCTCCCGCGGGGGAGAGGAACTCCCGGTCGGGGTTGAGGCCCCGGGTCAGGGTCTTGCCGCCCTTGTCGAAAGTGGCGGTGAGATCCTGCTTCATCAGCCCCAGCCAGTTGCCGTAGACCTCCACCTTGTCCGCCGCGTCCACCGCCGCCACGGAGTCCTCGCAGTCCTGGATGGTGGAGACGGCGGATTCCAGCACCACATCCTTGATATGGGCCGGGTCGTCCCGGCCGATGGGGTGGCTGGCGTCGATCTGGATCTCCAGGTGCAGGCCGTTGTTGACCAGCAGCACGGCGCTGGGGGATGGGGCATCGCCCCGGTAACCGGCGAACTGGGTGGTATCGGCGAGGGCCAGGGTGGCATTGCCGGCGGCGAGCACCAGCTGGCCAGAGTCCACGGAGAAGCCAGTCACCTGATCCCAGAGCCGGCCGCCGGCGAGGGGTGCGGCGCCGTCGAGAAAGCCCTTGGCGGCGGCGATCACCCGGGCGCCCCGCACCGGGTTGTAGCCGCTGCCCCTGTCGGCGCCGTCGGTTTCCGGAATGGCATCGGTGCCGTAGAAGGCGTCATAGAGGCTGCCCCAGCGGGCGTTGGCGGCATTCAGGGCAAAGCGGGCGTTCATCACCGGCACCACCAGCTGGGGGCCGGCCAGGGTGGCGATCTCCGGGTCCACGCCGGCGGTGCTGACCTCGAAGTCCCCCACCTCCGGCGCCAGGTAGCCGATCTCCCGCAGAAAGCCGAGATAGGCCTCGGGGTCCACCGCGCCGGGGTGTTCACGGTGCCACTGGTCGAGGGCGTCCTGAAGCGCATCCCGCTTCGCCAGCAGCTGGCGGTTGACGGGCACCAGGTCCGCCAGGAGGCGAGCAAAGCCCCGCCACAGGTCGCCGGCATCGATGCCGGTGCCGGGCAGGATGCGGTCCTCGATAAGGGCTGCGAGGGGGACGGCGACCTGAAGGCCGGCGCGGAGGGTGCGTTCTGTCATGGTTGGCTCCTTGTGGTGTTCATCGCCGGGGCCAGAGCCTCGTCGATCAATTCGATCCAGTGGATCACCGGGGTTTCGGCGCCGGATTGGAGATGGGCCTGGCAGCCGATATTGGCGGTGGCGATCAGTTCCGGGGCACCGGCGGTGAGCGCCCCGAGCTTATTGTCCCTGAGCTGGCGCGACAGGTCAGGCTGGAGGATCGAGTAGGTACCCGCCGAGCCGCAGCACAGGTGGCTGTCCGCCACCGGGGTGAGGTCGCAGCCCGCCGCCGTCAGCAGCCGCTCCACCAGGCCGCGAATCCGCAGGCCGTGCTGCAGGGTGCAGGGGGCGTGAAAGGCCACCCGGCGCCGGGGCCTGCCCGCCGTGGTCTTTTCCAAAAGGGCCGTCAAGGCGGTCTCCTCGGCGGCGAGGACCTGGGCAATATCCCGGTTGAGGTCGCTGACCACCCGAGCCCGGTCGGCATACTCCCCGTCCCGGGCGAGCAGTTCGCCGTAGGCCGCCAGGTGGGCGCCGCAGCCGGACGCCGTGCTCACCACCGCCTCGGCCCCCGCCGCCAGGGCCGGCTGCCAGGCGTCGATATTGCGCTTCATGTCGGCAAGGGCACCGTCCTGGGCATTCAGGTGAAAGCGCAGGGCGCCGCAGCAACCGGCGCCGGGGGTGCTGATCACACTGATGCCGAGGGCATCCAGCACCCGGGCGGCGGCGGCGTTGGTGGCGGGGGCGATACCCGGCTGCACGCAGCCCTCCAGCATCACCACCCGCCGGGGGTGACGGCTCGCCGGGCGCTGATCGTCCCCGGCCCGCCGTTGCGGGATCTTGTCCCGCAACGGGCCCGGCAGCAGTGGTCGGACGAGTTGCCCGATCCGCAGCAGGGGCGCGAACAGGGCGGGGCGCGGCATCACCGCCAGCAGGGCAACCCGCAGTAGGCGCTGCCCCAGGGGCCGGCGGACCTTGTCCTCCACCACCTCGCGACCGATATCCAGCAAACGGTGGTAGTTCACCCCCGAGGGGCAGGTGGTTTCGCAGGCGCGGCAGGTGAGGCAGCGGTCCAGGTGCAACTGGGTTTTCGCCGTGGGCGCCTCCCCCTCCAGCACGCTCTTGATCAGGTAGATGCGGCCCCGGGGGCCGTCCAGTTCGTCGCCGAGCAGCTGGTAGGTGGGGCAGGTGGCGGTGCAAAAGCCACAGTGCACGCAGCTGCGCAGGATGCTGTCCGCCTCCCGGCCCTCGGGGGTGTCGCGAATGAAGTCCGCCAGTTGGGTTTGCATGGTGAAGTCCTCTGGCGCTTACAGATCCGGGTAAAACCGGCCCGGGTTGAAGATGCCCGCCGGATCGAACTGGGCCTTGAGATTCCTGTGCAGCTGCATCAGGGCCGGCGCCGGGGATGGAAAGGTGGCGGTGCCCTCGTCCCCAACCCGCCGGAACAGGGTGGCGCTGCCACCCAGCTCCGCCGCGGCGGCTCGGATCCCTTGCGCGGGCAGATCCGCCTTGAGCCAGCGCTGGCCGCCGCTCCATTCGAGCACTGTCTCCCCCAGATCGAGGGGCGCGGTATTGGCGGGCAGGGACAGGCGCCACAGGGGGGCGTCCCCGGCGAAGAACGGCAACTGCTGGTCCCGCAGCCGGCGCCAGAAATCCCGGGCGACATCCTCCTCGACAGCCTCGCCCCCCAGCTTGCGGCGGGCAGCGTCCAGGGCGGCGGCAGCCCCGGACAGACGCACCCACAGCTGGCCGTCGAGCCAGGCGGTGGCGGAGATCGGCAGGGGTTGCCCTTTCCAGCGGGTGACCAGGTGGAGTGCCTCCCCCTCGCCGGCGTCGAGGCGCAGGGTGGCCTCCGCCATGGGCCTTGGCAACACCTTCAGGGACAGCTGGGTGATGACCCCGAGAATGCCGAGGCTGCCCGCCAGCAAGCGGGCGATGTCGTACCCGGCCACGTTCTTCATCACCTGGCCGCCGAAATCCATGACCCGGCCCCGGCCGTCCAGCAGCTGGGCGCCGAGGACGAAATCCCGCACCGGCCCCGCCTGCAGGCGCCCCGGGCCGGCGAGGCCCGCCGCCACCGCGCCCCCCAGGGTGGCTTGCCCGGGGGCGAAATGGGGTGGCTCGAAGGCCAGCATCTGGTTGCGCTCGGCGAGTGCCGCCTCGATTTCGGCGAGGGCGGTGCCACAGCGGGCGGTGATCACCAGCTCGGTGGGTTCGTAGGCGAGGATGCCGCTGTGTTCGCGGGTATCAAGCTCCCCGCCACGACAGGAATTGCCGTAGAACCCCTTGGAATCGCCGCCGCGAATCCGCAGCGGCAAATGGCTGTCGGCGGCGGCGCGGATGCGCTCCGCCCAGGTCTCGATAATGCTGGTCATTCAGAACCTCGGCAGCTCGGGAAAGGGCACCTGGCCCCGGTGCACGTGCATGGCGCCGTATTCCGCGCAGCGGTGCAGGGAGGGAATGGCCTTGCCGGGGTTGAGCAGGCCCTTCGGGTCCAGGGCCGCCTTGACCCGGTGGAACATGTCGAGGGCGTCGGCGCCGTACTGCACGCACATCTGGTTGATCTTCTCGGCGCCGACCCCGTGCTCGCCGGTGATGGAGCCACCGAGCTTGACCGAGAGTTCGAGAATTTCCGCGCCAAAGGCCTCGGCCCGCTCCAGCTCGCCGGGCTTGTTGGCATCGAACATGATCAACGGGTGCAGATTGCCGTCTCCTGCGTGGAAGACATTGGCGCAGCCGAGGGAATACTTGCGCTCCATGGCGGCGATGGCGGTGAGCATTTCCCCCAGGTGCTGGCGGGGAATGGTGCCATCCATGCAGTAGTAATCCGGGGAGATGCGGCCGATGGCGGGAAAGGCCGCCTTGCGCCCCGCCCAGTACAGCAGCCGCTCCGCCTCGCTGGTGGAGACCTTCAGGGAACTGGCGCCGCTGTGATCCAGCACGGCGCGAATGCGGGCAATCTCCTCGTCCACCTCCTCGGCGGTGCCGTCGGATTCCACCAGCAGAATGGCGGCGGCGCCGAGGTCGTAGCCGGCCTTGACGAAGGGCTCCACCGCGGCGGTGGCGGCCCTGTCCATCATCTCGAGGCCGGCGGGAATGATGCCCGCGGCGATGATGGCGGCCACCGCATCGCCCGCCTGGTTCACATCGGCGAAGGAGGCCATCACCACCCGGGCGCACTGGGGGCTCGGGGTGAGCTTGACAGTCACCTCGGTCACCACCGCCAGGAGCCCCTCGGAGCCCACGCACAGGGCGAGCAGATCGAGGCCCGGGCTGTCCGGCGCCTCGCCGCCGAGGGTGATGGGGGTGCCATCCGCCAGCACGGCGCGGATGCCGAGCACGTTGTGAACGGTGAGCCCGTACTTGAGGCAGTGCACACCCCCGGAGTTTTCCGCCACATTGCCGCCGATGGTGCAGGCGATCTGGGAGGACGGGTCGGGGGCATAGTAGAGCCCATGGGGCGCGGCGGCCTCGGAGATGGCGAGGTTGCGCACCCCTGGCTGCACCACCGCCAACTGCCGCTCCGGGTCCAGGCGCAGGATCGCCTTCATCCTCGCCAGGGACAGCACCACCCCCTGGGCGTGGGGCAGGGCGCCGCCGGAGAGCCCCGTGCCCGCGCCCCGGGGCACCACCGGCACACCCTGCTGGTGGCAGGTCGTAAGCACCGCGATCACCTGCTCCTCGGTTTCCGGCAGTGCCACCGCCAGGGGCATCTCCCGGTACGCGGACAGGCCGTCGCACTCGTAGGGGCGCAGGTCTTCAGCCTCCCACAGCAGGCAGTGGTCGGGCAGGCAGCCCCGCAGCGCGGCGACAAGCTGGCCGGCGTCGGTATGGAAGCGGGTGTCGTTGTGAAAATTCATGGGGAGCCGCGCGGTGATCGTTGTGGCGGGATCATACCCCGGCACCCGGAGACGGGCGAACGGCTGGCTTGACATCCCGACAAAAACTGACAAAGTAACAGTTATTAAATCACGGCGCCCGCGCCCTCCGCAACACCATTCCCAGGGGGACCACCCCGGGCACCGTTCCGGCTCTTGGCGAACGCGGGTTTTGTGTAGAATGACACCCCTGTGTTCAGGCGACTCGCAACGGGCAACCGGACAGCCGACAAAGGACAGCACCCAGTGAACGACACCGTCATCAGCAACAAGCAAGGTCAGACACTCGGCCCCAAGGGGCACGCCACCCGCAAGCGGTTGATGGACGCCGCCGAACGGCTGCTCAAGACCCACTCCCCGGTGGAGTTGACCGCCGTGTCGGTCGCCAAGGAGGCGGGCACCTCTTCCGCCACGTTCTACATGTATTTCGATGACATCAAGGATGTGCTCTTCGCCCTCGCCGAACTCGCCAGCAAGGACATGGAGCGCACCCTCGCCGCCATGGACAAGCCCTGGGAGCGGGACAAGCTGGAGGAGCGCGCCCTGGAATTCGTCGAAAAGTTTTTTGCGGTCTGGCACAAACACCGCGAAGTGCTGCGCTTTCGCAACCTCGAGGCGGATCGCGGCGACCCGGCCTTCGACAAGCTGCGCATGGACGCCTATCTCCCGGAGCTCAACTTCTACGTCAACCGCATCCTGGAATCATCGGCCACGGCGGAAGGCATCTCCCGGGGCGACGCCTTCTCCCTCGCCAGCGTGCTCCACGCCGCCATGGAAAAACTCGCGGCCCTGAACCCGGCCCTGGTCCACCAGGGGGTGGGGCTCAAGCGCCTGAAGGCCGCCCAGGCCCGCATCATCGCCAACACCATCGCAAGCTGCCACCACTGGGGCAGGCTACCGCGCTGAACCCAAAAGGCGCCCCCGGGGCGCTTTTTTGGCGGCGGATAGCTGTCAATCCATCAGCTTCGGCCCGCGCCATTTTTGCCACTGTCAGTCACTTTCCGCCAGGTAATCCCATGAGCCAGTTCCTCCACTACCAGCAACAGGGCCCCATCGCCGTCCTCACCATGGACGAGCCGGAGACCCGCAACGCCCTCACCGGCAACAGCGCCATCCCCGAATTGATCGCCGCCTGCGAGCGCATCAACGCCGACACCTCGGTGCGGGTCGCGATCCTCACCGGCAACGGCCCCGCCTTCAGCGCCGGCGGCAACGTCAAGACCATGCGCAAGTACTTCGACGGCGACGGTATGGACCCGGCGGCCATCCGCCGCGAGTACCGGGACGGCATCCAGCGCCTGGCCCTCGCCCTGTACAACCTGGAAGTGCCCCTGATCGCCGCCGTCAATGGCCTCGCCATCGGCGCCGGCAACGACATCACCTGTATGTGCGATATCCGCATCGCCTCGGAAAACGCCGCCTTTGCCGAGAGCTTCGTCAAGCTCGGCATCGTCCCCGGGGACGGCGGCGCCTGGCTGCTGCCCCGGGTGGTGGGCCAGTCGAAGGCGGCGGAAATGGCCTTTACCGGCGACATGCTCAAGGCCGACGAGGCCCTCGCCTGCGGGCTGGTGTCCCGGGTGGTGCCCCACGAGCAACTGATGGGCGAGGCCATGGCCCTCGCCCAGCGCATCGCCAAAAACCCCGGCGAGGCCCTGCGCATGACCAAGCGCCTGCTGCGGGAGGGCCAGACCAGCACCTTCCCCAACCTCCTGGAGCTGTCCGCCGGGTTCCAGGCGGTGGCCCACAAGTCCGCCCAGCACCGGGAGGCGGTCATGGCGTTCATCGAGAAACGCGCCCCCCGGTTCGACTGAGGCGCCGGCGGGGCGAGCCACGTTGCTCCCCCGGGCGGGGGCCAGTAAAATCGCCGCCTTCCGTTTCGAACCCCCAAGGATTCCCGCCCCATGAAAACCTACAAGATCGCCATTCTCGCCGGTGACGGCATCGGCCCCGAAATCATGCGCGAGGCCATCAAGGTCTTCAAACTGGTGGAGGAGCGCAACGATGTGCGCTTCGAGCTGCTGGAGGCGGCGTTCGGCGGCCAGGCCTACTTCGACCACGGCCACCCCTTCCCCGACGAGACCAAGGCGATCTGCGACGCGGCGGACGCCATCATCAAGGGCCCCATTGGCCTTAGCCACGAGGAATCCCAGAAGATCCCCGTGGACATGCAGCCAGAGCGCGGCGCCCTGCTGCCCCTCCGCGCCCGCTACAACACCTACGCCAACTTCCGCCCGGTGTACCTGCCCAAGGCCATCGCCGGCTTCTCCCCCTTGAAGGCGGAGATCGTCGGCGAGGGCATCGACATCATCATGGTGCGGGAGCTGGTGGGGGGCCTGTATTTCGGCCACAAGGAGTCCGGCGTCAACGACAAGGGCCTGCGCTACGTCAGGGAAGTGCTGGAGTACGACGAGGCGCAGATCCGCCAGATCCTCCACGAGGGTTTCAAGCTCGCCCGCCGCCGCAAGAAGGTGCTGCACAATATCCACAAGAGCAACGTGCTGAAATCCAGCGTGCTGTGGAACGAGATCGTCGCCGAGCTGGCGCCGGAATACCCGGACGTCAAAGTGATCCACATGCTGGTGGACGCCGCCGCCACCCACCTGTGCCTGAACCCCACCCAGTTCGACGTGATGGTGATGGAAAACATGTTCGGCGATATCCTGAGCGACCAGGGGGGCGGCATCCTCGGCTCCCTGGGCCTCATGCCCTCCGCCTGCCTGGGCCCGGAAAAGGCCTACTACGAGCCCTCCCACGGCTCGGCCCCGGACATCGCGGGCAAGGGCATCGCCAACCCCTACTCCATGATCGGCTCCGTGGCGATGATGCTGGAGATGAGCTTCGGCATGGAGAAGGAAGCCCAGAACGTCTGGGCGGCGATGCAGGGCGTGTTCGCCGACGGCTTCTCCACCCCCGACCTGTCCCGGGGCGGCAGCGCCGAGCTGATCACCACCGCCGCCTTCGGCGACAGGGTGGTGGAAAAACTGCGGACCATGCCCCGGGTTTGACGTCCGGCGCCCCTGGCGCGGATTGGCAAACAATGCAAAGCAAAAGGCCGGGGCGATTCCCCGGCCTTTTTAGTGGCACAAGCGCCCTGAGCGACCCTACAGGGTCATCTCGTGGAGCTGCATATTGATGATGCGCAGGGTCGCCAGCACCGCGGCGAACACCTGATTGGCGTGGACCCCCCGGGTCTTGACCTTGCGGTTGCCCGCCAGCCGCCAGGTGACGATGCACTCGGTGAGGGCGCTGGTGTGGCCACCCTTGGGGATCTTCACCTCGTAGTCCACCAGGTCCGGCAGGGTGACCCCCTTGTCGGAGAGAATCGACTGGATGGCGTTGATGAAGGCATCGAAGCCGCCGTTGCCCTCGCCACTGGCACTGTACACCTTGCCCTGCAACTCCACCTCGATGTCCACCCGGGAGCTCTGGTTGAGACGGCTGTTGATCTCGCAGTCCAGCAGGCGAATATGCTTGTAATCCTTGCTCTCCATTACATCGGCGATGATGAAGGGCAGATCGTCGAGGGTGATCTGGTGCTTGGAATCCCCCATCTTGACGATCCGCGCCAGCACCTTGGCCTGGTTCTCCGGGGACAGGGTGATACCGAGGGCCTCGAGGTTCTTGAGCAGGGAGGCCTTGCCGCTCATCTTGCCGAGGGCGTAGCTGCGGGTGCGGCCGAAGCGCTCCGGGGTGAGCTTGCTGACGTACAGCCCGCCCTTGCGGTCACCGTCGGCGTGAATTCCCGCGGTCTGGGTGAAGACGTCGGCGCCAACGATGGGAGCGTTGCCGGCGATCCACTTGCCGGAAAAATTCTCCACCATCTTGCTGACCTTCATGATGTTGCTTTCGTCGATGGACAGGGCCATGCCCATCTTGTCCCGCAGCACCACCGCCACCTCGGCGAGGGAGGCGTTGCCCGCCCGCTCCCCCAGGCAGTTGACGGTGCAGTGGATGGACGACACGCCGGCGCGCACCGCCGCCATCACATTGGCCACGGCGAGGCCGTAGTCGTTGTGGGGGTGAAAGTCGAAGCGCACCCCGGGGTAGCGGGCGATCATGTCGGAGAGGCTGGCGTACACCTCGTCGGGGGCCATCACCCCCAGGGTATCCGGCAGCATCACATGGCTGATGCCGATGTCGCGGATCCGGTCCATCAGGCCGTAGACGTAGTCGCGGCTGTCCCGGTAGCCGTTGGACCAGTCCTCCAGGTAGACATTGACGGCAAGCCCCCGGGACAGGGCATGGGCCACCGTCAGGTGGATGCCGTCGACGTGCTCGTCGAGGGTCATGCCCAGCTGTTCGCGGCAGTGTTTCTCGCTGCCCTTGGTGAGCAGGTTGATGACCCGCCCGCCGGTGTCGACGATCCAGTCGACACTGCGTTTATGGTCGACGAAGCCGAGCACTTCGATGCGGCCGTCGAGGCCCTCGTCCCTGGCCCAGGCGTTGATGGCGGCCACCGCGCGCTTCTCACCCTCGGACACGCCGGCGGAGGCCACCTCGATGCGGTCGATGTTGAGGGACTTGAGCAGAGCCTTGGCGATGGCGGCCTTCTCCTCGGCGGAAAAGGACACGCCCTGGGTTTGCTCCCCGTCCCGGAGGGTGGTGTCCATCAGCTGGATATGTCGGGATTCGGTCATGGTTGCCATCGTGCTCGAGGGTCGGTTGGCGGCCCAGGGGCCCACCGGAAAAGCCCGGTATTATCCCCACTTGTGCGCCGGGAGTCCATTTGTTGTCCGGTGCGGGGCAAAGGGTTGCCAGCGGGTCATGGCCCAGAACAGGGGCAACAGGTAGGCCAGCATCATCGCCGAGGGGGTGACGAAAAAGTTCTCCCCATCCACCACGAAGGCCAGCTGCATGGGTATCAGCAGGCAGGCCCAGAGCCAGTCCCGGGGCTCGCGGCGCCAGTCCGCGGCCAGCCGCCACAGACAGCCCAGGTAGAGGGCAAGGGCCACCAGGCCGCCGTGGAACAGGGTGTTGAGGTAGAGGCTGTGGTAGTGGTTCTGAACGATGCCCTCGGCGACGGTGCGGGTCGATGCCGACAGGCCATGCCCCGCCAGCAGGTGCAGGGGGGACTCCAGGGCGCGGTCGAGGGCGTTGCGCCAGATCGCCAGGCGGAAGGAGCCGCCGCGCTCCAGGCTGTCGGCGAGGATCTCCCGCCACTCCGGGAACAACAGCGCCGCTGCCGCCGCCAACAGGGGCAGCGCCGCGAGCCACAGCCACCAGCGCCGCGGGCGATGGTGCCACAGCACCATGGCGATGCCGAGGATCGCCGCGAGCCAGGCGGAGCGGGCCTGGGTCCACAGCATCACCAGGGCACACAACAGCCCCCCCAGCAGGTACAGGGGCGCGCGGCGCGCACCCGTCGCCAGGGCGCCGTGGGCACAGGCGATCGACAGCACCGCCATCATCCAGCCGGTGAAAATACTGATGGTGAGCACCCCCCGGGTATAGAAGTGGGAGCGCTCCACACCGGGGTGCAGGGCGGCGAGGGTCGCCGGCGAACCGGGCCAGGCGACGAGGACCAAGGCCGCCGCGGCGATGCCCGCCACCAGGTAGAGGCGAAGGATGCGGGGCTGCCAGTCCGGCCGCTGGCGCGCCACCAGGAACACCAGCACCAGCAGGGTGAGCACCTGAAGGCCCCGCTGGAGGATCTTCCAGTCCGCCGCCGAGGCGCCGTCCCAGAGCAGGCTCAAACCCAGCCAGGCCATCAGCAGCAGGAACCAGCGGGCCGGGCCGTTGGCCCACAGCGCACGCAGGTCCCCCCGCCCAAGGCAAAACAGCACCGCGAGAAAGACCGGCCCGCGCAACACATTGACCACGCCGGTGCGGCTCTCAAGGGTGAGTGCAAGCACCAGGAACAGGGCCAGCAGCCAGGGGAGGTGGCGCTCCCGCAGGGCGAGGCGCCAGTGCCCGAGGGTTGCGAGGGCGGTGGCGAGGGCCGCCATCAGCCGGCGGCCTCCGGCTGGTAACCGATCTCGGGGCGGGCGAGAAGGCTCTTGATCGCCCCGCTGTCGTCGGCCGCGAAGGCCGCTTCCACCGCCAGCAGCAGGGCCTTGAGTTCGTCCCAGGGGATCACCTGCTCGCTGGCCCGCCAGATCTTGGGGTGACCGGTGGGCACGGCGGTGTCGTCGATCAGGAGTTCCTCGTAGAGCTTTTCCCCCGGACGGATGCCGGTGTAGCGGATCTCGATATCCCCATCGGGGCGGGCGGCGTCCCTCACCGAGAGGCCCGAAAGATGCACCAGCCGCCGCGCCAGGTCGTCGATCTTCACCGGATCCCCCATCTCCAGGATGAATACGTCGCCACCCTCGCTCAGGGCACTGGCCTGGAGCACCAGCTCCGCCGCCTCGGGAATGGTCATGAAATAACGGGTCACCTCCGGGTGGGTGACGGTGACCGGCCCACCGGCGCGGATCTGGGCGCGGAAGCGGGGAATCACCGAGCCGGAGGAATCGAGCACATTGCCAAAGCGCACCATGGTAAAACGGGTGCGGTTGGCGAGGCGCGCCCCCTCCCCCACCGGCAGGCCAGCGAAATCCGCCAGGGGCTCCCGGGCCAGGGCCTGCAGCACCAGCTCGGCGAGGCGCTTGGTGACCCCCATGATGTTGGTGGGGCGCACCGCCTTGTCGGTGGAGACCAGCACGAAACGCGCCACCCCCTCGGCGATGGCCGCTTCCGCCGCCATCAGGGTGCCCTGGACGTTGTTGACGAATCCCCGGTAGCCGTTGTGTTCCACCAGGGGAACATGCTTGTAGGCGGCGGCGTGGTACAGGGTGTGGACACCGTGGCGGCGGCACAGCCCTCGGCACAGCCCCGGGTCGGTGACCGAGCCGAGCACCGCCTCCACCTCCACCGCCGCATCCAGCACGGCAGCGGCCTGCTCCAGCTCGCTGGCGATGGCATAGAGGTGGTATTCGCTGTGATCGAGCAATACCAACTTGCGGGGGCGGTGGCGAAAGATCTGTCGGCACAGCTCGGTGCCGATGGAGCCGCCGGCGCCGGTCACCAGGATCGATTGGCCGGCGATGGCGGCACCGAGCAGCGCCGGGTCGGCGGGCACCGGTTCGCGGCCGAGGATATCGGCCACGTCCACCTCGCGAATATCCTCCACCTTGACCAGCCCCTGAGCCAGCTCATCCATGGCCGGCACCGATGCCACCTGGACATCCAGGGGCTCCAGAAAGCGAATGATCTGCTGGCGACGATGGCGGGTGGCGGAGGGCATGGCGAGCATCACCTCGCCGATGCCCATGGTATCGATCAACGCCGCCAGGTCTCCGGGGCCGTACACCTTGATGCCCGCCACCCACTGGCCCTGCAGGGCCGGGTCGTCGTCGACAAAGGCCACCGGCCGGAAGCGACGCCCCCGGGCCAGCGCCCCCGCCAGCTGTCGACCCGCCTCGCCGGCGCCGTAGATCGCCACCGCCGTGCCGCGCCGCTTCTTGCCCCGCTGCCAGCCGGCGAGGTCCATCACCACCGACGACAGGGAGCTGCCGTGCAGCCAGCGACTGGCGATGACCCGGGAGGACGTCAGGGCGAGGATGCTGAACGCCCAGAACATCACCAGCACGCTGCGGGGCAGCTGGGGCTGCACCGGCACCATGAAGAACACCAACAGCACCAGCAGGGACGCAAAGGTGAGCCCGCGGGCAAGGACGCCAATGATTTCGGGGCCGGCGTGGCGGGTGATGGAACCGTACAGTTCGAGGCGGACCAGGAAGGCCAGCACGCACAGGGGTGTCACCAGGAAGACGGGCCAGTAACCGCCGACAAGATCGAGGGCCGGCCAGCCGAGGCGCAGGTAAAACGCCGCCAGCAGGCAGCACTCCACAATCACCAGGTCATTGGCGATCAGGATCAGCCGCTTGAACGGGCGAGGCAGGTGAAGCAGGAACTGTCGCAATGGCTTTAAACCCTGGTGATTAGCGCCGCTCCACCACCTCTGCCCCTACAAGCATTCTCCAATGCGGACACGCCCAGTGGCTAGGCCTCGCTAGCTAGGAGCGTCTTTTGGCATCAGGTATCGGTTGCAAGCCAGTTGTTGAGTTCGGCTATTTTGCTGGGTGCATTACTGCCGGCAGTGTTGTTAAGGTTAATACCCTGAACCATTAGATCGTAATAGGCCTGCCGGTAATCCCGCTGAGCACCGTAGAGATTCTCTGCTGCATCCAGCACATCCACTACTGTAACCGTGCCAAACTGATACCCCTTCTGCCGGGCCTCATAGGACTTTTCGGCCGAGACTACCGCCTTTCGCGTCGCCGCCACTCTCTGGTAAGCACTACTGGCGTTGAGAAACGCCTCACGGATCTCCTTGCGGAGACCACGCTCGAATCCTTCCATCTGCTGTTTCGCCAGACGCAACCGCGCGCGGGCCTCGGCCACTTGCGCGCTCACCCGGCCCCCGCTGAATATTGGCACACTTACATTGACCGAGGCGACATATGTCTCATTAATCGGAACCTGAGCGTTTTCGAAACCGATATCACTTTTCTGCGCCGTCAACTGCAGATTAACCGTAGGGTGACGAGCTCCTTGCGCCTGTCGCAGGCCAGCCTCGGCGGCTTTAACTGCGGAACGAGCAGCCATCAACCCACTATTCTCCGCCAGGCCACGCTCAATCCACGGATCAGGCGAGCTGAGATCCCAGCCCACCAGAATGGTGTCACGCAATGGCGCCAACGGCTCATCCACCTCGCGACCAATAATTTCGGACACACCCTCCCTGGCAAGTTTTACTTGATATTCAGCACTAAGCTCGTCGGTTCGCAACCTGTCGACACGGGCTTCCACCTCCAACACATCCGTGATCATGGCCAACTTACGCTCATAACGGGCACGTATCTGGCTAAGCTGTTTTTCCGCTGCCTGCCGTTCCGCTATAACAAACCGTAGGTTGTCTTCCGCCGCCAGCACTTTTGTATAGCGGTCCACAAGATCGACGGTCACAAGATTTTCAGTATCTTCGAATCGGGCCGCGTACTGGTCCGCCTCTTTCCTGGAAAGTCGATACCCTTCCCAAGTCGATTTATTGTATAGCACCTGTGTCAGGGCGAAGTTATACCTTTCACCATCGTAATACTCGCGTGGAAGCTCGTTGCCGAGAATACCTGTGCTATCACGCCCCGTGCGGTTACCTTGGTACCCCAGGTTTGCTTGGGGCAGCAACGCTCCTCGCTGAAACCTTTCCCGTGCCTGATATATATCCGCCTCGGCTTCAGCAACCATGAGCCGAGGATCGGAGCCGAGTGCTTCCTTGTAGAGGTCTACCAAATCTGAACTTTGGCCGAAGGCATGAGAAGAAACGAACAAACCTAGGGCCAAACCAGCACATATCAACCCTGCCCCGGACATCGGCCCTGAGGATCGCACAGTCAAGAGCATGCTCAATCCTCAATCAACGAACGAGCAAATGCGTTGGTTGCAGGTTGCACAAGATACTGAAACATCGTCCGCTCTCCTGTTTTGATGAGCACTTCCGCAGGCATGCCAGGGACAAGGGTGAGATCACCCAGCGATGACATTTCTTCCTTGGAGACTTCAACCTTAGCCTGGTAATAAGGTTCGCCGGTTTTCTCATCCACCAATCGGTCGGCGGAGATTTTTACGACCCGCCCTATAACTGTGGGCGTAATGGAGCTCTTGAAGGCACTGAAGCGCACCTGGGCTTCAGTGCCAAGCTCGACGCGGTCAATATCAATAGGCGATACCCGAGCATCAACAATCAGTTCTTCTTTTTCTGGCACGATGTCCAGCAACGGAGTGCCAGGCTGAATGACGCCCCCGACGGTATGGGTACTCAACCCCAGCACTATACCCTCAACAGGGGCGCGAATAATGGTGCGGGCAACCTTGTCCTGGATTGCGGTCATTCGCTCGCTGATGTCAAAGACCTTGGCCTGCGCCTCGGCCAGGAGATCAACCACTTCGGTCTTGAACTGCTTGTTCAGCTGAAGAATCTCCAGCCGAGTCTCCCCAATCTTCATTTCGGCTTGGGCGATGGATGCCTGATGATCGGCAATTTCACCTGCATTGCGGGCCAGGCTACGCTGCATTTCGCGAAGCCGGATCTTATCAACGAAGCCTTCCGCCAGCAGGGCGTTGAGGTCCTCAATCTCCTCCTGATACGATTCCTGTAGCTCTTGCTTGCTGGCCACCAGTGCCCTCAAACCCTTGATCTGGGACTCCAACTGATCAATACGCTGCTCCAGAACCTCCGTCTCACCGAGACGGGAATTTCGCCGTGCGTTGAAAATTTGCTCCTCGTTAAGCTTTGCTTCTGTGGCACGAAGATCGTCGGTATCGAGGTCTTTGGCGAAGGCCACCGATTTCAGATCGTCTCGCTCAGCAAGCAACCTTCCCTCCAAGGCTCTTGCCGAGTAATACTGACCACGCAAAATACCGAGCTCAGCACGCGCCTGAGTGGCATCGAGAATGATAAGGGGTTCGCCAGTCTCCACAACTTCACCTTCAGTGACCAGGATCTCGGCGACAATGCCTCCCTCAAGATGCTGTACCGTCTTACGGTTGCCCTTGACCGTCACCACCCCGGGGGCAAGGGCAGCACTATCAAGAGGCGCAAACACAGCCCACAAACCGAAAATACCGAATGTGACGGACAGGATGATGATGCCGATTCGAAGAGGCTTTTTATCCGAAGTTTCCAGCTGCATTTGCTCGCTGTCAGCATGCGGGCCGGGTTGAAACGCAGTCACTGTTTATTCCTTGGGGTTGGCTGAAGAGGATGCCGAGGCAATATTGAGTACGGCTGGCGTCTTGGCTGGCGCCTGTGGGGTCGCCGCTTTTGCCTTGGCATTTCGCATTTCTTCCAGCACTTTATCGCGGTTGTCAAACAGTACTATCTGACCGTCGGCCAAGACCATGATTTTATCCACCAGGCCCAATATTGTCGGTCGATGGGTTATCAACACCGTAGTACAACCCCGCTGCTTGAGCTTCTGCATTGCTTGCGCGAGGGCCAGCTCACCTTGGTCGTCAAGATTGGAGTTGGGCTCATCGAGCACCACCAGCACGGGATCACCATAAAGCGCGCGAGCCAACCCGATACGCTGTCGTTGCCCGCCGGAAAGCGCGCTTCCACCGAGTCCGATTTGGGTATCGTAGCCCTGGGGCAAGCGCAGAATCATCTCATGCACACCCGCGGCCTGGGCCGCCGCAACCACCTTGTCGGGATCCACCTGGCCAAATCGGGCGATGTTCTCGCTTACAGTGCCATCGAACAACTCGACATCCTGAGGCAGGTAACCCAGAAACGGACCAATCTCATCCCGGTTGTAGCTGGTGATCTCCGCGCCATCAAGACGAATTTTCCCGCCCATCGCCGGCCAGATTCCCAGCAACCCCCTAGCTAACGTGGACTTCCCTGCCGCACTGGGGCCAACGATGGCGATTACCTCGCCCTGCTTGATAGTAAAGGATATGCCCTTAACCACAGCGGTCCTTGATGCCGGAGGACCTATCGCCGCCTGTTCCACCTGAACAACACCAGTAGGCGCTGGCAGGGACATCCGCTCAGCGTCCGGCGGGATTTGGCCAAGCAGTTGGTTAAGGCGCTGATACTGGGTCCGAGCAGTGACAAACCCCTTCCATGAGCCAATCAACAAATCGATGGGGGCGAGTGCCCTGCCCAGCAGAATGGATCCAGCAATCATCAATCCGGGGGTGATCTCCTGATGGATGACCAACCATGCGCCAATGCCCAGAATGAGGGACTGCACGGCCATCCGAAACACCTTTGATATGGACGTGATCAAACCGCCATTATCACTTGCGACACTCTGCCAATAGAGGGCTTTATGATTGCGCTCCCGCCACCGCGCGCGAATGTTGTCGAGCATCCCCATGGATTCGATAACTTCAGCGTTGCGCAGATTTGTCGTGGCAATGTTTTGCGCTACCTGCTGCTCCTTGGTGGCCTCAGCGATAAGCTTCGCCGTCACCTTTTCGTTTATCACGGCGATGATGACAAGGATAATGGCCGCCGCAACACCCACAAAGCCAAAGACAGGGTGAAACATGAACATTACCGCCATGTATATCGGCAACCAAGGCGCATCGAAAAAGGCGAAGAAGCCGTTCCCGGTCATGAAAGTACGCAGTCCGTTCAGGTCTTGGAGGGGCTGGGCGGATGTCACGGTTCCCGCAGAGTAGAGCGACTGCTTAAAGCTGACGTTATAGAGTTTGTCACCCAGGAGCCCGTCCAGCCGGGAGCTTATTCGAACCAGAATCCTTGATCGCACCCACTCCAATCCTCCCATGGTCGCCAGCAGGAACACCATAATCAGGGTCAGCATCAACAAAGTCATGGTGTTGCCGCTGGTAACGACCCGGTCGTACACTTGCAGCATATAGAAGGAAGGCACCAACATCAGCAGATTGATAAAGAAGCTGAACACGGCTGCGGCGATAAAGGAACTTTTGCACAGACGCAGCCCTGTTTGCAGATCATTCTTGTTAATGGTCTTCACCTAAATTTTCCAGGAGATTACGGGCAAGGCCGCAGCAGACAACGTCCTTGAAGAAAAGAGAGGGCCGGATTCTAACAAACCAGCTGGTCGCAATGCCAGGGTGGAGGCTACCACAGACCGGCCAAAATGGCACGGACGGCACCTTACAGCAGCTATCGCCACACAGTCAAACCAGGATCAATTGCCTAACTGTTATAGCGATTTATTATAAAAACCCAGAGGCTGCATCCCTTTCCACAGAACCAGACATCCGACGCCGACGAAGGCTAAGCCCTGCGAGCCTAATGAGCCCCAGGCCCGCTGGTGGCCGCACCCAAGGGGTGTAAAATGGCCGGCAACGCGCAGCCGAGACCATAGCATAACCGCCCTCGATTTCGCCTCTCCGACCACAGGACAGCCCCGGTTACCATGAAGATCCTGATCACCGGCGGCGCCGGCTTCATCGGCTCCGCCGTCATCCGCCATATCCTGCGCCACACCCAGGACAGGGTGGTGAATGTCGACAAGCTCACCTACGCCGGCAATCTCGAGTCCCTGGCGGAATGCGGCGCCGATCCCCGCCACGCCTTCGAGCAGGTGGATATTTGCCACGGCGCCGAACTCGACCGCCTATTCGCCGAGCACCGCCCCGACGGGGTGATGCACCTGGCGGCGGAGAGCCATGTGGACCGCTCCATCGACGGCCCCGCGCCCTTCATCGACACCAATATCGTCGGCACCTACAGCCTGCTGGAGGCCAGCCGCCGCTACTGGGGCGGTCTCGACGACGACGCCCGGGCACGCTTTCGCTTCCACCATGTCTCCACCGACGAGGTCTACGGCGACCTGCCCGACGACGGCAGCCTCTTCACCGAGCGCACCCCCTACGCCCCCAGCTCCCCCTACTCCGCCAGCAAGGCCGCCGCCGACCACCTGGCCCGGGCCTGGCAGCGCACTTATGGTCTGCCGGTGATCGTCACCAACTGCTCCAACAACTACGGGCCCTACCACTTCCCGGAAAAGCTCATCCCGCTGATGATCCTCAACGCCCTGGAGGGCAAGCCCCTGCCGGTGTACGGCGCGGGCCACCAGGTGCGGGACTGGCTGTACGTGGAGGACCACGCCCGAGCCCTGTACCGGGTGATCACCGCGGGCCGGGTGGGGGAGACCTACAACATCGGCGGCCACAACGAAGTGCGCAATATCGACGTGGTGCACAGCCTCTGCGACCTCCTGGAGGAACTGGCGCCGGACAACCCCCAGTCCCGGTCCAGGGGCAATCCCGCCGGCTACCGGGGGCTCATCACCCATGTCCCCGACCGCCCCGGCCACGACCACCGCTACGCCATCGACGCCACCAAGATCGCCCGGGAACTGGGCTGGCGGCCGGCGGAGACCTTTGCCACCGGCCTTCGCAAGACCGTGCAGTGGTACCTGGCCAACCGGGACTGGTGCCGCCGCGTCCAGGACGGCAGCTACCAGCGGGAACGCCTGGGGCTCGGCCGATGAGAATCCTGCTGCTGGGGGCCAACGGCCAGCTGGGCCTTGAACTGCGGGAAACCCTCGCGCCCCTGGGGGAGCTCATCCCCCTCGACCGCCACGGCGACCGGGGCCTCGGCGGCGATCTCGGCGACGCCGCCGGCATCGCCAGCACCCTGCGGGAACTCCGCCCCGACCTTATCGTCAACGCCGCCGCCCATACCGCCGTGGACCGGGCGGAAAGCGAGCCGGACCTCGCCCACGCCGTCAACGCCGTGGCCCCCGGGGTCCTGGCCGAGGGGGCGGCGCGGCTCGGCAGCTGGCTGGTGCACTACTCCACCGACTACGTGTTCGACGGCAGCGGCGGCGCCCCCTGGCGGGAGACCGATATCCCCAACCCACTCAACACCTACGGCCGCAGCAAGCTGGCCGGGGAACGGGCGATCGAGGCCAGCGGTTGTCGCCACCTGATCCTGCGCACCAGCTGGGTGTACGCCCGCCACGGCCACAACTTCGTCAAGACGGTGCTGCGCCTCGCCGCCGAGCGGGAGACCCTGCGCATCATCGACGACCAGATAGGCGCCCCCACCAGCGCCCGGCTCATCGCCGAGGTGAGCGCCCTCGCCATTGAGAAAGCCCAGGCAAATCCGGATCTCGGCGGCCTCTACCACCTCGTCGCCGGCGGTGAAACAAGCTGGTACCACTACGCCCGCCGCATCATCGACGAGGCCCGGGCCCGGGGCATGGCCCTGGCGGTGAACACCCTCGAACCGGTGACCAGCCGGGACTACCCCACCGCGGCGACACGCCCCCTGAATTCACGGCTCGATACCGGCAAGCTGCGCCAGCGCTTCGGTGTCGACCTGCCGCCCTGGCACGAGGGCGTCGCGCAACTCATCGATGAACTGACAGGACGGACGCCATGACCACCCGCAAGGGCATCATCCTCGCCGGCGGCGCGGGCACTCGCCTGCACCCCATCACCCTCGGCATCTCCAAGCAGCTGCTGCCCATCTACGACAAGCCGATGATCTACTACCCCCTGTCGGTGCTGATGCTGGCGGGCATCCGCGAGATCCTGGTGATCTCCACCCCGGACGACCTGCCCAACTTCAAGAAGATGCTGGGGGATGGCAGCCAGTTCGGCATCGCCCTCCACTACGCCGAGCAGCCCTCGCCGGACGGCCTCGCCCAGGCCTTTCTGATCGGCGAGGACTTCCTGGCGGGCAGCCCCAGCTGCCTGATCCTCGGCGACAATATCTTCTACGGCCACGGCTTCAGCGAAAAACTGCTCGCCGCCAGCCAGCGCGCGGCGGGCGCCACCATCTTCGGCTACCAGGTGGCGGACCCGGAGCGCTTCGGGGTGGTGGAATTCGACGCCGAGGGGCGCGCCATCAGCATCGAGGAAAAGCCCGCCAAGCCCAGGTCGCGCCACGCGGTGACGGGCCTTTACTTCTACGATCCCCGGGTGGTGGAGATCGCCCGCCACATCAAACCCTCGGCCCGGGGGGAGTTGGAGATCACCGACATCAACCGCCACTACCTGGAGGATGGCAGCCTCAACGTGGAACTGTTGGGGCGCGGCTTCGCCTGGCTCGACACCGGCACCCACGACAGCCTGCTGGATGCCGCCCACTACGTGGAAACCATCGAAAAACGCCAGGGCTGCAAGATCGCCTGCCCCGAGGAGATCGCCTTCCACCAGGGCTGGCTCGACGCCGAGGGGCTGCGGGCCCAGGCCCGGCGGCTGCGCAAATCCGGCTACGGCGAATACCTGTTGAGCCTCATTGGAGAAACCGGCGAATGAAATTCATCCCCACCGCCATCCCGGATGTGGTGCTGATCGAGCCGGTGCTGTTCGAGGACGAACGGGGCTGGTTCATGGAGAGCTTCAACGAGCGGACCTTCCACGGGGCCTTGCGCCAACTCGGCCTGCCCATCCCCCGCCCCTTCGTGCAGGACAATCACTCCTGCTCCCACAGGGGCGTGCTCAGGGGCCTGCACTACCAGCTGCCACCCCGCGCCCAGGGCAAGCTGGTGCGGGTGGTGAAGGGCGCCGCCTTCGACGTGGCGGTGGATATCCGCGCCGACTCCGCCACCTTTGGCCAGCACGTGGCCGTGGAGCTGTCCGCCGCCAATCACTGCATGCTGTGGATTCCCGAAGGCTTCGCCCATGGCTTCGTGGCCCTTGAGGACGACACCCACTTTCTCTACAAGACCACGGATTTCTATGCGCGGGAGTGCGAGGCGGCGATTCGCTGGGATGATCCTGACCTGGCCATTGACTGGCCGGCGATAGCACCGATCATTACTAATGACAAGGATAACCAAGCACCGCCTTTCAACTGAAAGGCGGCCAATAGTTCTACAACGCCGCTCATCGACACCAGGACAACCAAGGGCCCTTTTATCCGCCCTCCACCGAAAGATAGGATTTGTCGTGAGCCAGCAATCCCATCTCGGCACACACACCGACGCTGGCAGGCACAACCACGATAGTTCTAAATTGCAGCCCAAAAGTCGTTTTCTCCAAACTGAAAGGAATCTCAACGGTGATCGGCTGCCCAACAACAAACTGATCCAACGATAAATCAACAACCACGATCTCCCTGGCCGCACCATCGATAACATCGAGCCGTAAGATATGATCAGAACCACAATGCAAGTCGGCCAGCAATTGAACCGCTAATCTTGCCGTATAACGCCCTTCCGGTAGCGGCATGTAGGGACCATAGGCCAACACCCCAGCATCGTCATGGCAAACCAACCAGCTTTTCCCATTAATCATCTGGCGCTGTCCGATCAAAGTAAGGAACCGCGTTAACCGCTCACCCCATGCGTTACGAAAAATATCGGCGGATAGATTCTCGGACAACTCAATGTTGGGATGGCGCTCGGTTTTTCTCGCCTCAAGCCACCAACAGAACGATTCATCCGCGCGCCCCGACGCCGCAATCCGCTGCCTCACGCTTGATGAGCCTGTCAATCTGAAGTCGTCCAACCCAAATGCCGATCCATTCACGGGATCAATACACAACCACATCCCACGCAGAGCGGTAACCTCAAATCCGTTAGCCTCAACCAACTCCCGGGCCTCTTGGGGTGTCAATTCGACGGTGTGCTCGGGATGACTCCACACCAGCTTCTCGGTCACGATACGATTGGGGCTGTCCATCACCAACAATCCATTGGGCTTAAGAACTCGCCAGCTCTCGCGGAGAAATGCCACGACATCATCAGGCCACAGATGCTCAATATTCTGCCCAGAGAAAAGAATATCTCCTGTATCATTCTCAATGGATGACATATCGCCAGCCGTGTTGGCTATCCATTCAACTCCCAGAGGGAGATTTTTTGGCTTAGGACTGTAATACTCAATTCCCGTGTGCTTTGCTATTGGCCCACAACAGGCCTCTATCCAATCAAAATACCAGCCACCGGCACAACCAACACTTATAAAATGCTGCGCTGCTTTTGGGACTTTTTTTAGCTCTTGACCGCGCAGCCAATGCAGCAAATTATTAAAGTCGTTCTCCTCGAGATCAAAAACACCACCAACACGCATAGCCAATTGAACTCGACGGCCCTCAATATAACGTCTCAAATTTCTCAGCCACGCAACGGCCCCGGCAGCAGCCATGCCTTTTAAATTCCTCACAAAAACTCCTTAAACATAAAATAGACAACCATATCAAACAGGAAATTCATCACGCGACGAAGTGTGACCATATTGCCTGATGCACCACCCCGAAAAGCTACTTTTCGCGTATCGAGCCCCTTCTACGCAACAAGACATCGACCCCATTTAAGGAGCAAATACCGTGTCGCCAAGTGATTCATGGAAGGCAATGACCATCGACCAGAACAGCGCGGTAATAGTCATGCCAAACTCAGCAAATCGAAAACCGCCTCGATACCTTGATACTGTATCCCAAGCAGCTGAGCGTACTGGTTGTAGACATAATTGGGATCACTATCGATGAACTCAAGAACGGCAACGGCGGCAAGGTAGGCCGGTGTTTCTGCCACGGTTTCAGATGGTCCCTGCGGGATGGTTCTGCTGCCGAAAATCTCAAGAAAGTGCCTGCTCGCCAGCATCTGGTTCTCCAGTATATGCTGGCGCTCGAAGGCCACGCTGTATTCCTCGGCACTGAGCTCGCCACGGCGATACATGTCGGTTAGGTCCACCTCCAGTGCGCCGATGGTGAATTCCACCACCACATCGGATACGGGTTCCTGCGCCAGCCTGTCTGTCCAGTAGGTGATGCCATTGGCGTCACCCTCTCGCCGCAAGACATTCTGGTAGAGCTTTTCGGCGATCTGTCGGTTGCTCAGTCCACCGTATTCCTGTTCGAAGCGAGGATGGTTGGCGAAACCGGCGGAAATGTCGTCTAGACTCTGGCCATGCCCGTGCTGTTCCAGCCAAAATGCCATGCCGTTCTCGTCCGGCGCCCGATGAAAGTAGGCGATATAGAGCGCCAGTATCCTGTCCTCCATGGTGAGCGTCGGCCGCGCGCCAGCACCCAGGCTGAAGTTTATTAGAATCATGCCTTCCACGTTGCTCTGGTCCAGGAAGCCCTGATCTGTCACCGAGATATCCAGCCGGGTCTTGCCCTCCACTTGGGTGATACTGCTGGCAAGATTGACCCAGTCGTACCAGTGGGTCATCCAGTAGCCGTCGATACCCAGGCTATCATCGATATAGATACTAATGTTGGCGGTATCTCCGGGATTGTCCACCTCAAGGCGGATGACAGCTGGGGCCAGGGGGAAGTCGATATGGCTTGGGGACTCTCGCCGTAAGCCCTCTTGGGCGAAATCCAGTATTCGGGTTGCAGGAAGGCCATTGCCATTGCGGGCGGCAACAACGATATCGGTTCGACCGCTGTCGTAGGCGAAGGGTTTGGTCAGTTGGAACTCGCTATCGGATTCACTGGACGAAGGGGAGATGGTGGTCCCCACATAGGCGCTCCAACCGCCGAAGGTGACATACTCGACGTCTATCCCCGTCACCACATAATCGGGCGATATCCGATGCCTTAGGGTAAAGGTATTGGTCGCTTCGTCGTAGCGAGTGTCAAAGTCATCTTGCGAATAGGCCAGAAACAGAGTGTCGACCCCGTCGCCGCCGAGAGCGGTGTAGGAACCCGATGACCACAGCTCTATCCGGTCATTGCCTTTGCCGCCGTCAATGATCATGCCAGTGCTGGCGCCACGAAGGTTCACTAGGTCATCCCCGTCGCCGCTGGCTATGGCAGGCAGATTGGGGAGATTGTCAGGCAGCAGGATGTGGAAAATGTCGTCCCCTGGAAACAGATCGGGATTGCTCAGAATGCCCAAGCCAACTGAATCGTCGTGGTCCAAGGGCAGACTAGAGCCCTGCCCGTCGAACTCAACTCGGCTACCGTCTCGATAGTACTCGTTGGCGTAGTCTATATACCCGGATAAGCTGCTTTCAGCAAATCCCGCGCCGATGGCGTGGGCGTCTCCGGTCACTGACAGCTGACCCCGATAGATGGCGGACCCATAGTGTTGTATGTGAGTGGTTAGCTCCGTGACAACACCCGACATGGCACCGTTTTCAGCAATGATGATATTCCCGCTCAAACCAATTTGTACATTGCCCAGATCAGGGTCGGCTTCGTCTGGCGGCAACAGCGTCTCCAGATAAGCTGTTTCAATCCGCATTTGGCGGGGGTAGATATGTGCGTACTCACCGGAGGGAAAGTAACTCAGATCAACACCCCCGTCATATTTAAGGCGAAAGTTCTGAGGGAAATTCGCATCCAGTCCATGTGCGGTCGCGAGATTATTGGCACCAAAAACGGGGGCAAAGTATTCGTAAGCTAGATAGCCGCCGTCAACGAAATCCAGCCTTACCCCGTGGGAGTGACCGGCGAATATCGACCATGGCAGTTCAGTATTGAGTTCCTGAGTGATCTGATAATTTGCAAACAGAATGAGGTCAAGTAACAGTGCCAGGCTCTCTCCCTCGGTGGCGCTGGGTCCGGAGGGTTCTCCAGTCAGTTCGGCGTAGATGTCTTCGCTAAGTTCAATGGTGATGTTGGCCACCGCCTTGTTCTCTCCCTATTTGGGGATAGCCGTTATTCCAGGCTTCCCAGGTGAGCTGTGGGACTCAGCGGGACACTGCTAGCTTCCCCAGCTCCCGACGCGAAGGATCAGATTGTATAGCCCCAATCCTGAGAACCCCATGGATTTCAGCCTCAAAGTTTACTGCCTGTCAGCCAAGCAGGGCCTGGACTTGCTCCATGGCATCCGGCTGACCGATAAGCGGCAGTAAGGCATCACGCTGGTCAAAAACGCCAGTTAAGTCGCTGTCGATGCCATCGAGGACGATTACAGCCGCTTGGTAGGCTGCTGTCTCCCATACCGTTTCGGGTGGACCGCCAGGAATCGTCGCCTCGCCAAACAGCGCTAGAAAATGCTTGCTCGCCCGCATCAGGTTTTCCAGAATGTCTTGACGCTCGACAGCGATGGCATAGTCTTCCGGCGTCAGATCTTCGCTTTCCAACAGGGCTTCCAGGTCAATCTCCAGGGCACCGATGGTGAAATCGACGACTACCTGAGAAAGCGGCTGCTCTGCCATCTTGCCAGCCCAATAATCGATGCCGTCTGCATCGCCAGGGCGGCGCAGGACATTCAGATAGATTTTCTCGGCAATTTCCGGGTGGTTAAGCTCGCCGTATTCCTGGGCAAAGCGCGGGTGGGCGGAGAATCCGGCGGAGATATCGTACAAGCCTTGACCACTTTCCGCCTGTGCGAGCCAGAATGCCATGCCATCGGCATCCGGAGCGCGGTCAAAATAGGCTATATACAGCGCCAACACCTTGTCTTCGGTGGTCAGTTCGGATTTTCCCTCATACAGCGCCTTGAAGGCGAGAATAGCATCGGCGTGGCTTGGCTCCCTGCCCTCGACATCAGCGAATTGCTTGACCGCTTCCTGATAAAGCCTCTGTGCGAGAGAAATTCGAGTATCCTCCCCATCGGGATCGGTGACATGTGCAAGCCTGACCATGACCTCATGCTCGACACTGTTGAAGCCAAAACCAAAGCCGACCGATTCAATACCCGTCAGGCTGTCATCGCCTTCGGGGCCGCTGAGCACACCATCGAAAAACACGTACTCGTCGGGGCTGCCGTATACCAGCAAAGCATCCCGCCCCTCACCGCCATGGATCACATCCTCCTGGGGGCCACCCCAGATCAAGTCGTTACCGCCTGCTGCATCGATAAAATTAGTGCCAGGAAAGGCGCTGACAGTATCGTCATCTTCGGTACCGTTGATATGAAAATTGTTGGTGTGAATGTCGGCAAATTCCACGATATTTTTGCCAACCAGGTCTGGCTCTGGAACCTGGAAGAAACTGCTGGAATCCTGCCCCCAGGTTACCGTGGAACCATCGGACTTGAGCGCGACAAACTGATAGGCGGACGCATGAAGATCCGTGACGCCATCCGCCAGCAAATGCGCTACTTCGCTGCTGTTGCCTCCTCCACTGTATCGCCCCCAGGTCACCACCGAACCATCGGATTTCAGTGCGGCAAACGCCCAGTCAGTGGCATAAATTTTCACCACATCGGAGAGGCTGGCAGGTTGAGGGATTACGTCTCCCGCGTCCCCGATAATTTCAGGCCAGCCCCAGCTAACAACGGTGCCATCGGCTTTCAGCGCCGCAAAGCCAAGCCCCCTGACAATGTCCACAACGCCGCCAGCCAGCTGATCAGCAACAGCACTGCTGTCCCCGCCCTTTGACTGATCTCCCCAAGTAACTACCGAGCCATCCACCGTCAGGGCGACAAAGACACCATCGCCTATATAAATCCGGGATACGCCAGCACTCAACTGGTCAGCAACGGCACTGCTGTCTCCGCCATGATTACCCACGCCCCAAGTTACCACCGAGCCATCATTTCTCAAGGCGGCAAATGCTGTAGTGTTGGTATAAAGCCTGGCCACATTGGATAATCCCTCATCAAACGGGATAAATCCGTCGACATCATTGAAACCGACGCCCCAGGCGACCACGGAGCCGTCGTCCTTGAGGGCGGCAAACATTTTGCCGCCTACCGCTACATCCACGACGCCACTTTGCAGTTGATAACTCAGATCGCTGGTATTGCCTCCGTACAGGGGGTCGCCCCAGGCTACTACAGAACCATCCGACCGCAGCGCGGCATATGCGAACGTGTTTTCATAAAGCCGGGTGACTCCCGCGAGATCTGGAAGAGTAGCGGGGTGGCCCAAACCGTGAGATTCAACGGTTCCGTCCGCATTCAGGGCGACAAAACCACGGCTGGTGGTCAGCAATCCGATGACACCACTATTGAATTTCTCAAGAAACTGTTCGCTGCTGCCAGCTGACGCCCCCCAGGCAAACAGGGAGCCATCAGATTTGAGGGCGACAAACGAATCGGCAACGGAGAACAACTGTGCAACGCCACTGGACAGTGGATTGCTGGACTCGGGCATCCAATTCACCCCAGCCCCCCAGCTTATGACGGAACCATCCGATTTGAGCGCGGCGAATCCGTTCAGGTTAGAAAACACTTGCACTACGCCGCCAGCCAATTGATCCGCGACATGGGAGCTGTCACCCCCCCAGAAACTGTGCCCCCATGTCGCCACGGAGCCATCGGCGAACAAGGCCGCGAATGCGCCGTCATTAGCCCACTCGCCAAAGCTTTTGTAGCTTGCCACTGCCGTTTCCGGTGGCAATAAAAAATCGGGTAGCCGGGGCTTTGGCATCGACAGTGCCAGCTCGTACTGGGTTGCTATATCCAGAGACTCGATCCTGACATGGTAGGAATTGCCAGACTCGACCCACAGGCTGAGGTGATTCTGAGCATTAACCATCAGGGATGAACCCAGTGAGTTACCCGCTTCGTCATATACCCAAAGTCCGGGGTTTCCATCCCCACCCTGAAGTGACAGATGAGCAAACCCATCGCTGGGTGCGGTGAAGTAATACCAGTCGGTACGGTCAAGGATATTCGCAGCGGACTCCTGACCAACGGAGCCCGACACCTGCGCGTAACCCTGGGTATTCCAGCCCACGCGCGCCGCGTCAGCAAGGCTGTTGCCAGCCTCAAAAATATACACACCATTGACCCTGTCCAAGGGAAGTAGTTGTGACTGCGCATTGGTATCTATAATCAGTCTGTAGTCTGAACCCTCTCTGAAATTATCGATTTCTACAAGATAACGAATACCCTCAGTGAGGTAGGAAGTGAAGGCTTCATCCGCATTGCCGTCGTTCGCTGAATAGGCGACAAGATTCCCGGTGAAGGAATCATAGAGATAAATATCCAGGTCGTTGTCGAGGCCGGAGAGAGTGAACGTGGCTTCTCCCCATGTCCCGGCAACAAAGCTGTACCAATCTCTGGAATCCGTGTGGAAACCTGTGGAGCCGTATACAACGGCATCACCAGTGCTGCCAAGGACAACCTCCGTGGCGGCATTTTCGTTATAGCCGGCATCACCAATGTCAACGCCATTGACCCAATCGGGGCTTCCCAACAACCCCGGATCCGGCGGCAAGGTTGAAAGGTCGAGATTCAGGAAGTAGTTCGAACCGCCGGAAACAGGCTGGACCTCAACATGGTAGGTATTGCCTGCCTGCACATTGAAATAGATGGTTTCACTGGCAGTATCAATATCCCAGGCAACATCCAGGACAAAGCCATTCTCATCGTAGAGGTAGAGGTCCAGGTCGGCGCTAAGGCCGGTCAATGCCAGGGTGACTATGCCGTTGGCGCTGGGGGTGAAGCGGTAGACATCGGCGAAGTCGTCAAGAAAGCCAGTCGATCCCCTGATATTGGCTTTGCCGTTGACAAGATTTACCCAGTGCGGGGGAAGATCACCATTGGACGCATCGCCAACATTTGCCCCGTTGATGATATCGGGTGTCATCCCTGATCTCCTGAGCACATTATGAGTTTTGTATTGTCAGCCGTAAATTAACGGGGCTTACAAAGGGATCGGGGTTGCTATCGACCCCGATCCCTCACTTCTACATCATGACCAATCGGGCATGCTTACAGGACAGCCTCCAAACATCAACCCAACAGCGCCAGCACCTGCTCCATGGCCTCCGGCTGACCCACCAGGGGCAACAGCGCGGCGCGCTGGTCAAACACCAGGTTGAGATCGCTGTCGATAGTATCCAGTATCGCCACGGATGCCTGATAGGCCGCAGTCAGCGCAACCGTTTCCGGTGGTCCCTGGGGAATGGTGGCGTCGCCGAAGAATTCCAAAAAGTGCCTGCTGCCCTGCATGAGGTTTTCGAGAATCTTCTGGCGCTCGAAGACGACTGAATAATCCTCGGGAGTCAGAGCTTCGCTGGCCAGAAGTGCTTCCAAATCGATCTCCAGGGCGCCGATGGTGAAATCCACCACGATCTTGGGCAGCGACTCCTCCTCGATTTTGTTGGCCCAGTAGGCGATGCCCTCCGCGTCCCCCGGACGGTGGAGGACATTCAGGTATATCTTCTCGGCGATTTCCTGATTGCTCAGGCCACCGTACTCCTGGGCAAAACGGGGATGGTTGGCGAAACCGGCGGATATTTCGTAGAGGGTTTGTCCGTTTTCCGCCTGCGCCAGCCAGAAGGCCATGCCATCCGCATCCGGGGCGCGGTCGAAGTAGGCGATATAGAGGGCCAGCACTTTGTCCTCGATGGTCAGTACAGGTCGGGGCGCGGTGCCCAGGGCACCGGGATCGACAATCACACCATTGGCCTCGCCATCGGCATCAAATTCACCGCCGTCGGTGAGGCTGAAGTCAACCCGAATCCCGCCACTGCCGTGGACGATGGCGCTGGCCAGATTCACCCAGTCACCTTCGGCGTTTTGCTTCCAGTAGCCATTGACCAGCACTTTTTGGTCCACGAATAGACTGAAATTTTCGGTTTTGCCAACTTCGGATACCTCGGCTTCAAAAGACACCAGGCCGAGGGGCAGATAGAGGTTGGGCGGCAGATCGTCGGGTGCGTCGAGCTGTTGCAGATTACTCAGCACTGCCGCCTCGGAAGGATCGGGATCGGGTTGACCATTGTTGGAATTTGCCACCAAGGTCACTAAAGCAGCTTGGCCCCCAGGGAAGACAAAGACAGCGCTCTCTTCATTGGGGGTATCGACTGCCACCACCGCCTCGGTCTCGTCGCTAACTACCGCTTCCAGCACGTCGCCACCATCGGTGTAGCTCACCTCGACGCTGATCTGGGCGCCCACATCCGCCGCTACCAGCAGGTAGCTTGCCGCTGTCGCTCCGGCGATGACGACGCCATCCCGCAGCCACTGGTAATTGAACTCCCCGAGGCCGTCCGCGTCCGCCAGGGTGCTGGTATCCACCGACAGTGTCTCTCCTTCGGTCGCGGTGCCGGTAATCACCGCCGTGCCGGTCGGTTCGCTGTTGGTGTCAATTGCTACCACCGCCTCGGTAGCGGTACTTACCACCGCTTCCAAGGTGTCGCCACCATCGGTGTAGCTCACCTCGACGCTGATCTGGGCGCCCACATCCGCGGCCACCAGCAGGTAGCTGGCTGCTGTCGCTCCGGCGATGGCGACGCCATCCCGCAGCCACTGGTAACTGAACTCCCCGAGACCGTCCGCGTCCGCCAGGGTGCTGGTATCCACCGACAGCGTCTCTCCTTCGGTCGCGGTGCCGGTAATCACCGCCGTGCCGGTCGGTTCGCTGTTGGTGTCAATTGCTACCACCGCCTCGGTAGCGGTGCTTACCACCGCTTCCAAGGTGTCGCCACCATCGGTGTAGCTCACCTCGACGCTGATCTGGGCGCCCACATCCGCCGCCACCAGCAGGTAGCTGGCCGCTGTCGCTCCGGCGATGACGACGCCATCCCGCAGCCACTGGTAACTGAATTCCCCGAGACCGTCCGCGTCCGCCAGGGTGCTGGTATCCACCGACAGCGTCTCTCCTTCGGTCGCGGTGCCGGTAATCACCACCGCACCTGTCGGTTCACTGTTGGTATCGATCGCCAGCACCGCCTCGGTCTCGGCGCTCACCACCGCTTCCAAGGTGTCGCCACCATCGGTGTAGCTCACCTCGACGCTGAGCTGGGCGCCCACATCCGCCGCCACCAGCAGGTAGCTGGCCGCTGTCGCTCCGGCGATGACGACCCCATCCCGCAGCCACTGGTAACTGAATTCCCCGAGACCATCCAGGTCCACAAGCGCGCTGGTATCGACACTGAGGGTTTCGCCCTCGGTGGGTGCCCCTATCACTAACGGAGTACCGGTTACCGGGTTGTTGATGGTGCCAACACCTTCCAATAAGACGCCAGTTGTCGCCGTGGTATCGGGGTAATCGTCTTCAATCTGCTCCAGGGATACTGTATACCCCACGGCGCTGCTCACCAGCCCGTCCACCTGAATGTAGTAGGTGCCCCCCTCCAGGGGCGTAAAGGCCGTGCGCACCTGATTACCGATAGTGAAGTAACTGGTTTCGGCGCGGCGATACTCCAGCACATGGCTGACATTCAGATCCCCCGCCAAGGAAATACCCAGGCCATCGCTATCCTCGCGGGACACCACGCTCACGGACAATGGCAGGGCAAGTGGCGAGGGGCCGCCATCGGTTTCAACACTCACCAAGTAGGTAACACCCGCCTCCAGTTCGGCCCGAATCCAATCCACATCGCCGTAGTCCTCGATTTGACCAGTTACTTCACCCCCCACAGCGATCAGTCCGGTGGTGTCCACGTTATCGGCAAAGTCATCCTCGATGGCGTCCAGCTGGAGTGTATAGGCGCCCGTGGTTTCGGAGTTGTGATGGACGTCGAAGTAATAGGTACTGTCCTCCCGCGGAGTGAAAATGAGTTGGGTATAGGGTTCGTCAAAGGGTCCCGTGCTGACATATTCAACACGGCCCGCCAAATCGAGCAGGGCATCGAGGTCATCGTCGCTTGCGGCGTTGATCATAAACGGCAGACCAAGCTGAATGCCCTCCCCGGTCTGTAGTACGATCTCGTCGTATTCTGCCTGTAGCGCGTCCTGTTCCTCTTGGCTGAGCCCGGGATTGGTGAGCAATTCCAGCCGAATTTCACCCAATCTCGCCGTAAGCTCCTCGATGGATGGCCCGGAGCTTTCCGAGGTAATCCGCACCCGGTAGGTTGTCCCCCCCTGAAGCTCGGCGCGGAACCAGTCGGCATCATTGGCGGTTTCGATCACGCCGTTCGCCTCGCCACCCACGGCAATCACACCGGTGGTCTGGGTGGTATCGGCGTAGTCGTCGTCGACGGCTTCAAGGGAAACACTGTAGGCAAAGGGTGAGAACGTTTCGGCGATAAATACAGGGGTGTCGACGCGAAGGAAGTACTCCCCCCCGTTGAGGGTAGTGAAGGTCAGCGCGGTGGTGCCGTCGCCCAAGGTCCCGACGCCGATGTCAAAGCGGAAACTGTCTCCGAGGATATCCAGCCCGGTATCATCCACCACCGAAAACACCTGGGGCACCATGAAGTTACCCTCGGGGATATCGATTGCCAGCTGGTAGGTTGTACCGGCGGCCAGATTCATGCGGATAAAGTCCGCATCATCCTCCACCTCGATCATGCCCTCCAGAGTACCGCCCACCGCGATGGCGCCGAGGGTGTCGGTGTTGTCGGCATAGTCGTCCTCGACCACTTTCAATTCCAAGGTGTAGGCGCCGGTTTCACCCCATCCAGTGCCATCCACATCAATGTAGTAAGTGCTGCTTTCGAGGGGTGTGAATACCAATGTCTGATAATTGCGATCAACGGTTGCTGAGCCGAACTCGTAGCGTCCACCATTGACAAGGGTATAGGTGCTGCCACCATCCTCGTCCGAGTAGGCGCTGAGCAAAGGCGCCCCCTCGCCGGTGGTGGAGACAATAAACTGATAGGTGACCCCCGCGAGTAGCTCCGCGCGGAACCAGTCGGCATCACCCGCTTCCTCTATGACCGCCTGAACCTCCGAATTCGCTGCAATCACGCCAGAAGTGTCCGTATTGTCGGCGAAATCGTCCTCGACCGCCTCGATCTGGAGGGTATAGCTCACCGGGCTAACCACCTCGGCGGTGCGTGACGCCTCAATGTAATAGGTGCTTGTGGTCAGTGGGGTAAAGACGATCTGGAGATTGCCCTGGGCATTGAGCAGCCCGTTCAACTCCGCCCTGCCGGTGACAAGGCCCGACACCAGGGACGACAATAACCCTTCGTCGTCCTCGGCGGAGTAGGCCGCGAGTCCGTGAAGGGCCACCAGACCTTCCAGTCCCCCATCCAGATCGAGGGTAATTTTGTAGGTAACACCGGCGGAAAGATCGGCTTGAAACCAATCCTGGTCGGTACTGGTATTGAAAATCGCGGATACGCTCATAACTCCTCCTTGACAGCATAGATGGAAACCCGGACAAGCCATTGCCTGAATGGCCTGGCACATTGGCGGGGCTCACGGAATGATAGTCCGGCATATAGCATCGGGGAATTATTTTTAGCGGGAGACCGATGCCAGTGATCGGGAAAACAACGAGCCCGGCAAAATTCGCCGGGGTACGGTGGGCCGGCGTAAAGTAGGGAGTAGGGATGCCGGGGGAAAAAGGCCCTGAAGAACATCTGGCCAGCCCTACCCTGCAACAGAAGACTCGGAAGATCCAACGAAGGCTTAGAGGTCCAGGCTGCGAGCCCTAGCGGAAGCTGGGGGACTCAAGCCTGCCCAGGGGGGGTACAGTGCAAGATCAGAAAGGGGAGGGGCTTGCAGCGCAAACTCAAGCGCTGTGCGCGAGGCCTCGGGCGCATTGGCAAAAAGATCGGCGACCCCAGGGCCCTAATGAAGCTGATCCAGACTCGGCTTCGCGTCCCGGCGATGGGCCTCCTTCACCCACTCAGGCCAGACATCCAGAGGCCAGGAAGCCTTGACGAAGAGCCCGTAAACGACGCTCAACCAATGGCGGATGTAGTCCTGGGTCAGAGGCAAAGCCACCAAACGCTCCCCCTCGACGGGAAACTTGAGGACGACGCCGCGCCTTTGCTGGGAAAGATCCAGGGTAACCACCAGCTGGTCGATAAGGGGCTGGTCGTCGATGACCACCGGCGCCGCCGCGCCGCGACCCGCCATCGCCTTGTCCTGGAGAAAGGACTGCATTGCCGCTCGCTGACTCGGCGAAGATACCTTGCGAGGCAAATCGGACTCAACATCAACCCGCTGATCGAGATGGCGAATCAGCATGGGGATCAACCGCAAAAACAACCGCTGGGTGAACCACAGGGTTATTTTGTCGTTACCCTTTGTCTGCCCCTGAAGCTTGATGCGGTCCTCCTCAACCACGTACAGGAGGGTCACCTTTTCCAGTATCAGAGGGTCAGCCATCAAGAATCCTAGCGGGGAAGATGTAAAGCGGGACTACGCAATAGAAATGGGGGCCTGCCACAGGGGAGATCGGGCTCCCCCGCCGCAGGCACCAGGGCTCAGGCCTCGGAGACTGCCGACAGCTCGGTCTTAAGCTTCTCGGCGTACTGCAAGCGGGCGGTGCGGTAGATGGCGATCTGGTTTTGCAGGTCGACGATCTGTTGATCGATATAACGCAGGCTGGCCAGCTGCCCCTTGGCATCTTCGCTGAAGCTGCTGAGTTGGTACTGTTTACCGTCTATGGTGATGGTGGGATCTTGCTTGATGTCGTCGCTCATTGGGTGTCCTACGGAAAGTGTTGCCATTGGAGAATCAATTCGGCCGGGCCAGCACAATGTCGAGTGCCGGACCAACCCGCGTGGCATTGTAAACAGGCACTCCCTGGATTACAAACCGCCGGCCCCTGCCTGGCAAGTTGCCGGCGAGAGCCCCCGCACCGGGCGGGGAATGTCAGTCAGCAGGCAGCGTTGCTTCAGGCCGATGGGTCAACACCGCATGGACCACGTGATCGTACTCGAAGATCACCCGAAACTCGGGATACTCCCATACCGTTATCGGCGGGTCCCCCACAGGAGGCGCAATGGCGAGGGGTGGCCCAAGCCTGGACTCCACATCAGCCATCAACTGCCCCCGTCGCGGGAGAAGACTTTTCAGGGCCTGGCTGCCTTGCGCACCCACTGGAATAACCAGGGTGTCGGCGAAGGCCATTGACCCACACAGGAGCAGCAGCGCAAAACATGAGGCTCGCCATGCCATCGGTCCATTCTCCAAATCCCGAACACGACGCCATCGTGACACGGCCCCCCGTCCAAGACAACTCCGCCGCCACACTAGGAGGCCACCACCAAGCCACTTCGCAATGCAAACAGACATCACCCGCAACTCATCGACGGGACGCGGCGAGCCTCCCCGCCCGGGGCGGGACCATGGAGCCAGCTGGCAGACACGGCGACGCGGCGCCAAACGGACAGCGCGAGGACAATAGCCTCTCGTTCACGGGCTGAAGGGTAGGATAAAGTACAAAGCCCGTATTGAATCACGACCCTGACAGATCTGGGCTCAAGGCTGGGCCCAGGCTGCCGCCCTAGTGGGTCCAATCAAAGCCAACCTTGGCCATCTCCTCCCCCGGGGCAGGGCGCCTGGACACCACCTGGCGGGTGCCGTCCACGGCATCAACGACGGGATTCCATGCCGAGCTTGTCCATCGCCCTCTTGAGGTAAACAGCGAGAATTCGCCGAATTTCCCGGCGGTCCTCACCGACCAGGGAACGGGACTCCTCACCGGCCTTCCTTGCGGCAGTGACAAACTCGCCAAGTTGACGGGAGCTGACGGGGGTGCGGTCACACATACCCACCGCCAGGGCCTGGAATTCCTGACCCGTGAGGCTGGGGAAAAATAACGGCAGCAGTCTCTCCCTTACCCGGGTTTTCGCTTCGTCAAAGCGCGACATGTCACAAGTGCCGTTAGTGGCGTGCCGCCGGTACAGCAACAGGCTCTCCTGTAGCCCGTGGAAAGTCGCTCCTCGCAATATCATCTCCACGTAGAACATATGGTCCTGGTCACGCGCGAGCATCGGATCGTATTGAATGCAATGGCGCTGGACGAATTCAGCGCGAAACATCGCCGTGGGGTTGAGAATGGCCGCATCCACCAACAGCATTCGAGCCTTTATCATGCCATCGGTTCGCGGATACCGCATCGGCACTTCCCGACCGCTGGAAAGCCGCTTGATGGAGTTGGAGCCACAAACCGTGACATGCGGGTGCGCGTCAAGCCAACGCAACTGTTGTTCAAAACGGCGTGGCATCGCCACGTCGTCGGAATCCATCAACGCAATGTAAGGCGCCCTTGCCAATCGCAAGCCCACGTTGCGCGCGGTGCTTACGCCCAAATTCAGTGGCAATGCGGTAACGCGGATTCGCTCGTCGGCGTAGCCATGGACGATACCAGACACCCCCTCCGAAACCCCATCGAGGACAACGAGCAGCTCGAAATCACCAAAGGTCTGGGCAAGGACTGACTCAATGGCTTCGGCCAAAAACTCCTCGCGATCACCCACGGGAAGGATCACGGATAGCCGTGGACTCTTTGCAGTCATCATTCAGTCGCCCGATTTGTTCACCACGGTTGCGGTTATGGTTGGCTTCCGTGGTCTTGCCCGTTACCTTGCGCTACTATATTCGAACCCCAACCGACTGCCATGACCGCTGGCCACGTTGTCGCTCGGATTCGCTACCCAGGAGTAATGACCACCCATGCCGGCCAATAATAACCATGTGAAAGAACTTCACGCCAGGGGCTATTGCGTCTTGAAATCGGTCTTTACACCCGCAGCCGTGGCGTCGGCGCGTCACCTTGTCCTCTCCAATCTTTCACTATTCAAAAACACCCGGCCCACCCCATCGTCCGCCCATCTCGCCGGTTTCCACCGCTTTCCCGCACTTGAACCCCTGCACACGCTGATCACCGGCAACTCGCTCATACTTGCCATGATGGATGCCGCCTGCGAAGGAGACCAGGTTCAGACCATTGGCCTCAGCGACATTACGGTCAACCGCTCGCAGCCATGGCACAAGGACCTATTACGGGGGAAATTCAAGCAGTACCTGCAGGGCGTTCCCATTTACAGCGCGGCTCATGGCCTCTACAAGGCACTTGTCTACCTGCAAGCAGGTGCGAGCCTGCGAGTGATGCCTGGATCTCACCTGCAAGCATCTTCCCTGGATAGCGACAAGGACAGCGAGCCCGGTGACGACGACTTGGTCGAAGCGGTTCCCGTGGAGGCGGGTGATGTTGTGATTATGGATATACGCCTTAACCACCGTGGCTCTCCCGAACAGGCGTTTCATGGCGATGCGGTTGTCGACAATCCGAAAATCCTTGTGTCCACGGTGTTTGGGGCCTGTAATAACCCCCTGACCCATGCCATGGAGAAAGGCAACTTCCACCGGCTGATGGACTGGATGGCGCGGCATCCCTGATGCCCCTCAAGGGTAATGGCTAAGTGTACGGCTCCCGTACACCAGCACCGCCGGATCAACCCGCCCCAGGACTTACCGGCGCCAGCAGCGGCGTCAGTGCCTCTATCAGACGCCGGGTATTCGCTTCCAGCCCGTGGCTATGGCTGGCGACCTCGCGCGCCCGTTGGCATAGGATCCCGTAGCTCCGCTCATCGTCGTATAACTGCTCGATTTGCCGCGCCAGGGCGTCGAGAACCTCGTCGGGGGGCAGACGATTATAAGGGGGCTGGTAGATATCAGGGTGAAACTTGAGCACTATACCCCCCGCCCCCATCATCTCGGGGATTCCCCCCCTGTCCGTGCCAATGGCGGGGATACCATTGAGCATCGCCTCCACCAGTACCCGTGGGCCACTTTCCGCCGCCAGACTCGGCGTCAGAATCACCCGGGCGCGCCCGTAGACGGGCCGCATATCAGCGGTATTGGAGGTCACCTCCACATTGCCCAGGGTCTCGCGGCGATCACCCGCGGCGCTGGAGACTTGCCGCAGCACCTCGCTCCAGACACCCCGGGATTCCACCACCTCGAACAGAATATCAGGCCGCCGCTTTTCCAGCAGCATGGCAAGACGCACCACAATAGCAGCCCCCTTGCGCAGGGTGGGGTTGATAAACAACACGCTCCGGGGGTTGTGATTTTTTGCAATGACCTTGGCCGGGTCGATAAAGGCTCCCACCGGCGCGACATCCACTCCCAGCCGATCCCTGTAAAGCTTGGCGGTGGCCTGGGAATCGGTGAGCAGCAAGTTGACATCCCGGCACCAACGATCGCCGTGATAATTGGCATTTGCCACATAGAAGGCCGAGGGAATACCCATGGCCCCGGCCTCGATGGGAATCAGCCAATCCGCCGGACGACCACCGTAGTAAAAAACCAATGCCGGCTTGAGTTTATTCAGCGCATCGCGAAAGATGCGCATCCAGTCCGTCTCCTCCCGGGTGGTCATATCGCCCCGGTCGGTGCTGGCGGTGACATAGGTCCGGTGCTTCAGGGGCCCATCCGGGAGGGTAACGAGGTGGCGTGGTCGGCGGCTAATGGCATCCCACCGCCCCAGCAACCCGGCTGTGCCTACCGGGTTGTCAAAATGTGATGCGCCGAGTATCTGTACGTTGTAACCCGCCTCCGCCAGCTGCAACAACATCTGGCGAACCGCCATGGAGGCCCCACTGGACGTGTCCAGCAAGCAGTATTTGTTGGCCCACAGGATGGTGGGTCTCCCGGATTGCTCAGGCTTCAAGAATGACTCCCTATAATGTTGACGGGTCTCGGCGGGCAACCCCTAAGATACTTGGTGGTGGACGAGGCTGACGGGTGACTTGGCACAGGAGCCGCACCCTCACCCGTCATGTCCGCCAGCCACCCGCAACGTTAACGGCTGAATGCAACAACCCTCTGTCAATCGTCCCACATCCTGCGCAAATTGGTGACGGACTTCATCAGCAGATCCGCGTAACGATCGTGCCCAACCTTTTCGAGGTAAGCCGCACGGGCCTTGTCCAAGTCCAGAACAATCTGGCGTTTGCGGGCATCCCGAATGCGGGACTCCACCCACCCCACTAGGGCGATACGCTCCCCCTCCGTGACCGGCGAAACCCGATGAAGCTCTCCCGTGGGATAGACAATCATCGAGCCTGCCTTCAATCGCACCGGGTGATTGCCAAATGACGACTCCAACACCAACTCGCCCCCCTTGTAGGTGTCCGGATCGGATAAAAATAGCGTGAAGGAAATATCCGATCGATGCCCGCTCGGCATCACCGCCGCGTCGGTGTGGGTGCCATAGCTCATCCCCACCTGATAGCGACTCACCATGATATTGGCCACCGCCCTGGGCATGGTGAGTTGCCTGAACAATCGGTGCTCCAACATATTGGCGGTAATCAACGCCGTCAGCCCCGGCACCTCCTCGATGGGAAGCTGCTCGTTGTGCTTGACGGAACGGGCCATCCCACTAGCTGTCTTGCTGCCGTCGTGAAACGGCACGGCTTTGATCCTCTCCAGCGCCTCGCTCACCACGGCGGCACTGAAAATATCCTTGATGACAAACACGGAATCCATCGGCTAATCCTGTTGAGGGGTCGGGTGATAACAGCCAGGCACGCCCCGTGGCTGTCCATCGGCGCGAGGCAGTTTACACGTTAGCGGTCATTTTGCGGAGGGGTTGTGAGTTGTGGGTTGTCCGCGAGTCTGAGGACAAAAGACGAGGTGACGGCTACGGGTTGAACGATAACTCGACCGTTTCGAGACTCAGGTTGCCCGAATGGCGCGCGCGATATCGAGGTCGGATCGCAAGGGGTTGGCCGCGAATTTCTCCTTCCATGTAATGACCCAGTGATTTCCTGCTCAGGGTATTATCCACAAAGGAGAACCCGATGAGCATTGAGATGGACGAAGAGATCAAGCGCTGGACTGCCAAGCGCAAATCGGCCCTGGTGATGGAAATCATCCAGGGCAAGAAGACGGTAGCCGAGGCCAGCCGGCAGTTCGACCTGGCCCCCTCGGAGATCGAGGATTGGTTGGACCAGGCCAAGGCCGGCATGGAGAACGCCCTCAGGGCCAAACCCGAGGACGTTCGCCAGCAGTACGAGCGCCAGATCAAGCACCTGCAGGAAGCCTATGGCGAGGCGATGCTGGAACTGCGCGTCCGAAAAAAGCTGGAGTCCCTGTTGGGCAAGGACGAGTCATGATCGAGATGATCCGTCAGGGACTGCTGGAAGACGGTGTCGCAATCTCGATCAGCAAGATCTGCCGCTACCTCGGCATCCCGCGCCGGACGGTGTACTACCGGCCGGTAAAGTCGACGCCGAGAGTGAGGCCCGAACTCGAGGGCCCCATCAAGGCGCTGATCGAGCAGGAGCCCTCGTTTGGTTACCGCACGGTGGCTGGCCTGTTGGGCATGAACAAGAACACCGTCCAGCGCATCTTCCAGCTTCGCGGCTGGCAGGTACGAAAGCGAGCCATTGGCTTTCGACCGCGGATCCAGGCGCTGCCATCCGTGGCAACAGCACCCGATCAGCGTTGGTCCACCGACCTGTGCCGTGTCTGGGGTGGCCGTGACGGCTGGCTCACACTGGCCTTGGTGATGGATTGCCATACCCGGCAGTTGCTGGGCTGGCACCTTTCCCGTAGCGGCAAGGCAAGCACGGCGGCCAGTGGATAACGTAAATTATCTTTCCACATTTGAAGAGGCGGTGATTTCCCAAGTTGCTAAGATTGAGTTGCGAAGCTGAATATAACAACAACAGATGAAACCACCACCATGGACAACAATAGCGAGACTAAGCCGTTGGGTAAAGTCGTTCAGATCGATGATGCACGTATTCAGGACCACCTCGGTGAACTGGTCCGGGGTACGGTTGAGGTGACGCTGAACGCCATGCTGGATGCCGAAGCCGATGCGCTTTGCGGCGCCCAACGCTACGAGCGCAGTCCCGACCGGGTCGGTACGCGGGCAGGCCATTACACGCGCCAGTTTCACTCCAAGGCTGCCGAAGTGACGCTGAAAAAGAACCGAGTTTTTACTCTGACCCCAATCTATAAGAAGTTGAAGTCCAGCGTATCGTCTGTTTCACCAAATATTGATTCTATATCCGCCTCACTGATCGGCTTATGGGTGGCTCGCGCTTTGGCCATCTGTAACAGCACAGCGATACGCGGCATCGAGAACAGCTGCGCAAAGGCGACGGTCAGCGCATTGGCATTACGCAGGGTCTGTAATGTATCAGCGTCTAGACTGTTGAACTTCTCCTCGTTGAAGCGATAGAAGCCGCGCAACGGCTCCTCACCTTCGGCAGCCGCGGGCAGGAGCCAAGGCAGAAGAAGGTCGTGTTCAACGATTGCATCGACCCCGCGCTGGGTGAGCACGAGATTGTTTTGGCGGGCTTTAAGAAAGCCGATCACCTGGTCAAAAAACGGCTGGGGTTTTCCTTCAGCGTCAAAGAAACGCTGTTCGCCCGCCGTCATATCTGGTTCGCGCCGGTACAGGCCACTGTCATGATCAAAACAGACCAGGGACTGACCCGCATCGTCTGGTTTTTTTGCCAGTATGAACGGATACGACCGCAACTGTGCCGGCACATAGCGTGCGCACCACATCCCCGCTTGATTGACGAAGAGGTTTTCCCCAGGGCGCAGACCCATCAGAGCCACTAGGGAGTACGCGTCCCCCGGCAAACGGGCAAAGGCGAGGGTGTACTCCGTCAGCGATTGGCTCAATTCTGCTAGAGCCACAGGGAGAACCGTTTCATGTGCCGCATGGTAGTAATCAGCATAAGGTTTCCAGCCACATTGGCCATCGGTGTCGGTACGTAGGGGTTTAATACGTGCCATAAATTTTTCCTGTTACTGGGTTTTTGTATGCGCCCGGCTTAGATGCATAAAAAAACCCAGCCCGGTAACCCGGGCCGGGTTTAATCATTCGAACGAACCAGACCGGCGAACCGGTCTGGTGGCAACCAAATCAGCGCGTATTAGGCGATGATGTCCTGTTCGTCGAAGTTAGCTTGATTAATACCGATCAGTACAATGACACCATCGATGTTGGAATCGCCGTTGGCATCAAAGAACAACAGACCAGCCCCTTCCTGACCTGCAATCTGCTCTGAACCGGGAGTACCGTCCAGATCAGTCGCAGAAGTCAAGTAGTACCGTACTGTACCATTCATCGCCGCATCGGCTGCAGCGTAGGCATCGGCATAATCCGCTTCCGCTGCGGCTTCCAGGTAGTTGGCGTTGGTACCGTCAGCAAACAACTTAATGCTGTCTACACCGCTGACAAAGTCGGTGATGACGTCGGCATCAGCGTCAGCCCAAACACCAGCACCAGCACCCAGTGCAGATGCACCTGTGCCACTGATACCCGGATTGTTATCCAGAACGACAGTGAAACCACCGTTGTCGTCATCTGTGTCAGTGATGGTTATAACATTATCAGTGACAGAAACGCTCCACTCAGCACCCGGATCCAGACCATCGATGCCGTTACGCAGGGCGGTTGCAATGGCATCCTGGTCTTCACCACCTACGGCGGTGAATTCGTATACATATGCATTCCCACCAGCCAGGGCCACGGTGATGCTGTAGATCTCACCGGCAACAGCAGTACCGGTTGCGACAGTCACTTCAGTTACCTGGAACTCATCGTCCGCATCACTGCCAGCACCTGCACCCAACTCAGCCGGTGCGGCACCGTCCCAAGCACCAGTACCGGCCGGATCGAATTGTGTGATCTCTACAAACTGACCAGGCGTGCCGCTCAGGCTCAGCTGACTGGACGCAGCGACGTAGCTTGCCGCCACCCCGCGCGAGGACAGCTCGCTAGCAACACGGGCACCCAACGCATCACCATCCGTGAAGTCGATAGTGGCATCATCATTGATGGTGAAGCTGGTGGCCGTCTCGTTATTGCGGTAGAAAACGGTCAGTCCCTGGGCACCATCGGCATCACCGGTGAAGCCAAAGCCTTCAGTGTCAAACTGCCACAGCTCGTAGTCTTCACCGTCGGTGGTGGTCTCCTGGTCCAGCGCGATCGGCGTGCTCTGTTCGACCGCGAACACGAAGATGTCAGCACCGCCGTTACCGGTCAGCCAATCTCGTTGATCTGCAGCCTGAACAAGACCGCCATTGATGACATCGTCCTGGTTGGAGCCAGTCAACTCGTCACCAAAATTGCCACCAACCAGGGTGAAGCCGTTGGCACCGCCCGCTGCAGCCACGTTGATGGTGTTATCTTGGCTGTCAGCGCCGGTAATGGTGGCTGTGCCATCATTTATCGTCGCTGCTGTCGCGATAAAATCACCAACACTGTCATCCACAGTCGCATTTGCAGTGGCTCCGGCGGAGACCACCAGCACATCGCCGTCGGTACCGTCATTGACCAGGGGGTCGGTAATGGTATCGGTGCCTGCATCGACAATGTAGGTGTCGTCGCCGCCACCGCCAATCAGCGTGTCATCGCCGGCGCCACCAGTGAGGGTGTCGTCGTCGACGCCGCCATCGATCTCGTCATCGTTTGGCGAGCCGACCACGTTGTGACCCACCTGGTCGTCGTCATCGTCCTGCGCAGAGCCGACGTTGATGACGAAAATATCGTTCACATCATCATCGGTATCCAGGGTCACGCCTGAAAGGTCGATATTGACCACGTCCATGTTGTTACGGAACGCGTTAGTATCAAGATCCAGATTGGTACCGTTACCGATGATTTTCACAGTACCTTCGCCGAAGAAGTGCACGCCAATATCCGTGAGGTCCAGCGCCTGCTGGATCGTCAGAGTCAGGGTGTTGCCTTCAGCCACAAAGAACGTGGTGGTTGCATCCGCATTAACGTAGATCTCGCTGAGATCAACGCTGCCATCAATCACAACCGGCACGTCGATAAGCACCAAGGTGGTCGGGTCGAGCGAATCAACTGTAGGCTGGAAGATCACATCTTCTGTGATCGTCAGCGAGCTTGCACCGTCAGCGATTGTATAATCAAAGGTCCAGGTATTGCCTGCTTCCAGCTCCGGCGTACGGCCGTTCGCGGTGCCGAGCGTCATGGTGGTGATGCCGCTGCCAGACTTGAACTCAAACGCTTCGTTCGCGCCCTCGTACAGGTCGGTGTCGGTTGTGTCGCCATCGCCGTTAAAGTCTTCAGCGAGATCGGCGTTGCCGTCAATGTCGGCCACGATGCCGAAGTCGAGGTTGCCCGTGCTGGCGGACGCATCGATCAGCGAGAGTTCGTTGCCCACCACGCCAGCGTTGGTCGCGGAACCCGCTTCCATGTGACCGGCACCCGTCAGCACCCAGCCCTCGGTGTTGTCGAGGTTGAACGCGGGGCTCGCACCCGGTGCGATCAGGGTCGCGCCGAGACTGAGGTTGTTGACGGTAGCGATGCCGACAATGTCCGTGTCTGCGGTATTGACCGACGCAATGGTAACGTCGTTCTGACCGGAGACCGTCAGGTTGACAATGGTGCCGCCATCGTTAGAAGCGTAGGTGATGGTGCCGATCTCGATCTCTGCACCCGGGTCATCGCCAACCACGCTGCCGGAATCGATATCCTCACTATCAACACCCGGATTGTCCGTCGTGTCGTTCAGCGTGTCGATCTCAACATTCTCCAGTTCGAGACCACTGCCGGTACCGATATCACCGATGGTGTTGAGGGCAACGGGGGCGATATTCTCACCCAGCGTGATGGTGCCGTCATTGTTGTTGGTGTAGAACTCGGTGGCCAGGAAGTAGTCGTCCGACAGGGCACGGTGCGACTCGATGGTCAGCTTGTTGAACTGCACCGAAGCCGGATCTGTGTTGGGTGCAATCTCGTCGTCCAGCGTGATGCTGGCGATGCTGGACTGACCGCCCATCTTGATGGTCAGAGTTTTAATAAACTCGTCCGGATCCAGACCCGTGTCGTTGAAGGAGATGTCGCCCAGATCCAGGAAGCTCACCACTTCAAAGATGCGATCCACCGGCGCGGCACTGAGCAGCGCATCCAGCAAGTCCACACTGGCAAACTCGGCGCGGATGATGGCTGTCGGCAACGTAGTGAACAGGTCCTCGATGTTGCCACCTTCGTTAGCAATCAGCAGGTTGTTCAGCCACAGACGACCGATCTGGTAGCCGCCGTCGATAACAGCGCCAGGCTCAAAGTAGCCGCTGGTGTCGATCGGCTCACCACCATTCAGGTTCTCGAACAGCCACACCACGTTGGTGCTGTTGACGGTGTTGACACCCGGAGCGTTGCCGTCGACGTTGTCGACCACCAGCACTTCGCGCCCGTCAGCCTGTTCGACCGTGGTGAAGCGGATGGTCTGGCCGGACAGAATATCATCCGCATCGGACAGCGCTTCCAGTTGAATGGCGAAGAAGCCAAGGTCTGTCAGCACATCCAGGGTGACGTCGGCGGCCTCGTTGTCGCCGGGGGTAGGAGTGCCGGGAGGGGCATTGTCCAGCTCCAGGGTGGCAACGCCCGCCACATCTTCGGAGATGCCGCTGAGATCAACTGGCTCTTCGTTGAGGTTGACGATATTGACCACACCCGTGGAGTCGGCACCGTTCTCACCGATGATGGTGAGGCCGTCGGCCTGCTCGGCAGACAGCACCAGGGTGGCGCCATCGGCGATCACAATGGCCTGACCGGAGATGATGCTCAGATCGAGGTCGCTGAGATCCATGCTGGTATCGATGTAGAGCACCGCATTCGCGCCCATATCGATGGTCAGGTTGGAGCCCGCGACAAACGCCTCAGCCGCCGGAGCGAAGTGGAACGTGGAACCCGCAGCCGCATTGCTGAAATCGAAGGTCCAGCCGGCGGTGTCGTTGGCATTGCCAGCGATGGTATCGATACCGGTGCTGTCGAGATCTTCGTCCTTGAACAGCAGCGTGGTGACGCCGCTACCCGCGATGAAGCTGAAGTCCGCGTCATCAACGTTGACGAATTCGCCGGCGGCAAGCAGGCCGCTGTGGCCGCTGGCATCAAACAGGGACAGCGAGTCCGAATCCACTGTGGTGTTGGAGGTGGACGACAGGGTGTCGGACAGCACCACATCGCCGGTGCCGGTGATGATGACGCTTTCCGAATCGTCACCGGTGACGATGGCCGGGCTTGCGCCCGTGACCGTCAGCGTGCCGGTACCGGTGTTGTTGATGACAAGCGAGCCGATGTCTTCATCCGACATGTCAAGCTGCTCAACGGTGACATCCGCCGTGCCGCCGATGTTCAGTGTGACCGTGGCGTTGTTGTCGTCGTTGGCGGTGATGCCGTCGTCGGGCTCATCCTCGCCTACACCATCGCTACCGTGCGAACTGAAGATGATGTCGCCACCAATCACCAGGTTCTGCGTGGCGGTAATGTTGACCAGCTTCAGATTGTTGTCCGCACCCTCACCGAATTCACCGCCAGGGCCATCAGGATCGTAGCCAGGGAAAGGTGACAGCGGGGTGATATCGCCAGTGATGACGTTGTCGGTTTCGCCGCTGATGGTGTTGGCTTCAGTCCCCTCAGAGATGATGTTCAGCTCCTGGAGGTACTTGCCAACCAGATCCGGATCCGGAGTGACTGTGGAGACGATGAGGTCGCCGTCCAGCAGCGCGCCGCCACCAAGAGTTACGTTGAGTGTGGTGACTTCGGAGTTCAGGCCATAGTCGTTGACGGACAGGTCGCCCGGCACAGTCGTGGTCGCCTTGATGACGAGATTCTGTTCGCGGCCGATCACCTGGCCGAAGTCGTCGACGATCACCTTGGTGACGCGCTCGATCAGGTTGTCAAACATAAAGTCGATGTTGTTGTCAGCAACCAGCGCAGCTTCCACTTCCAGGAAGTCCACGTCGAAGCCGCCGGCATCGATCATCGACAGAATCGGCTCGGAGATATCGGTGAACTTCAAGGTGCTGCCTGCACCACCGATCACGGCGACGCCGTCAGCCACATTGATATCACCCAGGGTCAGGATGAAGGTGCCGATGTTAAAGGTATCGACTGTAGGATTACCGGCGTCCACCAGATCCGCTTCTGTCAGATTGACGTTCTCGACCAGATTGAGCGTCACGGTGCTGTCATCACCTGTCAAGTCAACCAGATCCAGGTCCAGATCTTCGCCGTTTTCGCCGACAGAGGCCTGGGTGACGTCGGTGATGACGACACTGCCCAAACCAGTCAGCGTGCCTGTGCCGTTCAGCTGCTGGAACTGATCCATAGTCAGGAACAGGGTGGTGCCTTCCGGAATGATCAGCCCGTTGATGCCGGTGAGATCAGTCAGCGGGTTCAGGGTGACGATGGGCAGTTCGGCCAGGGTCAGAGTGATCGCCACACCTTGTGGGTAGTTGGCAATTGCGAAAAGCTCATCAGAGAGACCAACCAGGTTCAGAGTTGCCACTGGGCCAGGGAGTGCCAGCTGAGCATCCGCACCGAGGACAAAGTTTTCTGCACCAATGGTATCAGCTTGATCCATGGTAACGGAGAGGTTGGCACCGTGGTGCAGAGCAACTGTATTGATGTTGGTCAGCGTGGCTGCGGTGAGGTCGACATCGTCGTCACCGGCCCAGTCTGGACTTTCACCAATGCCGCCGATATTGAGCTGGCCACCACCAACACCGCCATCGATTGTTGTGTTGGCACCTGCAGTGAACTCCATCAGGTGAAGTACGGAACCACCCTGGCCACCAACGAAGGAGAAAGTGCCAGTGAGTTCATCAATGCTGGGGTTGTCAATGGCGGCAAAGAAGGAGCCAACAACGCCAGATGCATCGATGCTAACCACATCGTTAGGCAGCTCTTCGTTGACGGTAACATCGCCTTCAGCAGTGAAGGTAACGCTGGATACGTCATCACCATCGATTTCTTCGATGATAACCGCAGGGCCTTCAGCGTTAATGGCAATGGAGTCAGCGTTGTCAATGTCGATGCCGGCAGCATAGATGGGACGGGTATCGCCAGCTACGGAGTGAATAATGCTCACCACCGCGTCAGCGCCTTCCCATTCGTAGTTGGCTACCAAAGCACCCACGTTGGAGGTTCCTGTTGGGCCTTCAGCCTTGGCAGTGCCGCCGCCCTGAAGCTCAAATGCCAAGCCCCAAGCTGCGTCAACGATATTCAGGGTATCGTTCCAGTTGCCGCGCAGAGCGATGACTTCGAGGTCTTCGACGGTATCGCAGAGTTGAATGGTGGCGGTGCGACCTTCGCTACCAGCAGCGGTGGGCCCATCGATTTGAACCACGGTGTACTGGGTAACCCCCTGGGATACCAAGCTGCTGGCATTGTCCTCATCCCAGCCAAAGTTGGCGCTGGTGTGCGAATCACCACTACCATTACCTTCGTCGGCGGCAATGCTGATCAATACTTCAGAGTCATAGCCGGCGTTGCTGTTGCCGTAGATACCACCTCCCTGCGCCAGCAGTTCGAAGTTGTCGACGACAAAGTTGTTAACAACGCCTTCGAGTGAGGAGAAGTCGATGGTGAACGGAGTCAGGGGATTTCCGAGATTCATGCCCAACTGAATGGGGCCAGTGAAATCGACGTCCTGCTCGCCCACAATTTCCAGATTGCTGTGCCAAGTGGCAAAGGCGCCGATTTCAGATTGAACATCGCTGTCAATCGTCAGTACGACTTCAACAACGGCATCAGCAGGGCGGTCATAACCACCGACCACGGAGTTGACGACAACGTTGTACCAGGCGTCACCCACTTTGAAGTCGTTGGAGAGCGAACCACCGTAATAGATGTTGCCATTGATGACAGTCTGGATGGTGTCGCTTTCATTGAACGGGTCAAAGTTGGTGCCACCACCGGTGATCACAACCTTGCCTGCAGCGTAGTCGGTATTGCCATCCTGAGACAGAGTAATACCGTCGCGAGCAACACGGGTGTGCAGCTGCTCGGCAGTCATGGTCAGAGTGACACCATCCTGAATTTCCAGGTACAGGTCGATGTTGCGGGGCAGGTCATCAACGCCGAGGGCAGTCAGGGAGGTGCTTTCGGTAACGATGATTTTAACGAAGGCGTGGGTGTTGAAAATCGCGCCCTGAACAGAGAAGTTGTCCGCGCCAATGGCAGCAAACTGCTGGTCAGTCAGGGTGATAAAGGCGCGGTCGCCATCGTAGTCATCATTGGCTTTGGGTGCACCAGTGTGACCGAAAGCATCGTCGTCAAGAATGACAGAAGTAACGCCATTCAGTTCGGCGGCGATCAGGTTTGCATAGGTGTTGACAAACAGAGTGATGTTCTCACCGGTAATGGAAGAACCTTCCTTCGCGATGATTACGCCATTCTGGCCGCTGTAGTTGAAACCGGAGCCAGCGTAGTTGCCCAGATTGATACGGGCCGCGCCTGCGCCAGTATCGATATCGAGCACAGCGCCACCGGTAAAGGTTTCGGGATCACCCGGCACATAGTTGCCAAGATCTCCCTGTTCGCCTACGGTGTCAGTATCGTATTCATCCCAAGCGTAGTCCCTGTCAACACCGAGGAGAGTGATGACATCGTTGCCGCCGCCGGAGGCGATTTTGATTTCGGAACCGCCGACAAAGATGTTGTCGTTTCCGGTACCCGTGGTGATGTCGACGGTGCTGAGAACATCATCTTCATCGTTGAACGGCAGGGCGGGAATCAGAATGGTGTTGCCACCATTGCCTGCGGTGATATTGATGCTGGCTGGCTTGAGGTAGTGGCCGTTGAAGAAGCTGGACTCGGTATCGCCGTCAGCGAACAGGGTTTGGCTGTTGGCATAGACGTTAATTACGTTTTTGCCGTTGCCCGCCTGAATGGTAACGCTGGTATCCAGATCGTCAATGAAGGACCAGACATTGGACTGAGGAGAGTCAAAGGCTTCGATATCGAAACGGTTGTCGCCATCGCCCACAACGGCGTTGAAGTTAACGGTGTGGCCTTCAAGGTGGTTGTCACCGTCGCCCAGGGTCAACTCGGCTTTGATGGCTTCAAACTCGTAGTTGTTGTTGCCATCGCCGTTGGTGCCGGTCAGCTTGTAGGTTTCAACAGTGTAGGAGTTATCGCCTTCGCCGCCGATGATGTTGACGTACTGGTCATTATCGAAGTTCTGGTCGCCGTCATTCTCTTCGTCAGCGAAATCAGTGTCCACGACCAGGCGGTCGTTACCGCTGGAACCGATGAAGGTGACCTGTTCGCTGTCGCCCAGATTGAGGTCGACACCGCCGGTGTTTTCGCTGGCATCGATGGTGATAGGGGTCTCGTCCTGGAAGGAGCTGTCGAGATCGCCATTGATGTACAGCGCTGCATCACCGCTGATTTTCAGGTTGGTGAGGCGACCGCCAAGATCTTCGGAGCCGAAGGAGTTGGCGGAGCCACCCAGGGACACCAGGTGCAGGGCATCAGTGTTGTGGGCGAAGTTGAGGTCGGCGGTGATTTGGCCGATCAGCAGCTCGACGGTCAGCGGACCGGTGAGGCCCTGGCCGTAGTGCAGGTAAAGGTCTTCGGTGAAGGCGCCCTCGAGGCGAGCGGTGGCACCGTTGCGGATACCGGCGATGGTGAGGCTGCCAGGGGAATCCGTATAGTCAAAGCCATCGAAAGAACTCTCGGTGACGATCAGCTTTTCAATGGAGGTGGCACGGGACAGATCCAGAATGGAGTTAGCGTAAGCCCCTTTATCTTGGTCATACCAGTCAGGATAGCCATCACTAATCTCCGAATCTCCAGAACCGTATTCTTCAACGTAAGTATAGACATTCGGCAGGTTGTTGACGCGAACTTCCTGGATATTCAGCAGCTGCTTGGGCTGAGCAAACACACCTTTGGCGTCCACCTCAAGAATATTGTAACCCTCGCCAGCATCGATATGGGCGCCGTGGAGCAGCTCAAGGCGACCGGCGACGATAGTGTCATCGCCGTTGGTGGTGCGCAGGTGACTGGGCTCAACAGTGCCGCCGTTGTTCTGGTCGGGGGTAAGGACGACGGAGATCAGCTCACCCGCGTAGCCTTCGGTACCCGGCACGATAACTTTCTCGAACAGACGGGAGTTGCCTTCGGCATCGAACAACAGGTTGTTGAGGAAACTGAAGTACTCGGAACCCAACTCAACCTCGGCGTTCTTGCTGGTGCCGTCGGCGAAGTAAATGGTCAGGTTACCGCCAGTGCCGTTGCCGCCGCTGACGTTGCCGGAGTCTTCAACATCGACTTCACCAATTTTCAGTTCAAGATTGGTGACGTTATCGAAGGGGCCAACACCATCGTCGTCAATCAGGCCCAGCTCTGCGAGATCCAGACCGGTAATAGTGGTCAGGAAGGACAGCAGCTCGGAGACGGGGATGCCTTCGTTGGGGTCGAAGTCGGGATCATCCTGACCATTGGGCTTGTAGCCCCAATAGACAGCGGTGACGGGAGGGGTACCAGAAATGCCTTCGGAGTAGGCTTCCTTCAGGGTGAAGACACGGGCATCGCCGTCGCCCACCAGCTGGTCGAGCAGATAGGTCACACTGGGATTGCCAGCCAGAAGGCCAACAGGCTGCACCTTGGTGGAATCGAGCTCGGTAACGTTGGCAATGATGGCAACGGCAGCTTGATATGCCTTGTCATCAGCGAGGGAAGCGGGATCGAGAGGATCTGTCCAGTCAGCGAGGTTGGACTTGGCACCCATGGTTTCGGTGTAGAGGAGGGCCACTTCGGCCTTGTTCATCATCCGGTCTTGACGAAGGACGGCGTTGTCGAATTCCTGCTGGGAAATTTCGCCGCTGGCGAGCATGCTTGACAGCTGATCTCTGTCGAGCTCCAGGAGGCCATAGACGAAACTGGCCACGAAATCGGAGCGGGACATGCCGCCGGCGAGCTCAGCCAGCCAGTAAGCCTTACCTGCAGCATCAGCCGGGGCGCCACCGACGTTAACGTAGATAGCATCGATGAATGCAGAGTTGCTGAGGTTGCCATACATGCTGGCAAAGCTGGGGTGCTGGGAGAAGCCGGCAGCCAGCTCCTTCATCAGATCCAGGTCGCTCAGTCCCGAAGAGGCAGCCTCGGCGCGCCAGTAATCCAAACCTCCTTGTTCAGGTGCCCGGTTGAAGAACGCCACATAGGAAGCGGCAATTTTTTGATCAGTAGAAACGCTCATAAGAGACCCCTCTCGTTACAGAAATCGAACCATTCGAAAGTTTTTCACGAAACTTGCATCATCCATGCGGCATGAGCAAAAGAGTAATGCTAAGCCTTTATATGTAGATAGCATTACAGGCTAGGTTACAACGTCTGCCAAGGACTTGGAAGACTTACTTGTTAGATAGCCGGAGAATTTTTTTCTTTCCATTGATATGCCTTTTTTTGCTGTTTTGAATCCTTACGGGACGTACTGGCTGTACATTTTTTAACCAGAACACCCCATTCTTTAGAGAATTTTGGCTCACCACACCCCAAGGTTAAGCAACCAATATGTAACAAATATGTCGACCAAGCTCACGACACAACTGCCGAATCCGCATGGCAAGAGGCTCTTATATAGTACTAACCGCCATCTTAGGCAAGAGCAACTTAGCCACCGCTCCTCACAAGCTGCCAAAATTTCGTCGATATCGGCGCCAAAGGGGTCGTTCAACCAGAAAGTACGCCAATGCCGCCAACATCGTGCTGACCGCGAGCACCAGAACCAGTGTAGACCAGCCAAGGTCCGGAGGAGCTACCCCCAACGCCCAAATGACAGGGAAGTGCCAGAGAAACACCCCATAGGAAAGGTTGGCCAGCCGGCTGTCCAGGTAATCCCATAGCTGAGAACCCCTTTCCGAACCCCTCTGACGACCGACCCAGGCCAGGACTGGAATTCCAACCGCAAGCCCCAACGCCACCTCTAGGCGATAGGGAACGACGGGCAACCAAAGGCCCAACGCAAAGAGGTAGGCAACAATGCACCACCACAACCCCTTGACCCATCCTGCGCGAGACTCGTCACCCAGCATGGCCCCCAGCATGAAAATAAACAGTACCCCGGGCAGAAGTCGATAACCAAAGTGATCGGTATTAAGCCAACCGACCTGAGCCAACCCATACAAGCATAGACTCATCAGCATGATCACCAAGAACCATCGCCACGATATAAAAAGCAAAATTGGTGCCAAAAAATAGTATTGGACCTCAACGGCGAGGGACCAGGCAGGAGGTACAAGGGTAAAGGCGTCGGCGCCGTTGTACATATAATAAGCAAGAGGAATAAGGGCAAGATTGAACAGCCAATCCCTCAGGCCAGGATCCCCTATCAGAAAGGGGGACTGGGCGCCGGAGATCCACACTGCGGCAGACGCACACATCACTGTGATATAAAGAGGGAGGATTCGCCACAGGCGGTCTGAGTAAAAGCGCACTATAGCGCCGGGATAACCGCGACAACGCCGCCACAGTCTTGCAACGACATTGCCCGCCAGTAAATAAAAGACGACAACGGCCATTACCCCGGGGTTGAAACCCAAAATATTGTGCCCAAGATGACTGGCAAGCACCAGAGAAGCCAATACATATCGAAGGATCCCCACGTTCAGCCAGTCGCCTCAATGGCCCAACCGCAGACCGTATAGTTCATATACAGCCTAGCGTGTTCATGGCTAGCAATTCCTGCAATAGGCACAGGCAGAGTGTAGATGACGTCGACACCCTGTAATCCAATCCATTGCAGCAGGAAGGCCAGATAGCTATCGGCGAGAGGGGTCTTGTGGGTAGGGTCGGTATAGAAGCCGTTCATCGCCAACGGGTGGCGCAGGTTCAATGTTTCAACAAGCAGGACTCCGCCGGGCAGGAGGCAATCAACGCAGCGCTGCAGGAGGCCTTCGATTTGATCCGGGGGGATATGCTCGATCACCTGAAAAAGGGTGATGGCGGCAAAGCGCTCGCTCACGTCAGACAGATAATCGCCAACCTCTGCTTGAACCACCGCCAGGCCCTGCTCACGGGCGCGTCCAATCTCGACGGGGTCCATATCGACGCCGATAGCGGGCACTCCTTCTCCCTTGAGGAACTGGAGCAACTCGCCGGCGCCACAACCAATGTCAAGCACCCTGCCGTCGGTGGCCGCCACGGCACGTCGCAACAGCGGCAGGTAGGCGCGGTACTGTTGGTGCAAAATTGGCCGGTGGTCACCGCCCATCTCACTGAAGAATGAATAAAAGGAGCGATCTCGGTCGGCACCCTTGAGGGCGGAAGAGACACCAAGACGCTCTTCGGCGGCTTCGAGCCAACAGGCCCTCGGCCCCCGCCATACAAATGGGGGGGGCTCGTCAAATACCAGGGGGCGAAGCGGGAGCAACTCATCCAGGCTATCGAGCCGGTCGTTATGTGCAACCATGCCCGGCAACAGCCAGTCCACCTCCCCCCGTAACGTCGCCTGCTGGGACTGGAGCCTGGCGAGAGCCCCCTCCGCCTCCGCGAGACGACGAGGGATGGCAAGCACTCGCCGGACCTTGCGCCACAGTCGCCCAACCAGGCCCACGGGCGCCGGATCCGCCCGGCTCACTGAACACCCACCGGCCAGGACCTGACAAAGTCTGGCCGCCCGCCACGACAAACAAGCCAGTCAATCAAGTCGGCCCGCCGGTCACCGCGGAGATCCCCTGGAGCCAGCCAACCGGCTCGCCATGGATAGCACGGGGGCCAGAATTCGCCCCCACTGGCCCAACCCACTGCCGGACCCACGACTTTGAGCCAGCAGTCCTGATGACGTGGCAGGATCTCCTCGTCCAGGAGCCCCCCCGGCTGCCCAAACAGGTGTGGCAAATCAGTGCGTGCCGTAACCCAGCTGTCCTCGGTGCGCTTGACACACTCCAATTGCCAGGGGCGTGGCAAGGCATCCACCAGTTCAGATAACAATGATCCCAGCTCGTGCATATCAGCATCGCCAATATCCAACAGGAGCCGGGGTGGAGAGCCATCACGGCGATTGAGGGCTATGGCGGTGGCCAGACGACGCAGTTCATGTTCGGACCAGGTGCCGCCAGGATCACCTGTTATCACTTTCTCCAACTCGGCCAAGAGGGCCTGCTCCGAGGCAATAGACGATGATTGATAGCTGGCTTCAATGTACTGATAGTAGCCTCTGGCAGTCAACTCGGGCGCATGAGCGTGCTTGACGAAGTCCCTGCCGGCACGGGCCAGCTCTCGGCAGCGATCCGAATCGTCGATCAAGCCACGCAACGCTTCGCCCAACATACTCGGCGAGACCGGGTCGCCAAGACGCACCCCCAACCCCTCGGGAAGCTCGGCTGATGTACCGTGAGCGTTGTAAATCAGGGCGGCGCCATGGCCAAGGCAATCGAAAATGGCTGCGGAGGTCTCACCCCTTGAAAAGTTTCGTAGTTGAACGCCAATGTCCGCGGCGTGCAACCAATCGGCATAGGCCTTGTGATCAAGGTAACCTGTTATGCGTATGTTAGTTGCTTCGGCCAAGGCGTGCTCAATCATCTCACCGTACTCACCCGACGCATGACCACCGACAAAGACCAACAAGGCATCACCGTGTCTGTCCAAACCCACCAACTTCCAGGCTTCAATCAATTCAAGGTTCAGCTTAGTGGGTGCAAGAAAGCCAAAACTACAGATAACCCAGCGGTACTCCGTCAAACCGAGTCGCAGACGGGCCTCCGTTCGACCGTCCTCATCTGGAGGACGACACGGGAAAGGGACCTTGCCGAACCTTTTCGCCATTGCGGGGCCGTAGTCCTCGCCGGCACGATCAATAGCAAATCGAGAATGCACCATCACGCCCATCGCATTGTCGATCACCACGCGGTTGGCGGGGTAAGCCATCAGCGCGGCAGTAGAACCCTGCTCCCCCAACATTCGCAATCCGGCGTAACCGTGGGACCGAACCATGGCGGTGGTGAATGCGTGTGCGTCCAACCTGAATGACTGCACATGATTGAGCAGACCGCTCATATAGTAATCGTGCAGCATGACGACTCCCGGGACACTGCGCATCAGGCCAAGTGTCGCGGCATGAAAGTGGCTGTTGCCCATATGGTATAGAACCCGATCGTAACGGTCACAGTGCTCGAGAAACCAAGCAGCGGTACGAACCGGAAACGCGGCCGTCAACCGATCGTCGGCAATCGACGGCTCATCGCTGACCAGCTCAATATCGTAGTAACGGGCCAACTCAGGCAACAGGCCTGCACTGTAATCGGCAATGCCACTGCGCTGCGGGGGCAGAGGCGATACATACGCAAGCCTGTGTCTTGAAGACGGGGCGAACACGACGGGTCGAGTTCGGATTTCGACAGAGGATTCGATCGCTTCCAAGGCACGGCGACCGGTTTCGCGCCAGGAAAACTTGCTCGCTTGCTGCAGCCCATGCGCACGGAGCCGCGATCTGTAGCCAGAGTCCTGGAGCCCTTTGGTCATGACAGCTGCCATGTCCTGGGCATCCGTCGGGTCAAACAGCGCGTCAACCAGCCCAAGGACTTCGGGAATGCTACTGCGATTGGAGCCAATGGTTGGCGTGCCGCACGCCATCGCCTCAAGAACGGGCAAACCAAATCCCTCGTGGAGCGAGGGAAAAACAAACAAGGTAGCCAGATTGTAAAGCGCGACCAAATCCTGCTCCGAGACGAAACCGGTAAAGAGCAGCTCGTTTCCACCAAGGCCATACTTGCGCCCAAGGCGCAGTAATCGCTGTTTATCTTGGTCCCTTATGCCGCACACAATCACCAACTGATAGTTCCGCCGCACCTGGGCAGGTAACAGAGAGTACGCCCGAATCAGTCCCTCAATATTCTTGCGGAAATCAATCCCGCCAGTGTAAAGCAGAAATCCTTGGACGATACCGTAACGACCTCTGATCTCGGCGGCGTCAAGTTCCTCTGGCGCCAAGGGACGAAAATGCCCATCTATCGCTGAGGATATATTGACAACCCGATCGGAGGGACAGCCGAGAACCTTTAGCGCCTCACTTCGGGAGCTTTCGGAAATCGCCAGTAGTCGGTCGGCGTTGCGCGCCTGCTGCAACCGCCGCAAATACCAGCGCCGGGTATAGGACTCGGCCAGATAGACATCCGGGTTCAAGTAAGGAATAAGGTCGTATAGCGTGGCGGCGGTGGAGAATGTCTGATCTGGCGCAGGCTCTATGGAAACGACGGCATCGTCGGCAAAGCCTTCGAACAAACTGGCCACGTGAACCGCATCAGGGGACAAACCGGAAATGAACGCCAGACGCAACTTCTCCGCGGCAACGACTCGACCAACATTGGTTGGATCCATATCACGGCAGCCCGGCGGGAGTGCGAGCAGGTGCACATTCTCGCCTCCAACCAAAGGGGCGAATGCCGCCCTGAGCTCGGCAACCGTCTCAGGAAAGCGATCGCTTAGCATTACGCTGACGCGATGATGCCCCGCCCCCAGCTCCGCCATGGCCCGCGCCAAGGACAGGGAGTAGCGCCCAATACCACGATTCCTGCTGCCACTCGTCTGGCAGGCCTGAAGATCGATCAAAAGATGCATGGCCTAACGTTTCTCTCGTGTGCTCAGGCGCCGTAACAGTCGCTCAAAAATGATGGCACTGTCAGGACTACCAGCCACCACCGAGGACTGTCTGGCCAGCATGGCATGATAGGTCCGCTCTCCACCCGACCGAATTCCATTGGGGGCTGGCACAAGACGCCTCGCCAAGTGGGCTTTGAGCCGAGGTGTACGCTCGAGGAAACCCAGGACAATGACAAAGAGCCTTGGCCTGGCCCGAATCCAATTGAACAGAAAATACAACTGCCCACGTAAGAACACCGACACCCCCGCTCACCCTCTGCTCACCAAACCCATGACCTTTGCCCCGTACGAACCCGCTGGCTGATAACTTGGCACGCAACACTAAGATGGTCCGATCGCGATACTCTCCACTTCAGCCTCAAGATTGCACAGCCCACCAAAAGGTGAGCCGCGCACACCGCATACTTCAAATGACAAAGCGTTATCCCACCAATGGTAGCAATGCCGGGTATGGTCGATACCCTCATGGAGAGCGAGGGTGATCGTGTACTTTCCCGGGGCAAGGCGCATGGGAAAACGAATAACAAGTGACTTCTTTTCATCTTTAGCAACGCCAAAGGGATGGTTCAACAGGTGGGTGTTGGTCCCATAAACGTCCTGGCCAAATCGATCGCGAATCATCATACCGAGGGTGATACTTGGGATGTCATCGTTAGCCTCGATCAACACCCGAAGGAGTGCGTCTTCACCACAACTGATGGAGGAACTTCGCGAATCAACACCCTGCACCTTCATTTGAGTGATGGCGGCCTTGAAATTGCCATATCCGCCATCTATCGCTGATTGACCAACCAGAACATCCCCTTGGGCAGCAAGCAACTGGTTGTAGTGATTGACTGCCACTTCTGGCTCATCATCGCAAACAACCGCGCCGCCAGCCAGGACAATGACGCGATCACACAACATTTTTACAGCGTTTAGATCGTGGGAGACAAATATGATAGACCCGCCGGCCGCGCGAAATTCCCGGATGCGATGCATGCACTTCTGCTGAAAATGCCCATCGCCCACCGACAGAGCTTCGTCTACGAGGAAAATCTGCGGATCAGCGTGAATCGCAATGGAGAAAGCCAGGCGCATCACCATCCCGGAGGAATACGTGCGCAATGGTTCGTTGATAAATGGTCCAAGCTCGGAAAATGTGACAATCGCCTCCCGCCTCACGTCCAGCTCGTCCTCGGTCATACCCAGCAGCAAGCCATTGGTGCGAATATTGGCGATGCCGCTCAAGGACATATCAAAGCCCGTACCCAGCTCAAGAAGGCCTGTAATCCTGCCGGCGCTTACAATGGAGCCAGCCTCCGGCAGCAGTACACCGTTGAGAATTTTTAGAAGGGTAGATTTTCCGGCGCCGTTACGGCCAATAATCCCTAGCGTCTCGCCATCCTCAACCCTAAATGACACGCCTCTCAACGCTTCATAACGAGTATGAAACGAGCGCCTAAAAAGAATCTCCTTCAAACGGTCGGAAGGCCTCTGGTAGAGCTTAAATGTCTTTTGCAGCTCGCGAACTTCAATCATTGCTGAGATCTCGACTCCCTCACTAAACCACGGAGCATGTCATCATGGATACCAAGGCGAAGTCTCGAAATCAATCGGCTAAAGAAAATCACGAATATCCTTCTCCAACCTTCTTCCCAAATACAAGCCAGCAGCTAACAATACGAGGCCCAACACCCCGATTACAACCAGGCCTTGGAGATCCGGGGCCCGGCCACCAATCATCGAGTCCCGCAGCGCCTTGGTTATGTGGTATGCCGGGTTCCAGGACAACAGTGTCATCCACTTGCCAGGCAAGATCGTCATGACATAAACGATCGGTGTAAGCCAAAACCAAAGCTGAGTGACAACGGTAACGACCTCCTTGATGTCGCGCAAAAAGACACTGAGTATCGCGCATATCAAACCCAAGCTGTAGGCAACAAGCTGCTGAATTGCGAATATCAAAGGCCACCAAAGCCAGTGTATCGACCACTGAAAGTCGATGAGGTAAAGAAAAAGGCAAAAAAACACCATCGAAACCAGATAGACAATGGTTTCACTGATCAGCACATACAGCGGCAATGAGAAAAGCGACATCCTCACCTTGCCAATAAGCGCGGCTTTTTCGTGGAATACTTGCGTCGTCCTGTTGAGTGTCGCTGCAAAACAGTTCCAGGCAAGCAAGCCAACCACCAAATAAACGCTATACCCATAACGGCCCAGGGATTCTACCCCCATCCCCTCAAGACGGGCACCCATTATCCGGGAAAACACCAGGGTGAAAATCAAGATGTTGACCAAGGGCAACAACAATGTCCACAGCGCACCCAGAGCGGAAGCCGCATGGCGATCAACCAAGTCTTGACGGACAAAATGCAGCAGTAACGGAATATTCAAGGAACGAGTTCTCTTCAGCCAGACGGATTATTGGAATAGCGTTTAACAATTTCGATACCATCCTCCGATACGGCTTTTCGCCAGTGGGCCAGGACATCATCGAGCAGATAATGAACATCTCGACAGGGGCGCCAGCCTGTAACCTCGGCTAAAAGATCGGCACTTCCACAAACTCGCAAGATATCACTGGGTCGCGACAGAGAAACGTCAGCTTCCACATTGATCACCAGCTTGCTGCGGGACAACAGCCCCAAAAGCAAGTCTTCTATCCGTAAGGATTGGCCGGATGCGACATTGAAAACACTGCCGGATTCAATCCGCTCAGCCGCCTCCATCAGCAGAACATACGCTCGAGCCACGTCATCCACATGTAAAAAATCGCGTTCCGCTTGTAAGTTTCCCACCTTAATGACAGGCGGCAGGAGCCCGGCCTCAATACATGCAATTTGCGCAGCGAAGCCAGGCAGCACGAAAGAATCAGACTGCCCAGGGCCACTGTGATTGAAGGGCCTGACACGAATAATCTTGAGCTCTGCTCCATAGGACGCCTGATATGCGGCCAAGTCAGCTGCCGCCTTGCTTGCCGCATAAGGGTTCATCGGCAACAAAGGACTGGCTTCAGTCACTATGGGACAATCAATAAAGGTCGCCCCGTAAATATCCGAAGATGCAATGTTGATGAACAGGCCATCAGGGCACCAGGACCTAGCCGCATCCAATAGATGCCTAGTCCCTTCCAAATTGACGGCCCATGTCGCATCCGGAAACATCCAGCTTGTGGGAACGTGTGATTGAGCCGCCAAGTGAAATATAACGTCGGGTCGAAGTTCGGATAAAAGTTGATTGACTGCTGACCTGTCAACAATATTGAGAGAATGCCAGGTCACGTCGTCGACGTCTTGCGTATTGGGCTCGGCGCCCATGTAAGTCGCATGAAGCAAGCAGTGCGATCCGGCGCCCAATTTCTGCAACAAATGCTGGCCAGCGAACCCGCTGCCACCGGTTACAAGTACGACCGAATCACCAGGAGCTGGCATAACGCTTTATCTTTCTGAACGATGACGGAGCCCTGAATTCTTGGCGCTCAATCGCTGCAAATCGGCCATTACCATCTCTGCTATCATTTCTTCCAAGGTGATTTCTGCTCGCCAACTCAGTTTTCGCTCGGCTTTGGCCGGATTTCCCAGCAAAACATCGACTTCCGCTGGACGGAAAAATTGCGGATCGATCACGAGGTACTTTTCCATATCGAGTTCGGCAACCTCAAATGCGATACGACACATGTCGCGAACGGTGGTCGTACGCCCTGTGGCTATCACAAAATCATCGGGCTCAGGCTGCTGTAGCATCATCCACATCGCCCTGACATAGTCACGGGCATGCCCCCAATCTCGTTTGGCATCGATGTTTCCTAGGCGCAGCTCGGATGAAAGCCCAAGCTTGATGCGAGCAACACCATCGGTGACCTTGCGGGTAACGAACTCGAGGCCACGAAGCGGTGACTCATGATTAAACAGAATGCCACTGCAGGCGAAAAGCCCAAAACTCTCACGATAGTTAACGGTCATCCAGTGGGCGTACAGCTTGGCCGCAGCATAGGGCGACCGAGGATAAAACGGTGTCAACTCGGACTGCATGGGCTCCTGTATCAGCCCGTACATCTCCGACGTCGATGCTTGGTAGAAGCGCGCCTCTGGCTTTACAAGTCGCACTGCTTCAAGCAAGTTGGCAGCGCCTAGACCGGTTACCTGACCAGTGAGTAGTGGCTGATCCCATGAAGCCTTAACGAACGATTGTGCGCCAAGGTTATAGATTTCGCTGGGATCAGCGATCTGAATGGCCCGAACAAGACTGGAAAGATCGGTCAAGTCACCTTCCAGCAGAGTGATCCGATCCTTTACACCAAGCCATTCAAGCCGACCGAGGTTGACGTCCGATGTACTTCTCCTTGGGGCAAGACCATGGACTCGATAGCCTTTTTCAACCAGCAGCTGTGCCAAATAAGCACCATCCTGGCCCGTGATTCCAGTTATCAGGGCAGACTTGTCTTCCATTGTGTTGGCTCCTTCAATACCTTCCAGACATCGTCCCGCATCCAACGCTTAGGGCATCCATGATCAGCGGGGATCGAGCAAGGCGCGAACTTTACCATATAGCCTCAAATATGGCCTACCGTAAACCACCAGCTAGGTGGGCGGTTCAATGCTTTGCCAGTACAATCTTCAACTGACGAAACCGAATGCGGTTTTGTCGATCAGAACCTCCACGGCCATGGGCTTCCATGCGTATCAACGACAAAGACAAGTCACCCATAGGGATCCCGATCCAATGATTCCAGTCATTCTCTCCGGCGGCAGCGGCTCGCGCCTGTGGCCCCAGTCGCGCCAGGCCTATCCCAAGCAGTTCCTGTCGCTGACCTCGGACAGCACCCTGATCCAGGAGACGGTGCAGCGCCTCGCCGGCCTCGATGCCTTCGCACCGCTGGTGATCTGCAACGAGGATCACCGCTTCGTGGTGGCGGAGCAGCTCCATCAAATCGGCGTCAGGCCCGATGGCATCCTGCTCGAACCCTGCGGTCGCAATACCGCCCCCGCCGTGGCCCTCGCCGCCCTCAAGGCCCTTCGCGACCACGACGACCCCCTGCTGTTGGTGCTGCCCGCCGACCATGTGATCCGCGATCGGGCGGCCTTCCACCGTGCGGTGACGGCGGCCGCGGAGGCGGCCCGGGCCGGGGGCCTCGTGACCTTCGGAGTGGTGCCGGACCGGGCCGAGACCGGCTATGGCTACATCCGTCGCGGCGCCGAGCAGGCCGGGGTGCCCGGCGCCTTCGCGGTGGAGCGCTTCGTCGAGAAGCCCGACGCCGCGCGGGCCGCCGACTTCGTCGCCAGTGGCGAGTACTACTGGAACAGCGGGATGTTCCTGTTCCGCGCGGCGCGCTTCGTGGAGGAGCTGGGCCTCTGGGCACCGGGGATTCTCGACCGCTGCCGGGCCGCCCTGGATGCCGCCCGGGCGGAGCGGGATTTCACCTGGGTGGACGGCGAGGCGTTCGGCGAGTGCCCCAGCGACTCCATCGACTACGCGGTGATGGAAAAGACCGCCAGCGCCCTGGTGGTGCCCCTCGACGCCGGCTGGAGCGATGTGGGCTCCTGGCAGTCCCTGTGGGAGGCCCTCGACAGGGACGACAGCGGCAATGCCAGCCGGGGAGAGGTGCTGTCCATCGACAGCCACAACTGCCTGATCAGTTCCGAGAAGTCTCTGATCGCCGCCCTCGGGGTGGACGACCTGGTGATCGTCGAGTCCGACGATGCCATCCTCGTCACCCGCCGGGAGCGCTCCCAGGACGTCAAGCAGGTGGTCAACCACCTGGAAGGCCAGGGCAGCGATCGCCACCGGGTACACCGCAAGGTGTTCCGCCCCTGGGGCCACTACGACGCCATCGACGGCGGCGAGCGCTTCCAGGTGAAGCGCATCATGGTCAAGCCCGGGGAGCGCCTGTCTCTGCAGAAGCACCACCACCGCGCCGAGCACTGGATCGTGGTGAGCGGCACCGCCCTGGTGACCTGCGGCGACAAGGAACTGCTGCTCACCGAGAACCAGTCCACCTATATTCCCCTTGGGGTCGTCCACCGCCTGGAAAATCCCGGCAAGGTGGAGCTGCACATCATCGAGGTGCAGAGCGGTGCCTACCTCGGCGAGGACGACATCGTCCGCTTCGACGACGCCTACGGCCGGACCACCCGCTGATGGCGGGTGAACCGGCGCGGAACCCGCGGGTCCTGCATGTCTACCGCACCTACTTCCCCGATACCCAAGGGGGCGGCGAGGAGCTGATCCGCCAGATCTGCCGCAATACCCGCGGGATGGGGATCGACAGCCGGGTCTTCACCCTGAGCCCCGCCCCCGCGCCGGCACCCATCCAGCGGGACGAGGCCCTGGTGATCCAGGCCCGTCGCCACCTGGAGATTGCCTCCTGCGGCATTTCCCTCTCCGCCCTGCCGGCCTTTCGCGCCGAGGCCGCCCGGGCAGACGTGCTCCACTACCACTTCCCCTGGCCCTTCGGCGACGCCCTGCACCTGCTGGGGGGGAGCGCCACCCGCAACAAGCCGACGGTGGTGAGCCATCTCTCCGACGTGGTCAGGCAACGGGGCCTGATGGCCCTCTACCAGCCGTTGATGCGGCGCTTCCTCGCCCGCGCCGATCGCATCGTCGCCACCTCCCCCAACTACGCCGCCAGCAGTCCGCTGCTCGGTGCCTACCGGGACAAGCTGTGCATCATCCCCATCGGGCTCGACGACGGCCAGCTGCCGGCGGTGACCCCCGCCCAGGTGGCGGCGGTGCGGGAGCGCCACGGGGAGGACTTTCTGCTGTTTGTCGGGGTGTTCCGCTACTACAAGGGCCTCCATGTGCTGCTGGAAGCGGCCCGGGACACCCGCGCCAATATCGTGATCGCCGGCGCCGGCCCCGAGGAGGCGGCCCTCCGGGCATTTGCCCGGGAGCACAAACTCGCCAACGTGCGCTTCGCCGGGCGGGTCAGCGACGCCGACAAGGCCGCCCTGCTCCACGGCTGCCGGGGGCTGGTGTTTCCCTCCCACCTGCCGGCGGAGTCCTTCGGTATCTCCCTGCTGGAGGCAGCCATGGTGGGTCGCCCCATGATCAGCTGCGAGATCGGCACCGGCACCACCTATGTCAACCGCCACGGGGAGACGGGCCTGGTGGTGGCCCCCGGCAATGCGGCGCAGCTGGCGACGGCGATGAATACCCTGGCCGGCGACGAGGCCCTGGCGGCGCGCCTCGGGGCCGCAGCCCGCCGGCGCTACGAAGCGCTGTTCACCGGCGCGGCCATGGGGGAGCGTTACGCGGCTCTCTACCGCGAATTGCTGGGCCGCTGAAACCGTGAACGGCATCGGCCTCGCGGTGCTGGGAATGGCGGTGTTGGCCGCCAGCTGGGGCATCACCGCACTGGTGTTGCGGGCGGGCCTGGCGCGGCGGGTGCTGGATATTCCCAATGCCCGCAGCTCCCACCTGGTACCCACCCCCAGGGGCGGCGGCATCGGGCTGGTGGCGGCGGGGTCGGCGGCGCTCTGGTGGCTTGTGGCCGGCGCCGGCCTCCCCGCCGCCACGGCGGCGCTCACCGGGGCCGCACTGGCCATCGCCGCCATCGGCCTTGCGGACGATCTCAAACCCCTGTCCGCCCGGCTGCGCCTGGCGGTACAGCTGGGCGCGGGGCTGGCGCTGCTGGCGGCACTGCCGGAGGCACCACGCCTGGCCCTGGGGGGCGGCGAGGCGCCGGCTTGGCTGGCGCTGGCGGCGGCCCTCGGAGGGCTGGCGTGGCTCACCAATCTGTACAACTTCATGGATGGTATCGACGGCCTTGCCGGGCTTCAGGGGGTGGCGGTGGGGAGCGCCGCCGCCCTGGTGCTCGGCCTCGCCGGCAGCGGAATGTGGCCGGCGCCCCTGGTGGTGGCCGCGGCGGCGGCGGGGTTCAGCCTCTGGAACCTGCCCCCGGCGCGGATCTTCATGGGGGATGTGGGCAGCGCCTGGCTCGGTTTTATGTTCGCCGGCCTCGCACTGCTGTCGAGCCTCGACGACCCACGCCTGCCCTGGTGCTGGCTGGTGCTGCTAGCGGTGTTCGTCAGCGATGCCTCGGTGACCCTGCTCACCCGTCTGGCGCGGGGGGAGAGGATCCACGAGGCCCACCGCAGCCATCAGTACCAGCGCCTCACCCGCCGCTGGGCGGCCCGCTTCGAGGCCCTGGGCGCGACGGCCCCGGCGGCGCGGGCAAGGGCCCACCGGCGCTACAGCCTGGGGGCGATGGCGGTGGTACTGATATGGCTGCTGCCCCTGGCCGGCGCCCTGGCCCTGGGCACCCTGGAACCCCTCGTCGCCCTGCTGCTGGCCTACGGGCCGCTGGTGGCCGCCGCCCTGTGGCTCGGCGCGGGGCGACCGGGGGAGCTGCCCTGATTCCGAGGGCCTTACAGGTTGAACAGGGTGCCGCGGTAGTGGGCCAGTTCGGCGATGGAGTCGCGGATATCGTCGAGGGCCAGGTGGTTGCCGGCCTTGGTGAAGCCCTTCAAGGCCTCGGGCTTCCAGCGCCGGGCCAGTTCCTTGAGGGTGCTCACATCCAGGTTGCGGTAGTGGAAGAAGCGCTCCAGATCCGGCATGTGACGGGCGAGGAAACGGCGGTCCTGGCAGATGGAGTTGCCGCACATGGGGGAGGTATTGGGCTCCACCCAGTCCCGGAGGAAATCGAGGGTGAGGCGCTCCGCCAGGGCCGCGCTGGTGTCGCTGGCCCGCACCCGGGCGCTGAGGCCGGACTGGCCGTGCTGGCGGGTATTCCATTCGTCCATGGCGTCGAGGGCGCTGTCGGGCTGGTGGACGGCGAACACCGGGCCCTCGGCCAGGATATTGAGATTGGCGTCGGTGACCACGGTGGCGATCTCGATGATGACATCGCTGTCGGGGTCGAGCCCGGTCATTTCCAGGTCGATCCACACCAGGTTCATCTTGTGCTTGCCGTTGCCCATTCGCCGCTCCCGTTCCAATCCGTCATGTGATGGCCGCTATTATGCTATATCCTCTCCCGTCCATCAGTATTCGCACCCGAGGGTGAATGGCCAAGCGTCGTCTGACCGTCCAGCAACATCGGCGCATCGCCGAGAAGCAGCGCAAGACCGTGCTGGGGCTGGACAGTGACGGGGACGTCGCCGACGGCGGCATCGAGGGGGTGGTGATCACCCGCTTCGGCACCCAGGCGGCGGTCCTGCCGCCGGATTTCCGCCCCGGGGACAGGCCCCAGCGCTGCCATATCCGCGCCGCCCTCGCCGACCTCGTCACCGGTGACCGGGTGATCTGGCGCCCCGGCTCCCCCACCGGGGTGGTGGAGGCGCGACTGGACCGGGCCAGCGTCATCTCCCGCCCCGACCCCCGGGGCAAATTGCGCCCGGTGGCGGCCAACGTCGACCGCATCGCCGTGGTCATCGCCCCGGAGCCGGAGCCCCACCCCAACCTCATCGACCGCTACCTGGTGGCCGCCGAGCACGAGGGCATCCGCCCGCTCCTGATCCTCAACAAGGTGGACCTGATGGGCCCAGGGGACAGCCACATCGACCGGATGCTGGCGGATTACCGCGCCCTCGGCTACGACATCCTGCGGGTATCCGCGGAGGCCGGCATCGGCCTTGCGGAGATGCGCGCCTATTTTGCCCGCCACACCACGGTGCTGGTGGGCCAGTCGGGGGTGGGCAAGTCATCCCTCATCAACCTGCTCTACCCCGAGGCGCAGGCCCTGATCGGCGAACTCTCGGCGCAGATGGCCAAGGGCCGCCACACCACCACCGCCGCCACCCTCTATCGTCTTCCCGGGGGCGGGCAACTGGTGGACTCCCCCGGCATTCGGGAATTCGGCCTCGGCCACCTGGACAGCCGCGCCATAGCCGAGGGTTTCATCGAATTCCGCCCCTTTCTCGGCACCTGCCGGTTTCGCGATTGCCACCACGCCCAGGAGCCCGGCTGCGCCATCCTCGACGCGGTGGCGCGCCACGCCATCAGCGCGCGGCGCTTCGGCAGTTACCAGCTGATGGTGCGGGGCGGTGGCGAGGGCTGAGGGTTTCGCTACAATGGCCACCCCGATACGGAGCAGCCATGACCGATTCCCCGCAACATCTCATCGAACCGGAAGATCTCCACCCCAGGCTACACAGCGATCTGCTGATCATCGACCTGTGCAGTGACCAGCAGTACCGCAACGGCCATGTACCGGGCGCGGTCCATGTCTCCCCGGCGGAACTGGTCCACGGGCAAGCCCCCGCCCCGGGAAAACTCCCGGAGCCCGCCCGTCTCGCCGCGCTGTTCTCCCGCCTCGGCCTCGGCGCCGACAGCGAGGTGGTGGTGTATGACGACGAGGGGGGCGGTTGGGCAGGGCGCTTGGCCTGGACCCTCGACATGATCGGCCACCCCCGCTGGCGCTACCTGAACGGCGGCCTGGTGGCCTGGGCCCGGGAGGGATTTCCCCTGGAGGCGACCCCCAACGAGCGCCAGCCGACCGCCGTCGACATCCACCTTGACGCCGGGAGGCGAGCAACCCTGGAGGAAATCGTCGACAACCTCGACAGCCCCGATTACCGGGTATGGGATGCCCGCAGCCGAGAGGAATATCTGGGGGTTCGCGCCGTTTCCCGGCGAGGCGGCCATATCCCCGGCGCCATTCACTGCGAGTGGACCTCGTTGATGGACCCGGCCCGCAACTACCGCATCCGCGCCGACGCCGGGGACTATCTGGCGGGCCTTGGCCTTGGCCCCGCGCACACCATTGCCACCCACTGCCAGAGCCACCACCGCTCCGGGTTCACCTATCTGGTGGGGCGGGTCCTGGGGTACCCGGCCATCAAGGGCTACGACGGCTCCTGGTCGGAGTGGGGCAACCGGGACGACACCCCGGTGGCAACGGGGGACGCCCCATGACCGGCGGCGCACCCCGCGATCACCGGGGCGAGCTATTCGCCGCGCTGCAGCGCCTGCTGCCCCAGCACAGCCTGTCGCGGCTGCTGGGCCGCCTCGCCGAGAGCCAGCGCCCCGGCCTCAAGAACTGGCTGATCCGCCAGGCCATCGCCCGCTACGGCATCGACCTTAGGGATGCCCAATACCCGGACATCGCCGATTACCCGTCCTTCAACCACTTCTTCACACGCGCCCTGAAGCCCGGGGCGCGCCCCCTCGACGACGATGCCGAGGCCCTGATCTCCCCGGCGGATGGCGCCATCAGCCAGTTGGGGCCGATCCGGGACGGCGACATCTTCCAGGCCAAGGGCCACGCATTCTCGACAGCATCCCTGCTGGGGCTGGACGCAAACCGCACCGCCCGGTTCGACAGGGGCGCCTTCGCCACGGTCTACCTCTCGCCCCGGGATTATCACCGGGTCCACATGCCCTACCCCGGCAGGTTGCTGGAAACCCTCTACGTGCCCGGCCGGCTGTTCTCCGTCAACGACACCACCGCCCGCCACATTCCCGGGCTCTTCGCCCGCAACGAGCGGCTGGTGTGCCTGTTCGAGACGGATCGCGGGCTGATGGCGGTGGTGCTGGTGGGGGCGCTGTTCGTGGCGGGCATTCGCACCGTCTGGCGGGATGACTACCGGCCCGGTCAGTGCCACCGGGAAGTGTTCGCGGAGCCCCGCCATTTCGCCCGGGGGGAGGAGCTGGGCCAGTTCCGCTTCGGCTCGACGGTGGTGCTGGTGACGGAGAATCCGGTGGACCATTGCCCCGCGCTGACCCACGGCAGCGGTGTGCGCATGGGGGAGCGTCTGGGAACCTGGGCTGGGGAGGGTTGAGGCAGTCTAGCTGAGCAGCCGCTGCTTGAGGGTCGCCAGCAACCCCTGCTTCGGGGGCAGCTCCCGCACCCCCAGAAAGGTGGCGGAGATCTTCTCGTAGTCGATGTCGTAGCCGGTGGGCTCCAGATCCCGGGCGATGGCGATCTTGGCATTGGCCGCGTCGGCTCGACCGCTCTGGATCAGCTGACGGCGGGTCTGGTCCTGATCCTTGAGGTCGATGACGATGAATCCCTGGTTGAGATCCTCCCCCCAGCGGTCGAGCACCGCCACCCGCGGCGTCAAGCGGGATGAGGGGTGCTGGTCGAGCACCACGCCGAGGTCACCGGTACTCAGCTCCACCAGTGTACCGGTGGGGTAGAGCCCCACGGACTGGATGAAGGTCACCACCAGATCTTCCTGAAAGGCACAGTTGCGCATGTTGTAGAGAATGCTCACCGCCCTTGACGGGGCCACCGGCTCCAGGGACTCCCGGGGGTTGGAGATGGTGTCGTAGACCGTGGCAATGCCCGCGATCCGGGCCAGCAGGGGAATCTTGTTGCCCGCCACCCCCTCCGGGAAACCGCTGCCATCCAGGCGCTCGCAGTGGTAGCGCACCACGGCGATGACCTTGGGCTCGATGCACCCCGTGTCCCTCAGCATCTCGACCCCGAACAGCACGAACTTGCGGTACTCCGCCTCGTCCTCCGGAGTCCTCTCCTGCTGGCGCAAGAGGGCCGGGGCCAGCCGCAGCTTGCCGATATCCTTGAGTAGGGTGCCGAGGCAGAGGGCCGAGATTTCGTCCTTCGCCATGCCCACGAAGCGGGCGTACTGCACCGCCCAGAGGGCGGCCCTGAGGCTGTGGTCGTAGGTCTGCTGGTCCTTCTGGCGCAGGCGCAGCAGCCAGGTGAAAGCATCGGGACAGCGCAGCACGCTGCCCACCATGTCATCCACGCAGGCCTTGAAGGCGGGGTAGTCGAAATCCTTGCCCTTGAGAATCTGCCGGGTGGCGAGGGTGAGCTGGCCCTTGAGGGTGCGCACGATCTTCTCCGCCTGGATGGCTTCGATGCGCATCGGCACGGTGGTCTCGTAGACTCCGGTGCGCACTTCGATGGGGGCGGGCTTGGCGGGTTTCGCGGCGGGGGCGGGCTTGCGGTCCAGAGAGCCCAGGGTCAGGGACAATCCCGGCTGATCGAAACGGGTGACCCGGGGGGCTGCCGGCGGGGGGGCCAAATCATCGATGTTGACGGGGCCCCGGCCCTTGGTGACATCGATGTAGACGTGGGCGCAGTAGGCCTTGAGGTTCTCGATATCCTTGGGGGTTCGGACGTAGAAGCCCTGCAGGGGGAAGGGTGTCTGGGACCAGGGCCGGTCGAGACCGGACACGTACATACCCAGGGTCAAGTCCTGTACCTTGATCTGAATCTGGTCAATCGACATAGCGGTCCTTCCAGGGTGTTCCAACCATGGATATTGAGCAGTATGCAGGGCGCCCGGATTGCTTGACTCCTCGAAATGCTACCCCAAAGGATAACCTTTCGGACCCATCTGGCAAGGTCTCAAGGCCGACAGGGGCATTTTGGCGACAAACGCCCGAAAAAACTAGCCGCCCCCGTGGTATTGGCGCGACATTTCGTGAACCGCGTCAATGAATACCCTGACGTTGTCGGGATCGATATCGGGGGTGATGCCGTGGCCGAGGTTGAACACATGGCCCTCCCCAGGGCCAAAACCGGCGAGGATCCGCGCCACTTCCGCCCGGATGCGATCGGGGGAGGCCCGGAGCACCGCGGGGTCCATGTTGCCCTGCAGGGCAATGCGACCGCCAACCCGGCGCCGGGCGTCGGCGATGGGGGTGCTCCAGTCGAGGCCCGCGGCGTCGCAGCCGGTGTCGGCAATGGCTTCCAGCCACTGGCCACCGCCCTTGGTGAAGAGAATCACCGGCACCCCGCGCCCGTCGGAGTGGCGCTCAAGGCCGGCGACGATGCGGGCCATGTAGGCCAGGGAAAACTCCTGGTAGGCGGCGTCGCTCAGCACCCCGCCCCAGGTGTCGAAGATCTGCACCGCCTGGGCGCCGGCGGCGATCTGGGCGTTGAGGTAATCGATGACGGACAGCGCCAGCTTGTCGAGCAGGGCGTGGAGCAGCGCCGGCTGGTTGTAGAGCCACAGCTTGCTGTGGCGGAACTCACGGGTGCTGCCGCCCTCGATCATGTAGGTGGCGAGCGTCCAGGGGCTGCCGGAAAAGCCGATCAGCGGCACGCTGCCACCGAGCTCGCGGCGGATGGCCCGCACCGCGTCGAGCACATAGGGCAGGTCGGCGGCGGTATCGATCACCGCCAGGCGCTCGACATCCGCCTCGGTGCGCAGCGGCCTGTGGAATTTCGGACCTTCACCCTCGGAAAAGTACAACCCAAGGCCCATGGCATCGGGGATGGTGAGGATGTCGGAGAACAGGATCGCCGCATCCAGGGAATAGCGCCGCAGGGGCTGGAGGGTGACCTCGCAGGCGAGGTCGGTGTTCTTGCACAGGGACAGGAAGTCCCCGGCCTGACCCCGGGTGGCGCGGTATTCCGGCAGGTAGCGCCCGGCCTGGCGCATCATCCACACCGGGGTGTGGTCAACCGGTTGACGGGCCAGGGCGCGGAGGAAGGTGTCGTTTTTGAGTGTGGTCATCTGTGGGTCTGACGTCTGACGCTGGACGTCTGACGCAACTGCTCCGGTAGTCAATGTTGGTGGTGCCCGCGGTACGGGTGTCGAGGTCCGCGCCCCGGGATGAAACGGCCAACAGCGCCGAGCCCTCTGGGCGTCAAGCGTCAAGCGTCAGACGCCCGACCTCAAACCCCCAGGTAGTCGAGGATCCCCTCCCCCGCCTGGCGCCCTTCCCAGATGGCGGTGACAACGAGGTCGGAGCCCCGCACCATGTCGCCGCCGGCGAAGATCTTGGGGTTGCGGGTCTGGAATTTGTAGGTCTGCTCCTCCGGGGCAATCACCCCATCCCAGTCGTTGAGGGCGATGCCGTGCTCGCCAAACCAGGTGGCGGGGCTCGGCCGGAAGCCGAAGGCGACGAGCACCACGTCGGCGGGGAGGATCTCCTCGCTGCCGGGGATCACCTCGGGACGCTGGCGCCCCTTCTCGTCGGGGGCACCCAGGCGCGTCTCCACCACCTTGATGCCCTCCACCTTGCCGTCGCCGATGATCTCGATGGGCTGGCGGTTGAACAGGAACTGGACACCCTCCTCCCGGGCATTCTGCACCTCGCGGCGGGAGCCGGGCATATTGACCTCGTCGCGGCGATACACACAGGTGACGCTGGTGGCGCCCTGGCGGATCGAGGTGCGGTTGCAGTCCATGGCGGTGTCGCCGCCGCCGAGCACCACCACCCGCTTGCCGGCGACGCTGATGAAGTCGGCCGGATCCTTTTCCCATCCCTGGTTGCGGTTGACGTTCGCCACCAGGAACGGCAGGGCATCGTGAACCCCGGGGAGTTCCTCCCCGGGGAAGCCGCCCTTCATGTAGGTGTAGGTGCCCATGCCCAGAAACACGGCGTCGTGGCTGGCGAGGATATCGGCGAAGTCGATGTCGCGGCCCACTTCGGTGTTGAGACGGAACTCCACCCCCATGGCCTCGAACACTTCGCGGCGCAGGGCCATGACGGACTTTTCCAGCTTGAATTCCGGAATCCCGAAGGTGAGCAGGCCGCCGATCTCGGGGTAGCGGTCGAACACCACGGGCTTGACCCCGGCGCGCACCAGGATATCGGCGCAGCCGAGGCCCGCGGGGCCGGCGCCGATGATGGCGACCTTCCTGTCGGTCCAGGCCACCTTCGACATGTCCGGCCGCCAGCCCATGGCGAAGGCGGTGTCGGTGATGTACTTCTCGACGCTGCCGATGGTCACGGCGCCGAAGCCGTCCTCCAGGGTGCAGGCACCCTCACAGAGGCGATCCTGGGGACAGACCCGCCCGCAGACTTCCGGCAGGGTGTTGGTCTGGTGGCTGAGCTCCACCGCTTCGATGATATTGCCCTCGCTGGCGAGCTTGAGCCAGTTGGGGATGTAGTTGTGCACCGGGCACTTCCACTCGCAGTAGGGATTGCCGCAGGCCAGGCAGCGGTGCGCCTGGCTGGCGACCTGCTTCTCCCGAAACGGCTCGTAGATCTCCACGAACTGGTGGCGCCGGGTGTCAATGGACTTCTTTTGCGGATCCTGCCGCTCGACCTCGACGAACTGGAAGTGATTGTTCAAACGCTCTGCCATGGGTCCAACCTCGTCCAGTTTATTGCGGTGCGGCGTGGGTGTTTTCGAGCAGGCTGCCGAGGGAGGCGGCCTTCGGCTTCACCAGCCAGAATTTGCTGACGAAATCCTCGAAGTTGTCGAGAACCTGGGCGCCCCAGCTGCTGCCGGTGGTGGCCACGTATTCCCGCAGCATGGTCTTGAGGAAATGGCGGTAGGCCTCGACCGCCTCGGCGGTGATGCGGTGCACGTCCACCAGCTCGGTGTTGACCCGGTCGTAGAAGTGGCGGTTCTCATCGAGCACATAGGCAAAGCCCCCGGTCATGCCCGCGCCGAAGTTGTAGCCGGTCTCCCCCAGCACCACCACGACACCGCCGGTCATGTACTCACAGCAATGGTCGCCGGCACCTTCGACCACCGCGTGGGCGCCGGAATTGCGCACCGCGAAGCGCTCGCCGGCGCGCCCCGCCGCGAACAGCTTGCCCCCGGTGGCGCCGTACAGGCAGGTATTGCCGATGATGGGGGTATCCTTGGATTTGAAGCGGCTGCCCTTGGGGGGCTTGATCACGATCTTGCCGCCGGTCATGCCCTTGCCGACGTAGTCGTTGGCATCGCCGGTGAGGAAAATCTCCAGGCCGCCGGCATTCCACACCCCCAGGGACTGGCCCGCGACGCCCGTCAGGTGGACCCGGATCGGCTGGTCCGCCATGCCCTGGTTGCCGTGGCGCTTGGCGATTTCGCCGCTGATGCGCGCACCGATGGAGCGGTCGCAGTTGGAAATGCCGTAGTGGAAGATACCCCCCGAGCGGTTCTCGATGGCGGGCAGCATCTCGGCCACCATGGCTTCCGCCAGGGTGCCCTTGTCGAAGGGTTCGTTCTTCGGCTGGGTGCAGAACTGGGGCTTCTGGGCCAGGTAGTCGTCGGTGTGGAGAATCGGCCGCAGGTCCAGGTTGCGCTGGCGCTCGGTCTCACCGGGCAGGATATCAAGCAGATCGACCCGACCGATCAGCGCCTCCAGGGTCGGCACGCCGAGACGGGCGAGCCACTCCCGGGTCTCCTCCGCCACGAAGCGGAAGAAGTTCATCGCCACCTCGACGGTGCCGATGTAGTGGTCGCGGCGCAGGCTGTCGTCCTGGGTGGCGACCCCGGTGGCGCAGTTGTTGAGGTGGCAGATGCGCAGATACTTGCAGCCGAGGGCCACCATGGGCGCGGTGCCGAAGCCAAAGCTCTCGGCGCCGAGGATGGCCGCCTTGATCACGTCGAGGCCGGTTTTCAGGCCGCCGTCGGTCTGCACCCGCACCTTGTCCCGCAGGTCGTTGGCGCGCAGGGTCTGGTGGGTCTCCGACAGGCCCAGCTCCCAGGGGGAACCGGCGTAGCGGATCGAGGTGAGCGGGCTTGCGGCGGTGCCGCCGTCATAACCGGAGATGGTGATGAGGTCCGCGTAGGCCTTGGCCACGCCGGCGGCGATGGTGCCGACACCGGGGCGGGACACCAGCTTCACGGAAATGAGTGCGCTGGGATTGACCTGCTTGAGGTCGAAAATCAGCTGCGCCAGATCCTCGATGGAGTAAATGTCGTGATGGGGCGGCGGCGAAATCAGGGTGACGCCGGGCACCGAGTAACGCAGCCGGGCGATCAGCTGATTGACCTTGCCGCCGGGCAGCTGGCCACCTTCACCGGGCTTGGCGCCTTGCGCCACCTTGATCTGGATGACCTCGGCGTTCATCAGGTATTCGGGGGTGACACCGAAGCGGCCCGACGCCACCTGTTTGATCTTGGAGGAGCGCAGGGTGCCATGGCGGGCGGGGTCCTCGCCGCCCTCCCCGGAATTGGAGCGGCCGCCCAGGCGGTTCATGGCCTCCGCCAGGGACTCGTGAGCCTCGGGGGAGAGGGCCCCGAGGGACATGCCGGCGGAATCGAAGCGCTTGATGATGCTCTCCACCGGCTCCACCTGATCGAGGGCAATGGGCTGCTGGCCCTCCACCTTGAGGCGAAACAGGTCCCGAAGGGTCGCCACCGGGCGACCGTTCACCAGCTCGGCGTAGGCGAGCCAGTCGCCGTAATCGCCGGAACGCACCGCCCTGTGCAGGGCTGTCACCACATCAGGATTGAAGGCGTGGTACTCCTGGCCGTGGACGAACTTGAGCAGCCCACCCGGGGAAATGGCCTTGCGATCCCGCCAGGCATCGGCGGCGAGCACCCGGTGCTCGGCCTCGATGTCGCTGAAGCGGGCGCCCTGGATGCGGCTGGTGAGCCCTGGGAAACAGAGATCCACCACTTCGCTCGACAGGCCGATGGCCTCGTACAGCATGGCGCCCCGGTAGGAGGCGATGGTGGAAATCCCCATCTTGGAGAGGATTTTCATCAACCCTTTGTTGATGCCCTTGCGGTAGTTCTTGAAGGCGGTGTCCACGTCGGTGACCAGCTCGCCCCGGTTGACCATGTCAAACAGCACGTGGTAGCTGAGGTAGGGGTAGACGGCGGACGCGCCGAGACCGATCAGCACGGCGATCTGGTGGGGATCGCGGGCGTAGCCGGTGCTGGCGATGATATTGGCGTCGCAGCGCAGGCCGCACCTGATCAGGTGGTTGTGCACCGCTCCCACCGCCAGGGCGATGGGGATCGGAATCAGCTCCGGCGCCAGGTTGTAGTCGGAGAGGATGCACAGCACCACGCCGTCGTCGCGGATCGCCCGCTCCACCTCGGCGCACACCGCCTCGATGGCGGCCTTGAGGCCGGTGGTGACGGGGTCGTACACCAGGCTGAACTTGCGGGCACTGAAGCCAGGGTGATCGTTGTTCTTGAGGGCAAAGTACTTGCGCGGCGACAACACGGGGCTGCTGAGATCGATAGACACCCCGTGGGCCGGGGTCTCCTCGAACAGGTTGAGCTCCGGCCCCAGCTGGGTGCTGAGGGACATGGCGATGGCTTCCCGCAGGGGATCGATGGGGGGATTGGTGACCTGGGCGAACTCCTGGCGGAAGTAATCGAACAGGTTGCGGTGCTTGCGGGACAGCACCGCCATGGGAATATCGTCCCCCATGGAGCCCACCGCCTCCTGGCCGCCCTCGGCGAGGGGGCGAATCACCTGATCCCGCTCCTCGAAGGACACCTGGAACATCTTCATGTAGATCTTGAGCTGGTCCGGGGTCAGCGGCCCCTCCACCTCGATGCTGTCCTTGTCCATGGTGGACTGGATCTTGAACGCGCCATCCCGCAGCCACTTCTTATAAGGCTGCGCCGAGGCGAGCCGGCGGTCGATATCGGCGCGGGTCTCGATCCTGCCCTCAACGATGTCGATGGACAGCATGTCTCCAGGGCCGAGGCGGCCCTTGGCCACCACGTTTTCGGGCTTGTAGCCGTAGACGCCCACCTCCGACGCCACGGTGATGATGTTGTCGTCGGTCAACACCCAGCGGGAGGGGCGCAGGCCATTGCGGTCGAGGGCGCAGACCGCGTAGCGGCCGTCGGTCATCACCAGGCCCGCCGGGCCATCCCAGGGCTCCATCATCAGGGATTGGTATTCAAAGAAGGCGCGCTGATCGGCGTCGATATCCTGGACGTTGTGCCAGGCGGGGGGCACCATCATGCGGATCGCCCGGTGGAGGGGAACGCCGCCGATCACCAGCAGTTCGAGCATGTTGTCGAGGCTCGACGAGTCGGAGCCGGTGCGATTGACCAGGGGGCCGAGTTCCGCAAGGCCCGGCAGGAGCGGGGATCTGAGCTTGGGGGTGCGCGCCAGGGACCAGTTGCGGTTGCCGAGAATGGTGTTGATCTCGCCGTTGTGGGCCAGCATGCGAAAGGGTTGCGCCAGCTGCCACAGGGGCATGGTGTTGGTGGAGAACCGCTGGTGAAAGACGCAGATCGCCGTCTCCATGCGGGAATCCCGCAGATCCGGATAGAAACTGGTGAGATCCGCCGGCATCATCAGGCCCTTGTAGCTGAGCACATGGGCCGACAGACTCGCAAAGTAGAAACTGGCATCCCCGCCAAGGCGCTGCTCGATACGCCGCCGAGCGATAAACAGGCGGGCGTCAAACTCCTGGTCGGAACAGTCGCTGCCGGGAACGATGAACACCTGCTCAATGGCCGGCAGGGTGCGCAGGGCGATCTCGCCGAGAATGGCGTTGTTGGTGGGGACCTGGCGCCAGCCCGCGACGCTCAGCTGCTGGGCGCGGGTCTCCTCGTCGATCACCGCCTTGGCGATGCGCTGGCTGTCGGCGTCGAGGCTCAGCATCACCGACCCCACGGCGTACTGCGCCGGCAACTCCAGGGAAAACAGCTCCCGGGCCAGGGTGCGCAGGAAGGAATCGGGTTTCTGGATCAGCAGACCGCAACCGTCCCCTGTCTTGCCATCGGCGGCGATACCGCCGCGGTGGGTCATGCAGGTGAGGGCTTCGATGCCGGTCGCCAGCAACCGGTGGCTTTTTTCACCGTTGATATGGGCGATCAGCCCGAAGCCACAGTTGTCGCGAAACTCATCCAGCCGATACAAGCCTTGGGACATAAAATAATTCCAAATAAAACAGCAGGTTACAAAAGACAACCGGGCCAACGGCAGGTTTCCGCCGGCAAAAGGACGGACATTTTACACATCGCGCCCCCGGCGGACAAATCGCCCCCGGTGCGGGCAGGGCCGCGGTTCCAGGGCTGCGGAAGGCCGAGGTGGAAGTGATGCAAGGATCAGGCCCCGGCGTCCAGCCCGCCGTTGCGAGAGGCGTGCCGGCGCCGGGTGCCGTCAGCCCCCCGGGGCGGGACTGGCGCAGTAGTCCGCGAGCAGCTGGTCCAGCTCCCGCTGGCTGTGATCGGCGCTGACATAGGCCTCGCCGACGGCCCTGAGCAACACCAGGCGCACCACCCCGTCGGCCACCTTCTTGTCCACCGCCATGTGGGCCTTGAACGCCTCCACCGTCATCCCCGGGGGCACCGCCACCGGCAGCCCCGCCGCCTGCAACAGGGCGACAAGGCGCTTTACTTCAGCGCCGGGAACATGGCCGAGGCGAGCAGACAGGTCGGCGGCCATCACCATACCCACCGCCACCGCCTCGCCGTGGAGCAACCCCTGGTAGTCGCCGGCGGTTTCGATGGCATGGCCAAAGGTGTGGCCGAGATTGAGGATGGCGCGAAGGCCCGACTCCCGTTCGTCGGCAGCCACCACCCGGGCCTTGTTGCGGCACGATTGCTCCACCGCGTGGATAAGGGCGCCGCGGTCCCGGGCCATCAGCGCCGCCATGTTGTCCTCGAGCCACTGGTAGAAACCCCGATCGATGATCAGGCCGTACTTGATGACCTCGGCGAGGCCGGCGCTGAACTCCCGGGGCGGCAGGGTATCGAGCACATCCACATCGGCAATGACGGCGACCGGCTGGTGAAAGGCGCCGATCATGTTCTTGCCGAGGGGGTGATTGACCCCGGTCTTGCCCCCCACGGAGGAATCCACCTGGGACAGCAGGGTGGTGGGAATCTGAATGAAACTGACACCCCGCTGGTAGGACGCCGCGGCGAATCCGGTCATGTCGCCCACCACCCCGCCGCCAAGGGCAATCAGGGTCGTCTTGCGGCTGTGGCGCAATTCCAGCAGACGCTGGTAGATGGTGGCGAGGGTGTCGAGGGTCTTGTAGCGCTCCCCGTCCGGGAGGATCACCGTGCCCACCTTCTTGCCCGCGAGGTGACCGAGCACCCTGTCGAGGTAGAGTGGCGCCACCGTCTCGTTGCTGACCACCAGCACCTCGCTGCCGGCGACATGGGTGAGCAGCGGCTCGGGATTGTCGAGCAGACCGCCGCCGATGTAGATGGGGTAACTTCTGTCGCCGAGGTCGACCTGGAGGCTGTTCATTGCGTGTTCCGGGGAAGCGCGGGGCCCGGAACTTTAGCATATCAGGGGTTTCGCTCGCGGAGTTTTTGCACCAGGGCATCGGTGGCCTGGCGGGAGTTGCGGTGCCCCACGTCAAAGACCCAGTGGGCCACCTGACGATAGAGCGGATCGCGGTCGCGCTTCAGGCGCTCGATCACCTGGCGGCGATCGGGAACCTGCAGCAAAGGCCGTTTCTTGTCCTTGAGGGTGCGCTGGTAGAGTTGCTCCACCGAGGCATTGAGAAACACCACGAAGCCCGTCGCCCTGAGTACGGCCCGATTGTCCTCGCTGAGCACCACGCCACCACCGGTGGAAAGCACAATGTCCTTGTCGGCGGCGATTTCCCGCAGCAGCTCCGACTCCCGGCGGCGGAAGCCGGCCTCGCCTTCCACATCAAAGATCCAGGGAATGGAGGCACCGCTGCGATGCTCGATCTCCTCGTCCAGGTCGATAAAGGTCTTGCCGAGCCGCTGGGCCACCAGTCGCCCGATGGTGGTCTTGCCGACCCCCATGGGGCCGACAAGATAGAGGTTCTCGCCCGGGATCATCGATCAAGCAGCTGATCGTCGATGATTTTCGGGGTGACAAAGATCAGGATCTCGCGCTTGTCGCTGGAGCGGAAATCGTTCTTGAAGAGGCGACCCACGTAGGGAATGTCCCCCAGCAGCGGAATCTTCTCCTCGCCGTTCAGCTCCTGGTACTGGAAGATGCCGCCGAGCACCAGGGTCTGGCCATCGCCCACCAGGGCACGGGTCTCGATATCGGTGATATCCAGGGCGGGAACACCGCCGAACACCTCGTCCGCCACGTTGTTCTGGGAGATGAACAGGTCGAGGATGATGCGGTTGTCCGGGGTGATCTGGGGCGTCACCTCCAGCTTCAGCACCGCCTCCTTGAACTCGATGTTGGTGGCGCCGCTGGACGTCGCCTCCTGGTAGGCCACTTCCTGACCGGAGCGGATCACGGCCTTCTGCTTGTCACCGGTGAGCACCTTGGGCTGGGAGGCGATCTCGGCGTAGCCGGAGTTCTCCAGGGCGCTGAGCTCGAGGTCCAGATAGGCGTTGTCGGTCAACAGTTGCAGGGCCACCTTGCCGGCGGGGTTGGCGACGCCGAGATCGACGTTCAAGCCATCGAAAATATCCACGTTGTCGGGGGTAGGCTCCTCCTGGGTGGCCCCCGCCGGCGTGATGGGGGGGATCGGCTCGCCGTCCTCGTCCACCGCCTGGACGTAGGGCGGCTCACCCCGGGGAAAGCGGTTCATGGGATTGAACGGGGCCCGGAAGTTCTCGATGCCGCCGCCGAAGCCAAACACGTTGTCGCCAATCTCCGAGGCCCCCTGGGCCCCCCAGCGCACCCCCAGCTCCTTGCGGAAGTCCGTCGTGGCCACCACGATGCGGGCCGAGATCTCCACCTGGCGCACGGGAATGTCGATCTGGTCCACCAGCTTGCGGAACTCGGCGATCTTGTCGGCGGTATCGGTGAGAATGATGGTGTTGGTGCGCTTGTCGACGATGGCGGACCCGCGCTCGGAGAGAATGCTGGCGGTGGCCGTGCGGTTCTCATCCGTGCGATCCCGCCGGCGGCCTTCTTCGTCGTCTTCCACATCGAACAGCTCGAACAGCTCCTTGGCATCGGCGTAGCGGATGCGAATGAACTCGGTCACCAGGGGCGCCAGCTCCTGCAGCTGCTTGTTGGCCTCCACCTGGAGGCGCTCCCGCTCGGCGATCTCCGCCGCGGGGGCGACCAGCAACACGTTGCCCTCCAGGCGCTTGTCTAGGCCCTTGGCCTTGAGGACGATGTCCAGGGCCTGATCCCAAGGGACATTATCAAGACGCAGGGTGATGCTGCCGGTGACGGTGTCGCTGGCCACCAGGTTGAGGTCGGTGAAGTCGGCGATCAGCTGCAGCACCGAGCGCACCTCGATGTCCTGGAAGTTGAGGGACAGTTTTTCACCGACGAAGGCAAACCGCGCCTTGCGCTCCTCCACCTCGACCCGGCTGAGGGGCTTGACGCTGATGATGTAGCGGTTGTCCGTCTGGTAGGCGAGGTAATCGTAGTCACCGCTGGCTTCGACGCTCACCGTGGTGGTGGAACCCTTAGCCCGGGTGTCGATGTTCTTCACCGGGGTCGCGAAGTCGATCACGTCCAGCCGGCGATCCAGCTGGGGGGGAAGGTGGGTGTGGAAGAACTCGGCGACGATCTTGTTGCCGGTCTGGGTCACGTCGACGCTGATGGCCGGGTCCGACAGGGTCAGGGTCACCAGGCCTTCGCCCTGCTCTCCCCGGGAGAAATCCACATTCTGGATAGCGCGGCCGGTCGCGGCCGGCGACGCGGCAGCGGACTGCTCGAAGGTACCCTGGCCGCCCGCGGCGACGCCGGCCCCGGCGGCAACACCCAGCACCTTGAGGGTCACCTTGTCCCCCTCAAGTAGGGTGGTATAGCCCGTCATTTGATTGAGGTTGAGGACCAGGCGGGTCTTTTCATCGGTGGACACCACCACGGCGCTCTTGGCGTTCTCGAAGGCCAGCGGGTGCTTTTTCTCCTTGAGGGCGCTTTGCACGCCGGGGAAATCCACCACGATGCGCGCGGGGGAGTCGATGGTGTAGGCCTCGGGATCCGGCGGCATGTCGGAAAAATCCAGGGTGATCTCGAATTCATTGCCCGGAAGGGAAGTGAAGCGGATGTCATCAAGCGTGGTCGCCCGGGCGAGAGATCCGAACACCAGTCCCGCCCCGAGGGTGCAGAGAAGTGCCAGCCGACCAGTTAGCTGCCTGTGGATTTTCATACTTGTTCCCCAACGTTGTGCACGCTTATTTCTCCCTCAAAGCCAGTGTTCGCGGCCGCTCGACCCAGCCGTTCTTGCCATCTGGCACAATTTCGATCACTTCGATCTGGGCCGGTGTCAGGGAGACGATCCTGCCGTGGTTCTTGCCCAGATAGTTGCCCATGGTCACCCGGTGAATACCGCCCGAGCCATCGTCGACGAGCCCCCAGATGACACCGTCCTTGACCATGGTGCCCACCATCGACAGGGCCGCGAAGTTGTGACCCTCCAGATACTCCCGGGGGCGATTCTCGTCGGGCGCCACGGCCTGGCGGCCGTAGGAGCCGTCCGCCGCCAGCTCCAGCAGCGGGCGGTCGAAGGGGCTGCGCTGGGCGAGGGCGGTGTACTTGTAGGCCGTGTAGGGGCTGAACGTCGGTATCGGTTCGATCTCCCCCGCCGGCCTTGCCTTGACCTCGGCCATGTAGTCCTCCAGATCCTGATGACGCGAGCCGGAGCACCCCGACAACAGCAGGGCCAGAGCCGCGACAGCAACAATCTTTTCCCCGGCACTCATCGGTCAATCATCCTGTGACTTGTAGCGGTAGGTTTTGGCGGTCACTTCGAATGTCAGTGAGCGCCCGCCCTCCTCGGCCTTGATGGTGTAGTCGTGAAGGGTGACGATCCTCGGCAGCCCCGAGACCCCGCTCACGAAGGAGCCGAAATCGTGGTAGCCGCCGCTGGCGACGATCTTGATGGGCAACTCCACGTAGAACTCCGAGGCCACTTCCGGCTGGAGGGTGATGCTCTCGATGTCGAGGCTGCTGCCGTAGCCGATCTCGGTGATATCCTCGAGCAGCCCCGGCACCTCGGTATCGCTCGGCAGTTGCGCCAGCAGGGCGCCAAAGGACTTTTCGAGCTCCACCATCTGCGCCCGGTAGGCCTCGATATTGGCCGACTCGAAGGCCTTTTCCTCGAAGGTCTTGCGCAGGGTGACTTCCTGGTTCTGCAAATTCGTCAGGTTGGTGTTCAGGTCGCGAATATGGAGGTAGTAGGCCGCCACCAGCACCAGCACGAACAGGATCGCCAGCAGAATCACCCGAACCGGCAGGGGCCACACGCCAATGGTGTTGAACTCCAGCTCGCCGAGGTCAATCTCTTTCAGCTGGTTGAAAAAATCGCTGCTAGCCATGCATCAGGCCCCTGTGTTGTCCTGTTCCACCACGACCTCGGGCTTGGTCAGCTGGACCCGCATCTCGAACCTGTTGCCCTGCTCCCCGAGGCTCTGGTCCGCCTCCACCTTGGTCAGATTGGGGTCCGTGAACTTGTAGGAGCCGTCGAGGTTGCGCATCAGCGCCGACACCCGGTTGTTGGACTCGGCAAACCCGGTGAGGGACATGGCGTCGTTGACCCGCTCCAGATCGGTGAGGAACACTCCCTCGGGGGTCGCCTTCACCAGCTCGTCGAAAATGCGCACGATATCCGGGCGATTGGCCTGCAGCGCCTGGATCACTTCCATGCGGTCGAGCATCTCCTGCTTGCGGGTCTTGAGCTCGGAAATCTCCTTCACCTGCTTGTCGAGCTCGGCGATCTCTTGATTGATGCGGTCATTGCGGCTGGCCTGGTTGTCGATGCGGGCGTCCACCACCCGATCCCAAGCGAACACCGCCAAGAGACCCGCCACTAGCACCACGGCGGCGACTTCGAGGAATTCACGCTTCTTGACCTGGCGGTACTCCTCGCGCCAGGGAAGCAGGTTGATCTTCGCCATAGTCAGTCAAAGCTCCTGAGGGCCAGCCCGACGGCAATCATCATTGCCGGAGCATCGTTGGCGAGGGCCACGGCGTTGACCTTGCTCGACACCGCCATGTTGGCAAACGGATTGGCCACCATGGTGGCCAATCCCAGCTTCTCCTCCACGTCCTCCCGCAGACCGTCCATGGCGGCGACACCGCCGGCCAGCACCAGCTGGTCGATGTAGTTGTACTGGCTGGAGGAGAAGAAAAACTGCAGCGAACGGGAAACTTGCTGAATGAGGGCTTCTTTGAAGGGCTCGAGAATCTCCATCTCGTAATCGGCGGGCAACCCGCCCTGCTTCTTGGCCTGCCCCGCCTCCTGGAAGGACAGGCCGTAGCGCCGCTGAATTTCCTCGGTGACCTGCTTGCCCCCAAACAGTTGCTCACGGGTGTAGACGGTCTTGCCATCCACCAGCACGCTGAGGGTGAGCATGGTCGAGCCGATGTCCGCCACCGCCACCACCTGGTCGGCGCTGGCCTCCATCTGCTGGCTGATCAGCTTGAAGGCCCGCTCCATGGCAAACACCTCCACATCGATCACCTTGGCGGAGAGGCCCGCGGCCTCGATGGCCTGCTGGCGGGTTTCGACGTTCTCCTGGCGACAGGCGGCGAGCAACACATCCACCTGGCCGGCATTGACCGGGGACGGGCCCACCACCTCGAAATCCAGGGCGACCTCTTCCAGGGGATAGGGAATGTACTGATCCGCCTCGAGGGCGATCTGGGTCTCCATGGCCTGATCGCTGAGCCCCACGGGCATCTCGATCATCTTGGTGATCACCGCGGAGCCGGCCACGGCCGCCGCCACATCCCGGGACTTGGGCTTGGCCTGGGCCACCAGCTTGCGGATGGTGTCCGCCAGGGCCTCGACATCGTTGATGTTTTTTTCGACAACAGTATTGGGCGGGAGAGGGCGCACCATGTAGCTCTCGACCCGGTATTTGTTCCCGCTCCTGCTCAGCTCGATCAGCTTCACCGACGAGGAAGTGATATCGAGCCCCAGGACGGGCCTGGATTTCGCTTTCAGAAAACCGAAGAGTTCCATTTTTGTTTTCTATATCCCACTGTTGCGAGCAGCTTGTCAGAAAGAACTTTAACTTATTGCCACCGCTTTGCAAATGATGCATTGCATTCTTTGTTACTCTTATAATGGCCGGCCAGCATACCCCGGTGCGCCAATGAAATCATACTTCCGGTCTTTTTGTAAGTTTTCCATGCTGTTAGGCGTGTTTTCAGCGGGTGCCGCACTGATCGTTTCCGCCAGTTTCTACCTGTACCTGAGCCCCAAGCTGCCATCCCCCGAAACCCTCCGCACCGTCAAGCTCCAGACCCCCCTGCGGGTGTACTCCCGGGACGGTCGGCTGATGGGGGAATTCGGCGAAAAGCGCCGCACCCCCATCCGCTTCGAGGATATTCCCCAGGATTTCATCAACGCCATTCTCGCCGCGGAAGATGACCGTTTCTACGACCACAACGGGGTGGACATCACCGGCCTCACCCGCGCCGCCATCGAGCTCGCCACCACCCGGGAAATCCAGTCCGGGGGCAGCACCATCACCATGCAGCTGGCGCGCAACTTTTTCCTCTCCACCGAGCAGAGCTTCATCCGCAAGTTCAATGAGATCCTCCTCGCCCTGCGCATCGAAGAGGAACTCAACAAGGAGGAAATCCTCACCCTCTACGCCAACCTGATCTACCTCGGGAGCCGCGCCTACGGCGTGGAGGCCGCCGCCCAGACCTACTACGGCAAGCCCATTGGCGAACTGTCCCTCGATCAGCTGGCCCTGATCGCCGGCCTACCCAAGGCGCCCTCCGCCTTCAACCCCCTGGTCAATCCCGAGCGCGCCATGACCCGCCGGGACTGGATTCTCAGGCGCATGCACAAACTGGACCTGATCGACGACGACCAGCTCGCCACCGCCCTCGCGGCGCCGATGAACGCCAGCCACCACGGCCCCAGCCGGGAGCTGGACGCCCCCTATGTCGCCGAGATGGCCCGCCAGGAGGCCATCGACAAGTTCGGCCTCGACGCCTACACCGAGGGCTACCGGGTGTTCACCACCGTCGACAGCCAGTTGCAGGCGAGCGCCAACCGGGTGGTCCGCCAGGGCCTTGAGAGCTACGACGCCCGCCACGGCTACCGCGGCCCGGAGAGCCACCACCCCGATCCCGCCAACTGGCCCCGGGTGCTGGCGGACACGCCGCCGTCCGGCCCGCTGCTGCCCGCCATCGTCACCGCCGTGGACAGGGACTCGGCGGCGCTGCGGCTGCGTTTCGACGGCGAGGGGCAACTGGCCCTCGCCCACAACCCGGACATTCGCCTGTTCATCAACGAAAATGCCCGCTCCGCGCCAGTCCAGGACCTGACGACCCTGCTCAAGCCGGGCGATCTGATCCGGGTGCGCCGCGACGACAAGGGCCACTGGCGCCTCGCCCAGATTCCCAAGGCCCAGGCGGCGCTGGTGGCCATCGACCCGGACGACGGCGCCATTCGCGCCCTGGTGGGCGGCTTTGACTTCGAGCAGAGCCACTTCAACCGCGCCACCCAGGCCCAGCGCCAGCCGGGCTCCAACTTCAAGCCGTTCATCTACGCCAAGGCGCTGGAGAGCGGCATGACCGCCGCGACCCTCATCAACGACGCGCCGGTGGTGTTCCGCGACCCCCAGCTCGAAAAGGTCTGGCGCCCGGAAAACGACAGCGGCAAGTTCTACGGCCCAACCCGCCTGCGCAAGGCGCTGTACCTTTCCCGCAACCTGGTGTCGATCCGCATCCTTCGCCAGATCGGGGTCAAGCGCGCCATCGCCAGCATGGAGCGCTTCGGCTTCGACCCCGCCACGCTGCCCGGCAACCTGTCCCTGGCCCTCGGCACCCAGGCGACCACGCCCCTCGCCATCGCCAGCGGCTACACGGTGTTCGCCAACGGCGGCCACCGGGTGCCCCCCTACCTGGTGGCGCGGATCGAAACCGAGGACGGCGCCCTGCTCTACGAGGCCAATCCCCCCCGAGTGTGCCGCGACTGCTCGAGCCCCCAGGCCACCCCTCCCTCGGACGGGGAAGCCAGCTCCCTGGAGGAACTGTTCGCCCAGACGGAGGCTTCGACTGGGCCCGCCAGCCCCCCCACCCAGGCCGAGCGGGTGATGGACGCCCGGGTGGCCTACATCATGGATTCCATCCTCAAGGACACTATCCGCCTCGGCACCGGGCGCAAGGCGCTGGTGCTCAATCGCCGCGACATCGCCGGCAAGACCGGCACCACCAACGGCCCCCGGGATGCCTGGTTCTCCGGCTACAGCCCCCACCTGGTGGCATCGGTGTGGGTCGGTTTCGACGAGAACCACCTGCTCGGACGCAACGAGTACGGCGGCTCGGCGGCCCTGCCCATCTGGATCGACTTCATGAAGGACGCCCTCAAGGACAAGCCGGAGATTCTCCCGCCGCAACCCCCAGGCCTCGTCACCGCGCGCATCGACCCCAACACCGGCCAGCGGGTCGGGCCGGGCTATCCCGGGGCGATGCTCGAATACTTTGTGGAAGGGAGGACGCCCCCCGTCAGCCGCCGCCCCTCGAGCGGCGGGGAACCCCGGGGCAACGGGGGCAACGGCGCGGGCGGCGCAAGCCCCCTCCCCGACGACCTGTTCTGACCCTCAGTCCCGCAACCCGGCGAACAGGCCGGGCCAATCCGCCGCAGCGTCCCCCACCGCGTAGAAGGCGGGGTTGATGGCATCGGGCCGGCGGTTGTAGCGGCGGGGCGCGCCCTCGAGGTCGCACAGCTGCCCCCCCGCCGCCTCGACGATGGCCTGGGCGGCGGCGGTGTCCCACTCGCCGGTGGGGCCGAGACGGAGGTAGAGATCGGCGCTTCCCTCGGCGATCAGGCACATCTTCAGGGAACTGCCGAGGGTCTGGCGACGCAGCGGACCAAAGGCCGAGGCCAGCCGCCGGGACAACCCGGCGGAGTGATCGCCGCCGTGGCGACTGCTCGCGACCAGGGTGAAGGGGGAGGCGGCGGAACGGGCCACCAGCGGGCGGGTGCCAATGGCCTCGGGCTCGGCGCCGTTCACCTGCCGCGATGCCCACCACAGGGCCGGATCATCCCCGAGGCGCTGGCCGATGTAGAGCCGCCCCGGCACCGGCGCGAGGATGACCCCAAGCACCGCCACGCCGTCGTCCACCAGGGCGATGTTGACGGTGAATTCGCCATTGCGGCGGATGAACTCCCGGGTGCCGTCGAGGGGGTCCACCAGCCAGTAGCGCCGCCAGTGGCGGCGCTCCTCCCAGGGGGCGAGCCGCGATTCCTCCGACAACAGGGGCAGATCCGCCCCGTCCCGCAGATGGCGGCGAATGAGGTGATGGGCGGCGATATCGGCACGGGTGAGGGGCGAATCGTCCTGCTTGCGGGTGATACCGTGATCCGCGTCCCGGTAGATTTCGAGGATCGCCGCCCCCGCCGCCCGGGCCGCCGCCACCATGGGCGCCAGCAAGTCCTCGTCCGGGTGGCGACCGGGAGCCGCGGTCATTTGGCCAGCAGATCCCTGACCAGATAGAGGGCGGCGAGGGAGCGGCCCTCGGTGAAATCCGCCCGGGCCACCAAGGCCGGCAGATCGGCCAGGGACCAGGGGACCACCTCGATGGGCTCCGGCTCGTCCCCCGGCAGCCGGCGCTCGTAAAGGTCGCGGGCCAGGATGACGTCGATATCGTGCCCCATGTAGCCGGGGGAGAGGGTCAGGGACTTGAGGTATTCCAGGTGGTGGGCGCCGTAACCCACCTCTTCCATCAGCTCCCGGTTGGCGGCGGCGAGGCGATCCTCGCCGGGGTGGCAGGCCCCCTTGGGCAGGCCGAGCTGATAGCCCTCGACACCGGCGCCGTACTCGCGGATCAGCAACACGGTGTCGTCGTCGAGCATGGGCACCACCAGCACCGCCCCGTGGGCCGGGTGGCAGAGCCGCTCGTAGACCCGCTCGACCCCGTTGCTGAACCGCAGGAGCAACTCCTCCACCCGGAACAGGCGACTGCGGGCAGTCTCCCGTCGCTTCAATATTTGCGGCTCAACAGGCATACTCGCCCTTCTTGTGTTCCCCAACCGGACTTGATTATCCGCCATGATCGACTGGAGTGCCATCGACACGGTCTTGCTGGACATGGACGGCACCCTGCTGGATCTGCATTTCGACAACTATTTCTGGCTCACCCACCTGCCCCGCCGCTACGCCGAGCACCACGGCCTGTGCTCTGACGAATCCACCCGCAATCTGCACCGGCGCTTTCACGAGAAGCGCGGCACCCTCGACTGGTACTGCCTCGATTACTGGAGCCGCGAGCTCGATGTCGACATCCGCCAACTCAAGCGGGAGATCCAGCACCTCATCGCTGAACGGCCCCACGCCATCCGTTTCCTCGAGGCACTGAAGGCCGCCGGCAAGCGCCGCATCCTGGTGACCAACGCCCACCCCGGGAGCCTGGAACTGAAACTCTCCCTGACCGGCATCGGCGCGCACCTCGACCAGCTCGTCTCCTCACACCAGTACGGCGCCCCCAAGGAATCGCCCCTGTTCTGGCAGGCCCTTGCCCGGGATACGGGCTTTGACGGCGCGCGCACCCTGTTCATCGACGACTCGGAGACCATCCTCGACGCCGCCCGGCGCTTCGGCATCCGCCACCTCCGCTGCATCCATCAGCCCGACAGCCAACGGGATGACCACTACCGCGGCCAGTTCCCGGCGATTCATCACTTCGACGAGATTCTCCCCCCCGCCGGCGCGGTCGACCATGGATAAGGTGCGCCTCGACAAATGGCTGTGGGCGGCGCGGTTCTTCAAGACCCGCACCCTCGCCAAGGACGCCATCGCCGGGGGCAAGGTCAAGGTCAACGGCCAGCGGGCCAAGCCGAGCCGCGACATCGGCGTCGGCATGCGCCTCGACATCCAGGTGGGCTGGGATACCCGGGAGGTGGACGTCCTCGCCCTCTCGGACCAGCGCCGCGGCGCCCCGGAGGCGGCGCTGCTCTACCGGGAAACCGACGCCAGCCTGCAGGCGCGGGAGTCCCGGGCCGAGGCGCGGCGGCTGGTGAAGGAGCACGAAACCCACCCCGGCCAGCGCCCCACCAAACGGCAGCGGCGGATGATCCACCAGTTCCTCGACACGCCGGATTGAGGCCCCCGCCAAACTGGACAACCCCGACCCGCCTCCCGTACAGTGCCCTCCCCCGCAAGGCCCACGGACCACCATGACCGACACCGACCAGCTGCATCGCTTCATCTTCGACAACAGCGACGTGCGCGGCGAAATCATCTCCCTGTCCCACAGCTACCGCAGCGTGCTGGACAACGGCAACTACCCCGACCCCATCAACGACCTGCTCGGCGAGCTGCTCGCCGCCGCCGGACTGCTCAGCGCCACCATGAAGTTCGACGGCATCCTCACCCTTCAGGCCCGGGGCGATGGCGACCTCAGCCTGCTGATGGCGGACTGTACCCGCCACGATAGCCTCCGGGGCATCGCCCGCCTCGTCGACGGCGCCCGGCCCGACACCCGCGACCTGCGCCAGCTGCTCGGCCACGGCCACCTGGCCATCACCATCGACCCGGCGGAGGGGGAGCGCTACCAAGGTATCGTGCCCCTGGAGCAGGACAGCCTCAACCGCTGCCTCGAGGACTACTTCAATCTTTCCGAGCAGTTGCCCACGCGCCTGTGGCTGTTTGCCGATGGCCAGCGGGCCGGCGGCCTCCTGCTCCAGGCGCTGCCCACCAAGCTGCAGAGCCAGGAGGCCCGCGACAACTATTTCGAGCACCTGTGCATCCTCGCCGACACCCTCACCGGCGACGAAATGCTCGCCCTCGACAACACCGAGATCCTCACCCGCCTGTTCCACCAGGAGAGCGTCCGGCTGTTCGAGCCCCGCGCCCTGCGCTTCGCCTGCAGCTGCTCCGAAAGCCGCACCGGAGACATGCTGCTGTCCCTCGGTCAGAAGGAAGTGGACGCCATCATCGCCGAGCGCGGTAGCGTCGAGGTGCAGTGCCAGTTCTGCCACCAGCTCTACCACTTCGACGAAGCGCGCATCGCCGCCCTGTTCGCCCCCCGGCGCACCCTCCACTGAGGCCGGCGCCCGGTTGGCGGCGCGGGGATTTTTGGCATAATCGATCGCCCGCCCGCTTCAGGACAACGCCATCATGCAACAGGACGACTCCCCGAAGCTCTTCACAGAGAGGCTCGTCACAGAGAGACTGTTCACCGACCTGGAAACCCCTGAACTGGTGGAACAGGCCATCCTGCGCCGTGAAGGGGCACTCTCCGCAGAGGGCGCCCTGGTGATTCCCCCGGCCCCCCGGGGCGCCTGCCAGCGCTTCATCGTCGACGAGCCGAGCACCACCGACGCCATTGCCTGGGACGAGGGCAACAGGCCCTGCACCCTCGAGCAGTTCGACGCCCTCTGGGACGGGGTCCACGGGCACCTCCGCCAGGGGGAGCGCTTCGTCGCCCACCTGCATGTCGGCGAGGACCCCGAGCACTACATCCCCGTAAAAGTCACCTGCGAAACCGCCTGGCACTGCCTGTTCGCCCGCCACCTGCTGATCCCCCCGGCCCGCTACAACCCCTCCGCCAAGGAGCAGTGGAAACTGCTCCACGCCCCGACCTTCGACGGCGCGCCCCCCGGCGAAGGGCTGGTGATCATCCATTTCGCCCGCCGCAAACTGGTGATCGCCGGCCAGGTTGCCGCCGGGGAGCTGCACCGCGCGCTGCTGGCGGTGCAGAGTTTCCTCCTGCCGGAGAAGGGCATCCTGCCCCTCGAAGGCATCGCCAGCATCGGGGACGACGGCGATGTGGCACTTTTCATCGGCGCCCCCGGCAGTGGCCGGCGGACCCTCGCCGCGGGCCCTGGCCGCTCCCTGGTGGGCGCCACGGGCCTCGGCTGGGGACGGGACGGGCTGTTCAACCTGGCGGGCGGTTGCGAGCGGCCACTGCTCGCCCTGCCGCCCCGAGGTGCCGCCCCGGGCTTCGGCACCCTGGTGGAAAACGGGGAGCTGGACGAGGGCCGCAGGCTGGATCGATCCGCCGCGGCCCGCTGCGCCTTTCGCGTCGATCAACTCGGTTGCGAGCGCGCCGGGGAGCCCCGCCACATCCTGCTGTTGTGCCGGGATCCCGCCGGCGTCCTGCCGCCGGTGGCGATCCTCGACGGGGAATCCGCCGCCGACCATTTCCTCGCCGGCTACGGCGCGAGGGCAGGGCTGGCGGAAGAGGGCGAGGGGAAGCCCGGGGCGAGGTTCGCCCCGGGCTTCGGGGCAAGCTGGCTGCCGAGGTCGGCGAGGGTATACGCGGACTTGCTGGCGCGGCGCATCGAGGACGGCGACAGCCGGGTCTTCGTGCTCAACACCGGCTGGATCGGTGGGCCCGCCGGCAACGGCGGTGAACCCGTTCCCGTGGAGGTCAGCCGCGCCATCGTCGCCGCCATCCTGCAGGGCGCACTGGACGGGGGTGAGGGAACCCCCCTGGCGGAGCTGAACCTCGTCCTGCCCCGGGCCGTGCCCGGCCTCGACAACCGCTACCTCGATCCCGCCAACGGCTGGCGCGACCCGGCCGCCCACCGCGCGGCGGCGCGGGCCCTGGCGGAGGCATTGGGCGCCAACCTGGCGCGGTTCGCGCGGGGAGAAAGCCCCGGCGCGCCGGCCCGTCAGCGCGTCTGATCCGCCCCGGGCAGGGCCCGACCGAGGGCTGATGCGAGCCCCCGGCGATAACAGGCAAGGCTGCCAGGGGTATCCCCGAGGTGGCCGAGCAAGTCCCCCAGGGCGGCGTGGGTGCGGGGATCGGGGGCGAGGGCCAGGGATCTTTCCAGATAGGCGCGGGCCTTGCCCCAGAGCTCCGCCCGGGCGCTCAACTGGCCCAGCGCCCGCAGCAGCCGGGGGTCCTCCGGCCGCTCCCTAAGCCAGGCCTCGGCCACCACCAGCTGACGCTGAACATCCCCTTCCAGGCCGCCGTAGAGTTCCGCCAGGGCGGAATCCCAATGCTTGGCCAGAAAGCGGGCGAGACGGGTTTCGGCCTTGTCGGCGCGACCGAGGCGCGCCATCTGGCGCACGTAGGCGGCCACCAGGGACGGCTCCTGATGGAGATGGCGAGGGGTCTCCTGCCACAGGCGGTCGAGGGCCGCCATCCCCTCCGCGACGCCGAGGTGGGGTGACTGGTTGGCGCCGAAGGCGTCGAGCATTTCCCGGTAAACCTCGGTTTCGAGCGCCGCCAGTTCGTGCCGGGACAGGGCGGCGTGGCGACGCAGATCCGGCAACAGGGCCTCGATGCCCCGCCAGTCGCGGCCGGCCTTGCGGGCACTGGCGAGCAGGCGCAGCGCCCCGGGGTGATGGGGCTTGCTGCGATGAAGCGCCTCCGCCAGGGGCAGCGCCCGGGCCGCGTCCCCCTCCTGGAGCACAAACCTGGCCCGCAGCAGATCGAGGGTGAAGCTGTCCGCGGCGCCGGCGGCCTCTGCCTCGGCGAGCATCCGCTCGGCGCCCTCCCGGTCCCCCATGTTGTGGCTGGCGGCGGCCGCCGCCAGAAAGTTCACCCCGGGCAGCTCCCCCTGGCCCCGGGCCTGGCGCAGCTTGTCCACCGCCGCCGGCCAGTTGCCCTCGATGAAATCGACAAAACCGAGCAGGGTGCGCCCCAGGTGGCGGCGCCGGCGGCGCTCGCCCCGGCCCGAAACCCAGCGCCCGGGGAGCACCAGCATCCGCCACAGGCGGCGCGCCAACCACAGCAGCGCGATGACGAGGAGGACGAGCACCAGGGCGGTCCACAGGCTCGTCTCGATCACATAGTGGCCGACGGACAGGAGCACGAAGCCCTGGCGGCTGTCCAGCAGCTGGTGGAGGGCGCCCCCCGCCAGCAGGGCGACGGCGAGGATCAGCACGAACCGTCTCACGGGGCATCCACCTCGGGGGTGGCGGCTTCATCGGCCGGGGCGTCGTCCATGCCGGTGGCCGTCGGGGCCTGCCCCGGCGGGGCGGCCGCTTCCCCCTCGCCGTGGCGGTTGTGCCAGAGGCGGGTGTAATCCCGCAGGGCCCGCAGGGAGCCGTCGAGGGAAGGCAGTTCCCGGGCCACCGATTGCTCCGCCAGGGCCGCGAGTTCGGTGCCGAAGGCGGTGGCCCCGGCATCCTGTGCGAAGTGGGCCCTCACCCAGGCGGCGGCGCGGTCGAGACTCGCCCGATAGATGGTCTGCTCCTCCCGCAACAGCGCCAGCCGGGCCTGCTCCAGCACCAGCCGGAGGTTATGGCGCAGGGCCTGCTCCTGCTCCAGGGTCAGCATCGGCTCCGCCGGCAGATCGCGGCGCTCGATGCGCACCAGGCCCACCATGCGCGTCAACGCCTCCCGAGCGTTGGCCAGCAGGCGTTGGTGCCAGGGCAGGGATTCGGCCGGCGGCGCGGCGGCGGATGGCGGCGCCTCGGGAGGCTCGGGGAGCAGGCTTTTCAACTGGTCGACGGCGTCCACCAGGGCGCCGAGGCGCAGGTAAATCCCATCCCTGTCCACCGGCTCCACCATGCGCAGGCGGGTGATGTCGTCCGCCAGGGCCTTGCGCACCGGGAACAGGGCCGGGTCGTCGAGATCCCGCAGGATGGCATCGGCGGATTCCAGCAGGGCGGCGGCGTTGGCGGTCTGGCGCTCGGTGAGGATCCGCTGGCTGGCGAGGCGCAGCAGGTACTCCGCCTCCGCCAGCAGCCAGTCCTCGCGGCTGGTGGACGACAGCTGGCGGAGGCGTTCCTGCTGGCTGTTGAGACGCAGATGGAGATCGGCCATCTCCCCGCGCAGGGCACTGGCGAGGGTTTCCCGGGCGACGGTTTCGGCCTCCAGGGCCTCGGCCAGGGCGGGCTCCACCGGGGGGGGCTGCTCGCTGTCCATGGCGGGGGTGGCGACGGGGGGCCGCGCCCCGTCCGGTGCCGGAGCGCTAACGGCGCGGGGGCCGGTATTGCCGGAATACACCGCCAGGAGGCGCTCGCCGTAGCGGGGCCAGAGGGCGTAGGCCGCCACCCCGAGGGCAAGGATCACCACCAGCAGTACCCAGACGCCGCCACCCCGGCGGCGCACCGGGGTGGCCTTCGGGGTGGCGTCGACCGCCGGCTCGGGGGATTTCCCCCCCGGGGCGTCGGATTGCCCGCCGGCACCCCCCGCCTTCCCGTCGCCGCCATTGCCGCCGATCGCGGCGGGCTCCTCGGGGATCGGGGGTGTTTTATCCTTGTCCACGGGCACTTTCCTCAGGTTGCGGGCGACCCGGGAGCCGCCTGAAAATCACCGTTCGCCGCAGTGTACCAGCCCACCATGGCGTCGACCATGGCGCCGGGCAGGGCGCTGGCGGCGCGCACCACCGTGCGGCAGCCGGCATCCCGGGCCAGGGCGGCAGCGCTGTCGCTCGGCACCAGCAGCGGCGTGGCCGCCAGCGCCCGCCGGCCTTCGCCGTCGAGCAATCCCAGCAGATGGCGCAGCACATCGACGCTGTGGATCACCACCAGGCCCACCGCGCCCCCGGCCAGCAGTTGGCGGATCTCGTTGCGATGGCTGTCGTCCGGCACGCGGCGATAGAGCTCGCAGAAGCTGACCCGGGCGCCCCGGGCGACGAGACCGGCCCGCAGGACGTCGCGACCGCCCTCGCCGCGAATGACCAGCACCCGCTGCCCCGCCACCTGGGCGAAGGCGGGCAACGCCAGCAGCCCCTCGGAGGTGGCGTCCTCCCCGGGCCAGGTCACGGGAAAGCCCGCATCCCTGAGGGGCGCGGCGCTGCCGGCCCCCACCGCGAACCATTCGCGCCCAAGGGCCGCCGGTTGCGGCGCCGCCCGCAGCTGGTCGCGGGCCAGGCGCGCGGCATTGGCGCTCACCACCACCACCTTGTCGAACGCCGACAGCGCCGGCAGGGCAGCGGCCGCCAGGGGCTGGATGGCCATCACCGGGAGGGCGTGGACCCGGCATCCGAGGCCGTCGAGCAGGGCGGTGAAGGCGTCGTCATCGCGGCTCGCCCGCACCACCAGGGCGGCGAGGCCAGCCAGCGGTCGGTGGTCGCGGCCCCGGGTCGCCACCCTAGCGCCCGTGGACGTCCGCGAGAATCTCCCCGGCACCGAGGCCCAGCAGGGCCTCCGCCACGGCCACGCCCAAGGCCTCGGCGTCGGCGGCCGGGGCGCGATCCTCGGCCCGCAGGATGCGGGAGCCATCCACCGCCCCCACCAGGCCCCGCAGGTACAGCTGCCCGCCGTCGTCGAGTTGCGCGAAGCAGGCGATGGGCACCTGGCAGCCACCCTCCAGGCGGCGGTTCAAGGCCCGCTCGGCAGTCACGCACTGGGCGGTGGGGAGATGGTGAAGGGGCGCCAGCAGGCGGTGCAGTTCGGCGTCATCGGCGCGGCACTCGATACCGATGGCGCCCTGCCCGCCGGCGGGGAGGCTGAGGCTGTCGGGGATCCGCAGGCGGATGCGGGCGGCCATATCGAGACGCAGCAGGCCCGCGGTGGCGAGGATGATGGCGTCGAACTCCCCGGCGTCGAGCTTGGCGAGGCGGGTGTTGACGTTGCCCCGCAGATCCTTGATCACCAGGTGGGGATAGCGCTCCCGCATCTGGCACTGGCGGCGCAGGCTGGAGGTGCCGAGCACGGCGCCGGGGGGCAACTCGTCGGGGTGGGTATAGCGGTTGGAGACGAAGGCGTCGCTGGGATCCTCCCGCGCGCAGATCACCGCGAGATCGAGGCCCTCCGGAAACGCCATGGGCACGTCCTTCATGGAGTGCACGGCGATATCCGCCTCCCCCGCCAGCATCGCGGTTTCCAGTTCCTTCACGAACAGGCCCTTGCCGCCGATCTTGGCGAGGGGCGCGTCGAGGAACTTATCACCCCGGGTGGTGAAGCCGATGATCTCCACCGACAACCCGGGGTTGAGTGCCTCGAGGCGGGATTTGACATGTTCCGCCTGCCACAGGGCGAGGGGACTCTGGCGGGAAGCGATGCGCAGGGTACGGGAAAAAGCCATGGTTTGATCCGGTCGACAGTGGCCGGCAGTTTAGCAGATGTGGCGAGGCCCTAGATTTGATCGAGCAGTTTGCGCAGCGGCGCCACGTGGCGGCGACTCACCTGGGGGCGGACATCGATGCCGGCCAAACGCACGTAATACTGGCCGTCGCTGTTGCGCTCCAGCCCCTCGATGTGGGCGATGGACGCCAGGGCATTGCGGTGGATGCGCACGAAACGGCCGTTGAACTCGTCCTCCAGTTCCTTGAGGGTCTCATCGAGCAGGGACTCCCCCTCGCCGTGGAAGGCGGTGACGTACTTGTGATCGGCCTGGAACATGCGGATATCCGCCACCGCCACCAGGTCGATACCGCGCCGGCTCTTGGAGGTGATATGGGTACGGCCGCCGATGGCGTAGAGGGGTGACTGCTGAAGTTCACTCAGCTGCGCCTTGTTGACCCGGCGGGTGCGCTTCAGGGCCGCCACCAGTTCGTCCTGCTTGATGGGTTTGAGCAGATAGCCGATGGCCTGGGAGGTGAAGGCCTCCACCGCGTAATCGTCGTAGGCGGTACAGAAGATCACCGCCGGCGGCACGTCCAGCTCCGCCAGATGCTGCGCCGCGGCGAGGCCGTCCATCCCCGGCATGCGCACGTCCATCAGCACCACATCGGGGACATTGCGCTCGGCGAGGCTGATGGCCTCCTGGCCGTTGCCGGCCTGGCCGATCACCTGGAAGCCGCCGATGGCCTGGACCATGCGCTTCAAGCGGTCGCGGGCGAGGGGTTCGTCGTCGACGATCAGCACGTTCATGGGGTTGCCGACGGGTCGGGGGGCACGGGGTAGCTGATGCGGGTGATGTAGCTGTCCGCGGTCACTTCCGACTCGATGGACGCCGTCGGGCCGAAATGGGCCGCCAGCCGGGTCTGTATGTTGGTCATCGCCATCCTGTTCCCTTTGTTATGCTGGATCCTCGGGTTGCGGGGGTTGCTGACCGCGATGTCGATGCGATCCCCCGTTCGGGTGAGCTTGATGGCCACCACCCCGCCTTCCGGTAACAGCTGTATACCATGATACACGGCGTTTTCAAGCACGGGCTGGATGGTCAGGCAGGGTATGCGCACCCCCGATCCATAGTCGCCGATCTCCCACACCGTCTGCAGGCGGTCCCCGAGACGGAGCTTTTCGAGGGCCAGATAACGGCGGCTCAGGGACAGCTCCTCCCGCAGCGGCACCAGGGTGGTGCTGTCGGTGAGGGCGTAGCGAAAGAGGTCGGCGAGATCCTCCACCACCCGCTCGGCCTTCTCCGGATCGGAGCCGATCAGGCTCGCGATCATGTTCATGCTGTTGAACAGAAAGTGCGGGCGAATGCGCGACTGCAGGGCCTGGATGCGGGACTCCAGCTCGGCCCGCTGCTGCAACCGCAACTGCTGCTGGAGAAACAGGTAGCGCAGCAGGATGCCGGCGGGAATGGCGGCGATCAGCAGGTGCTGGAGCACCAGCCAGGGGCTGAAGGTCTCGCGCCCCATGGGCTGCCACCACACCATCAGCCCCTGGCCGACGGCGCTGCACAGGGCGCTCACCACCAGGATCAGGGCGTAGCTCAACAGCGCCGCCGGGATCTGCCCGAAACCCGCCAGGACGCGGCGGGCGAGGCAGAGTACCAGGGCGCTGAGCAGGGTGATCCACAGGGCCAGCAGCGACACCTGGCCGAGGGCCAGCCAATCGAACGGGAACAGCCCGGAGCCGGCGATGACGATGAGAATCGACAGCAGCTCGGCGATCACCACCGCGCCGAGCAGCCCCTCGCCGCGGCACAGATCCGGCAGCAGACGATCCGGATCCCGGGGATGGCGGGGCAGGGGTTGTGCGCGAAATTTAATCTTCAAGTCCATTCGCCTCGCGGGTGGGGCAGCCGCTATAATACGCCCCATTTTCCGCCAGACGACAGTTTCCCTTCGCAACACAGGCCATCGAGATTCCCCCATGACCAAGCTCAAGGACACCAACCAATCCTGGGGCGGGCGCTTCAGCGAGGCCACCGACGCCTTCGTGGCCCGCTTCACCGCCTCGGTGAATTTCGACCAGCGCCTCTATCGCCAGGACATTCGCGGCTCCCTGGCCCACGCCCGCATGCTCGCCAAGGTCGGCGTGCTGAGCGCCGAGGAACTGGACAGCATCGTCGCCGGGCTCGGCGAGATCCTGGCCGCCATCGAGGCCGGTGACTTCGAGTGGTCCGAGGCCCTCGAGGACGTGCACATGAACATCGAGGCGCGGCTCACCGACCGGATCGGCATCACCGGCAAGAAACTCCACACCGGGCGCTCCCGCAACGATCAGGTGGCCACCGATATCCGCCTCTGGCTGCGGGACGAGATCGACGCCATCAGCGCCGAACTGACGCGCCTGCAGGAGGGCGTCCTCGGTCTTGCCGAACGGCACAGCGACACCATCATGCCCGGCTTCACCCACCTGCAAACCGCCCAGCCGGTGACCTTCGGCCACCACCTGCTGGCCTGGTTCGAGATGCTCGAGCGGGACCACGGCCGCCTGCTGGACTGCCGCAAGCGCCTCAACCGCTCGCCCCTCGGCGCCGCCGCCCTCGCCGGCACCACCTATCCCATCGATCGCCACTACAGCGCCAGCCTGATGGATTTCGACGGCCCCACGGAAAACTCCCTGGACTCCGTCAGCGACCGGGATTTCGCCATCGAATTCTGCGCCTTCGCCAGCCTCCTGATGACCCACCTGTCCCGGGCCTCGGAGGAATTGATCCTGTGGACCTCCGCCCAGTTCGGCTTCATCGACCTGCCGGACCGCTTCTGCACCGGCTCGTCCATCATGCCGCAAAAGAAGAACCCCGATGTGCCGGAGCTGGTGCGGGGCAAGACCGGCCGGGTCAACGGCCACCTTGTCAGCCTGCTGACCCTGATGAAGTCCCAGCCCCTGGCCTACAACAAGGACAACCAGGAGGACAAGGAGCCCCTGTTCGACGCCGTCGACACGGTGCGGGACTGCCTGCGGGCCTTCGCCGACATGGTGCCCGCCATCGAGGTCAAGGCGGACAACATGCGGGAGGCGGCGCGGCGCGGCTTTTCCACCGCCACCGACCTCGCCGACTACGTGGTGCGCAAGGGCATTCCCTTCCGCGACGCCCACGAGATCGTCGGCAGCGCGGTGGCCCACGGGATCCGCACCGGCAAGGATCTGGCGGAAATGTCCCTGGAGGAGCTGCGACAGTTCAGCCCCGTCATCGACGACGACGTGTTCGCGGTACTGACCCTCGAGGGCTCGGTGGCGGCCCGGGATCATTTCGGTGGCACCGCGCCGGCCCAGGTGCGGGCGGCGGTGGCGCGGGGGCGGGAGCGGATGGCGTTGCGGGTGACGTCTGACGTCTGACGCCGAGGACAGCCGGTGCCCGGCCACTGGCGCGGGGAAATCGGGGCTGGCGCGGCGGCCGTTAAAGCCCCTCGCAATTGAGCGGGACGCGGGCGCCCCGTATACTCCCGCAATTCCCGAATCGACGGCGACGACCATGCCCGCATCCAACCCTCACCGCCTCCCCGCGCCGCGCTCCCCGGCGTCCGGGCTGCTGCTCGCGGCCCTCTGCGGGGCACTGTTTACCCTCGCCGGCTGCGGCAACAAGGGCCCCCTGTACCTACCCTCCTCGCCGGAGGCCCGGGGCGGCGAGCACGCCGAATCCGCTCCCGGGGACAATCCGCCCGCCGGCGCCACGGAATCCCGGTGACGCGCCCATGAGCTACGCAACCCTCCGGGAAGGTCAGCTTCGCGGCGAGAACGTCGCCCTGGCCGACGTCGCCGCCCACTACGGCACCCCCTGCTACGTCTACAGCCGCGCCGCCATCAGCGCCAATTTTCTCGCCTACCGGAACGCCGGCATCCCCCAGCCCCTGCTGGTGTGCTATGCGGTCAAGGCCAACTCCAATCTCGCGGTGCTCAACGTGCTGGCCCGTCTCGGCGCAGGCTTCGACATCGTCTCCGGCGGCGAGCTGGAGCGGGTGTTGCGCGCCGGCGGCGACCCCGCCCGGGTGGTGTTTTCCGGGGTCGGCAAGCAGGCGGACGAGATGCGCCGCGCCCTGCAGGTAGGCATCCGCTGCTTCAACGTCGAATCCGAGCCCGAGCTGCACGCCCTCAATGCGGTGGCCGGGGCGTTGGGTGTGGTGGCCCCGGTGTCCCTGCGGGTCAACCCCGACGTGGACGCCCAGACCCACCCCTACATCTCCACCGGCCTCAAGGACAACAAGTTCGGCATCGACATCCGCGAGGCGCCGGCGGTATACCGCATCGCCCGCGACCTGCCCCATATCGCGATCCGGGGCGTCGACTGCCATATCGGCTCCCAGCTGACCGAGACCGCTCCCTTCCTCGATGCCCTCGACCGGGTGCTGGCGCTGCTCGACGAGCTGGCCGCCGATGGCATCGCCGTCGAGCATCTCGACATCGGCGGCGGCCTCGGCGTGCGCTACCGGGACGAACAGCCCCCCGAACCCGGCGCCTACCTGCGCCAGATCGCCGCGCGCCTCGGGGAGCGCCAGCTGGAGTTGATCGTCGAGCCGGGCCGCTCCATCGTCGCCAACGCCGGGGTGCTGCTCACCCGGGTGGACTACCTGAAGCTCGGCGAGCACAAGAATTTCGCGGTGGTGGACGCCGCCATGAACGACATGCTGCGCCCCGCCCTGTACAGCGCCTGGATGGCCATCGAGCCGGTCAGGCCCCACGACGGCATTGCCCGCCGCTACGACGTGGTGGGCCCGGTGTGCGAGACCGGCGACTTCCTCGCCAAGGATCGCGAGCTGTGCATCGCCCCGGGCGATCTGCTGTGCCTGCATTCCGCCGGCGCCTACGGCTTTGCCATGAGTTCCAACTACAACACCCGGGGCCGGGCCGCCGAAGTGATGATCGACGGCGACACCCACCACCTCGTCCGCCGCCGCGAAACCATCGACGACATGGTGCGCGGCGAACAACTGTTGCCGGAGTAACCCACAGTGCTGCTGCGCTTCACCAAGATGCACGGCCTCGGCAATGACTTCGTGGTCATCGACGCCGTCACCCAGGAACTGGCGATGACCCCGGACCTCGCCCGCCGCCTCGCCGACCGCCACTTCGGCATCGGCTGCGATCAGGTGCTGGTGGTGGAGCCGCCCTCCTCCCCCGACGTGGATTTCGACTACCGCATCTACAACAGCGACGGCGGCGAGGTGACCCAGTGCGGCAACGGTGCCCGCTGTTTCGCCAAGTTCGTGCGGGATCGCCGCCTGACCGGCAAGCACCAGTTGAAGGTGCGCACCCGCTCCGGGGTCATCACCCTGCTGGTGCTGCCCGACGGCCAGATCAGGGTGAACATGGGCGCGCCCCGTTTCGCGCCCCGGGACATTCCCTTCGCGGCGGACGCCGAGGCCCTCACCTATCCCCTGGAGGTTGGCGGGGGCGCGCTGGAGATTTCCGCCCTGTCCATGGGCAATCCCCACGCGGTACTGGTGGGCGAGGATGTCGACTCCGCGCCGGTGGCCGACCTCGGCCCCCTGATCGAGCACCACCCGCGCTTTCCCGAGCGGGTCAACGTGGGTTTCATGGCGATCGAGGGGCGCGACCGCATTGCCCTCCGGGTCCACGAGCGCGGCGCCGGGGAAACCCTCGCCTGCGGCACCGGCGCCTGTGCGGCGGTGGTGGCCGGCATCCGCCGGGGCCTGCTCGACAACGACGTGAAAGTCCGCCTGCCCGGGGGCGAACTCACCATCGCGTGGGCCGGCGGCGACGCACCGGTGATGATGACCGGCCCCGCCACCACGGTTTTTCAAGGGCGAATCCGCATATGAGCGACAGATACAAGGATCCCGAGCAGCGCCGGGAAGAGGAACAGGTCAAGGATTTCCTGCTGGAGCATCCGGATTTCTTTTCCCGCCACCCGGACATCCTCGAAAGTCTGGCCCTGCCCCACGACAGCGGCAAGGCGGTTTCCCTGGTGGAGCGCCAGGTGGCCGTGCTGCGCCAGCGCAACGTCGACCTGCGCCACCGCCTCAACGAACTGATCGACAACGCCCGCGCCAACGACCGGCTGTTCGACAAGAGCAAGCGCCTGGTGTTGAACCTGCTGGACGCGGACGACCTGAAAACCCTGGTGGCGGCGCTCCACGACAGCCTCCGGGAAGATTTTGCCATCCCCCACGTCGGCCTGCTGGCACTGGGTGAGGGCGGCGAGGCGGTGCCGGGCCTGCGCCGGGTGGGCGAGGACGAGGCACACCAGCACCTCGATCCGCTGTTCCACAGCCAGCGCCCCATCTGCGGCGTGCTGCGCGCCGAGGAAATGCGCTACCTGTTCCCCGAGGCCGCGGGCATCGGCTCGGTGGCTGCCGTGCGACTCGGCCGGGAACGCACCCTCGCCATCCTCGCCCTCGGCAATCCCGACCCGCACCACTACCAGAGCACCAGCGGCACGCTGTTTCTCGGCCATATCGCCGACGTCCTCAACCGGGTGCTGCCGCGCTTTTTGTGATTAACCGCAACCACCGGGAGAATGGCCATGGCCACGGCGGTGTTCGAACGGGAGATCGAGGCCTTCCTCAGCCACCTGGCGGCGGAACGCAACCTCTCGCCCCACACCCTCGAACACTACGGCCGCGATTGCCGCCGCTTTGCCGACTGGTGCGCAGGCCAGGGCATCACCGCGCTGGATGACATCGACAGCTACCGGGTGCGCGCCGCCCTCGCCCAGCTGCATCGCCAGGGCCTCGGCGGGCGCAGCCTGGCCCGCTGGCTGTCGGCGCTGCGCACCTTTTTCCAGTTCGCCATCCGCCACCAGTGGCTGGCCCACAACCCGGCCCTCGGGGTAAGCGCCCCCAAGAGCCCCCGCAAGCTGCCGAAGACCCTCGACGCCGACAGCGCCAGCCACTTCGTCAACCTCCCGGGGGATGACCCTCTGGCCCTGCGGGACAGGGCGATGCTGGAACTGTTCTACTCCTCCGGGCTGCGCCTGGCGGAACTGGTCGGCCTCGACCTGGTTCACCTCGACCTCGGCGAGGCCCGGGTGCGGGTACTGGGCAAGGGCCGCAAGGAGCGGGACCTGCCGGTGGGAAGCCACGCCATTGCCGCCCTGCGGGCGTGGCTCGGGGTACGCCCGACCCTCGCGGCGAGCGGCTGCCCGGCACTGTTCGTCAGCCAGCGGGGCGGGCGGCTGTCGGCGCGGGGCATCCAGGAGCGCTTCCACCGACTGAGCGTCGGCCAGGGCATGGCGTCCCGTATCCATCCCCACATGCTGCGCCACTCCTTCGCCAGCCACCTGCTGGAATCCAGCGGAGACCTGCGGGCGGTGCAGGAATTGCTCGGCCACGCCAACCTGTCCACCACCCAGATCTATACCCACCTGGATTTCCAGCACCTCGCCAAGGTCTACGACAGCGCCCACCCCCGGGCGCGGAAAAAATCCGGGCGCGATCGGGAGCCTGGAATTTAGCCCTTATCCCGGGGTCCAAACCGGGCCGCGCCAGCGCGGCCACGAACAAACAGCCAAGGGAACTCGCCATGAAGATCATCGCCGCCGCCTGCCTGCTCATCGCCAGCCTCGTCCTCGCACCCCTCGCCACCCATGCCGAGGAACAGCCCCGTACCCTGTCCACCACGGGCCAGGGGGAAATCAAGGTCGCCGCCGACCAGGCGGTGGTGCGCATGCAGGTGGAAACCGTTCACCGCGCCGCCGGCGATGCCAAGGTGGAAGTGGATCGCCGCGTCAACGCCCTGCTCGCCGCGCTGGACAAACTCGGCATTCCCCGCAAGGACATCATCGCCTCCAACCTGCGCCTGCAACCCAACTTCGACTACCAGCAGAGCAAGCCGGTGTTCACCGGCTACAACGCCAGCCGCGACCTGGTGGTAACCCTGCGCAAGCTCGATGAGCTCAACGAGCTGCTGGACGCCGCGGTGGGCAGCGGCATCAACCAGATCAGCCAGGTCGCCCTGGAGTCCTCCGCCGCCGACACCCACCGCGAGGCGGCCCGGGCCATGGCCATCGCCGACTCCAAGGCCAAGGCCGCGCTGCTCGCCAAGGCCTACGGCGCCGAACTCGGCCCCATCCACAGCATCCACTACCACGGCGCCTCGCCCCTGCCCGCGGCAAAAATGGAGATGGCCATGGTGCGCATGGCCGCCGACAGCGGCGCGGCCGGCCAGTATTTGCACGACGAGATCACCTTCAGCGATACCATCTCGGTGGTCTACGAGTTGATCATTCCCCGCTGAGCAATCCCCGCTTGGCGATCCCCCGCTCTGCAATCCCAAAATCCAGGCAAAAAAAACGCCCCTCGCGGGGCGTTTTTTTATGCGCGGGGAAATCTACACAGCGTCGGAACCGGTCTCGCCGGTGCGGATGCGAATGACTTCCTCGAGGCTCGAGATGAAAATCTTGCCATCGCCGATCTTGCCGGTGTTGGCGGACTTGGTGATGGCATCCACCACCGCATCCACCATGCCGTCGTCGATGGCGATTTCCAGCTTCACCTTGGGGAGGAAATCCACCACATACTCGGCACCCCGGTACAGCTCGGTGTGGCCCTTCTGGCGGCCAAAGCCCTTGACCTCCGTCACGGTAATGCCCTGGACACCCACCTCGGCCAGCGCCTCGCGGACATCGTCGAGTTTGAAGGGTTTGATGATGGCGGTAATCAGTTTCATGGTTCCCTCGCATGCGGTAAGACTTCGATGGTCGAAAGATACACCGGTTGCCAAACAAATGCATCCATCCCGGCCTGGTTTCGCCGTTGACTACCCGGTATTTCTGCCATTTTTACCGCCTTCAAGACAAAGGGGCGGGAGGTTTCCCCCCCGCCCCTTGTCGGTACCGGATCTCGAATCACTTCTGGCCGTGGACGAACTCCGGATAGGCCTCCATGCCGCACTCGGACAGGTCGACGCCGTCGTACTCCTCCTGCTCGGTGACGCGGATACCGATCACCGCCTTGAGGATGCCCCAGACGATCAGACTGGTGACGAACACCCACACGAAGATGGTGACGATACCGAGCAGCTGGCCCACCAGGGTGGCGTCCTCATTGCTGGACAGACAGACAGCCAGGAGACCCCAGATGCCCACCACGCCGTGTACGGAGATGGCGCCGACGGGATCGTCGATCTTGATCTTGTCCATGAACACCACCGCAAACACCACCAGTACGCCGCCGACGGCACCCACCAGGGTCGCGGGGATCGCGGTCCAGTTCAGCGGTTCGGCGGTGATGGCCACGAGACCTGCCAGGGCACCGTTGACCGCCATGGTGAGGTCGGCCTTGCCGAACAGGAAGTGGGCAGTGATCAGCGCCGCCAGCAAACCGCCACAGGCCGCCGCGTTGGTGTTGACGAACACGGTGGAGACAGCGTTGGCCTCGTCGATGTTCGATACCATCAGCTCGGAGCCGCCGTTGAAGCCGAACCAACCCATCCACAGGATGAACATGCCGAGGGCGGCGAGGGGCATGTTGGCACCGGGAATGGCGGTGGCCTTGCCGTCCTTGGTGTACTTGCCCTTGCGGGGACCGAGCAGGATCACACCGGCGAGGGCCGCGGTGGCACCACAGAGGTGCACCACACCAGAGCCGGCAAAATCCTGGAAGCCCGCGGCGTCGAGGAAGCCGCCGCCCCATTTCCACATGCCCTGCATCGGGTAGATGAAACCGGTCATCACCACCGCGAAGGCGAGGAAGGCCCAGAGTTTCATCCGCTCCGCCACGGCACCGGACACGATGGACATGGCGGTAGCCACGAACACGACCTGGAAGAAGAAGTCGGAAGCGCCGGAATAATAGATGCTGCCGTCGCTGGCGAGTACTTCCTCGGCGGTCGAGTTGGCGATGCTGTTGCCGAACCAGTCGCCGGGCAGGATAGCGCCCTCGATACCGGCCGCCAGGTTGCCGTACATGATGGTGTAGCCGGTCAGCAGATACATGGTGCAGGCAACTGCGAACAGGCACACGTTCTTGGTGAGAATTTCAGTGGTGTTTTTGGCGCGGACCAAGCCTGATTCCAGCATCGCGAAGCCTGCTGCCATCCACATCACCAGGGCGCCGGACACCAGGAAATAAAAGGTGTCGAGGGCGTACTGTAGGTTGACGATATCGTTTTCCATTGTGAACTCCAATTGAGTGCGTGGGGTTATATGGCTTCGTCGCCGGTTTCACCGGTACGAATGCGAATAACTTCCTGGAGATCGGAGATGAAGATCTTGCCATCGCCGATCTTGCCGGTGCGCGCCGAATTGAGAATCGCCTCGACCGCGCCTTCCACCATGCTTTCCGGAAGCGCCACTTCAATCTTTACCTTGGGGAGGAAATCCACCACATATTCCGCGCCGCGATAAAGTTCGGTATGCCCTTTCTGACGACCAAACCCTTTCACCTCCGTCACCGTAACGCCCTGCACGCCGATCCCCGCGAGGGTTTCACGCACATCGTCGAGTTTGAAGGGCTTGATCACCGCTGTGATCATTTTCATAGGTCTCTCCTATCGTTTGGGGATTTCCACCACCGGGCGGCGCACCGCCCGGTGGTTGCAAACCGCTGTTATTCGGCGATGGGGATGCTGTAGGACACCACGAACTTCAGATCATCATCGTCGGTTTCGTCGGCCACGAACTGGCTGACGGTAAAGCTCAGGTTGTCGTTGTAGGCATAGGACAGGTCGACGTGGACCGGATCGTCGCCAGCGACGTTGTCGTGCTTGCCCACATTGATGGCGAACTGGCCAAAGGACGCGCCGAGGGTGTAGTACTCGTAGCCGGAGCCACCGGCGACGTTGTCGTAGTAGGCGAAGCTGAAGGGGCCATAGCCGAGGGACAGAATCACCTCGGACAGATCCGCGGTGTCGATCTCGGACGGGCCGGTGGGATAGTTGTAGTTCCACACACTGAGGTCGATGGTCAGGCCGCCGATCTCCATGCCGTAGCCGGCGTAGAGGTCGTATTCGGAACCCACCGCGGTATCACCGGAGGAACCCCAGATACCGGCGTAGGCGCCGCCCATGGCGACGGACAGATCCCCGGAAACGGCGGGAGTGCCAGAACCGAGGTCATAGCCACGCCACAGGTAGGTGCTCGCCACGGCGGCGGAAGCGGATACTTCAGGACCGGCCGAGGCAGTGGTGGACACGGCCAGGCCAGCTGTCGCCAGCACTACCGCGGCTACCGAGTTACTCAGCACTTTCTTGGTCAATTTCATCGGTTTCTCTCCTCGTTTCATTTGTAGTGTTGTGTCAAACCGCTCGGTGCATATTCACCGTTGGCTAACACCCATCACAAAAGCAAAACCGATGCCAATCTGTGTTAATTGATTTAATTCAATTGGTTAGAGGGTTCTTTGATCGCTTCGGCAGGAACCGGCCGGACGCCGGGGCAATTTTCCCGTCACGCCGGATATCTGCGCACCAAAAATGTGCACGCAGGATCGCGGCACAAAAAAAGCGCCCATTTCGGGCGCCTCGATGAAGCCAGCACGGGATCGAAACCCGACCTCAGTCCTTTTCCATTTTATCCATGCGCTCCTGCAGGGCCTTGAGCTGCTCCCGCAACAGGCGGATTTCCTCCTGGGCGGCCTGCTGATCGGCGCCCGGCGCAGGGCGGAAGCCGCCAAAGTCACCGCTCCCGGTGTTCTGTTGCTGGAAGCCGGTGAACTGGCCGCCGACGAACACCTGCCCGTACTTGCCTTCCTCGCCGTCCTCCCCCGGGGCGCCGGAGCGACCGGAGCGGCCACCGGCCACCCACTTCTGGCTGCCGGTGAGGGTGCGCATCTTGATGTACTGGCCCTCCGAGCCGGAGCCACCTTCTCCGCCCTCGCCCCCCTGCCCCGCCTTGCCGGGCTTGACGGACACCCGCACGCCGGCGGTCAGTGCGCCGGGTGACACCTTGCTGTCTAGGGGCACCACGCTCACCACCACGTTGGCGCCATCGCCGCCATTGCCACCGCTACCGCCGCCGCCCCCGCTGCCGCCGTTGGCGGGATTGCAGTTGAAAATCTTGCCGCCGTTCTGACCCTTGCCGCCCTTGCCGCCGGCGCCACCGGCACCGCCGTCTGCCAGCACCTCGAGGCCGCCGATCTTGCGGGCGTCGAGGCCGAGGTAGATGTCGATGCCGCGACCACCCTGGACACCTGGCTCGCCACTGCCGCCACTCTTGCCGGCGCGACAGGCCTCCGCCTCCTCGGCAATGGAGGCACC